>JABLTO010053953.1_pt1 | contig 68956 bp, 71 predicted proteins | sample 7160091 | NCBI WGS metagenome assembly JABLTO01 (sample SAMN14651225, study PRJNA627086) | human gut metagenome | isolation source: feces | host: Homo sapiens
AACACCACCGGCCGCGGCTAAAGACCCGCGGGATGTGGCGAGGGGTCAGACCCCTCGACACATCCCGTGCACGGCTAGGAATTACGAAAAGCGCTCGGGCGGGCAATTGATTCGATGCGCGATCTGCCCCGCTCCAAAACCATTGTCGATGTTGACGACCGACACTCCTCCTGCGCATGAGTTGAGCATGGAGAGCAACGCGGTGACGCCGCCAAAGCTCGCCCCGTAACCGACACTCGTGGGAACGCCAATGACCGGCACGTCAACAAGGCCGGCAACGAGCGAGGCCAGCGCACCTTCCATGCCGGCAACGACCACGATGGCGCGAGCGCGACGCAAGTCATCCGCATGCGCAAGCGTGCGATGTACGCCAGCAACGCCGATGTCGGCGAGCAGTTGCACGCGCGAACCCATGACGCGTGCCGTGAGCGCCGCCTCCTCGGCGATGGCGATGTCGCTCGTGCCCGCGCAGGCGACGAGCACCTGGCCCTCGGCCCTGTTGGCGCAGCTCAGAATCTCCTCGAGCGTGTCGCCCTCAACGGGATGCTCGCGACGGTCGGCGAAGAGAAAACCCGAACGTTCAAACCAGCGAGCGTCGCGGATACGCTCGCATACGACATCGGCCGCCTGGGCGCTTACACGCGTCGCAACGACGACGCCATGACGCTCGAGCAGCTGCTCGGCGATGGCGCAGATTTGCTCGGGAGTCTTGCTGGCCCCGTAGATGACCTCGGGAAAACCGCAGCGTTGCGCGCGATCGTAATCAAGATTGGCGTAATCGTCCATGCCATCTCCTAGAGCTGGGCGCGGGCAAGCTCCTCGAGCGCTTCGGTCATGATGGCTTCGGGGTCATTCGTGATGATGTCGAGTCCCTCGGCCCTGAAGCAACGCACGTCCTCGATGCCAAAGTAGAGCTGGCACAGGGCCTTGACCTGATCGTAGCCATAGTCCCAGTCACCACTGTATCCACCGACGGTCGTGACGAAATACGCGCGCTTGGCATTGCACATGCCCGTGGGAATGCCCTCGGGACTGTATACGAAGGTCACGCCTTGGGCACAAAGCAACTCGAAGTAGATCTTCAGCAGCGCGGGGAACGAGAAATCCCAGTACGGTGCTGCGAAGACGACTTCGTCGACCTCGGCAAACTGCTTCGCGTAATCGAAAACGGGGTGATCGAAATCACCGGCCTTTGACCACGCCATGCGCTGACTGCAGAGCTCTCCGCTAAGCGGGGCCAGGGGCTCGTCTTCGAGCACAAGCGTCTCGATCTCGACATCCGGACCATCCAGACGCTTGAGAAGCGCCTGGGCGAGCCGCTCGGTGCGCGAGGTGTCACGATTGACGCAAGCGTCCACATACAGGATCTTCTTCACGGCCATCCCCTTTCGGAACTATTGCTACTCCTCGAGCTGCGCTTTTATGAGCTTGAGCTCTTGGGTAAGCTCGGCGTGCTCGGTGCGAACCTTTTCGACGGCTTCGGGTGCGGCCTTGTCGAGGAAGTTCTGGTTGCCAAGCTTCTTGTCGAGCTTCTCGAGCTCCTTGAGAGCCTTGGCGCGACGCGTCTCAAGCCTCTTGCGCTCCTCGGCAAAATCGACCAAACCGGACAGCGCGGTGTACACCTCGATATCACCCACGAAATCGATGCCGCTCTCGGCAGGGCGCGGAGCGTCCGCCTCGAGAATATCAAGGCTCGACAGTTTGGCGAGCGCCATGATGAGATCGCGCTGTTGCTCGACGAGCGTGCGCTCGGCGACAGCCTTCTCATCGTCATCCGCGAAGCGCAGGGCCACGGCAAGCTCCTGGCGTGGACTGATGCCATAGGCAGCACGCGTGGCGCGCACGGAGGTGACGAGCTGCACGACGAGCTGGATGGCCCGTTCGGCCTCATCGTCGATCAAGCGCGAAAGCTCTCCCGCATCGGGCCAAGAGGCGACCATGAGCGCCGGGGCATCGTCCTCGATGGGCAGGTACTCCCAAATGGCCTCGGTGACGAAGGGCATGACCGGATGCAGCAGGCGCAGGGCGCTGTCGAGCACGAAGACGAGATTGCGCTGCGCGACCAGACGGGCCTCGCCCTCCTGCGCGAGGCGCGCCTTGCACAGCTCGATGTACCAGTCGCAGAACTCGTTCCAGAAGAACGCGTAGAGCTCACGGGCGATGTCGCCAAAGCGGTACTCCTCGATACCAGCCGTGACGGATGCCGTGAGCTTGGCCAGACGCGAGAGAATCCACGCATCGGCAGCCGTCGCCGCCTGGGGCTCGCCCGGCTCGTAACCATCCATGTTGAGCATGACGAAGCGTGCCGCGTTCCAGATCTTGGTGACGAAGGACCGCGCAGCCTCGGTGCGCGGGGAATCAATGAGCTCATGGGTCTTCTTGTCGATGTTGGCATCGAACTTGACATCCTGGTTATTGGTGACGAGCGTAAGCAGGTTGAAGCGCATCGCATCGGCGCCGTACATGGCAATGAGATCCATCGGATCGACGCCGTTGCCCTTGGACTTCGACATGCGACTTCCGTCCTTGGCCAAGATGGTGGCATAGATGAAAACATCCTCGAAGGGAATCTCGTCCAGGAAGTACAGCGAGCTCATGATCATGCGGGCGACCCACAACGCGATGATGTCACGTGCGGTCACGAGCACCTTGGTGGGATGATGGCCGACAAGCTCCTCGGGATGGTCGGGCCAGCCCTGCGTGGCAAAGGTCCACAGCTGGCTCGAGAACCACGTGTCGAGCACGTCCTCTTCCTGGTACACCTCATGACTGCCGCATACGGGACAGACGTCCGTATCTTCCATAAGCGCATCTTCCCAACCGCATTTTGCGCAATGGAAGACGGGGATGCGATGACCCCACCAGAGCTGGCGCGAGATGCACCAGTCCTTGAGGTTCTCCATCCAGGTCATGTAGGTCTGCGTCCAGCGCTGCGGATGGAAGGTGACCTGCCCATCGGCAACGACATCGGTTGCGGGACCCTTGAGCTTGTCGACGGCAACGAACCACTGCTCGGAGAGCCAAGGTTCGAGCGTCGAGTCGCAGCGGTAGCAATGCATGACGGAGTGCTCGTGGTCTTCCACGTGATCGAGCAGCTCGTGCTCCTCGAACCACGCGACGACGGCCTCGCGGCACTCATCGCGCGTCATGCCCGTGAACTCGCCGTAGCCATCGACGACGACGGCATGCTCGTCGAAGATGTTGATCTGCGGGAGGTCATGCGCCTGGCCCATGGCGTAGTCGTTGGGGTCATGCGCGGGCGTCACCTTGACGAAGCCCGTGCCAAAGCCCGCATCGACGTGCCAGTCGGAGAAGATCGGAATCTCGCGGTCGACAATGGGGAGCTTGACCATCTTGCCCACGAACTTCTGCTTGTCCGGGTCATCGGGCGAGACGGCGATGCCCGTATCGCCGAGCATCGTCTCGGGGCGCGTCGTGGCAACGGTGATGTACTCGATGCCATCGACCGGCTCGACGAGCGGATAGCGCAGATGCCACAGATGGCCCTTCTCGTCCTGGTACTCGGCCTCGTCATCCGAGATGGCCGTCGTGCAGCTCGGGCACCAGTTGACGATGCGCTTGCCGCGATAGATGAGGTCGTCGTGATACCAATCGCAAAAGACCTTGCGCACGGCCTTCGCGTACTCCGGTGACATCGTGAACTTCTCGTCGTCGAAATCGATGGAGCAGCCCATGCGCTTGATCTGCTCGACGATGATGCCGCCGTACTCGTCGCGCCATTTCTGGCACTCCTCGAGGAACGCCTCGCGGCCAATCTCGAGGCGCGAGATACCTTCGCTCTTGAGTTTCTTGTCGACCTTGGTCTGCGTGGCGATACCCGCGTGATCGGTACCCAGGATCCAGCGCGTGGAGTAGCCGTTCATGCGGCTGTAGCGAATATAGGTGTCCTGAATCGTGTCATCGAGCGCGTGGCCCATATGTAGCATGCCCGTCACGTTGGGGGGCGGAATGACGACCGTACGGTCCCCCTCCCCCTTGGAGCGCGCGTAGTATTTGCCATCCAGCCACTTCTGGAGTATGCGCTCCTCGACACTCGCCACGTCATAGGTCTTGGGCATCTCGGGCATGTTCGTATCCTTTTGTCTTGAACTGATATTCGTCGTCTTTTATGCCACGAATTGGCTCGTCGCGCGCAGCACGACCTCAGGTTCTTCATCCGCGCGCACGCAATTTTCGGTGACGATGACTTCGGCCACGTCATGGGTGCTCGGCAGCTCGTACATCGTATCCTGCAGGATGCTCTCGCAGATGGAGCGCAAGCCGCGAGCGCCCGTGCCGCGCTCGATGGCCAGCTGCGCGATGGCATGCAGCGCGCCCTCCTCGAAGGTAAGCTTGACGTTATCGAAGCTGAACATGCGCTGATACTGCTTGACGAGCGCGTTCTTGGGCTCGGTCAAAATGCGGACGAGGTCGTCCTCGCCAAGCTCCTGGACCGAGGTGATGACGGGAATGCGACCCACGAACTCCGGAATAAGGCCGAAGCTGTTGAGGTCTTCGGGAAGGACCTTCTGAAGGAGCTCGGACGACTCCTCGGCGTGCGGCTTGGCGACTTCCGAATTGAAGCCCACGCCGCGCTTACCGATGCGCTCGCCGATGATCTTGTCGAGACCGACGAAGGCACCGCCCAAGATGAACAGGATGTTGGTGGTGTCGATATGAATGAGCTCCTGCTGCGGATGCTTGCGTCCGCCCGTGGGCGGCACGGCAGCGTCAGTGCCCTCGATGATCTTGAGGAGGGCCTGCTGTACGCCCTCGCCTGAGACATCGCGCGTAATCGAGAGGTTCTCGGCCTTGCGGGCGATCTTGTCGATCTCGTCGATGTAGACGATGCCCACCTGGGCGCGATCGATGTCGTTATCTGCCGCAGTGATAAGCTTGAGCAGGATGTTCTCGACGTCCTCGCCCACGTAGCCGGCCTCGGTGAGCGCCGTGGCATCGGCGATGGCAAAGGGCACGTCAAGGATGCGCGCGAGCGTCTGGGCAAGCAGCGTCTTGCCGCAGCCCGTGGGGCCAAGCAGCATGATGTTGCTCTTGGCGAGCTCGACCTCGTCATCATCAGAGCCAAGCCCCAGGGCGACGCGCTTGTAGTGGTTGTAGACGGCCACGGAGAGCGCCTTCTTGGCATCCTCCTGACCTATGACGTACTGCGAAAGTTCATCATGGATCTCGATGGGCGTCGGCAGGGTCTCGAGCGTGATGAGGCCCTCGGAGCGCCCGGTTGCGGCGGGTAGCTCCTCGCCTCGTATGCTGGCGTCTTCCTCGTCGATGATATCGGTGCAGAGCTTGACGCACTCATTGCAAATGTAAACGCCTTCGCCGGCGATAAGCTTGTCTACCTCGTTTTGGGTCTTGCCGCAAAACGAGCAGCGCAGCTTACCGTCAAATCCATGTGGTCCTTCCGCCATGTGCTTAGTCCTTCTTCACTTCTTCGTCGAGCTTGGCAGCGGCACGGGACTTGACCACGTCATCGACCAGGCCATATGCCTTGGCCTCCTCGGCGGTCATGAAATTGTCCTTCTCGGTGTCCTCGCGGATGGTCTCGATGGGCTGACCCGTATGGGCAGAGAGAATCTCGTTGAGCTGCTCGCGCGTCTTGCGCATGAACTCGGCCATGATCTGGATATCGGTCTCCTTGCCCTGCGCGCCACCGGACGGCTGGTGAATCATGACGGTGGAATTGGGCAGCGCGAAACGCTTGCCGGGCGCACCTGCCGCCAGCAGCACCGCGCCCATGGAGGCCGCCATGCCAATGCAGATGGTGCTCACGTCCGGCTTGATGAACTGCATGGTGTCGTAGATGGCCAGGCCGGCGCTCACCGAACCACCAGGCGAATTGATGTAGAGCGAGATGTCCTTGTCGGGATCTACGCTCTCGAGATGCAAGAGCTGCGCAATGACGGTATTGGCCGACGCGTCGGTGACCTCCTCGCCGAGGAAGATGACGCGATCGTTGAGCAGACGCGAATAGATGTCGTAGCTGCGCTCGCCGCGCGGCGACTGCTCCACGACATAGGGGATGAGCGTATCAGATGCGGGCTGGATGATATTCATGTTTATTCCTCACTACTAGGTGCGAATGCCCTTGAACAGCATCGCGACTTATATCTCGTCTTACGCCTCATCATCCGTGCCATTGTCGATGGTAACGACTGCGTTATCCACCAACCACTTGGTGGCACGCTGACGCCTGATAGCCTCGCGGATGATAGACATGCGGCCAGCGTCTTCCCACGCCTTGCGCGTGGCCTCTGGATTGTTGGCGACGCTGAACTCCTTCTCGATGTCCTCCTCGCCGATGCTCATGTCGAGATGCGTGAACAGCGCGTCGAGCGCCAGGCACTCCTCGGCCTCCTCGCGCGACTGCGCCTCGAGGTCCTCCCTGAACTGCTCGCCTGTGATGCCACGGCTCGACAGGAACTGGTCGAACGTGGTGCCCTGCTCCTGCAGGCTGTTGAAGAAGTCACGCAGGATGTTCTCGCGCGTGTAATCGAGATAGGCGTCCGGGATGTCGCCCTTGATGCGACGCGAAAGCTCGGTCACGCAGCGGCTCTCCTTGAGACGCGGCAGCTGCTCGGCCTTGGTGCTGGTGATTTCGCTCTTGAGCTGCTCCACGAGCTCGTCGAAGGTGTCGAAGCCGACCTTCTTGGCGAATTCGTCGTCAAGCTCCGGCGTCTCCTTCTCGCGGACTTCCTTGACGGTGACGGTGGTGTGAATGTTCTTGCCGGCGAGGCTGGGGTCAAACTCCGTCGTGAAATCGAACTCCTTCTCGTCGCCCGCCTTCATGCCGACGAGCTGCTCGGTGAGCTCCTGCGGCATCATCGGGCCGCCGATCTCGACCAGGCGGCTCTCGTTCGTGAGAGCATCGACGGATGCGCCATCAGCCGTGGACGCGAGCTTGATCATCACGAAGTCGCCGTCCTTGGCGGCGCGCTCGACCGTCTCGAAGTTGTTGTAGTAATCCTGCAGGGCATGGAGCTGAATGTCGACGTCCTCCTGGGTGGCTTCCTCGGAGGGCATCTTGATCTCGACGGGATCGTAGGAATCGAGCTCGACGCTCGGCTTGATATCACCGAACATCGTGAACTCGTAGTCCTCGCCATCAGCCGCGAGGTCGTTCTCGTCGAACTCGGGATCGCCAATGAAGATGATGTCTTGCTCGTCGATGGCGCGCGGGGCGACATCGTTGATCATGTCAGAAGTGATCTGAGCATAGACTGCGTTATGTCCGCCGAAGTTCTGCTCGATGACCTTGCGCGGCGCCTTGCCCGCGCGAAAGCCCGGGATGCGGGTCTTCGAAAGGTCCTTGAATGCCTTGTCGATATGCTTCTTGACTTCATCTGCAGTCATGTGAACGGTGACCTGCGTCTTGCCGTCCTCGCGGGTGCTCGTCGTGACTTCCAACGTTCCTCCAAAATTCCTCGCCATCATGGCGCCCTTAGAATGCGCCGAGGCGCTTCGGTCTGTGGTGCGGGCGAAAGGACTCGAACCTTCACGGATTGCTCCACTGGAACCTAAATCCAGCGCGTCTGCCAGTTCCGCCACGCCCGCATGCATCGCACGTCAAGACGCACGACAATGGAGCATTGTACCCCAGTTCACAGGCGTGCGCTGTTCCGTAGCGCATTTGTCATCAATTGATATATGTGCTGTATCTAGGAGTTCTTGAGGCGCACGGCGACCATGATGTCGCCCGCGGTCTCGCATGCGTCGCAGCACTTCTCGAGTGCGGAGAGCACACCGTAGAGGCCGACGGCGAAGAGCGCGTGCTCGAACTTGTCTTCCTCGGCCTTCTTGTAGATCTGATGCACGGACTCGATGTAGACGCGGTCGCCTTCGTCCTCGTACTTATGGATCTCCGTGATGTAGTCCTTGATGGACTTCGACTTCTTGAAGTGGGTGAACTTGTCGCAGGCAGCCTGAAGGGCATGGGTCGTCTTCTGCACGATGTGAATCATCTCGATGATCTCTGGCGTGATGACGGTGATGTTGTGCATGTAGATACGCTGCAAGACATCGTCGAGCTCGTCAACCACCGTGTCGAGCTCATCGGCAAGCTCGAGGATGTCCTCACGCTCGATAGGTGCGATGAACTCGAGGATGAGGTTCTCGGTGATGGCTTGAACGACGCTGTCGGACTTCTCCTCGATCGCATGCAAGACGTAATAGTGCTCGAGAACTTTCGCCGGACTGATAGCACCCATGTGCTTTTCCTCGTCATAATGACTCGTCAGATAATCGACAAGCGCATCGGCATATTCGACGGCGCAGTTGCCGATTTCCACGAACGCCTCGAAGTAGTCAAACTTTTGCTTGCGTGCCATCACATCCACCTTTCTCGGATTGCGAAGATATATTGTACCCGATGAAGGAGCGTGGCTGGGACAGGGTGATGGGAATGTGACAAGTGGACAGGTCATTTGTCACACAAGCCCCAGGGTGTGTCAGGGGGTCTGACCCTCTGACACACCACAGTCCCCCGTCCCCACCGCCACGTCCAGGTACAATGTCGGCATGACTTCGAAGCACGCAGACATATTGCAGCGCACGTGGTCGGGCAAAGCGATCCTGCTCGTCGACCTTGATGCGTTCTTTGCCTCCGTCGAGCAACTCGATCATCCCGAGTGGCGCGGCAAGCCGGTCATCGTCGGCGGTCGCGCCGATCGTCGCGGTGTCGTCTCCACCTGCTCTTACGAAGCCCGCACCTATGGAGTGCGCTCCGCCATGGCCTCGGCTGTCGCCGAGCGTCTGTGCCCGGACGCCATCTGGACGACGCCCCACTTCGAACGCTATCACGAGATGTCCCGCGCCGTCATGGATATCCTCTATGCCGAATCGCCGTTGCTCGAGCAGGTCTCCATTGACGAGGCCTTTCTCGACGTCACTCCCGGACGCTTCACGGGAGATAATCCCGTGGCTATCGCCATGCGTATCCAGGAACATGTCGCCGAGCTGGGTGTCACGTGCTCGATCGGCGTGGCAAGCGGCAAGACGGTCGCAAAGATCGCCTCCGACCTCGATAAGCCCCAAGGTCTCACCGTGGTGTACCCGGGAAGCGAGGCGGCATTTCTCGCCCCCATGAAGATTCGCGTCATGTCCGGCATCGGCAAGCAGAGCGTAAAGCGTCTCGAGGCGGTAGGCATACGCACTCTCGGGGAACTGGCTGCTGCGGATGTGGAGACCCTACGTCCCATCTTTGGCGTGAACGCACCGGTCATGCGCGACCGGGCCGCGGGAATAGACGAGCGTCCCATCGTGACCGAACGCACGCTTAAATCCGTGAGCCACGAGCGTACCTTCGCAAATGACCTCACCACCCGTGCAGAAATCGAGGACGCCGTCGATTTCCTGGGATCGATGGTCGGTCGGCGTCTGCGGCGCAAGCAGCTTGCGGGTCATACGGTCACGCTCAAGCTGCGCTATGACGACCTGTCGATACGCAGCGCCCAGCAGGGATTGGGCGCCAACATCGACGACGAGGGCGTCTTCATTCCCGTCGCCAAGAGGCTCATCGGCGAGATCTGGCAAGAGGGCGACGCCGTACGCCTCGTCGGCGTGGGCATATCGGGATTCGACACGCAAGACGAGCAGCTCGACCTGTTTGCGAGCGCCGAGACCGAACAGGGCAACGCCGAGGCCATTGCCGCAGCGGACAAGGTACGTGACAGGTTTGGCGATGGAGCGCTCAAATTTGGCCGCGAGCTCAAGCTCAAGGCCAAGGACACCGGCACCCGCGGCATGAACGACGGCCATTTGTAATCTGCAGATAGACGGTACGGGCATACAGGACCGGCAGGTTTGCGAGTGGGTCGGCCAAGACCCGTACGCTTGCGCTCATCTGTCCAGATCGACAACCGCATATTCGATTTTCACCTGCGGTTCAAGCAAATCACCTGGCATGCAGTGGAGCACGCGCGCAAGCGACTGAACATTGTGCGCGGCGGCTCTGTTTATGTCCTTTGCCCCCTGCTCGTATTGTTGGATTGCGCGAATCCCCACACCCGACCGGCGCGCGAGCTCGGATTGCGACAGACCGGCAATGAGACGGTATTCGCGCAGGCGCGAGACGTGTTCGACTTGCAAAGCCCTTTGATCCGCGGCCTCGGCAAAACGCTCTTCTGCCTCCTCGTGAAACGTTGGATACATCCGAAGCGCGTCCTCCATGGTCAAGAACTCATTGATATTCGAAAACGTCCGATTACTCGCCCATTGATAATACGCGAGTGCCCAGCCGCACCAATATTCGGGAGTGAGGCCGGATGGGCCATAGTCCACCAGGGGCCTTTTGCCCTGTGCCCAGACATCGACGAGCTCTCCTGCCGTCAGAGGTTCTTCGATAGGCGAAAGACCGACACACTCTGCCACCCGCAGAGCAAGCTCGATGCCCGACATGCCGACAATGACCCGGGGTGACCCTGTTTCGAATTCCCTTGCGAATGTCGTCACGGTAAAAAGCGTCCAAAAGCGCCCGAGATCGATGCTGAAGGCTTGGGATGCGTAATCCGTCATCTCGCCCAGGGTTTCCATCGCGTCCATGAGGTAGGTCTCAGCGTAAGCATGCATGAAGGTCATCCTCCTCCAGCGTCATGAGGGTACTGATGTACAGTGCGGGCTTTGCAAGCTCACCATGTTCCCGAACGTTTGCCAGTTCTCGAAAATCCCTGCGCGCCTTATCGTCGCGCGCTGTTCGCTTTGCCCAGTAGACAGCGCTTTGCGCGGGATCGCACGACACGAAATCGAGTGCATCGAAGGCGCGGGGGCTTTTGACCATGTATTGCTCCCCCAGCTCGCCAAGGCGCATTGCGCGAGAGAGCTGTTCGAGCGTAATCTCGTTGCGTAGGAACGCGCGTGCGAAGCCGAAATACGAGTCATCGGCACGATAGCCCTTGATGACATCTGCTGACGAAACATCAATCGAAAAGTGTTTCTTGAGCCATGCATCCCCTTGGACCATGACGGGACTCGCGAGCCGAATGGTCCGATTCTGGAGAAGCAGGGTGAGCCAATGAAGGATGTTGAACGGACCGCTATTCAAGTCGAGAACGTCGAGCGACTCCATATCAATCGCATAGGTATTCGCAAAGCCACTATGTCCCTGCTGGCACGCCCACTCCTTGGCAAGTTCCAAGCTGCGCGTGCAATAGAACCCACGCCCGTAGTCATTGTGCGGTTTGCACCTATCGATGCTTGGCACCCTTACCACCATCGATGATCCATGATGAAGATGGATTATGCTCATGTTTGTCCTTACTATGACTCTACAGAGTCATAGTATATCAGGAATCCTCCATGTGTCAGGGGTCGCGTGCCAGGGGGTCAGACCCCCTGGCACGCGACCCCTGACACCCGCGGCATGAACGATGACGAGCTGTGATTAAGCCCCTAAAATACGCTGCGCCAAGGTGGGGGCATCAATCGCATCGAAGCTAAACGTGACTTCCTCCATGTTGGCCTCGGGACGTACGAACGCCATGTCGACATGCTCGCAGGCGCCCGAAGACAGCAGCGCGTAGGCATAGCACTGCGCCTGCAGGGCGTAGCGCTCGTGCAGGTCCTCACCCTGTCCGCTCGTGCCCGTCTTGTAGTCGATGACCAGGGCTCCCCCTTCGCCATCAAAGCATATGAGGTCAATGTAGCCTTCGAGCGGAACGCCTTCGACATTGACGCAGAACGCGTACTCCGCATGGCGACGCTCGTACCCCTGCACCATGGCGTAACGCTCTGACGAGACCCAGGCGGCGACCGCATTGGCAAGCCGTGTGCGTTGCTCCTCATCGAGACCATAGCGACGCGCGGCGGCGAGCATGCGACGTTCAATGCTGCGTTCATCGGCACGCGGAACTGACGCAAGCCATTGCGCGACAAGGTGAAATGACGAGCCGACGGGGCTGACCGTCTCGACATCCTGTGAGCGATCATGCAAGGTGACTGCGGGAACGACAAGCTCGCGGTGTTGCGCATCACGATGCGCAATCGAGGAATACGAGTAGATTTGCTTGCGATCAAGCGGCTGCGCCGAAATACGCGGCGGCAATTCAAAAACCGGATAACGATGCTTGACGACGAGTGAGTTCTCTTTGTCGTCTGCCTGCTCCTCTTGCACCCCGTAGGGAACTTCGGTGATGGCAAGCTCCACGAGCGCCCCGGCATCTGTCCTGATCCTTGCATGCTGCGTGGGAATCTCCTTGCCAAACACCGCGTGCAGGCAGCTGCTCGTGAGGCCCGCAGACAAGTCGCCCTTGGATGCGAAAGCGCCATCATGTGCCACGAGGATGAGTTTGTCTCGCGCACGCGTGAGCGCGACATAGAGCAAACGCTGCTGCTCCTGTGCATCGCGCAGCTTCTTGAGCTGATGGGCATGAGCCCGATGCTCGGCGACCTCGCTGGCAAAGGCGAAGGAGCCAGGGTCCTGGTCTTCGTCGGCAAGGTAGCGTGCAGCGGCGCTCGACCCCGTAACGCCAAGCGCGAGATAGCGTCTGCCCTCCTCGGAAAGCGAAATGAGCGATGCACCAGTATGACGTGCGCTCTTTTCGAACTCCGCAACGGCAACGATGGGAAACTCCAGACCCTTGGAGCTATGAATCGTCATGATGCAGACGGCATCCTGGCCCGAGCTTATGAGCGTTCCGAGCTTGGCACGAGCACCCTTGCCCTCGCGAGCGAGGTCGACAAGGCTGCGGAAATAGGCGCTCGTGGCAAAGGGCGCATGTCCGTGAAGCTTCTCGTAGTCTTCGATGAGATCGCATGCGCGCTCGATATTCGCAAAAACCGCACCACCCTCGATACCGCGCGCAGACAACGTGGCCTGCCAGCCGGAAAGCGCGATGGCCTCTCGCACGAGCTGCGCGAGGGGGATGCTCGGCGAGGCGGCAAGCGCGTACTCGAGCGTATCGAATGCACGCGCAAGCGCCTCATCGGCATCTTCCTGCGCCTCCTCGACATATAGGCATAGTGCGTCATAGAGCGAGGGCTTGGCGCGTGACTCGCCAGGCAAGAGCCTGAGGCGCTGGCGGTTGATGACCGACAGGACGAGCAGCGCGTCATCACTTGCATTGAAGAAGTCCGAGCCGAGCAAATCGAAGAGCGCCTCGTCATCATCACGGTCTGCCAAAACGCGCAGCAACATGACAACGGTCGAAACCTCAGGCTGCAAGAAGAAGTCCGAACCGCCCGAGACGATGACCGGTATGCCGCGTTTGCGCAGCTCGCGCAGATAGGAACCTGCCTTGGCGCCCTTCGTCGACTGGAGCAGAATCGCCATGTCGCCATACGGGGCGCCCTGTGCGTGCAGGCGCTCGAATTCGTCGGCAAGCGCCACGGCATCGGCCTGGCGCAACGCATCGACCGAAGTCCTCCCCTGCCCCTTTTCGGCCTTGTGACCGGCCGAGAGAAGTATCTTCACACGTGGCTCGTCTGGCAGGAGCCATGACGGGTTGAACCCTTCCTCGCGACCCGAGCTCACCTTGAGGAACTCCCCACCGAAGAATTCCGGTTTGGAAAAGATGTCCTCGACGAAACGCAGGATGTCAGGTTGCGAACGATAGTTAACGGTGAGTTCGACCTCGTTGGAGCCGCGCTCGCGCATCATGGCACGCGTACGCTGATATACCTCGAGGTCGGCCCCGCGAAAGCCGTATATTGATTGCTGCGCATCACCCACTGTGGCCAGCGTCGCAAGGTCCTCGTCGCATATCTTGCTCACGATGCCAACCTGCAGGTTGTCCGTATCCTGGAACTCGTCGACCATGACGGAATCGAAGCTCTCGCGATATGTCCGCGCTAGCTCATCATCTTCGTCGAGCAGCTTGTACGTCGCGATGAGCAAATCATTTGTATCGAACGCACCCTGCGCCTGCTTGAGCGCGCGATGGCGCTCGAGGTGCTCTGCCGCAAGGTCGAGCGCCGCCCGCAGAAGCTCGTACGCACTCGCAGACTGTGCCTCAGCTGCGACCTCGAGCAGAGCATCTCTGCATTCGGCGAAGATGCCGTTATAGGGTGCGGAGAGATTGCCTCCGCCCGGTGGCTTGCACTCCTCGATGGCATTGGCAAGCGCGCTCCAGGAAGGAGTGCCCTTTTGGCTGGCAAGCAGCGCCTCGAGAGACGCTGCCACCGCAGCGACCTTATCGCGATTCTGGACATACGTTATCTTGCCCTCGGGAAGTCCCAACTCGTCGAGCTCGGCGAGTGCCCCCTGATACGTGGCGAGGAGCCCTTGCACGCGACTGGCGATGACGCGAGCCGACGCAGGAGCTGGCCCCAAGTCGAAATCATCCCTGCCGCCCGGTGCGAGCATGAGCAACTCTGACAGATTGTTGATGAGCTTCGTCGCGCTCTCGACGCCAAGATTGTCGAAAAGCAAGATGAGGCGCGCGTCCTTTGCGTTGTCCTGCAGCAACGCATCGATCGCGAGGGCGGAAAGCGCCTGCGTCTCGTCTTCGGTGAGCAGGTTTGCGCCTGGGTCGACACCGACATCGAAGGCATGCGAAAGCAGTATGCGGCGGCACATCGAATGGATGGTTGATATCCAGGCGGCGTCAATCTTGAGGGACTCCTCGTTAAGGCCCTGCGCACGCAACTCGGCGCGCACGCGGCCGATAAGCTCGCCTGCAGCCTTGTTGGTAAACGTGATGGTGAGCAGTCGATCGACATCGCCGATGAGCGGCCCCGACTCTTGCGAGAGACCGTATGCGATGCGCTTGGTGAGCGTAAAGGTCTTGCCCGTGCCGGCGCCAGCCTGGATGAATAACGGCTCGTGGGCACTTTCGACCGCAGCTTGTTGACTAGGGGTAAGAGGCATCAGGCACCTCCCCTGGGACAAAACGAAGCCGCCTTGCAGTACTCGCACACGTCGCTCGAGAGCGGAGCCGGCGCAATGTCACCCGCACGGAGACGCTCGACACATGATGCGAGCACATCCTCGACACGCGTGAGATACGCATCGTACCCCTCGTCGCTACCGGCACGAGGCAACGCATCGAAGTCCTCGCGTAGTTGCTCGGTGTCACCCCACGGTATGCCGCGCGCATAGACACCGCGCAACGCGTTCTTGGCATATGAACGATAGACGGAGCCAACGACGTGAAGTGGCGTGCCGAGCGCCGCGAAGTGCCGCTCGACAAGCGTGGCGTATATGTCGGTCTGGATGCGCTGCGGCAGCTCGTCGTCACGGCCGAAGCCGTAGCCAGCAGAAAGGCCACTGAGCTTGTAATCGATGATGACGGCGTTTCCCTCCGCATCGACATCGACGCGATCGACCTTGCCACGCACGGGCACGCCGGCGTATTCGAGAAGCTGCTCTGAGGAACGGCCAAGTTCAAGCTCGAAGTAGGTGGGGATGAAGCCCGGCAAAAACGCGGCATCACGACGCACGAGGTCGAAGACCTGTTGACGCAGCTCTTCGCACGCGCATGAGTCATACTCGGTGCGCAGGTAGAGACCTCGGCGCTCGCGCGACTGGTCATCTTCAAGTTGCTGGTCGAAGGCCTTGTTGGCAATGGCAAGCGCCTCGTCCACGTTCTGCTCTGTCACGCGATCATGCCCGGCCTGCTTGAGACAACGGTAGAAACGCTCCATGGTCGCATGAACGAGATTGCCCTGAGCGGCCGCATCGAATGTGACGTCCATGCCGTTGTAGCCCACGCGTCGACACGCAAACCAACGATACGGACAGCGGTAATAATCCTCGAGAGCCGTAGGCGAAAACGTCAGGGGCTTGTCCTTGAGATCGTGTGTCAGGTCCTTCTTCATCGCAGCCAATGCAAGCGAACCGCGCGTAACCGAGACATCGTCATGCGGCCCCTCGCTCGCGAAGAAGACGTCAGCCTCGTTCAACGCGAGCAGCCATGGCCTGAGAGCTTGCGGGACAGCCTGGACGGAAAGCCCCGCATCGTCTTCTTCGGAACCGCGATACGCGGCGACAAGCTCCTCGAACAGCGCGCTCGGACAGCTTTCGTCACCACCTGCATCGTGTGTCGTGCGCGTAAAGGCAAAGCAACCCTCGCACGATTCGATGGCGTTGAGCAGCATAATGCGCTGTTCGCGGGCAAGCGTGTCTGCGCGCTCGATGCCAAGCTTGCGCATGAGCGCGTCGAACGGGCCGCCCTGCAATGCCATGGGGTAATGACATGCGTCCAGATCGCACAGGATGATAGCACCCGCGCGAATGGTCCCGAGCGCGCCCGGATCGACGATGCGAAGGGCCTCCTCCTGGTTGCCGTATGAGCGATTGAGCATGACGGGAAGATTCGCCATCTCATCGGCATCGGGCTCGCAGATGAAGCACTCGCAGAGCTCGAGATAGTCAAGCAATGCCTCGGCTGCCGCGCAATCATCGACAAGCGTATCGACATCGAGCTGCGCCGAGCGTGCGTGCTCGAAGAGAAGCCTGACGCGATCGACACGTGAAGCATCGATGAGCCGCACGAGAGGCTCGAGGCGTTCACGCGTGATGGCAGCGCTCGCGTTGCCTTGGGCGAAGCCCTCGCGCACGTCGCGCATTCTCTTGTATGGCACCGAGCCGGCTTGTTCGCGCCAGCGCATTTGCAGGGCGCGAGCATCTTGGGCAGGTACCCCCGCATAAGGACCACACAGCACATCGACGAAGGGCTCGAAGGGCGCATCATCACCCGCCTGCACGATCGTCTCGAGCGCAAAGAATGCGGCTCCCAGGCCCGTGCGCGCACAAGGCACGGCAAACTGCGCGGCAAAGGGAATACCCGCACGCGCAAGTGCACCATGCAGGCGCGGGTATGCATCGGCAGCGCTGGCACAGCAAACGAGCATGTCCGCATACTCGATGCCGTTTTCCTCGTGCATGCTGCGCACGAGACCCGTGACCACGTCGCTTGCGACATGCGCACCGTGAGTCTCGCCCACACGCACGTGGCCTTGCGCCCGAACGCCGCCCTTGCCCGTGAAAAGGCGCTGTCGCAAGGCAAGGAGCTCGTCGTCTTCTGGCAAAGCACCCGCGTTGATGTCGAGATGCTGCTGAAGGACGGAAACTGACGCACCTGGCTCGATTCCGGCGATGAAGCGGCGCAGATGTGCGCTGTGTAAGTCGGGGGCTTCGAAGACTAGGTGCATGCCCCGACAGACGCCCTCTTGCATGAGCACGTGCTCGGCCTGGGCAAGCTCGACAAGGCCTTCATGCTCGAGCTTTGCCTCATAGAGCGATACGAGCTCCATGAGCTTTGACTCCGAGCTCGATAACGCGGTACTCGGGCACAGCCCCGGATAGATGGCTTCCTCGACAAACGCGGCAAGCTGCGTGACGAAGCCAGGAGAGGGCGAGGTGTCGAAGAGGGCGACCTGCGTGATAAGCGGGCGCAGCAAGACCTTGCGCTCGGCAGGTGCCACGATGGTGGAGCCATCACCGTAGACATCCCAGAGCTGGCTCACGAACTGCGCATGCGTCACGACATCGATACCAGTGCCAACAAGTGTGCGGAGCTGCAGCTTGCGCTGCTGCCCCCATGCATGCGAGGGTACGATGAGCGTGGCAGCGGCACCTTCGCCTTGTGCGCGCAGTAAAGCAGCGTTACTCGCCTCAAGCAGCGCGTCAAGCGTGCTGACCGTCGTTACCCCCATCGCGCAGACCTTCTAGTGGCTCGCGTCGACGATGTCGAGAAGCTCGAGCGGACTATCGATGATGAAATCGGGATATTCTTCCTCAAGCGTAGCGAAATCCCTGAAGCCCCAGGTGCAGGCAACGCTCGTGCATCTGGCGTTCTTGCCCGTGCGCACGTCGGGTTGAGAGTCGCCTACGAACCATGCATCCTGCGGCTGTGCGCCGAGCTGCTCGAGCGCCTTGAGAGCCATGGCAGGATCTGGCTTGGGGGCGATGCCCTCGACACGGCCAACCGCGACGGGAATGTAATCTGCGAACCAAAGTTTGCGCAGAGCCTCGGTCTCGGGTTGAATCTTGTTGCTCACGATGGCCATCTTGATACCGCGATCCTTGAGACCGGCGAGTAGCTCCATGATGCCCGGATACGGATGCGTCGCATCATTGCAGTGCGCCTTATAGTGCGCGTTGAAATCATCGAAGACGCGTTGAAACTCGGGCGAGCCCGTTACGAAAGCGTGCTTGGTGAGAAGCTCGATGAGCACGATGGAGCCGTACCCGGCCGCCTCGCGCGTCTCGTCGAACGTGACGAGTGGAAGACCCGACTGCTCGAGCGCATAGTTGACGCTCACGTGCAAATCATCGAGCGTATCGAGCAAGGTGCCGTCCATATCGAAAAGTACTGTATCCACAACGCATCCTTTCTTTAGGTGCCAAAGATTCTACCGCAGGGCTGTGACATTTTTTCATCATGCGCCGCGGGTATGGGTAAATCGCGCTACACTGCAGATCATGAACGACGAGACCGGACTCATACTGGCATCAGGATCGCCTCGGCGCAAGGAGCTGCTTGCACGGACGGGTCGCACGTTTCGCGTCGTCGTAAGCGATGCTGACGAGATTGCCCCGAAGGACATGGCGCCCGTTGACGTTGCCATGCACAACGCGCGTGCCAAGGCGCTCGCTGTCGCTTCCGGACAGCCTGCCAGCGCAACCGTCATCGGCGCCGATACCATCGTCGTGCTCGACGGGCGCATCTTCGGCAAACCGCTCGACGAACGCGATGCCCATCGCATGCTTCGTGAGCTGTCGGGCAAAACGCACCAGGTCATCACAGGCGTTGCCCTTGCGCATGAGGGCAATTGCGAAACCTTCGCGGAAGTCACCGACGTTTGCTTCAGAGAGCTTTCCGACGCGGAAATCACGGCGTATATCGCCACAGGAGAGCCGCTCGATAAAGCCGGCGCCTACGGCATACAAGGTGCGGCCGGTGCCTTCGTCGACCACATCGAGGGCGATTATGACAACGTGGTTGGGTTACCTGTCGCGCGTCTAGAGCGAGCGCTTGATCTTGAGGGCGGCGATGAGGTAGACAACGGGCAGAATGGCAAGCGCTAGCGCATAGAGCAGTGCCGTGACCACGTACTGCGGCGTCATCGCAAGAGCATATCCCAAGAACGCAACGACGAGCACGAGCGCGATGATTGCCATGACGATGGCAATCATGACCTTGCTCGGATGCTTGGCAACGTAAATCGCAATGACGGCAGGCGGAATGAGCGCGATGCCGCACGCAAGAGCCGTGCCATACAAGTACGCACCCAAAAGCCCGATATCGGGCATGAGTGCCGCCACATCGGCGACGCGGATGAGCTGCACGATGCAAAACGCGATGAGGATGATTGCGATAACGAGCATCGCGACACCGAGACCCGCCAACACGCGATGTCCCCAGGTCTTCTCGAAGGTGAGAAGGTCGGGGTTGTCGCGATCGTCGGTAAGGACCGACGGATCGATGGGCTGCGGTTCATGTTCATGACCCGAATGACCGGGCGTCCTGCCCGTCCGCGGGGTCTCGCGATAGTCGCTGTAATTCTCCATACGTCTCGCCTAACTTTGCACGATGGTCTTCTCGCCGCATGACGGGCACTTCACGGCAATTTTGCCCTTGCCAGCCGGCACGCGCATCTGCTGCCCGCAAAACGAGCAGCTCAGGTATTTGTACCCGGCATCGGCATTTGTCTTGTCCTTGGTCTTGCCCTTGCCTTTTGACGAGATGTCCTTAGAGGAGGCGCGCTTGCGCTCCGCACGGCGCGTGCGACGCCGCAGGAAAGCCTCGTTCTCACGCCGGCGCGCATCTGCATTACGCGACAGCATGCGAAAGAGCATGAGGACAAGCAAGATGAGCCCGACCCAATTGAGGATGGTCGACAGCCATGCGATCCACACAAGGCGCAGCATGTTGGCGAGGACGCCACAGAGGATCGAGAAGATCCACATGACGACCACGCCAACGCTCATGGCTTGGCCTAGCTGGTCAAAGCCGTAGCGCCCTTGCATGAACTTGTAGAGCCATGCGCTGATTCTGTTCATAAACTACTTGAGCGAATCGATATGCTCGACGATGTCGCCGATGGTCTCGAGACCCTCGGGCTCGCCGAAATCGATGCCCTCGGCATCCTCGATATCGCAGATGAGCTCAACGAGATCGAGCGAGTCGATGTCGATGGAATCAAGCGTGGTGTCTTCCTCGACCTGCTCCGGCTCAATGGAGAGGTTGTCCTCGAGAATCTTCCTGATGGTGTCAATGGTAGCCATGGTTCTCCTTTCGTCATGGGCAGCATAACGAAACGTCACGTCTCTGGCAACGGGGGATGAGGCACGTTGCTCAGTAGTTCACGTGCCAGAAGGTGAGGCCGCAGGCGGGGGCGGTCTCACCCGCAGCGTTGCGATCGCAAGCCTCGAGCACCTCGGCAACCCAATCGGGGGCGTGATGGCCGGCGCCCACCTGCACGAGCGTGCCGACGATGGTACGCACCATCGAATGCAAGAAGGCATTGCCGATGACCTTTATCACGAGGCATTCCTCCCCCATCTGTTCCTCGACCTCGATGGATACCTCGTTCACGCAGCGCATGGTCGTTTTACCCTCGGCACTTGCCGCTTTGCAAAAGGACTTGAAGTCATGCTCGCCAATGAGATGGGTAGCGCCCTGACGCATGGCCTCGATATCAAGCGAGCCCTTGCGCCACCAAGCATAGCTGCGCAAGAACAGCGGCGGAACCGAGCCCGTCACGATGCGATACCGATACTCGCGACTCTTGGCATCGAAGCGAGCAGAAAACGTGGGCACATCAAAACGCACGGACTTGATGGCAATGTCATCAGGCGTGAGTGCGTTGAGCGAGATGACAAGGCGCGATGGCGCGACGCCCTCAAGCTCGACCTCATCGAGCACGCATGACACGACTTGCCCGAGCGCATGCACACCCGCATCGGTACGCCCCGCGCACACCGTCTCGACGGGATGCCGAAAGTAGGTTGCAAGCGCCCGTTCGAGCTCGCCTTGAATCGTGACGACATGCTCGTCCTTCTGCTTGGCAAACCCCGCATATGTCGTGCCGTCATAGGCGATGGTGAGCACGAGCGATTGCTGTGGCATCTCCGCCTCCCTTACAAGAACACGCAGAGCGCGACGATTGCAACGATGCCGATGATGAGCGTCGCGACGTCTGCCCCGGAAAGCGTTGCCACATTCATGCGCGTGCGTCGTCCGCCCGCATAGCAGCGTGCATCCATGGCATCGGCAAGATCGTCGGCACGCCTGAAGAGGCGCACGAAGAGCGGAATGAACACGGGTACCCATGCCTTGAGACGCACGAAGAGATTGCCATCATCGAAGTTGGCACAACGTGCCTTCTGGGCAAGCTGAATCATCTGCGCCTCGCGCGCCGTCGTGGGGATAAAGCGCAGGGCAATCGATATCATCATCGCAATGTCATCGACCGGCACGCCAAAGCGCCTCAAGGGCCCAAAGATGCGCAGCATCGCATCGGTGAGCTCCATCATCGATGACGTGAAGGTGAGCAGCGAGCAGATGAGCACGAGCAGCACGATGCGCAGGGCGAAGAAAAGGCCACGTGCCAGGCCATCAAGCGTGATGCCGAAACTGCCAAAGAGCACCCACTGCTGCGTGAGCCCCAAGGAACCTGCCTGGCTCAAGCCCGGCGCCGCCGCCGATCCCAAACTGATGCTGAACGCATGCACGACGATGGTGAACACCAGAATGAAGATGATGGGGATGAGGCCACGCGCCGCCTTGGTGACGGGGACATGTGCCATCATGTAGAGCATCGCCACGAACGCCGTGACGATGAGCAGCCCCAGCCAACTCTCGACGAAGAAGACGGCAATAGAAAAAACGCAGGCCAAGATAATCTTGACCTGCGCATTCAAAGCGTGGACGGGACTCGTACCGGGAATGTAGGTGCCAAAGGCAAGCGCCTGCGCCATCTTTACCCCCGATACGCACTCTGGCTGTTACTCAGCCTCGTGCTTCTCCGACTCCTCGACGGTCTTCTCAAAGGCAGCTTCGTCACCGGCAACGGGATTGACGTCGTCGATAAGCTCCTTCTCCTCCTCGGCGACCTCTTCCTTGATCTTCTCGATGTTCTCGGCCTCGGCCTTTGCGACCTCTGCCTCCTGCTCCTCGAGAACAGCCTCTTCGATGGAAGCCTCGTCCTCGGCCTTCTCGGCCTCGACGGCGTCCTCACGGACATCGGTCTCGGCGTCGGCGTCGATGCGATCGGCCTCGCCCTCGGCGAACTCGTCGATGTCGTCCTTCTTGTCCTCGGTCTTGGCGGCCTTCTTGGCGGCAGGCTTCTTCTTGCTGCTCTTGGCAGGCTTGTCATCGGCCTTGGCCTTCGGGGTGACGGCCTCCTCGACGAGCTCGAGAATCGCCATGGGGGCATTGTCGCCCTTGCGCGGACCAAGCTTCAGGATGCGCGTATAGCCACCGTTGCGGTCGGCCCACATGCCCTGCTCGGCCTTCTCGAAGACCTCGCGAACGAGCTCCTTGTCGCCCAGGGCGGCGATGGCCAGACGACGAGAGTGCAGGTCGCCCTTCTTGGCCCAGGTGATGATGCGATCGATGGTGCCGCGGACTTCCTTGGCACGCGTGACCGTGGTCTTGATGCGGTCGTTGGTGAACAACGCAACCGCAAGGTTCTTCTTCATGGCCTTGGTATGGCTGGCGTCGGTGCCCAGCTTGCGGCCCTTCTTGTAATGCCTCATTGAATCTCCTACGTACTAAAGCTTCAAGCTGAGGTCCATCGACTGAAGCTTGTCCTTAACCTCTTCGATGGACTTGGCGCCGAAGTTGCGGATGTTGAGCAGGTCGTTCTCGGAATACTCGACCAGCTGACGCACCGAGTGGATGCCGGCGCGCTTCAGGCAGTTGTACGAGCGAACCGACAGATCGAGATCCTCGATCTGCTTCTCGAGCTCGGTGTTCTTGCTCGGGCCCTCGGGGGCGAAGATGCTCGTCACCTCGACCTCCTCGTTGCTCTCGTCGAGCGACAGGAAGGCCATCATGTGCTGGTTGATGATGTTGGCGGACTGGCAGACGGCATCGACGGGGCTGATGGCGCCGTTGGTCTCGACCTCGAGAATGAGCTTGTCGTAGTCAGTGCGCTGTGCGACACGGGTATCCGTGACGTCCATGGTGCAACGACGAATCGGCGAGAACAGCGAGTCGACGTGGATGATGCCGATGGGGTCCTCCGGACGCTTGTTGCGCTCGGCAGGGACATAGCCGCGGCCAACGCCAATGCGGACCGACATCTCAAGCTGCGCGCCCTCGGAGAGCGTCGCGATGACGTGATCCGGATTGATGAGCTGGAACTCGGTGGGAACTTCCAGATCGGCGCCCGTGACCACGCAGGGACCCTGCGCGGAAAGCGTGGCGGTAGCCTCCTCGCCACCGGCAAAGGGGGCGAAGACCAGGCCTTTGATATTCAAAACAATGTCGGTGACATCCTCGACAACGCCGGGAGCAGACGTGAACTCGTGCTGCACGCCCTCGATCTTGATGGCGGTTGCCGCAGCGCCGTCCAGGGAGGACAGCAGGACGCGACGCATACCATTGCCGAGCGTCTGGCCGTAGCCACGCTCGAGCGGCTCCATGACGAACCGCGCAATGTTGTCATCGACTTGCTCGACGGTGATATTGGGCTTCATGAACTCAGTCATTAAGTAGCCTCCTCGAGACTTTAATCGGATAGGACAGGGTAAGAATTACTTCGAGTAGAGCTCGACGATGAGCTGCTCCTGGATATCCAAGTCGATTTGGTCTCGTGTCGGCAGCGAGATGACGTTGCCCTGCAGCTTCTCGATGTCAACCTCGAGCCAGGCGGGAACCTGAACGCGCTCGTTGGAGATGAGGGCGCTCTTGATCACGAGAAGCTCCTTGGCCGCCGGGGCGATTGCCACGAGATCGCCAGGGCTCACGCGATACGACGGGATGTCGACGCGCTTGCCGTTAACCGTGATGTGACCATGCGTGACCGTCTGACGGGCCTCCTTGCGCGTACGCGCAAAACCCAGGCGGAACACGACGTTGTCGAGACGGGACTCGAGAATCCTCATGAGGTTCTCGCCCGTAACGCCCTGCATGCGGCGGGCCTTGTGGAAGTAGCCGCGGAATTGCTTCTCGAGTACACCGTAGATGAACTTGGCCTTCTGCTTCTCGCGAAGCTGGCGGCCGTACTCGCTCTCCTGACGACGGCGCTGCTTGGGCTGCTTCTTGGATTCCTTGGTATAGCCCAGAACGATGGGATCGATGCCAAGCTGGCGGCAGCGCTTCAGAACCGGGGTCCTGTTAATTGCCATGACGTATTACCTTTCTAAGCTAGACGCGACGACGCTTGACCTGACGGCAACCGTTGTGCGGAATGGGCGTGCAGTCCTGGATGCTCGCAACTTCCAGACCAGCTGCCTGGAGCGAGCGGATGGCGGTCTCGCGGCCGGAGCCGGGACCCTTCACGAACACGGAAACCTTCTTGAGGCCGTGCTCCATGGCCATCTTGGCGGCCTTCTCGGCAGCCATCTGCGCCGCGAACGGCGTGGACTTGCGGGAACCCTTGAATCCAACCGTGCCAGCGGACTGCCAGGAAATGACGTTGCCACGGGTATCGGTAATGGAAACGATCGTATTGTTGAACGTGCTCTTGATGTGAGCCTGACCGACCGTGATGTTCTTACGGTCTGCGCGACGGACGCGGGTCGTGTTCTGTTGCTTCTTAGCCATGTTGTCCTCTCACCTAGCCCCTCTTCTTAGCGCCGATCTGGCGACGCGGGCCCTTGCGGGTACGAGCGTTGGTGTGAGTACGCTGACCACGAACAGGCAGGCCACGACGATGGCGCAGGCCGCGATAGCAGCCAATCTCCATCAGTCGCTTGATGTTCTGCGACGTCTCGCGACGCAGGTCACCTTCGACCGTGTAGTTCGCATCGATATTGTCACGAAGCTTGACGACCTCTTCTTCGGTGAGGTCGCGCACGCGCGTGTCAGGATTAACGCCGGTCTCCTCGCAAATCTTCTTTGCGCGGGTCAGACCGATACCATAAATGTAAGTCAGACCAATCTCCACGCGCTTGTCGCGCGGAAGGTCGACACCGAGTATACGAGCCAATGTCGCTCCCCCTCTTAGCCTTGACGCTGCTTATGGCGCGGGTTCTCGCAAATCACGAACACCTTGCCATGACGCCTGATGATCTTGCACTTATCGCACATCTTCTTTACTGAAGGACGTACTTTCATGATGTCCTTACCTTTCCGAAAGTGTTTACACTTCGTTTTTATCGTTACGCCCAGCCGCAGGCGGTAATTTTCTTGCTCAGACGACAGGGGTGCCCAGGCACCCCACGCATTGCGGTATGCCGCAATCCTTACTTATAGCGATAGGTGATCCTGCCACGGTCGAGGTCGTACGGCGAAAGCTCCACCGTCACCTTGTCACCCGGAAGGATCTTGATGTAATGCATGCGCATCTTGCCTGAGATATGGGCCAGAACCTGATGGCCATTCTCAAGCTCGACTTTGAACATCGCGTTGGGGAGCGGCTCGATGACCTTCCCCTCTAGTTCAATGGCATCCTCTTTGCTCACGAATACAACTCTCCCATTTGAATCACGGCAAACGTAATGACACATACTACTTCAAACGAAGCGGCAATTCCAGATTTTTTTGCGAACGTTTATTTGGTCAGGACAAACGGGCCATCCTTGGTGATGGCTATGGTTCGCTCGAAGTGCGCTGCGGGCTTTCCGTCGCACGTGACGACTCCCCACCCATCCGATATGGTGCGCACGCGCGGAGACCCGCTCACCGCCATCGGCTCGATTGCGATGACCATGCCTTCCTCGAGTTTCACGCCCTGGCCGGGAACGCCGTAGTTGAGGACGTTGGGGGGCTCGTGCATCCTGCGCCCGATGCCATGGCCCGAATACTCGCGAATCACGCTGAAGCCGGCATCTTCGATGACCTTCTGTATCGCATATCCGACATCACCCAGATGGTTTCCGGGAAACGCCTGGTCAATGCCCGCCCACATAGCCGCAAGCGTCGTAGAGAGAAGATCCTGATGCTGTTTGTCATGCGTGCCGACGATGAAGGTCTCGGCATTGTCGCCAACCCAGCCATCGACAATCGCGCCCGTATCGATCGAGACGACATCGCCATCTTCGAGGATGACGTCGGGGCTCGGAATGCCGTGCACCACCATGTCGTTCACCGAGGCGCAGATAGTGGCGGGGAAGCCGCCATATCCCTTGAACGCCGGGGTTCCGCCTGCTTCGACGATGCACTTCTCGGCAGCCGCATCGAGCTCGGCCGTACTCACACCTGGCCTCATAAGCGAACCGACCACCTCGAGCGCTTGCGCACTCAGGTGGCCGGCTGCCTTCATTGCATCAATTTGGGCAGGCGATTTAATCTTGACGCCATCGCGGCGAAATCGCTTCATGACGGCTATTTGCCAATCGCCGTCTTGAGATCCTCGAAGACCATATCGGGAGACTGGCCACCATCGAGCTCGATGAGGATGCCGTTGCCACGATAGTAGTCGATAAGCGGGCTCGTCGACTTCTCGTAGACAGCAAGGCGATTGCGAACCGTCTCCTCGTTGTCATCGGCACGTTGGTACATCTCGCCACCGCACTTGGGGCAAACGGCACCCGTCTCGACCGTGCCGGGATAGCCGCAATCGCGGCAGACACGACGCTGCGACATGCGCGCGATGAGCGCCTCGGGGTCGACCTCGAGGGCAATGGCGTAATCGAGCTTCTGGTCCAGGTTGGCAAGCACGCTATCGAGCGCGACCGCCTGGGCCGGCGTGCGCGGAAAACCGTCGAGCAGGAAGGACGCCTCGGGATCGGCCTTGAGCCTTTCCTCGACCAAGCCGATGACGACCTCATCGGGCACGAGCTCTCCGGCGTCCATGTAGGACTTCGCCTTGAGGCCCAGCTCGGTACCCTCCTTGACGGCGGCGCGAAGCAGATCTCCCGTGGAAAGGTGCGTGAAGCCGAACTCATCGACGAGACGCGCGGATTGAGTTCCCTTTCCAGCGCCCGGAGCGCCCAGGAGTACGATATTCATAACAATCTCCTCAGTCTATTTGAAGAAGCCGTCGTAGTTGTGCATCTTCAACTGGCTCTCCAGCTTGGTCATCGTGTCAAGCGCAACGCCGACCATGATGAGCACGGAGGTGCCGCCGAACAGCTGGATCAGGGTGTTGCCCGTGAACGAGTACAGGATGGACGGGATGATCGCGATGGCCGCGAGGAACATCGCGCCCGGAAGCGTGATGCGGTTAATCACGTTCTTGATGTACTGCACGGTCGCACCGCCCGGACGCACGCCCGGGATGAAGCCGCCGTTGTTCTTCAGGTTATCCGCCGTCTCCTGCGGGTGATAGATCATCGACGTGTAGAAGTACGCGAAGAAGACGATCAGGCCGAAGGTCAGGATCCAGTTGCCCCAACCAGCCGAGCAGAAGTTGGCGACGGCCTGCAGCCAACCCGCGTCGCTAAAGAACGCGGCGATCTGGGCGGGCAGGTACAGCAGGGCAGACGCGAAGATGATGGGAATGACGCCCGAGCCGTTAACCTTGAACGGCAGGTACGTGGACTGGCCACCCATGACCTTGCGGCCCACGACGCGCTTGGAGTACTGCACCGGAATGCGGCGCTGACCACGCTCGATGAAGACGATGCCCGGAATCGTGATGAGGATCACGGCGATGATGAGCACCGTCATGAGAATGCCCTGCATCTGATCGGTGGCATTCTGGATCGAATCAAGCAGCGCGCTTGGGAGTCGCGCGATGATGTTCGCGAAGATGATGAGCGACATGCCGTTGCCGATGCCGCGCTGCGTGATGAGCTCGCCCATCCACATGATGAGCGCCGTGCCCGCCACGAGCGTGACGATGATGATCGTGCTGATGAGCCATGTGGGCATGCCCGTCGTGGAGAAGTCGACGCCGAAGGCGTTCTGGAACAGGACCAGGTAGCCGATGGCGTTGATCAGGCCGAGCACGAGCGTGAGATAACGCGTGATGCGCGTGACCTTGCGCTGCCCGGCCTCGCCCTCCTTCTGCCAGCGCTGCAAGGCGGGAATGATGCCCTGCATGAGCTGCATGATGATGGACGCGGTGATGTAGGGCATGATGCCGAGCGAGAACACCGAGAAGTACTCGAGTGCACCACCTGAGAACAGGTTGAGCATGAGCAGACCGGCGTTCGTGCTCGTGTCACGGAAGTTCGACACGAGGTCGGCAAACGGGATGCCGGGGACGGGGATAAACGAGCCAACACGGTACAGCGCTATGATTGCCAGGGTGAAGAAGATCTTGTGACGGAGCTCCTTCACCTTCATTGCGTTAATGAGTGCGTTGAGCACGGCTACTCGACCTTTCCTCCGGCCGCTTCAATCTTGGCCTTAGCAGAAGCGGAAACCTTGTCGACCTGAACCGTCAACGCCTTGGAAATCTCGCCGTCGCCGAGAACCTTAACGAGTGCATCGGCATGCTTGATGATGCCCTTCTCGACAAGCGTCTCGCCGTTGACGGTCTCGCCGGCAGCGTACTTCTCGTTGAGACGACCGACGTTGACCGGCACGTACTCCTTGCGGTTGATGTTGCGGAAACCGGGGAGCTTGGGAAGGCGCATCGCGAGCGGCGTCTGGCCACCCTCGAAGCCCGGGCCCTTGGTGCCACCGGCACGCGAGGCCTGGCCGTTCATGCCGCGACCGGACGTACCACCGTGACCGGAACCATGGCCGCGACCTACGCGCTTGCGCTTCTTCGTCGAGCCCTCGGCTGGTTTGAGTTCAGAAAGATCCATGATGTCTCCTTTTTCGCGTTCATCCGCCTGATGCGGATGAAGCCGGCTGCTCGCCGCCGGCTGACTTCCTCATCGTGGGCTGCACCCGATGATGCAGCCCATCAATACGTGCTAGATGTTCTCGACCTCGATCAGGTGCTTGACCTTGAAGATCATGCCCCTGATGGCATCGTTGTCGACCTGCTCGACCGTGGAGCCGATCTTGCCCAGGCCCAGGGCCTTGAGCGTCGCGGCCTGGTCCTTCTTGTAGCCAATCGAGCTCTTCACCTGCGTCAGGCGCAGCGTCTTCTTTGCGTTAGCCATTACTGAGCCTTCTTTCCGTAGATTTCAGCAACGGTCATATCGCGACGCTTCGCAACCTGCTGCGGGCTCTGGAGCTCCTTGAGACCCTCGGCAGCCGCCTTGACGATGTTCATCGCGTTGTCAGTGCCGAGCGACTTGGACAGCACGTCCTTGACGCCAGCGAGCTCGAGCAGGGCGCGGACCGGACCGCCAGCGATAACGCCAGTACCGGGCGTGGCCGGCTTGAGCAGCACGCGACCAGCTGAAAACTCACCGATGACCTCGTGCGGGATGGTGCCCTCCTCGGTCAGCGGGACCTTGAACATGTTCTTCTTCGCGTCCTCGACGCCCTTGCTGATGGCGATGGGCACCTCAGCGGACTTGCCCATGCCAACACCCACGTTACCGTTGTGATCGCCAACGACGACGAGCGCGGTCAGACCAAAGCGACGACCACCCTTGACGACCTTGGAAACGCGGTTGATGTAGACGACGCGCTCTTCGAGTTCGGGAGCCTGCTGTGCAGCCTGCCTGTTTGACTTCCTGTTGTTAGGCCTCTGTGCCATGTTTCCCTCCCCCTAAAACTTCAGGCCGGCTTCGCGAGCGCCCTCGGCGAGCGCTTTCACACGGCCATGGTAGAGATTGCCACCGCGGTCGAACACGACCTCGCCGATACCCGCATTGAGGGCACGCTGGGCGATGAGCTTGCCCACCTCGGCAGCACCTTCGATATTGCCACCATGCTTGCCGGTGGCCTTGACCTTCTCGTCAAGCGAGGACGCGCTTGCCAGCGTGACGGCAGCGACGTCATCGATGACCTGAGCGTAGATGTTGGAATTGGAACGCGTCACGCGCAGGCGCGGACGCTCGGGCGTACCCGAAACCTTGCCACGCACACGGCGCTGGCGACGTTGCAGTTTCGCCTTCTTTGCCTTGAGCTTATCCATACTGAACCGTTCTCCTTGTAATTAACCGGCGCAACGACCGGCGTACGTTTACTACTTGGCAGCCTTGCCCTCTTTGCGGCGGATATGCTCGCCCTGGTAGCGAATACCCTTGCCCTTGTACGGCTCGGGCTTGCGGAAGGCGCGGATGTCCGCGGCGACCTGGCCGACCAGCTGCTTGTCAATGCCACTGATGTTGATGATCGTGGGCTCGGGGCACTCGAACGTGATGCCCTCGATGGCATCGACGACGACAGGATGCGAGAAACCAAGCGTCATCTCGAGCTTGCCGCCCTTGAGTGCGGCACGATAGCCAACGCCGACGAGCTCGAGCGTCTTGGAATAGCCCTCGCTCACGCCGATGACCATGTTGTTGATGAGAGAACGGGTCAGGCCATGCATCGCGCGATTCTCGCGTGCATCGTTGGGGCGCTCGACGACGATGGAGCCGTCCTCGCCCAGGCTGATGGCCATATTCTCGTTGAAGGTCTGGGTGAGTTCACCCTTGGGACCCTTGACGGTAACGGTGTTGCCGTCGATCTTTGCCTCGACTCCGGCGGGAACCGGAACGGGCAGCTTGCCAATACGCGACATGCGATTGCTCCTTTCTCGGCTCTTACCAGACGTATGCCAGGACCTCGCCGCCGACGCCGGCAATGCGGGCATCGCGATCGGTCATGACACCTTTGGACGTGGAAATGATGGCAGTGCCGAGACCACCCAGAACGCGGGGGAGCTCGTTCTTGCCAGCATAGATGCGAAGACCGGGCTTAGAAATGCGGCGCAGGCCACGAATGACCTTCTCCTTCTTGTCCCCGTACTTCAGCGTGATGAGAAGCTCGTCCTGGGGAGCCTTCGAGATGATCTCGTACTCCGTGATATAGCCCTCTTGCTTCATGATGCGAGCTATCTCGACGAGCTTTCGCGAAGACGGCATGGAAACCGTCTCCTTGTTCGCAGTGTTCGCGTTTCTAATACGCGTGAGCATGTCTGCGATCGAATCGGTCGTGCTCATTGATTCCTCCTATGGTTCGTTGATGACTGCTCCCAAGCGGTTCGCGTCCACCCGTGATGGCCGCGCCTGTCTTGTGGCAGCCCAGCGTCTACGTGGCTTGCCTTACCAGCTTGCCTTGCGGACACCGGGGAGTTCGCCTTTAAGGGCAAGTTCACGCAAGCAGATTCGGCACAGACCGAACTTGCGATAGACCGAATGCGGCCTGCCGCAGCGGTTGCAACGCGTATACGCGCGCGTGCTGAACTTCGGCTTACGCTTTGCCTTGGCGATCATCGATTTCTTTGCCAATGCTCATCCTTTCCTGTTCGCGGGAAAACCATATCTCCCGCTAAACTCCGATTGCTGCACGTAAAAACGCACAGCAACCGAATATTCTACCTTATTCTCCTACTAAGCCGCAAACGGGAATCCGAAAGCGGTGAGAAGCGCCTTGCCCTCTTCGTCGGTCTTGGCAGTCGTCACGAACGTGATGTCCATGCCGCGGGTGCGGTCGACCTTGTCGTAGTCGATCTCCGGGAAGATGATCTGCTCGGTAACGCCCATGGAATAGTTGCCATGGCCATCGAAGCTGTTCGCGGGAAGACCGCGGAAGTCGCGGATGCGGGGAATCGCGGCCGCGATGAGGCGATCGAAGAACTCGTACATGCGGTCGCCACGCAGCGTGACCTTGGCGCCAATCGGCATGCCGGCACGCAGCTTGAAGGTTGCGATGGACTTCTTGGCGCGGCAGATCATCGGCTGCTGGCCGGTGATGACGCGCAGATCCTCGACAGCCGCATCGATGAGCTTGCTGTCGGTCGCAGCCTCGCCCACACCCATGTTGACGACGATCTTCTCGAGCTTGGGGATGTCGTTGACGTTAGCGATGCCGAGCTCTTCCTTGAGCTTCGGAGCGAGCTCCTTGTAATACTTCTCTTTAAGACGTGGTGCCATGTTTCTAACTCCTTCGAGATTTAAGGCGGGGTTTCCGACCTCGCCCCCTCCGCATGGAGGGCCTAATACAACTCAGGTCCCTAACCTGAAAGACATCATGAATTTCAACGAGTCTGACGCAGAGGTGAAAACCTGGCGCTGCGGGTCCGAGGACTGTCTGAGCGCGCGATCTGTGCGCGCGAGTTCCGCAGGAGCAGCGCCGAGGTTTTCACCTCGGGTGCGCCAGCCCGAAGTTGAAATTCATGTTAGTCGATGGCCTTGCCGCACTTCTTGCAGACGCGAACCTTGCCATCCTCGTCGACCTTGTGGCCGATGCGAGTCGGCAAGCCACACGACGGACAAACCAGCATAACGTTGGAGACGTCGATAGCCGCCTCGCGCGTGTCGATACCGCCGTTAGGATTGGCCTGCGTCGGACGCAACGCCTTGTGCACAAGGTTAACGCCCTGGACAGTGACACGACCCTTCTCGGGATAGGCGAAGAGAACCTCGCCCTGTGCGCCCTTGTCCTTACCAGCGATGACCTTGACGGTATCGCCAGTCTTGATATTCATCTTCGTCATCTTCTTCTCACCTTCCCCTAAAGCGTCTCGGGTGCGAGGGAGACGATCTTCATGAACTTGCGGTCACGCAGCTCGCGGGCGACGGGCCCGAAAACGCGCGTGCCGCGGGGAGCGCCGGAATCGTCAACCACGACGGCGGCGTTCTCGTCGAACTTGATGTAGGAGCCGTCCTTGCGACGGACCTCCTTCTTGAGACGGACGATGACGCAACGAACGACGTCGCCCTTCTTGACCTGACTGTTGGGGGCTGCCTCCTTGACGCTGCAGACGATGATGTCGCCCAGGCCGGCGTAGCGGCGCTTGGAGCCGCCGAGGACCTTGATGCACTGAACCTTCTGTGCACCGCTGTTGTCAGCAACAGTCAGCATTGATTGCATCTGAATCATGGGAATACCTTCCTGCTACGTTAGCTGACTACTTGGCCTTCTCGACGATGTCGAGCAGGCGCCAGCGCTTCTGCTTGGAGAGCGGACGAGTCTCCATGATGCGAACGGTATCGCCCACACCGGCCTCGTTGCCCTCGTCATGCGCGTGGAACTTCTTGGTGGTGGTGATCATCTTGCCGTAGACGCGGTGCGGCTTGCGCTCCTCGATCTGCACGACGATGGTCTTGTCGTTTGTGGCCGAGACGACGACGCCCTGGCGAACCTTACGACGATTACGCTCTTCGTTCATTTAAGCTTCGCTCCTTTCCTTAAGCGGTCGCTTCGGCTGCAGCGCGAATCTCGCGTGCACGCAGCTCGGTGCAAATACGGGCAATGTCCTTCTTGACGACCTTCACGCGCGCGGTGTTGTCCAGCTGGCTCGTGGCCATCTGGAAGCGCAGGTTAAAGAGCTCGGTGCGCGCCTCGGTCAGCTTGTCGTTGAGGTCGTCGGTAGTGAGCTCGCGAATCTCTGCAGGCTTCATTTACTCGTCGCCTCCTTCTTCCTCAGTGGTGGCGGCAGCGGGGGCAGCTGCAGCGGTGCTCTCCTTGGCAGCCTTGGAGCGGCCACGAGCGGAATCCTTGGCATGGGCCTTGGCATACTCCGCAGCACGCTCGGCGGCATCCTCGCGAATCACCATCTTGCACTTGATGGGCAGCTTGTTGATGGCAAGGCGCATGGCCTCGCGGGCATCGTCAGGCTGGACGCCATCGATCTCGAACATGATGCGGCCGGGCTTGACGACGGCCACCCACTCTTCGGGATTGCCTTTGCCGGAACCCATGCGGGTCTCTGCCGGCTTCTTGGTGATGGGCTTGTCCGGGAAGATCGTGATCCACACGCGGCCACCACGCTTCATGTAACGGGTCATGGCGATACGAGCAGCCTCGATCTGACGGTTGGTAATCCAATGCGACTCGAGAGCCTGAATGCCGTAGGAACCAAAGTTGAGGTTGTTGCCTCCCTTGGACTTACCCTTCATGGAGCCGCGCTGGACCTTGCGGTGCTTGATGCGCTTGGGCATTAACATTAGCGATCCCTCCTCTCGCCACGACGGCCACGGCCGCGACGCTGGGCGGACGTGCCCTCGAGCGCAGGATTCTTCTTGTCCTGGCCGGGAAGGACCTCGCCGTAGTAGACCCAGACCTTGATGCCGCAGGAACCCATCGTGGTATGGGCGGTGGCAAAGCCGTAATCGATCATTGCGCGCAGGGTGTGCAGGGGCACACGGCCCTCGCGGTACCACTCGCGGCGGCTCATCTCGGCGCCACCAAGGCGACCGGAGCACTGGATGCGGATGCCCTGGGCACCCGACTTGCGCGCGGACTGCACGGCCTTGCGCATGGCACGACGGAACGCGACGCGGCCCTCGAGCTGCTCCGCGATGGACTGCGCGATGAGATTGGCGTCGAGCTCGGGGCGCTTGACCTCGATGACCTCAACGCTCACATGGCCACCGGAGATCTTCTCGAGCTCCTTGCGGAGCACGTCAACCTCGGCGCCCTTCTTGCCGATGACGATGCCGGGACGGGCGGTCGTGATGATGACCTTGATCTTGTCGCCAGCTCGCTCGATCTCCACGCGAGAAAGGGCGGCATTGCTGAGCTTCTTCTCGACGTACTTGCGCAGCTTGAGATCGTTCTCGAGCGTGGCGGCGTAGTCGTTACCCGCATACCAGCGGCTGCGCCAATCCTCGGTGATGCCGAGGCGAAAGCCTGTCGGCTTAACTTTCTGACCCATGACCCTTACGCCTCCTCTCGCGTAGCTACGATGATGGTGATGTGGCTCGTGCGCTTCATGATGGGGCTTGCGGAACCCTTGGCGCGCGGGCGATAACGCTTTATGGTCGGACCCTCGTCAACGTAGGCAGCCTTGACCACCAGGTTCTCCGGGCGCACGCCGTACTTGTTCTCGGCATTGGCAGCCGCAGACGATACGACCTTGGAGACGACCTCGGAAATGGCGCGCTCGTTGAAGCGCAGGATGTCGAGCGCGTCGACAACCTCCTTGCCGCGAATCTTGTCGACGACGATGCGAGCCTTGCGCGGAGAAACGCGCACGTACTTTGCAACAGCCTTAGCTTGCATTTGCGCTCCTCCTAATCTTTCTTATGGGCGCGGAACGTGCGGGACGGGGAAAACTCGCCCAGCTTGTGTCCGACCATCGACTCGGTGACATAGACGGGGACGTGACGACGACCATCGTGCACGGCGATGGTGTGGCCCACCATCTCGGGGAAGATCGTCGAGGAACGGCTCCAGGTCTTGATGACGTTTTTCTCGCCAGCCTCGTTCATCGCAATGATGCGCTCGAGGAGGCGCGGCTCCACATAGGGGCCCTTTTTGAGACTTCTACTCACGGTTATCTCCTTCGATTACTTCTTGCGACGACGGATGATGAGCCTACCCGACGCCTTCTTGGGGTTACGCGTACGATGACCCTTGGTGGGAACACCCCACGGGGTAACCGGATGGCGACCAGCGGACTTGTTCTTGCCCTCGCCACCACCATGCGGATGGTCGACGGGGTTCATGACGGTACCGCGGACGGTAGGACGCACGCCCATCCAACGCTTGCGACCGGCCTTGCCGATGCGAATGTTGGAGTGCTCGGCGTTGCCGACCTCACCCACGGTGGCGCGGCAGTCGAGCAGGACACGACGCATCTCGGAGCTCGGCATGCGCAGGATGGCGTAGCCTCCCTCCTTGCCCATGAGCTGAATGCTCGTGCCGGCGCTGCGAGCCATGGCGGCACCCTTGCCCGGCTGGAACTCGACGGCATGCACGAGCGTACCGACGGGGATGTTGGCCAGCGGCAGAGCGTTGCCCGGCTTGATGTCGGCCTCGGGACCGGACTCGACGGTATCGCCGACCTTCAGGCCCTTGGGCTGCAGAATGTACGCCTTGGCGCCATCTGCATAGTTGAGCAGCGCGATGCGCGCGGAACGATTCGGGTCGTACTCGATGGACGCGACCTTGGCCGGGATGCCATCCTTGCGACGCTTGAAGTCGATCTTGCGATACTTGCGCTTGTGACCGCCACCCTGGTGACGGGTCGTGATGCGACCATAGTTATTGCGGCCGGCCTTCTTAGGCAGCGGCTCCAGCAGCGACTTCTCGGGGGTCGTCGTCGTGATCTCTGCAAAATCAGAGACCGTCTGGAAACGACGTCCCGGGGAAGACGGCTTGTACTTCCTTACTCCCATGAACTAACTCCTTTGCTCCGATGGCCGCTCAACCGCTATGGGAACGGAGGTGGTGCACCTCCATACGGTTGTCGACTCCGGACTTACCACGGTGCCGGGTGGCTCCACATCGAGCGCTCGACACCCTTAAAGCCTCCCCGCACCAAGGGGAAACTCAGTAACCGATTAATCCTGGCTTGCGAACAGCTCGATCTTGTCACCCTCGGCGAGCGTGACGATGGCCTTCTTCCAGGTACGCGTGCGACCCTGCACATAGCGCTGGCGCTTGGGCTTGGACTTCACGTTGGCAGTGTTCACCTTGGTGACATGCACGTTGAAGATCTCCTCGATTGCCTTGGCAATCTCGATCTTGCTGGCGGTCTTGGCGACCTCGAACGTGTAGCGGTTGAAGTCCTGCATATCAAACGAACGCTCGGTGATGATCGGGCGGATGATGATCTGACGTGCCTCCATTAGCTCAGCACCTCCTGAACATACTCGACGGCGTCCTTGGTCATAACCAGAGACCCGTTGTCGAGCAGGTCGTAGGTGTTGGACTCGGAAGCGCCAATGACGCGAACCTTCTCGAGGTTACGGAAGGAAAGGAACGAGTTGACATCCTCATCGTTGACGACGACGGTCACACGACCCTTGCAGCCGAGCGCCTCGAGGGCCTTGGCAGCGGACTTGGTCGAAGGCTTGTCGAAGTTGAAGCCATCGACGACGAAGAGCTCGTCTGCCGCGAGCTTGCCGGAAAGCACGGAGGCCATGGCGAGCTTGACGACCTTGTTGTTCACGCGGAAGGCGTAAGAACGGGGATGCGGACCGAAGACGACACCGCCATGACGGAACTGTGCGGCGCGCGTCGTACCCTGACGAGCACGACCGGTACCCTTCTGGCGAAACGGCTTGCGACCGCCACCGGAAACCTGGCCACGCGTCTTGGTGTCGTGCGTGCCCTGACGACGAGCTGCCATCTGGCTGCGAACGACCTGATGGATGCATGCGCCATTCGGCTCGATGGCGAAGATGCCATCGGAGACCTCAATCGTGCCCGCAGACTTGCCAGCGGAGTCAGTGATCTTGATTTGTGCCATTGATCTGCCCTCCTCTAAGCCATGCGGATCTGAACGAGAGCGCCCTTGCCACCAGGCACGGCACCCTTGACCAACAGAAGATTGTTCTCCTCGTCCACGCGCACCAGCTTGAGATTGCGAACCGTCACGCGGTCGCAGCCCATGTGGCCGGGAAGACGCAGACCCTTGAGAACGCGCGCGGGATACGCGCACATGCCCACCGAACCGGGAGCACGGTGGAAGTGGTGACCGTGGCCACCGGGGCCGCCGGCAAAGCCGTAGCGCTTGATAACGCCAGCGAAACCCTTGCCCTTGCTTACGCCCGTGACGTCGACCTTGTCGACATCGTTGAACGCCTCGACGGTGAGCGTGTCACCGACTGCATGCTCAGAGGCGTCCTCGACGCGAACCTCGCGCAGATAGCGCATGGGACTTACGCCCGCCTTCGCGAAGTGACCCTGCATGGGCTTGTTGACCTTCTTTTCCTTGATGTCACCAAAACCGATCTGGACGGCCTCGTAGCCATCGGTCTCGGTGGTCTTGACCTGCGAGATCACGCAGGGGCCAGCCTGGATGACGGTCACGGGAACGATGGTGTCATCTTCTCCCCAGACTTGCGTCATGCCCAGCTTACGGCCGAGAATCGTATTGACCATTGCCAACCTTACTGTCAGGCGATCTTGAGGCGGAAAGCTCCTTGCTTTCTCTCAGCGGATCGCGGCTTCGAGCCTCCTCCCTTTGCACGTGAGATTTGCGCCAGGAGATAGACACACTGCGCCAAAAATGCACAGCGTTCGATATATTACCCCTGTGCGTCAAGGAATGCTAGGAAAAGTTTGGGATTAATGGGAATTCATACAGGTAGGGCTCTTGGCTCGAGTTGCACTACGGCAATTACCAACATGGCCACAGGAGCACATGGCTTGGCAGAAGTGGCATGGGATACAAAAAAGAGAGCGCCGCAGGGTTCCCTGCGGCGCTCCCCTCGATAGCCGTCGCGTTATGGCGTGGCGGCGCTTGCTCTATACCCTAGAGCTTGATCTCGATGTCGACACCAGCCGGCAGGTCGAGACGCATGAGCGAGTCGACGGTGTTGGGCGTCGGGTCGAGGATGTCGATGAGGCGCTTGTGCGTGCGCATCTCGAACTGCTCGCGCGAGTCCTTGTTGACGTGCGGCGAGCGGATGACGGTGTACAAGTTGCGCTCGGTCGGCAGCGGGATGGGACCGCTGATGCGGGCACCGGTCTTGGCTGCGGTCTCGACGATGAGCTTGGTCGACTTGTCGACGATCTCATGATCGTAGCCCTTGAGCCTGATGCGAATCTTTTGCTTCTTGTTGGCCACTTAACTCAAACCTCCATATATCAAGCGGATTCGCGCTACTCAGCGCTGCCGCCAGCCTTCTTGATGATCTCCTCGGACACGCTCTTGGGAACGGGGCGATAGGAGTCGAACTGCATGTTGTAGGACGCACGGCCCTGCGTGGCAGAGCGCAGGTCGGTTGCGTAGCCAAACATCTCGGACAGCGGAACAAGCGCGATGATGGCGGTAGCCGTGCCACGCTCCTCCTGGCCCTGAATCTGGCCACGGCGGGAGTTCAGGTTGCCCATGACGTCGCCCATGTACTCCTTGGGCGTCTCGACCTCGACGCTCTCGACAGGCTCGAGCAGGATCGGATCGGACTTGCGCAGGGCCTCCTTGATGGCCATGGAGCCAGCGACCTTGAATGCGGCCTCGGAAGAGTCGACATCGTGATAGGAACCATCAACGAGCTCGACGGCAACATCGAGGACGGGATAGCCGGCAATGACACCGCTCTGCAGAGCTTCCTCGATGCCCTTCTCGACAGACGGGATGTATTCCTTGGGAATCGCGCCGCCAACGATCTTGTTCTCGAAGGTGAAACCAGAACCCGGCTCGCCCGGACGCATGTTGATGATGGCGTCGCCGTACTGACCACGACCACCGGACTGGCGGACGAACTTGCCCTGAACGTTGAGGACCTCGTGGCCCGGCTTCTCGCGATAGGCAACGCGCGGCTTGCCGACGTTTGCCTCGACCTTGAACTCGCGGGTCAGGCGATCGATGATGATCTCGAGATGCAGCTCGCCCATGCCGGCGATGATGGTCTGACCGGTCTCCTCGTCGGTATGAACCTGGAAGGTCGGGTCCTCCTCGGCGAGCTTCTGCAGACCCACGGCGAGCTTGTCCTGCTCGGCCTTGGTCTTGGGCTCGACGGCGATGTCGATAACGGGATCGGGGAACTCCATGGACTCGAGGATGATGGGATGGTCCTCGTCGCACAGGGACTCGCCAGTCGTCGTGTTCTTGAGGCCAACGGCTGCGACGATGTCACCCGTGGAGCAGTAATCGACATCATGCTGCTCGTTGGAATGCATCTCGAGAATGCGGCCGATGCGCTCCTTCTTGCCGTTGTTGGCGTTGATGACGTAGGAGCCGGAATCCAGACGACCCGAGTAAACACGCAGATAGGTGAGCTTGCCGACATACGGATCGGTCATGATCTTGAATGCCAGGGAAGCAAACGGATCCTTATTGGACGGCTTGCGCTCCTCCTCCTCGCCCGTGTCGGGATTGATGCCCTTGATGGCGGGGATGTCGAGCGGGCTGGGCAGATAGTCGACGACAGCGTCGAGCAGCTCCTGGACGCCCTTGTTCTTGTAGGCGGAACCCACGAACACGAGGTTGAGGTCGTTGGCGAGAACGCCAGCACGCAGAGCCTTCTTGAGCAGGTCGACGGGAATCTCCTCGTCCATGAGCACGAGCTCCATGAGCTCGTCGTCGTAATCGGCGGCAGCCTCGAGCAGCTCGGCACGACGCTCCTCGACGATGTCAACGAACTCGTCAGGGATGGCGTCCATGGGCTCGGGGTAGGTCATGCCCTTGTCGTCGGCCTTGAAGTCCCATGCGGTCATGGTGACGAGGTCGATGACGCCCCAGAAATGGTCTTCCTCGCCCATGGGGACCTGGGCGGCGATGGCGTGGGCACCCAGACGGTCCCTCATGGTGTCAATCGCACGGAAGTAGTTGGCGCCGATGCGATCGTACTTGTTGATGAAGGCGATGCGGGGAACCTCGTAGCGGGAAGCCTGACGCCACACCGTCTCGGACTGCGGCTGAACGCCGGCAACAGCATCGAACACGGCGACGGCACCGTCAAGGACACGCAGGGAGCGCTCGACCTCGGAGGTGAAGTCGACGTGACCCGGGGTGTCGATGATCTGGATGCGGTAGGTCTTGCCGTCCTTGTCCCAGAAGCACGTGGTGGCGGCGGAGGTAATCGTTACGCCGCGCTCCTGCTCCTGAACCATCCAGTCCATGGTCGCAGCGCCGTCGTGAACCTCGCCGATCTTGTGGGTCTTGCCCGTATAGTAGAGGATGCGCTCGGTCGTGGTGGTCTTGCCGGCATCGATGTGGGCCATGATGCCGATGTTGCGAGTATCCTCAAGCGGAGTTTTCTTCGTTGCCATTGTGTATACCTCCTACCAGCGATAGTGAGAGAAGGCGCGATTGGACTCGGCCATCTTGTAGACGTCTTCGCGTTTCTTGACGGATGCGCCCAGACCATTGGATGCGTCCATGATCTCGTTTGCGAGGCGCTCGGCCATGTTGCGCTCCTTGCGGTCGCGCGAATAGCCGACGATCCAGCGGATGGCGAGCGTGGTGGCACGACGGGAGTTGACCTCGGTCGGAACCTGGTACGTGGCACCACCGACGCGGCGAGGCTTGACCTCAACCGTGGGGCGGACGTTGTCCATGGCCTTCTTGAAGACGCTCAGGGGATCTTCGCCGGTCTTTGCCTCGACGATGTCAAAGGCACCGTAGACGATGCTCTCGGCAGTCGAGCGTTTGCCGTCGAGCAGGATCTTGTTGATGAGCTGCGTGACAAGACGGTTGTTGTATACGGCGTCCGGAGTAATCTCGCGGCGTACTGCAGCTGAACGACGTGGCATTTCTCAATCTCCCCTTTCTTTAGTTCTTGGGCTTCTTGGCGCCGTAGCGGCTACGGGCCTGAGCACGGTCGGACACGGAAGCGGTATCGAGCGTACCGCGGATGATCTTGTAGCGGACACCCGGGAGGTCCTTAACACGACCGCCGCGGATGAGCACCATCGAGTGCTCCTGCAGGTTGTGGCCAATGCCGGGGATGTAAGCGGTGACTTCCATGCCGTTGACGAGACGGACACGGGCAACCTTGCGAAGAGCCGAGTTCGGCTTCTTGGGGGTTGCGGTGTAGACGCGCGTGCAAACCCCACGCTTCTGGGGGTTGCCCTTGAGGGCGGGCGACTTGGATTTGTCGACTGCCTTCGCGCGGCCCTTGCGGACCAGCTGATTAATGGTAGGCAATGTAGTTCCTTTCGTTTTGCTACCGGTTTACCGTAGTGGTGCTTTTGCAGGTTTCAAAAGCGCAAGGCGGTAGACTACTCGTCTGACCCAAGGCTGTCAAACGCCACGCATCCGGGTGTATCCATACTTTTTCATACTCTATCACGCACGAATCCCCTGGTCACAATGACCAGGGGATTCCCGTTTAGATATCGCAGGCAAAAACGCTTGACAATTCTAGCCAATCAGACTGTCGTCATCTTGCGTGTTCTCGAGCCTCTCGGTCTCCTCGTCGGTGATGCCGAAGCCGGAATCACTCAGGCCACCGAGCAGCTCGTTGAGCACATCCTCATCGGAAGACGAGTGGCGCTGCGAGGTCGTGCCGATGAAGTCGTCGGGATCGGCGCTGTAAGACTGGGGCACATCGGCGCCCATGTACATGGCGTCTTCCGGCGAGAACAGCATCTCGAGCAGTTGCGAGGCGTCCGGCTCGTCGTTCTTCTTGGGATCGTCGAGGATGTAGAGCAAGTCGCGTGCCTCGAGACCAGCCCTGAGCTCCTCGATTGCCTTGACGCCAATGCCCTCGATGCGGAACAGCTCGTCCTCGGTCTTGCCGACGAGGTCGCCGACCATCTCGATGCCGGCCTCGCTGAACTTGTTGGCCCAGCGCTGGCTGACACCCAGGTCGTCGAAGAGATACAGCTTGGCAAGCTCGGGTGCAAGCTGCGGTCCACGGCCACCGAGGTAGCCGCCATTGAGGAACATCGACATATCGCCCGGAGCGCCGCCCAGGTACTCCTCGCCGTTGATGGCCCACTCCTGCGGCTGCGGCAGCAGGCTCTCGGTCTCGCGGAGCTCCTCGGGGGCCCAGTCGGGCAGACGGTCGGCACTCGAACCGCTGCGGTCGATGCGCTCGCCCTTGTAGGTGAGCTGCAGGTCGCGATAGCGCTTGAGACCGGTGCCCGCGGGGATGGGCTTGCCGATGATGACGTTCTCCTTGAGGCCCTGGAGCTTGTCGACCTTGCCCTCGATCGCGGCATCGGTCAGCACCTTGGTGGTCTCCTGGAACGAGGCAGCCGACAGGAACGAATCCGTGGCCAGCGAGGCCTTCGTGATGCCGAGGATGAGCGGACGCGCGGTGGGCACGTCGCCGCCCTCGAGCATGATGCGGTCGACCTCCTCTTCGAACTCGTAGCGGTTGACCTGGGCACCCGGCAGGAACTTGGAGCTGCCCGGATCGGTGACCGTCACCTTGCGAAGCATCTGGCGCGCGATGACCTCGACGTGCTTGTCGTTGATGTCGACGCCCTGGGACGTGTACACGTCCTGGACCTGGTCAACGATGTAGCGCAACGTCGTGTTGACATCGGTGAGACGCAGAAGCTCGTGCGGGTCGATGGAGCCCTTGGTGAGCTGCTGGCCGACCTCGACGGTGCACATGTCGGAGACGCCCGGCATGAGCTGCGCGCGTGCGCCCGTCTGGTACTCGCGCACCTCGCCGTCCTCGTTGTGGATGGTGAGCGTGCGGCTGTCCTTGGTCGCGGAAATCTGCAACGTGCCGGAAATCTCGGCCAGGATGGCGAGACCCTTGGGCTTGCGCGCCTCGAAAAGCTCGGTGACACGCGGAAGACCCTGCGTGATATCCTCGCCCGCGACACCGCCGGAGTGGAAGGTGCGCATCGTGAGCTGGGTACCCGGCTCGCCGATGGACTGTGCGGCGATGATGCCGGCAGCCGTGCCCAGGTTGACCGGACGGCCGGCAGCCAAATCGAAGCCGTAGCACTTCTGGCACACGCCCGAATGCGCATGGCAGGTCATGAGGCTGCGAATCTTCACGGTCTTGACCCCAGCATTGGCGAGCTTATCGAGCTCCTCGCTGGTCTCGATGTAATCGCCTGCGCCAATCAGCACCTCGCCCGTGGCGGGGTCGACGGCATCGGCGGCCAGGCAACGGCCGATGAGGTTGGTATCAGGCTCGTCCTTGCGGTTGATGACGGACTGCTCGATACCATCGCTCGTGCCGCAGTCTTCCTCGTGGATGATGACGTCCTGCGCGACATCGACCAGACGACGGGTCAGGTAACCCGAGTCGGCGGTACGCAGCGCGGTGTCGGCCATGCCCTTTCGAGAACCGTGCGTCGAGACGAAGTACTCGAGAACGGTCAGGCCCTCACGGAAGTTTGCCTTAATCGGGCGGTCGATAATCTCGCCCTTCGGGTCTGCCATGAGGCCACGCATACCGGCGAGCTGGCGAATCTGCTTGATGTTACCGCGAGCACCGGAGAAAGCCATCATGTAGATCGGGTTGAAGTGGTCGAAGTTATCGGCCATGGCGTTGCCGACGTCCTCGTTGGCAACGGTCCAGATCTCGACGATCTGGCGATGGCGCTCGTCGGCGCTCATGAAGCCCATCTCGTAGTCTTCCTCGACTGCGGCGACCTTCTTGTCGGCCTCGGCGAGGATGTCTGCCTTGTTCGGCGGAATCGTCGCGTCATAGACGGACACGGTGACGCCGGCGCGCGTCGCGTAGTGGAAGCCAAGGGCCTTGAGGCCATCGAGGATCTGCATCATCTCGGGCGTCTTGTAGGTGTTGGCGCAATCCTCGATGAGGCGGCCAACCTCCTTCTTGTCCATGCCGTGGTTGATGAAGGCATGCTCCTTGGGAAGCACGCTGTTGAAGATGATGCGGCCGATCGTCGTCTCGATGCGCTCGCCGGCCTTCTTCTCCTCGTAGACGCCATAGGAAGTCTCGACCTTGGTGTCGTACTTGAGGCGCACGAAGATCTTGGCCTGCAGGTCGACATCGGCACGAGCGTCGTAGGCGTTCTGCGCATCCTTGAAGTCCATGAAGCAACGGCCTTCGCCCTCGAAGCCGTCACGTGCGGCGGTGAGGTAGTAGATGCCGATGATCATGTCCTGCGTCGGGATGGTGAGCGGCTTGCCGTGTGCCGGCGACTTGATGTTGTTGGAGCTCAGCATGAGCACGCGGGCCTCGGCCTGCGCCTCGCTCGACAGCGGCACGTGCACGGCCATCTGGTCACCGTCGAAGTCCGCGTTGAACGCGGTGCAGACGAGCGGATGCAAGCGGATGGCCTTACCCTCGACGAGCACGGGCTCGAAGGCCTGAATGCCGAGGCGGTGCAGGGTTGGTGCGCGGTTGAGCAGCACGGGATGATCGGTGATGACCTCTTCGAGGACGTCCCAGACGAGTGATGCGCCGCGATCGACCATGCGCTTGGCTGCCTTGATGTTGGCTGCCTGCTCGAGCTCGACCAGGCGCTTCATGACGAAGGGCTTGAACAGCTCGAGGGCCATCTGCTTGGGAAGACCGCACTGGTGAATCTTGAGCTGCGGGCCGACGACGATGACCGAACGGCCGGAGTAGTCGACGCGCTTGCCCAGAAGGTTCTGGCGGAAGCGGCCCTGCTTGCCCTTGAGCATGTCGGCGAGCGACTTGAGCGGACGGTTGCCCGGGCCCACGACGGGGCGGCCACGACGGCCGTTGTCGAAGAGGGCGTCCACGGCCTCCTGAAGCATGCGCTTCTCGTTGTTCACGATGATGTCGGGAGCCGAGAGGTCGAGGAGCTTCTTGAGACGGTTGTTGCGGTTGATGACACGACGGTACAGATCGTTGAGGTCGCTCGTGGCAAAGCGGCCACCATCGAGCTGCACCATCGGGCGCAGGTCGGGCGGGATGACCGGGATGACATCGAGAATCATGTCCGTCGGGTCGTTGTTGCTGCGGATAAAGGCCTCGACGACCTTGAGGCGCTTGACGGCCTTGGCACGCTTCTGGCCCTTGCCGGTCGCGATAATCTCGCGCAGCTCCTCGGCCGTGGCCTCGAGATCGACATCGCCGAGCAGGTCGCGCACGGCCTCGGCACCCATGCCACCGCGGAAGTAGTCACGGTAGTTGAGGCGCAGCTCGCGATAGAGCGTCTCGTCGGAGATGAGCATCTTGGGCTCGATGCGCATGAGGGTCTCGTAGGCCTCGGTGCGCAGGTCCTTGCGCTCCTCGAACTCCTCGCGCAGGTCGGCAATTTCCTCCTCGACCTCTTCCGGGGTCATGAGGTCTTCCTCGTCGTACTCGCGCTCGCCGTTCTCGTCAAAGTACTCGGTCGACTGGTGACGCGTCATCTGGATGAGACGGTCGCGCTCGGAATCGAGCTCCTCGAGACCGGCTGCGAGCTCTTCCTCGAGCTCGGCGGCATCCTCGGCCAGAGCCTCCTTGTCAACCCAGGTGATGATGTTGCTCGCGAAGTACAGAACCTTCTCGAGGTCCTTCGGCGAGATATCGAGCAGGTAGCCGAGACGGCTCGGGCTGCCCTTGAAGTACCAGATGTGGCTCACGGGAGCTGCGAGCTCGATGTGGCCCATGCGCTCGCGGCGAACCTTCGCGCGCGTCACCTCGACGCCGCAGCGCTCGCAGACGATGCCCTTGAAGCGAATGCGCTTGTACTTGCCGCAGGCGCACTCCCAATCCTTGGTCGGGCCAAAGATCTTCTCGCAGAACAGGCCGTCCTTCTCGGGCTTGAGGGTACGGTAGTTAATGGTTTCGGGCTTCTTGACCTCACCATGCGACCAGGAGCGGATCTTCTCGGCGCTTGCCAGGCCAATGTGGAACTCATCAAAGTTATTGACGTCAAATACGGTCATGGCCTACTCCTCTCCTTCAGGGTCGTCGTCCATCTCGGGTTGCTCATCCACGTTCACGTCAAGCGCGATGCCGGGATCAGCCGACGCATCGCCGAGGAGTTCCTCGGCTTCGTCGACATACGCATCCTGATCCTCTTCGATTGCGGACTCGGCGACATGATCCTCGAGGGCCTCCGCGATTTCGTCATGCATCGGATTGTCCTCGGTGATGACACCGCCAAGCAGGCCCTCGTCAACACCGACCGAAGCATCTTCGTCAACGGGCGTGGCAGCGCCAATCATGACCTCGTCGCCACCGTTGGAGACGGAGGAACCGAGAAGCTCCTCGCCGCCTTCGGGAATGCCGAGCAGGTCATCCGCGCCGGCGTTCATCTGGGCGATGCCGTCGGTGAGCATGTCGAGCGCATCGAGATCCAGATCGATGCCGGAGTCGCCAGCCTCGGCGACCTCGCTGCTCGCGTCGAGAATCTCGACGGTTTCGGTGAGAGCGGCGGTCTCGTCCTTGCCATCACGACCGATGAGCTCAACGTCGAGCGCGAGGGACTTCATCTCCTTGACGAGCACCTTGAAGGACTCGGGCAGCTCGGGAGCGGGGATGTTCTCGCCCTTGACGATGGACTCGTACGCCTTGACACGACCAGCCGTGTCGTCGGACTTGACCGTGAGGATCTCCTGCAGGACGTTGCCCGCACCATATGCGTACAGGGCCCAAACCTCCATCTCGCCAAAGCGCTGGCCACCGAACTGGGCCTTGCCGCCGAGCGGCTGCTGCGTGATGAGGCTGTAGGGGCCGGTCGAACGGGCATGGATCTTGTCGTCGACCATGTGCGAGAGCTTGAGCATGTAGGTCTGGCCCACGGTGATCTGCTCGCGGAACTTCTCGCCCGTGCGGCCGTCGTAGAGGTCGGCCTTGCCCGTGGCGGAAAGCTGCGCGACGAACGGCTCGTAGAACATGTCGCCGTAGCGAGCCTTTGCCTTGTTCACGCGGTTCTTGTTGCTCTTGATGATGGCATCCGAGATCTCTTCCTCGGTCGCACCGTCGAAAATCGGCGTGGACACGAAGAAGGGACCGTCAACCGGCTCGTCGCTCTTGGGGTCGTCGCTCCAACCGTTGAGCGCAGCCCAGCCAAGGTGGTTCTCGAGCAGCTGACCGACGTTCATACGGGAGGGGACACCCAGAGGATTGAGGATGACGTCGACGGGCGTGCCGTCTGCCATGTAGGGCATATCCTCGACCGGCAGAACGAGGGAGATAACGCCCTTGTTACCGTGGCGGCCGGAAAGCTTGTCGCCCTGCTGGACCTTGCGCTTCTGCGCGACGTAGACACGCACGAGCTCGTTGATTCCCGGGGGAAGCTCGTCGCCGGCAGCGCGCGAGAACTGCGAGATGCCGATGACACGACCGGAAGCACCGTGCGGCATCTTCAGGGACGTGTCGCGAACCTCGCGAGCCTTCTCGCCGAAGATGGCGCGCAGTAAGCGCTCCTCGGCGGTGAGCTCGGTCTCGCCCTTGGGCGTGACCTTGCCGACGAGCACGTCGCCCGGATGCACCTCGGCGCCGATGCGAATGACACCGTCGGCATCCAGGTTGCCGAGCATGTCCTCGGAGAGGTTCGGGATTTCGCGGGTGATCTCCTCGGGACCGAGCTTGGTGTCGCGTGCGTCGATCTCATGCTCGGAGATGTGGATGGACGTGAGCAGGTCCTCGGCGACAACACGCTCGGAGACGATGATGGCGTCCTCGTAGTTGTAGCCTTCCCACGGCATGTAGGCGATCATGAGGTTCTGACCCAGGGCGAGCTCGGCGTGGTCGGTGGAGGGACCATCGGCCAGGGCGTCGCCCACGTGGACCTCGTCGCCGTACTTCACGAGCGGCTTGTAGTTGATGCAGCCGCTCTGGTTGGAACGCTGGAACTTGGGCAGCGTATAGGTGTCGACATCGCCGTCCTCGTTGGTGACCTCGACGCGCGCGCCATCAACGTAGGTGACCGTGCCGGCGTGCTTGGCCAGGGGCAGCTCGCCGGAGTCAGAGGCGATGCGATGCTCCATGCCGGTGCCGACAAGCGGGGCCTGCGGACGAAGCAGCGGCACAGCCTGGCGCTGCATGTTCGAGCCCATGAGGGCGCGGTTTGCGTCATCGTGCTCGAGGAAGGGAATGAGCGCGGTTGCGACCGAGTTCATCTGGCGCGGGGAGACGTCCATGTACTGCACGTCCTCGACAGGCACTTCCTCGGGGTCGCCGAAGACGCCGTCGGCGTTCTTGGTACGGCAGACGACGCGCTTGGCGGCAACGAACTTGCCGGTCTTCTCGTCGACGGAACCGAACACGCGTGTCTTGGGGTCGAAGGGCTCGTTTGCCTGGGCGATGGAGTAGTTCTCCTCCTCGTCGGCGGTCAGGTAATCGACATCGTCGGTGATCTTGCCGTCGACGACACGACGATACGGCGTCTCGATGAAGCCAAAGTCATTGACGCGGGCATAGGTTGCCAGCGAGCCGATGAGGCCGATGTTCGGGCCTTCAGGCGTCTCGATGGGGCACATGCGACCGTAGTGAGAGGTGTGAACGTCGCGAACCTCGAAGCCGGCGCGCTCGCGGGACAGACCGCCCGGGCCAAGTGCGGACAGACGGCGCTTGTGCGTGATGCCTGCGGCGGGGTTGGTCTGGTCGAAGAACTGTGAAAGCTGCGAGGAGCCGAAGAACTCCTTGATGGCGGCGACGATCGGGCGAATGTTGATAAGCGACTGCGGCGAGATGTCCTCGGGGTCGAAGGTGGACATGCGCTCGCGCACGACACGCTCCATACGGCTGATGCCGATGCGGAACTGGTTCTTGATGAGCTCGCCGACCGTGCGAATGCGACGGTTGCCGAAGTGGTCGATGTCATCGATCTGGTAGCCGGGCTTGCCCTGAGCGAGGTTGATGATGTAGCGCATCGCGGTGACAATGTCCTCGACCGTGAGCGTGGAGGAGTCGCTCTCGATGCCGAGTTTCTTGTCGATCTTGTAGCGGCCGACCTTGGCGAGGTCATAGCGCTGCGGGTTGAAGAACAGGCCCTCGAGCAGGCTGCGTGCGGAGTCGACCGTGGGCGGCTCGCCCGGACGCAAGCGACGATAGAGCTCGATGAGAGCTTCCTCGCGCGAGGATGACGGGTCCTTCTCGAGCGTACGCTCGACCATCTCGCTATCGCCAAGCAGGTCGATGATCTCGTCGCGGGTCTCGGCAATGCCGAGTGCGCGCAGAAGAAGCGTCGCGGGCTGCTTGCGCTTGCGATCGATGCGGATGGAAAGCACGTCGCGCTTGTCGGTCTCGAACTCGAGCCATGCGCCACGCGTGGGGATGACCTTCGCATTGTATATAGTGCGGTCACTCGTCTTGTCGCGCTCGGCGGAGAAGTACACACCGGGGGAGCGAACGAGCTGAGAGACGACGACGCGCTCGGTGCCGTTGATGATGAAGGTGCCGCGGTTCGTCATGAGCGGGAAATCGCCCATGAAGACGTTGGACTCCTGCATCTCGCCGGTCTCCTTGTTGATGAAGCGAATGTCGACGAAGAGCGGGGCCTGATACGAGATATCGCGCTTCTTGCACTCCTCGACGGAATGCTTGGGATCGCCAAACTCGTGGGCACCGAACTCGACGCAGAGGGTCTTCGCGCTGTTCTCGATGGGAGACATGCTCGCGAAGGTCTCGTCGAGGCCCTCGGTCATCAGGTTGTTGAACGAATCGACCTGAATGGAGATCAGGTTGGGGATGTCCATGACCTCCGGGAGCTTCGCGAAGCTGAGGCGATCGCGATACACGTTGGCCTGGGACGTTACGGTAGTCGGCACTATATCCTCCTTATAGTTGTCCGATAAAGCTATGAAACGGGTGATACACGAGCGAGAGGATATGCGCGCGCGTATAAGGGGTCAAGAAGTTTTTGGATGAGCGGTCGTTTCACTGCAGATATAATCGTAAACGCGCTAGATTTATCGGCAAACGGTATGTTTTAGGTGATTTATTATCTCAAACTTAGTTTATTTTGATGTCAGTCAGGCCCAATGCGCATTTCATCTTTCTTGGCAATAGGAAAAGGGAGTGAGCGTCTCAGAATGTGGCCCCGTGGTTTTACAGATGGTCATGAGGGCACATTCTTGACAGGTATGTGCTGCTGCGCCCAATACTGTGGCACTATGGTCGGACTCATGACCATGGAAGCACACTTCTTGGCGAATATGTCCCGTAATGTGACGTCATGGTCGAGCCCACGGTCGCAGGAACGCATTTCTTGGCAGATGCGCGTTGATATGCCCTGCGTTGATATGCCCTGTATTGTGGCTTCCTGGGCGAGCTTGCGAGCACAGGAGCTCGTTTCGCGACAGGCACTACACCGTCACGCTCTGCACAGAGCCGACCCTGCCGTCCTCGAGCTCAACAAGTGCGAGACTGCGTTTGGAACCACAGCGCGGCCGGAAGGCACCGCCGGGATTGATGATGCGGCAACCGTCCCGCATCTCATCACGCGGCACGTGCGTATGGCCGTGAATCGCCAGGGCATACTCTCCGCTCGCGGCTGCACGCTCGGCATCCTTGGGATAATGCGATACGAACAGTCTCACACCATCGATGACCTGCGTCGCGCTTTCATTCATTCCGGGACCATAGTCGACGTTATAGTCGTTGTTACCCAACACGGCGATGGTAGGCGCTATCGCCTCGAGCTCCATGAGGACATCCAAAGAGCCGATGTCGCCTGCGTGAATGATGAAGTCGGCGCCGGCGAGCGCTTCGAGCGCCTCATCGCTGATGCGTCCGTGCGTATCCGAGATGATTCCCACTAGAGACATGGGCTAGCTCTTCTTGTCCTGCTTCAGACGCTCCTCAATCGCGGCGTTGATGGCCTTGATCGTCTTGATGCGCGCGTATTTCTTGTCATCGGACTCGATGATGTTCCAGGGGGCAAAATACGTCGAGGTCATGCGCAGCATGTCGTTGATGGCCACGCAGTACTGCGGATACTTCTCGCGATTGCGCCAGTCCTCGTCGGTGAGCTTCCAGGCCTTGTCCGGGTCGTTCTTGCGCGCCTCGAAACGCGCGAGCTGCTCGTCCTGGCTCACGTTGACCCAAAACTTCATGAGCAATGTGCCCGTGCGGAACATCTCCCACTCGAAATCGTTGATTTCCTCGAAGGCACGGCGCCAATCGGAATCGGTGCAGAACCCCTCCACACGCTCGACCATGACGCGGCCGTACCAGGAGCGGTCGTAGATTGCGGTATGCCCGCTCTTGGGCAAGCTAATCCAATAACGCCAAAGGAAGGGATGCTCCTTTTCGGGCTTGGTGGGTGCGCCGGAGGGAACGACGCGATAATCGCGGGCATCAAGGGCAGAGGCGATGCGCTTGATGGCGCCACCTTTGCCGGCCGCATCCCAACCCTCGAACACGAGCATCATAGGGATTTGCCTGCGGTACATCTCGAGCTGCAAGGTGGCGAGACGCTCCTGTTCCTTCTTGAGCTCGCTACGGTACTCCTCGGGATCAATCGTGAGATCATGGCGAATCTCCTCGACTGACTGCACCTTCACGAGATCATGGCGCGTGCGCGGAAGCGGAAAGTCATCGGGAATGATGACGGGATTCTCCTTCATCTTGACGTGACGCGCGAGGCCCTCCTCGATTTCGGTGACGAGCGTCTCGAGAAACTCGATGCGACGCACGCGACGATTCTCGGCGGCGATGATGTGCCAGGGGGCATCGGCGGAATCGGTGAGCTCGAGCAGTTTGTCGATGATGGGATAGATCTTGTCGTAGTTCTTGTTCTGGTAGAGATCCTCGTCGTTGACGCGCCAGGCAGTGTTCTTATCCGCCTCGAGTGCCTCGATGCGCTTGGTCTGCTCCCTTTTGCTGATGTGGAAGAACAGCTTGATGATGAGGTATCCATCGGCGACGAGCTGCCCCTCGAGAATCTGGGTGGACTCGGCAAACAGACCCGTCTGGCCATTGCGCGACTTTACGATGTAATCGACATGATCGCGAATCTTGGGCTGCGGCAGATGGGCGGAGCCCTTGTCGCCGCTGATCATGCCCGAGAGGTTCTTGATGATCTCGGAATACCAGCTCTTGTCGAAAAAGGTCATGGTGCCGTACTGGCCGATGCGCTCCCAGAAACGCTTCATGAGCGGATAGCGGCACTCGTCTTCCGTGGGGTCGTTCATCGAATACACGGTGAACGCACGGGCGTCGAGGTCCTTTACCAGCTTGGAGATGCTCGTGCCCTTACCCGATGCGCTCCAGCCATCCACGCATACGACAACGGGAAACTTCTCGCGGATGCACTGCTGCTGCAAACGCACGAGCTTCTCGGTGAGCTCGTTCTTGCGCTGCTCGTACTCTTCCTTGTCGATGCGTTTCTTGAGATCGGCCTTCTCGAGCATGTTCACTCCCCCGTCAGTGGCATAGATGCATATAGAGTACCACGCATGAGGAATACGTGGCCTTATTTTGCGGGTTATGACGATTTGAAAAGAGCGACTTGCACGTTTCTTTCGATTTTGTGTGAACGAAAAAGTAGAGCTGTAAGTATTTTTCGATTTTGTGAGGTTGGGGCGGCGCAGATGGAAGGAATCTTCGATTCTGTGAGACCGGATAACCGCAATGCTTCACATAATCGAAAAAAACGTACATCCCGTTTTCTAGAGGTACACATAATCGAAAAAAGGGCGTAGGCAAACCACGCAGAAACAAAGGAGGCGCCACATGGACGCCTCCTTCGATAATCTCGTGCTCCGAAGAGCGGTGGAGAACAGAAGTTACTTGAGGGTGACGACGGCGCCAGCAGCCTCGAACTTCTCCTTCATCTCCTCGGCCTCGTCCTTCTTCACGCCCTCCTTGATGGTGGCAGGAGCGCTCTCGACGAGAGCCTTGGCCTCCTTGAGGCCCTGATCGGTGACCTCGCGGACAACCTTGATGACAGCGATCTTGTTGTCGCCGAAGGACTCGAGCACGACGTCGAAGTCGCTCTTCTCCTCGGCAGCACCAGCGTCGCCACCGGCAGCAGCGCCACCAACAGCGGCAACAGCAACAGGAGCGGCGGCGGAGACGCCAAAGGCCTCCTCCAGATCATGGACGAGCTCAGAGAGCTCGAGAGCGGTCAGGCCCTTGATACCTTCGAGAATTTCTTCCTTAGTCATAACTAAAACCTTTCAGTTGCGGCGGCAATCACGCCACCTTGCATATACATAACAAACGTGGCGCTATGCAGCCTTCTGGTCTGCGATAGCCTGAATCGTGCGAGCCAAGCCTTCCGCCGGCGCCGCGCAGACACGGGCGAGACCCGTGACCGGTGCGAGCATGGTGGACAGAAGCATGGCAACGAGCTGCTCCTTGCTGGGCAGATCGGCGACCTTGAGTGCCTCCTCGACGGAATAGACCTTGCCGTCGACGATGCCACCCTTGATCTCCAGAGCCTCATGATCCTTGGCGAAGTCCTTGAGAGCCTTGGCCGGAGCGGCCACGTCACCATCGCAGAACACGAAGGCCGTGGGGCCAGCCAGAATCTCGGGGATTTCGGGAAGGTCGAGGTTCTTGAGCGCAATGGCGGCGAGGTTGTTCTTGAAGACGTGCATCTGTCCGGCACCCTCGCGAATGTTGCGACGAAGCTCCTGGGACTCCTTGACGGTAAGGCCACGAGCATCGACGAACCAGCAACCCTCGCTGTTCTTGAAAAGCTCGGTGAGCTTCTCAACTTGCTCGACTTTTTGCTGTGTAGGCATGCGCACCTCCCTTCATACAAATCGACCCCCGCTGCGTGACAGCGGAGGCCGACGAGAGTGCATGCCTAAAGCATCATTCATGTTCGACCACCTCGGCGGGCGGAAGGCTTGCCTTCCCTTAAGTCCCGGATGGGACACCGGCTGTCTTTGGTAGCGGGTAAAACTACAAATGCGAGATGGAATAATAGAACAATGAGCGAGCGGGCGCAAGGAATTGTCATGCATCTTTTGCGAAGAGCACTTTCGAAAATAGGGTCGCGCTCTGGATGCGAGGGCGCTGTCCGAAATCAGGCGCTGCGTCATTGCAGATGGGGGCCGCATCGCCTAGTCGGAGGGACGGGCAAGACGCCCTCGTGTATCCCAAAGCAACGCCCTTCCCTACCCCTTCTTCGGCCTCGTGATACGGGCGAACACGCCGCTGAGCGCAAGGGCGACGGCACCGAAGACGGACATGACCGTGTAGATGATGGGGCTGGCTCCACCACTCGCGCTTACCACCACCTGTTGGAAGACGGAACCACCCGCAATGTCGGTGTTTACGACGGGCAAGTTGTGCGCAAAGCGCTTCGCCCCGTATCGCTCACGAGCGAAGGCCGTGGCAAGGGGCGCCACGCTCCCATAGGATGTCACCAGAATCAAGCACCCCGCGACATAGAGCATGTCGACATTGCCCCAGAAGGAGCAAGCGATCATCGTGCAGGACACGAAAGACACCGCTGCAGCCAGAATCATCGAGAACCGCAGGCCCTTCTTATCGTAGATAACGCCCATGGTAAGCCCCGCCGCCCCATTGACGATGGGAATGATGCCCACGAGCGTCGTAGCGAAAACCTCGCTTATGCCAAGCTCCAGGGCACCTAGCTTGGAGGTGCCGATCACGAGAACGCCCGCACCCAAAAGGATGCTTGCCCAGAGGTAATAGATGTAGAAAGCCGGATCGCGAAACAACCTGCGTCTATCGGCTTCCTCGTCGGCTACGGCCTCCGCCTTCTTCTCCACGCCCAGCAGCTCGCCGATGTTGTCGGGAGCACGCTTCAGAAGCAGCGCCAGGCACGTCATGACGACGCCGGCGGTTATCGCGACGACGGTCAGGGCGATGGCAAGCCCCGCTGTCGCGATAATGGTGTTCGCGAGCGTTCCCAAGGTGAGAGAGCCCAGGCCAAAGCCCATGAACATGACACCCGAGGCAAAGCCGGTCCTGTCGGAGAACCACAAGGTGACCGTGGCGATGGCGACGTTATACCCCAACCCCGTGCCACAGCCAATCAGAACGCCATAGCACAGGTAGAGTGCCCAGATGCCCTGGGGAGCGAGCAGTGCGGTTCCCGCAAATCCGCATACGAGCAGCGTCGCCGAAAGCAAAATGGCTCCCCTGACGCCAAGACGCTTCAGCACTTGCGCCCCGATGAGACCGCCCACGCAAAACGCCGCCATGCAAATCGTGAAGGTAACCTTCACCGCGCTCAGCTCCCACCCGTAGATGGTGGCGAGCGGCGTTGCAAAAAGCGACCAGGCATAGACGAGTCCCAGTACCAGAAACGAAGCTGCCGATGCAAATAGATACACGTACCTCTTACGCTTGAGCACGGTCACATCCATTATGTCCCCCTCCACTTTCGTACACGACCTTATAGTAGTTGCTATAATCTCCTTTTAATCGCGCTTTTCTCTATGACCGTATAAGGTTTAAACCTGATACAAAGGGGTGACCGTGTACTCGCGCCACATCGAGTCCTTCATCGAAACGGCAAACGCGGGGAGTTTCAGCAGGGCTGCCCGCGCGCTCTATATCGCGCCGTCTTCTCTCATTCAGCAAATCGACCTTCTCGAGCAGCGATTGGACATCGTCTTGTTCGAGCGTGGACCTTGCGGCGTCAAGCTGACCGAAGCGGGTGAATCGCTCTATCGGGATGCCATGGAGATCGTGCGTCACTGCGATGAGGCAGTTGCTCGCGCACGGACGATTCAGAAGGGCGAGGGACCTATACGCGTGGCAACTTCATTACTCATGAAGTGCCGCCTGCTTCCAGGAATATGGTCGCATATGATCGAAAGCGCGCCGGGCACCCGCATCGATATCACCTCGCTCGAAAGCGCGGGAATCGAGCCAGGCAATTACCTGCGTGGGCTCGGCGTATCGTATGACGTGATGGAGGGGCTCTACATGTCCGAGCTCTACCGAGATCAGTGTCTGTTCCTCGAGCTAACACGAACTCGGCTATGCGTCGCGGTACCAAAATTGCCAGGAACGGATATTCCCGAAGTGGTGGATGCAGAGTTGCTCCATGACCTTGACCTCGTCATGATGAGGCCGGGCGTATCGGCTGACTACGACGCCGCGCGCTCCTATCTTGTTGGTCTCGGAGCCAATCGAATCACGGATGTCCCCTTCTACACGATGGAACTGTTCGCGGATTGCGAATTAAACAATCGCGCTATCGTCACAACCGAAATCTGGGAGGATATCCACCCAAACCTTGCCCGCATCTCCTTGGCCGAGCCGCATTGCATGCCCTACGGGCTCATCTTCCCCAAGCAGCCGGGCGCGCAGATCACGAAGCTCTACCAAACGGCAAGGCGCATGTATCAGCAATAAACGGCGTAGCTTGCTCGCACAGATGATTACCGGCACGTATTCGCAGCTGATTAAAAAGCCCGGGTACAAAACCCGGGCTTTTCAGTAACGAAAACGCAATAGAATGCGTGAGATTGCAGTAAAGCGGAGTGCGAAGCGTACGAAGAAGTACGCGAGCACTCCGCTGAACAGCAAGATTGCGTATTATATTGCGTTTACGCCTCGGTGTAGTTGCGGACGATGTCGCTGGCAACCTTGATGCCAGGGCCCATCGTCGAAGACAGCACGACGGACTTGACGTAGCGGCCCTTGGTGGCGGCCGGCTTCACACGCAGAATCTCGTCATAAAGTGCACCGTAGTTCTCGGCAAGAGCCTTGGGCTCGAAAGAAACCTTGCCAATGTTGACATGGCAGATGCCATAGCGATCGGCACGGTACTCGACCTTGCCGCCCTTGAGCTCGCTCACGGCCTTGGCGACATCCGGCGTAACGGTACCAAGCTTGGGATTCGGCATCATGCCGCGAGGACCAAGGACCTTACCCAGACGGCCAACCTTGCTCATCATGTCGGGAGTTGCGACGGCAGCGTCGAAATTGATGTTGCCAGCCTGCACGTCGGCAACCAGATCGTCGGAACCGACAACGTCAGCACCAGCCTCGAGAGCTTCCTTGGCCTTATCGCCCTCGGCGAAGACGGCAACGCGAACTTCCTTGCCCGTGCCATTGGGCAGCGAGATGGAACCGCGAACCTGCTGGTCTGCCTGACGGGTGTCAATGTTGAGGCGGAATGCGACCTCGATGCTCTCGTCAAAGGATGCAGGCGCAATCTCCTTGGCAAGCGTGCAAGCCTCGAGCGGCGTGTACTGCTTGTCCTCGTCAACCTTGGCCAGTGCGTCCTCGTACTTCTTTCCGTGCTTTGCCATTTTCTTTCCTCCTCGTGGTCAACGAGCCTGGCCGGCCCTCCCACTACATGCACGCAACCTTATGCTGCGTGCTTAATACCTAACCTACCAAATAGCGTACTGCTCGATACATGTGAACGCTTTTCGTCGAAACCATCCGTGCTGCTCGTCGGAGGCGAATCGCGAAGCCCGATGAGCAAAAGTTCCAAAATCGCGAAGCGGTTTTGCGAGGACTGTTTGAGCGCGCGGTTTGTGCGCGCGAGTTCCGCAGCAGCTGAGCGATTTTGGGACTTTGGATGCGAATCAAAGGCGAGCTATTCGCGCCCGATGGACTAAGCCTCTTCGACCAGGACGCCCATGGAGCGAGCGGTACCCGCCACGATCTTCTTGGCCGCCTCGATGTCGTTGGCGTTGAGATCGGGGAGCTTGGTCTCGGCGATCTCGGTAAGCTGAGCCTGCGTGAGCGTGCCCACCTTGTCGCGCTGCGGAACGCCGCTGCCCTTCTCGATGCCAAGAGCCTGACGGATGAGAACAGCCGCCGGCGGGGTCTTGCAGATGAAGTCGAAGGACTTGTCCTCATAGACCGTGATCTCGACGGGGATAATCGTATTGCCCTTGTCCTGCGTCTCGGCGTTAAATGCCGTGCAGAACTGCATGATGTTGACGCCCTGGGCGCCAAGTGCCGGGCCAACCGGGGGTGCCGGGTTAGCCTGACCAGCAGGAATCTGAAGCTTGATGAAGCCAGTTACTTCCTTGTCCTTAGCCATGATGCCTATCCTTACTAGTACCTGCCCTTACGGGCGCTTATGCTCTATCTATCGAAAGCGCCTGTCGCGAGAAGCCCTCTTCCACATCGAGGCACGACGCGCGCGTTTCTGCCAAACTTAAATCTTTGCCACCTGATCGAAGCTGAGCTCGACCGGTGTCTCGCGGCCGAAGATTGAGACGAGAACCTTGACCTTGCCGGCCTCGGCGTTCACCTCGGAGACCGTGCCATCGAAATCTGCAAGCGGACCGCTCACGACCTTGATGGACTGGCCCTCCTCCAGATCCGTGGAGGTCTTCTTGGGGGCCTCGGGGCTCACGCGCTTGGTGATCTTATTGAACTCGTCGCGCGTCAGCGGCACGGGCTGGCCTTCGCTGCCGACAAACCCCGTCACACCCGGCGTGTTGCGCACGGCAACCTGGGTGCGGGCATCGAGGTTCATCTTGATCAGCACATAGCCGGGGAACACCTTGCGCTCGGTGGTGACGCGACGGCCACCCTCCTTGAGCTCGGTGACTTCCTCGGTGGGGATGAGAATCTCGAAGATGTTGTTCTCGAGACCCTGGGTCTCGATGAGATGCTCGATGTTCGTCTTGACCTTGTTCTCGTAGCCCGAATAGGTGTGAACAACGTACCATCTTCTAGCCATTGACGTTCACTCCCAAGGTCGCGATGGCATCAAGCGGGATAATGATGATGTTGTCGATGATGGCGATACCGACGCCGAAGAACACGAGAGCCGCGATGACGATGAGGCTCGCATTGACGAGCTCGGGGCGCGTCGGCCAAACCACGCGCTGCATTTCGCCCTTGACCTCTTTGCAGTAGTTGACGAAACGACGCCAGAGGCTCGGCTTCTTTCCTGACTTGGAATCGTTCTTGGCAACTGCCTTGGTGCTCTTTGCCTTCTCGGGAGCCTTGTCCTTGGAACGCGAAAGCACCGCAGCCTTCTTCTGCGGTTGCGCGGTTGTTTGCTGCGCAAGATCACGCGCCGACTGAGCCTTTTGCTCCTCGGAGCGTGTGTCGCGCTTACGCTTCTTGTGTTTCTTCGTAGCCATCTTGATCCGTTCGTATAAGGTGGTTCATACCTTAAAAGAGGCCAACTAAAAAGTTGGCCGGAATAATCTGGCAGGCCAGGAGGGACTCGAACCCCCAACATTCGGTTTTGGAGACCGACGCTCTACCAATTGGAGCTACTGGCCTGTTCATCTGGTCTAGCCATTGTAGACCACTCCTGAACACTTAGCGAGTACAACTAGCGAGTCTCGCGGTGCAGCGTATGATGACCGCACCAACGGCAGTACTTCTTCAGCTCGATGCGCTCAGGGTTGTTCTGCTTGTTCTTCTTGGTCGTGTAATTGCGGCGCTTGCAATCAGTACAGGCCAAGGTGACCAACGTGCGCATTACATCCTCCTCAATCGCAGAACACGGCCCGACGGTCGTAGAACCGCCGGGCCCGTCTGCTCATAACCTAATGGGCTCGTGTTACTCGATGATCTCGGTAACGCGACCAGAGCCGACCGTACGACCACCCTCGCGGATAGCGAACTTCAGGCCCTCTTCCATGGCGATCGGGTGAATGAGCTCGCCCGTGATCTCAACGTTGTCGCCCGGCATGACCATCTCGACGCCGTCCGGGAGGATAACCGTGCCCGTGATGTCGGTGGTGCGGAAGTAGAACTGCGGACGATAGTTGGTGAAGAACGGCGTGTGGCGGCCACCTTCGTCCTTGGTCAGAACGTAAACCTGACCCTTGAACTTGGTGTGCGGCTGAACGGAACCGGGCTGGCAAACAACCTGGCCACGCTCGATCTCCTCGCGCTTGATGCCGCGGAGCAGCAGACCAACGTTATCGCCAGCCTCAGCCTCGTCGAGCAGCTTGCGGAACATCTCGACGCCGGTGACGACCGTCTTCTGCGTCGGGCGGATGCCGACGATCTCGACCTCGTCATTGACATGGCAGACGCCACGCTCGACGCGGCCCGTGGCGACGGTGCCACGACCGGTGATGGTGAAGACGTCCTCAATAGCCATGAGGAACGGCTTGTCGGTCTCGCGAGCAGGAGTCGGAATGTACTCGTCGACAGCATCCATGAGCTCCCAGATAGCGTCCTGGTAACCCTTGTCGCCCTCGAGAGCCTTGAGAGCGGAACCACGGATGATGGGGATGTCGTCTCCGGGGAACTCGTACTCGGTGAGCAGGTCGCGGGTCTCCATCTCGACGAGGTCGATGAGCTCCTCGTCATCAACCATGTCGCACTTGTTGAGGAAGACGACGATGTAGGGAACGCCGACCTGGCGGGCGAGCAGGATGTGCTCGCGGGTCTGGGCCATCGGGCCGTCGGTGGCGGCGATAACGAGGATCGCGCCGTCCATCTGAGCAGCACCGGTGATCATGTTCTTGACGTAGTCAGCATGGCCCGGGCAGTCGACGTGAGCGTAGTGGCGCTTGTCGGTCTCGTACTCGATGTGAGCGATGGAAATCGTGATGCCGCGCTCGCGCTCTTCAGGAGCCTTATCGATGTCCTCGAATGCGGTGAAGTCAGCGGTAGCGGTGCCGTGCGAACCATCATTGTCGGAAAGCGTCTTGGAAATAGCCGCGGTCAGCGTGGTCTTGCCATGGTCGACGTGACCAATGGTGCCGATGTTTACATGCGGCTTGGAACGGTCAAACTTTTCCTTTTCAGCCATCATATCCTCCTGTTTGCTGAATTGCATGCGCGCATCCGTTCCTTGGAGTGCGCGTCATTACCAAAACTATCATTTTATACGTGCAAAGCCTCATTGTGAGGCGAAAAACCTGGTAGCGGCGATTGGATTCGAACCAATGGCAACACGGGTATGAACCGTGCGCTCTGACCAACTGAGCTACGCCGCCATTTTAACTTCGCATAGCACGTCGATTGCGGCGTCAGCGCTGTCGTCGATTCCTCGGTCACGGCACTAAAGCCGCTCCTTCGGAATCGCTCCGCGCTTTCTTGCACTCGACGCACTCTGCTCGTTCAAACACCTCAAGTGCGGTATACGCACCTAGAAGGCTCAAACAAAATGCATCGTTATCGACGCACTCTGCTCGTTCAAACACTGATGAGTGTGAGATGAATGGAGCCTGTGATCGGATTTGAACCGATGGCCTCTTCCTTACCAAGGAAGTGCTCTACCCCTGAGCTACACAGGCAAAAGGTGGTGGGCGCGCATGGATTCGAACCATGGTAGGCAAAGCCAACGGGTTTACAGCCCGTCCCGATTAACCGCTCCGGCACACGCCCATCTTTGTGACTCACTAATCTGTATACGCTTTTCAAGCTGCGTGCGATGCGGGTCTAGCCGCATAGCGCACGAGATGATACCGCGCACACCAGATGTTGTCAACGAAAAAGCCGCTATACCACGCGTCCGGGTGTAGCTATGTCTTTCGCTGCATAAATGCGGCTGGTGCCAGCGGCAGGAATCGAACCCGCAACCCTCGGTTTACAAAACCGCTGCGCTACCGTTGCGCCACGCTGGCAAAACCGCGTCCGGCAGTGTATCACACTTGCTGGGTGACAGGGGGACGGGGCTTTTGTCACGCAAATCCCAACGTGACAAAAGCCCCGTCCCCCTGTCACCCAATGTCCCTGAGCAAGTGTCTCATTCCCCCGCTCCACGCACGATTGCCTCGAGCTTGGCGCGCGTCTCGGCATCGAGCCTATCGGCTATGGTGCGTTTCTCGCTCGCGGCCCGGCGGGCAAGGGCACGTCGCTCGTCCTCGACATCGACGCTGTCTGCGGTAAATGCAAGCGACGAGAGACTCGCTACACCGCCTCCGAAAACAGTCGCTTGAATCGTAAAATCCGACGAAACAACCACAACTTCGAAGCCGTTTTCGCGAGCATCATGCGCGAGTCGCTCGATAACGCTATCGGCACTCACGCCCGCAGGCGAGAAAATGATGTCGATGCCCGCCTTTCGCGTAGGGATGCCCGTCGAGTCGGGGTTACCTGCCGCATCGAAGACGACCGTGCAGCGCTCATAGTGCTCCTGGGCGAGTTGAGCCGCATCGTTAATGAGACGCTCGCGAGCCTTGTTCCAGCCCTCCCCGCTTTCGTAATCGATGCCGAGATGTGCGTAGCGTTCGTTGTTGCGAATGACGTTGTAGCCGTCGACGATCAGGACTTGGCGGCGTTGCATTGCCTCATCCATTCGTATGCGAGGGCCGTGGTGGCCTGCGCGACGTTGAGCGACTCGACATGGCCCGCCTGCGGTAGGCAAACGAGCATGTCGCAGGTCTCGCGCGTGAGGCGAGCCAGCCCCGCATCCTCGGAGCCCATGACAAGCACGATGCGCCCCGAAAGCGGCGCATCCCAAAGCAGCGTCTTGGCATGCTCGCTTGCCCCGATAATCCAGAAGCCCTCCTCCTTGAGGCGCTCAAGGCTCTTGACCAGATTCGCCTCCTGCGCAATGGGCACATGTGCGACCGCACCAGCCGAGGTCTTGTACGTCGCCGTGGTCACACGCGCACAGCGACGATTGGGAATGAGCACGCCCGCCGCGCCGACCACGTCGGCGGTGCGCACGATGGCGCCGAAATTGCCGGCATCCGTAATATGATCGCACGCGATGATGAGCGCGTCAGTGGCATCCCCCGCCAGCTCGACGAGCTGCCTGAGGCTCGCGTACTCGTATGACTTGACCTGCGCGACGATGCCCTGATGAGCACCATGTGATGAATAGGCGTCAAGCTCCTTGCCCGTCGCACGCTCGATGCGGATGCCATCTGCCTGCGCGCGGGCGAGAAGCTTGGAAGCACGCTTGTCGCGAAACGCTGCGTCGTTCGCGTAGACAACCTGCACGGGAACACCCGCGTCAAGAGCCTCCGCAAGCGCATGACGTCCCTCGAGATGCTCATTCTCCATAGCTGACTCGCGCTCCGTTGGCGGTGTCCTCGATGGTGAAGCCGAGCGCGGCGAGGCCGTCACGTACGGCATCGGCAAGCGCCCAGTTCTTTTCGGCACGTGCCTGCGCACGAGCCTCGAGCAGCATATCGACTGCCGCATGCGGGTCGTCACCTGCGTAATCGCAAATCTCGGCCGCCAGTTCACAGACCTCCGCCGGCCATTCGTCCGCACCGTCGTCCGGCATCGCGATGCCAAGAACACCCATGAGGTCTTCGATGGCATCCGCACTCAGAAGTGCCGCCTCGCGAGCGGCGGCATCCATATGGTCGTGCTGCTCGAGGAAGCGATTGCACTCGTTGGCAAACGAAAAGATTGCGGCCAGGCCGCCCGCCGTATTGAAGTCATCGTCCATGGCCTCGACGAAATCGGCCTTCATGGCCTCGCGCGCCTCATCGAAGCTCGCGCAGTCAACTTGATCGCCCTCGGCAGCGTTCTCGGCCGCCCAGCGCAGATTGCGCACCGTCGTGCACAGATGCCCGTACGAGGTATCAGCCTCGGCAAGGCGGGCATCGGAAAAATCGAGCGGCGAGCGATAGTGCGTCTGCAGCATGAGCAGGCGCAGCGCATTGGGGTTGCAGGTGTCGAGCACGTCCTTGAGCAGCAGGAAGTTTCCCAGGCTCTTCGACATCTTCTCGGAGTTGATGCGCAACATGCCCGAATGCATCCAGTAGCGCACGAAGTTCTCGTCGTATGCCGCCTCGGTCTGCGCTTTCTCGTTCTCGTGATGCGGAAAGACGAGGTCGGAGCCACCGCCGTGGATATCAAGCGGCACGCCGAGATACTTCTGCGACATGGCCGAGCATTCTAGATGCCAGCCCGGGCGTCCCTCGCCCCAGGGAGAGGTCCAGTGCGGCTCCCCCGGCTTAGCTGCCTTCCAGAGCGCGAAGTCGAGCGGATCACGCTTGCGCTCGTCCACGTCAACGCGGGCGCCGCTCTGCAAGTCGTCGATGTTGCGACCGGAAAGCTCACCGTATTTGGAGAACGAGCGCACCGAGAAGTACACGTCGCCATCGACCTCGTAGGCATGGCCACGGTCGATGAGACGCTGAACGAGCTCGATCATCTCGGGGATCTCCTGCGTGGCGCGCGGACGCACATCCGGATCATCGATGCCAAAGGTGTGCATGTTGTCGATGAACGCATCGGTATAGAATGCGGCGATTTCTTCGGGCGTCTTGTCCTCCTCCTGCGCGCGCTTGATGATCTTGTCGTCGACATCGGTGATGTTCTGGACGAAGGCGACCTCGTAGCCGCGATACTTCAGGTACTTGCGCACCATGTCAAAGATGAGGAAGGTGCGCGCATTGCCGATATGGATGTAGTTGTAGACCGTGGGACCGCATGCATACATCGCCACCTTGCCCGACTCGTGCGTCGCGAGCTCCTCTTTGCGGCGGGTTGCGGTATTGTAGATTTGCATGGTCACTCCTCGGTACAGTCTTGCGTACGTCCGAACATATTAGCAGGAATGGCGCCTGGCGCATTCCGAAAGGCGGCGTTCGGAATGGGACAGGGGGACAGGTCATTTGTCCCACTGGGGTTCGTGGGACAAATGACCTGTCCCCCTGTCCCATTCGCCCTGTCACCTAAAGAAAGCCAAATAGAACAAAATGACGATGATTTGAGACAGCGTGCCAGGCACGTTTGTCTCATTCGTGCGAGAGGAGGCAGACCGCCTGCGCAGATGCGCCCTCTCCCCTGCCCTCGTAACCCAGATGCTCGGTCGTGGTGGCCTTCACACCCACGCTCTCGACGGGAATGCGCAGGGCAGCTGCGATGTTCGCACGCATCTGCTCGCGATACGGAGACATCTTGGGCTCCTGGAGCATGACGACCGAATCGATGTCCTCGATTGCATAGCCCTGTTCCCGTGCAAGCGCGCCCACATGCTCAAGCAATTTGATGGAGTCGGCATCCTTGTAGGCAGGATCGGTATCGGGAAAGAGCTTGCCGATATCGCCCGCACGCATCGCCCCGACGATCGCATCCATGATGGCGTGCACGAGCACGTCGGCATCCGAATGGCCGTCAAGCCCCTTGTCGTACGGAATCTCGACGCCACCCAAAATGAGCTTGCGCCCATCGGCAAAGGCGTGCACATCATAACCCAACCCGATTCGGTTCATGCGTGCCTCATTCCTCACGCTGGGCCACACGAGCGGACAAGGCGGCAACAACCGGGCCGACATCCTCGGGAACCGTAAGCTTGATATTGTCACGCGGGCCATTGAACATGGCGACACGCCCACCGATGCGCTCGACAAGCGACGAGTCGTCCGTACCCAAAAAGCCATCGAACATGGCTGTCTGGTAGGCGCGCCTGAAAATGTCCGCACGGAAAAGCTGGGGAGTTTGCGCCACCCAGAACATGCTGCGGTCGGGTGTGGCGGAAATCAGGCGGTCATTTACGATCTTGAGCGTGTCAACAGACGGATGGCCCACCACGATGCCATCGATATCGAGGTTGCCCTTGAGGTGATTGATGGCATGCGAGATGATTTCCGGCGTGATGAGCGGACGAGCGCCATCGTGCACGGCGATGATCTCGTAGTCCTTCGTAAGCGACTCGAAGCCATTCATCGCCGACTCCTGACGCTCCTCACCAGAAGACGCAAATTCGATGGGCGTTACAAATGGATACGGGTCGATGGCCTTGCGGCAGTACTCGGTCTGACGCTCCTCGGGGCACACAATGACGATGACACCGACATCGGGAACGGCATCGAAGGCCTCGGCCGACCACGTGAGCACCGGCTTACCGAGCACTTCGAACAGTTGCTTGCCGCCAGGATTGCGGAAGCGCTCGCCCTCGCCGCCGGCGACGATGATGGCAGCTGTCGAGGGATTCTTGGAGACATGACCGGCAAGCAGGCTGCTCGCGTTCTCGAGCGTGTTGATCTGATGCACGTACAGGTCTACCTCGGCTGGCGTGAGGGCCGCCGAGACGGAAATCGGATCGATACCCACCTCAACCAGGTCTTTCGTATCGTCAGCCATGGTCCCTCCTCGCACGATGTTACGCATCTGGCGACTCGGCGCCCTGGAGCGCGATGAGTCGGTTTATCTCGTGATCGATAGATTCGCGGGCGTTTTGCAGAGCCAGTATCATGCTCTCGATCTGCGAAAACGACTTGAACGGCCTGCCCAACGTCTTGCTCTCACCACCGAAGTAGAGGTCGATGACGTTTCGACGCTGGGAGACGGTGATGGCGACGGTGTCGGTCTGCGCGCACATGCGCATGGCCGTGCGGTGTCGCATGCCCGTTTCCTTGGTTTCATACTCCATCGTGGGAGACAGGTGCACGTTGGCACGAACGATGCGACGTGCGTGGGCGTCGAGCAGAATCGCACCATCCATCTTCGAGAGCTCGAAGAGGCGGTTGGGGGTGAAGGCAACGTCGATTTCGAAGCCACCGTCGCTCAGCGCGAGAACGGCGGCGAGATCGCCGATGCAGATGAGGGCGCCATTATCGGCGGAGAGAATCATGTCAAGCGCGATGCGCAGGTCAGTGCCAGGGGCGACCATCTCCACGACGTCGTCCATGCTCTGAATGACACCCATGAAGCTCCCTCCCCCTACTGCTGATGGTGGCTCAATCATAACACGCTATAAAACCTAATGGTCATTTCAACCAAAGGCGAGCCAACACCCCTCATGTCATCTCGACTGGAGCGGCCGTAAGGCCGCGGAATGGAGAGATCTCGCCTGGAATAACAAAGCGGGGCGGAAGTGCATTTCCGCCCCGCATGCTATTTAATCGGCTGCTTCCGCGCTACCCTGTGCCGGTGGAAGCGAACTTCCCGGCCCCGCGCTTTCAAGCGCAAGCGTCTTGCGCTGCTTGAGCTTGGGTACCTCGCCCTCGCCCGGTGCGAAGACGAGCTCGTCTCCCACGTAATCGACGAGGATGATCGAGCCCTCGCCCCACTTGCCCTCGAGCACCTCCTCGGAGAGCGGGTCCTCGATAAGGCGCTGGATGGCACGACGCAGCGGACGTGCGCCAAAGGCGGTATCGGTCCCTTTCTCGGCGATGTGCCTCTTGGCAGCCTCGGTGAGCTCGATGCTCATGCCCTGGACAATCAGGCGCTGGCGCAGGTCGTCAACCATGAGATCGATGATCTGCTCGATGTCCTCGCTCGTGAGCGACTGGAACACGATCGTCTCGTCGATGCGGTTGAGGAACTCGGGGCGGAAGAGCTTCTTGAGCTCTGCCATGACCGAGTCGTGAATCTCCTTGTCGGACAGGCCGCCCGAGTTCGTGGTCGAGAAGCCAAGCGGATTCTCGCGCGTAATCTCGCGGGCACCGACATTACTCGTCATGATGATGATCGTGTTGCGGAAGTCGACCTTGCGGCCCTGCCCGTCGGTGAGATGGCCCTCCTCGAGAATCTGGAGCAGCACGTTGAAGACGTCCGGGTGCGCTTTCTCGATCTCATCGAAAAGCACGACCGAATACGGCTTCTGACGCACGGCCTTGGTGAGCTGACCGCCCTCGTCATAACCCACGTAGCCCGGAGGCGAACCGATAAGACGGCTGACCGTGTGCTTCTCCATGTACTCCGACATGTCAAAGTTGAGCAACGCGTCCTCGGTGCCAAAGAGGAATTCGGCGAGCGCCTTGGAGAGCTCGGTCTTGCCCACGCCCGAGGGGCCGAGGAAGATGAAGGAACCCATGGGACGACGCGGGTCCTTGAGGCCGGCGCGGCTACGGCGAATCGACTTCGAAAGTGCCGTGACCGCCTCGTTCTGACCGATAACGCGCTCGTGCAGCGCATCTTCCATGCGGAGCAGGCGCGCGGTCTCGGCCTCGGTCAGACTCGAAACGGGAACGCCCGTCGCGAGCGAGACGACATCGGCAATCTGGTCGGTATCGACGGTGGCGACGTTGAGCGCCGCCTCCTCGCGCCACTTCTCCTCGAGCTCGGCACGCTCGCGGATCAGCTCCTTCTCCTTGTCGCGCAGATGAGCGGCAGCCTCGAAGTTCTGGTGCCTGACTTCCTCTTCCTTCTGCGCACGGAGCTTCTTGAGCCTGTCGGAGACCTTGGCGACGTCCTCGGGAACCGACATGTTGCTGATGCGCATGCGCGCACCCGCCTCGTCGATGAGGTCGATGGCCTTGTCCGGCAAGAAGCGATCCTGCACGTAGCGGTTGGAGAGCGTGACGGCTGCCTCGATGGCCTCGTCGGTGAAGTGCACGCGGTGATGCGCCTCGTAGTGGTCTTTGAGGCCGTTGAGGATCTCGATGGACTGCTCGATGGTGGGCTCCTCGACCATGACCGTCTGGAAGCGACGCGAGAGCGCCGAATCCTTCTCGACATGCTTGCGATACTCATCGGTGGTCGTCGCGCCAATCACCTGGATTTCGCCACGTGACAGCGGCGGCTTGAGAATGGCGGCGGCATCGATGGAGCCCTCGGCGCTGCCAGCGCCGATGAGCGTGTGCATCTCATCGATGAACAAGATGATGTTGCCGTCGTCTTTGACTTCCTTGACGACGCTCTTGAGGCGATCCTCGAACTCGCCGCGATACTTGGAGCCGGCGACGAGCGCCGAGACGTCAAGCGTCACGAGACGCTTGTTGCGCAGCACGTCGGGTACCTGGCCATCTGCGATAAGCTGGGCCAGGCCCTCGGCGACGGCGGTCTTGCCGACACCGGGCTCGCCAATGAGCAGCGGATTGTTCTTGGTACGGCGCGAAAGGATTTGCTCGACGCGATCAATCTCGCGCTCGCGGCCGATGACCGGATCGAGCCCATCTTGCGCGGCGAGCTTGGTGAGGTCGGTGCCGAACTCGTCGAGCGCGGAGCCCTGGTTTGGGCGTCCACCCGGCTGCT
>JABLTO010154707.1_pt1 | contig 68938 bp, 73 predicted proteins | sample 7160091 | NCBI WGS metagenome assembly JABLTO01 (sample SAMN14651225, study PRJNA627086) | human gut metagenome | isolation source: feces | host: Homo sapiens
AAATGCGCGAGTGGTGGAATTGGTAGACTCGCTGGCTTCAGGTGCCAGTGCTCTTTACGGGCGTGCGGGTTCGACTCCCGCCTCGCGCACCAATCCCGTGGACGTTTCGTCCACGGGATTTTTTTCGTTTTCCCAACCAGACCGTCTGCCGCCCACCGGCGCAAAACAAACGCCTGCGAAGCAGACCGCTCCGCAGGCGTTTTTTCTGTTTCGTGCTGTTATCTCAGTTCCTCCAACTGCCCAGCCTGAATCGCGTCAATGTTCCGCGCCAGCTTCTCCCGAGGCCAGTCCCACCAACGCAGCGCCAGCAGCGCATCGATGGTGGCGTCGTCGAAGCGCCGGCGGATGGGCTTGGCAGGGACGCCGCCTACGATGGTGTAAGGGGGCACGTCCTGGGTGACCACGGCCCGGGTGCCGATGATGGCGCCGTCGCCGATGGTGACGCCGGAGAGGAGGACGGCCTCGTAGCCGATCCACACGTCGTTGCCCACTACGATGTCTCCCTTGTTGTCCCACGCCTGAGCCACGTGGGCCTTGTCCAGTCCCCACTCCTCAAAGAACAGGGGGAAGGGGTAGGTGGACAGGGAGCGGAGGGTGTGGTTGGCGCTGGTGAACAGGAACTTCGCCCCGCAGGCGATGGAGCAGAACTTGCCGATGACCAGCTTGTCCCCGTTGACGGGGTAGTGGTAGAGCACGTTGTTCCGCTGGAAGTCCCGGGGGTCGTGGACGAAGTCGTTGTACATGGTGTAGTCGCCCACCTGGATGTTGGGGTCCGTGATGGCGGGTTTGAGATAGATGGTCTGAGTGTCCCCGGTGCGGGGGAACAGGGTGGTTTCCGGAATCGTCATAAAAATACCTCCAATGTGTGTGGTCGTTTTGTCAGTCGATCCCGGACACTGCAATGCAGCGTTTCACCGCATATCACCTCGATCTGTATGATTTCGATGTCAGTTTGTCAGGATCAGCCCTCACCGCCCATCTCTGCCCACATCTTGGCCCAGTGGGTGTTCAGCAGCTGTTGGAGCAGAGGGGTGTCCCCCTGGCCGTCGTAGACGCTGTAGAGGAAGAACATGGGGGCGTAAAAGGCCAGCGCCCGCTCCTGAGGCCGGTCGTACCTCAGGCTGGCGAACAGGTCGCTCAGATAGCCCAGCGGTCCCGCGCACAGATACTGCTGATACAGCTGTGCCATCTCCGCGTCCCGATACTGCTCCAACGTCAGCAGCTTCCGGAAGGGAGCGGCGAAAGGGTCGTGGGTCCAGTAGTGGAACATGGATTGGCTGTAGGTCAGGATGTGGGAGAAGGGGGTGGCGGCATACGCCGCGGTGTCCTCCGCCAGCGTCCCCTCCGGCACCTGGTGTTCCGACGCTTCCTGGGCGTCCTGTGCCTCCATGTGGGCAACGATGTGGTGGAAGATGTCCCGCTTGTTCTTGTAGTGCTTGTACAGCGCACCCTTGGTCATCCCCAGCTCCCCGGCGATCTGACTCACCGAGACCGCCTTATATCCGTCCCGGGCGAACAGCTTCAGCGCCGCCAGCAAGATCTTTTCCTTGGTGTCCTGCATGAGATCCCTCCTTTTGTCCTATTATAGTGAACGGTCGTTCACTTGTAAAGGGGTCACACCAAAAATCGGCACACCTCCACTGTGACCACCTTCAGCAGCACCCCCACGGACAGGACGTAGAACCACGCCTCCCGCATGTGTTGGGAGTGGGTGAAGAGGGTGGCCACAGCGGCCAGGAGGATGAGGAAGGCACCCACGCAGCCGGCCAGGGTGGGGATGCTGATGAGGGAGAACAGACCGGGGGCACAGCTGCCGTCGATGGCGTTCTGAATGGTCTTGTCCAGCCCGTCCCGGGCGGCGGCAAAGCAGCAGATCACCAGCCCCAGCACCAGCGCCAGCAGCGTCCGACGCCCCCAGCCGGTGATGGTGGCGCGGTGGCAGATGGAGACCCCGATGAACCCCAACAGCACCACCAGCAGCAGGGTGGTGACCGTGTTGACCAGGTTGCCAAAGTATAGTTTCAACATCAAGAATCCTTCCTTTCCTCTCGGGCATAGTACCAATCCAGCACCGCCTGCAAATTGCCCGAACACACTCGGTCGCCGCCCTGGGTCATCATGGCCAGCAGGTCGTCCTCTTCCGGCGTCCGGTCGGTCTTTGCCGCCAGCGATTTCCCGGCGGTCTTCACCATCAGCTGCATCATCAGCTTATATGCCCCATGGAGCCGTTCCAGGTGGAATGCCCCTTGGAGGGTGAACAGGGGGATGTTATTGGGGATGTGGGTCTTTTCCCGGACCTGCTCCACCTGGGTCCCCGTCTGGCTCAGTCCCACCGCGCAGACGGCGTGGATGCGATAGCGCTTGGCGGCCTGCTGATACCCCTTGACGGTACCGGCCATGACCCAGCCCAGGTAGAGGATGTCCCCGCTGGCCAGGTTCTTGTGTGCCTCTTGGGCGGAGAAGACGGGCAGACCGGTGGCCTGTCCCAGCAGCTGGGCGTAGCGGGCGGTGCTGCCGGCGTTGGAGGTGTAGACAATGGCGTGCAACATAACAAAAACTCCTTTCCAAACCAGCTCAGCGGTCAGCGTCAGCTGTCAGATCCGCCGCGAACCGGTCAATGTGTCCATCCACCGCCGCCAGCACCGCCTCCCGGCTCCAACCACCGTCAGACAGGCTGTAGAGCAGGTACAGGGGTCCGTAAAAGGCCAGGGCCAGCTGGCGGGCGTTGGCGTCGGAGTCGGTCATCTGGCGGAACAGCTGGGTCATGTAGGCGATGGGGCCGTCGGCCAGATAGTGCTGGTACAGCCGGCCCATCTCCGGGTCTCGGTACTGTTCCAGCGTCAGCATCCGCCGGAAATGGGCGGAAAACGGTTCCTCCGTCCAGTGCAGAAAGAGGGCACGGCTGTAGGTGCGGATCTGCTCCAACGGCGCTTGGGCGTACAGGGCGGCAGCCTCCGACGGGGTGCCCTGGGGCAGGCGCAATACTTGGGCGCGGGCGGCGTCCTGTTGGTTCATGTGGGTGACGATGTGGTCAAAAATGTCCCGCTTCCCCTTGTAGTGCTTGTACAGGGAAGGGGCTTTGATGCCCACAGCGGCGGCGATCTCCTCCACGCTCACCGCCTCGTAGCCCTTTTGGGCGAAGAGGGTCAGCGCTTCGGATAAGATGCGTTCTTTGGTGTGTTCTGCTTTCATAGGCGTCTCCTTTGGCTAATGACCATTAGCTTTCTTTGACTTCAGTATAGGCTAATGAATGTTAGCTGTCAAGGGATTTTTTGCCCAAACCGCAAAAACCGTCCCGGAACGCAGCGGTCGTTCAGGGACGGTGCTTGACAAATTGCAGCGGGGTACACCCGGCCACCGACTTGAAAGCGTGGATGAAATTGCTCACCTGGTTGAACCCGCACAGCCCCGCCGTCTCCGACACCGTGTGTCCCGCCTGGAGCAGCTCCATGCCCTTGCGGATGCGGTACTCCTTCAAAAAACGGTAGGGTGTGGTCTTGAGACAGACCCGAAAGCTGCGGCAGCATTCCCCCACGCTCACATGGGCGGCCTCCGCCAGGTCGGACAGGGCGATGTCCTCGCTGTAGTGGTCGTAGAGGTAGGTCAGCATGGTCTGGATGCGCTCCTGCCGCAGGACGGGGGCGGGGAGAGTGGCTGTAGGACGCTCTCGCTGATGCTCCAACAGCAGCAGCCACAGCTGCGCCAGCGTCACCGAGATGGCGTACTCCTGCCCCAGCACGTCGCCCCCCTCGAACCGTTCCACCACCTGCCCCAGCAGCTCCAGCGCTTCCCGCTGCCAGTCCACCTCCGCCCCCAGCGTCAGGACTTGCCACCCACCGCCCACCGCGTAGGGCAGCACGTCCTGCTGTTCCATCCGACTGCCGGGGAAGAACCCCAGCATCCGAGGCGGGAAATTCAGGCTCACATAGCGTCCGCTGGGAGAGAGGCGGGTGACGGCGTGGATGCAGCCGCTGCCCAGGAAGATGGCCTGACCGGCACGGAGGGGGTAGTCCTGGGCATTGACCTGCATCACCCCTTCGCCGGCGGTGAGCAGGGTGAATTGGAGTTCTTCGTGCCAGTGAAAATCCCCCAACCCCCGGCCTGGGGGCAGCATCCCGGCGTGGGTCACCTGGTACAGCTCCACCGGGAAGGCGGGGTCGTGGCAGCGATTCACCTCGTGCAGTGCTTTCTTGGACATGGCGGCCTCCTGTGTTCGGAATTTGATAGTTTCCGTCAAGGATATGATAGCGGGTCTGGCGGATTTTTACTACCCTATAATGGGTGTTCTGCCTCTGCGCCGCCTTCTTGACCCTCCTCTGCATCGCCTCCCAGACCATCCCGGACACCTTCGCCGCCCTATTCACCCAGGACGACAGCCTGGTGCCCCTGGCGGCCTCCTGCATCCGAAAATATGCCGTCGGCCTGTTCCAGTACGCCTTCGTGGACGGCCTCACCGCTATGGGACAAATGCGCGCCGCCCTGCCCATCTCCTTCTTCCGCAAGGGCTTGTACGTCCTCTGCGTCCTCGTCCTGCCCCACCTGCGTCCCATCCAGGACGTGTTCTGGTCGGCGGCCATCTCCGACCTGGTGGGCGCTTGCGTCACCTTGTTGGTCTTTGGACTGGTCATCGCGCCGCGGCTGAAACGGGAGATGGCGACGGAGATCCCATGAAAAAAGCGCTTCCCAAGCGGGAAGCGCTTCTGTTGTGATGTAGTTGTGCCGATTACAGATAACGGACAAACAGGCCGATGGTGCAGATGACGAGCACCAGAGCGGTAGCGGGAGCAATCTTCTTGCAGTAACGGCCCCAAGAGATGGGATGACCAGCCTTGGCGGCTGCGGAGGTGCCGACCACGTTGGCAGAGGCGCCGATGGGGGTGGCGCTGCCGCCGATGTCAGTACCCAGAGCCAGAGCCCAAGCCAGGATAGGCAGAGCCACGCCCTGTTCCACTGCCAGCGTCTTGATGATGGGGATCATGGTGGCAGCGAAGGGGATGTTGTCGATGAAGGCGCTGGCGATAGCAGACACCCACAGGATGATGGCGATCATCAGCATGACGTTGCCGCCGCTGACCTTGCCGATGAACTCGGCGATGAGCTTCAGGATGCCCGTCTGTTCCAGACCGCCGACCACGATGAACAGACCTACGAAGAAGAGCAGAGTCTTGTAGTCCACTTTCTTGAGCAGGTTGATGGCGTTCTTGCCGGAGGTGATGAGGGTGATGAGGGCGATGAAGACGCCGATGGTGGACACGGTCAGGCCGGTCTCGGCATGGGAGACCAGCAGGACGATGGCGCACAGGAAGATGATGGTGCTGATGATGAAGGAAGTCTTGTTGGTGATGGCTTCCTTGGGTGCGGGCATTGCGGCAATCTCTTCAGGGGTAGCGTGCGCATCCTTCAGCTCACCGCGGAAGGCGAAGTAGAAGAAGATGAGCACAAAGATGAGAGAGATGCCAGCCAGCAGACCGGTGTTATCCAGGAAATCGAAGAAGGAGTAACCCAAAGAGGTGCCGATGATGATGTTTGGGGGGTCACCGCACATGGTGGCGGAACCGCCCAGGTTGGCACAGAAGACCTCAGTCAGAATCATGGGGATCGGGTCAAAATGTAACAGGCGGGACAGCTCGATGGTCACGGCAGCCAGGAAGAGGATGACGGTGATGCTGTCGATGAACATGGCCAGCAGAGAGGACATGACCATGAACGCCATGAAGATGGGAATGGTGCGATAGTGGACCAGCTTGGCCAGCTCCATGCACAGCCAACGGAAGAAGCCGGCGGCAGCCATGCCTTCCACCATAATCATCATGCCGGCGATGAAGATGATGGTCTCCCAGTTGATGCCGGTGGATGCTTCGGCGGCGTTGCCGGACTGATACCAGAAGTGAGCGCTGAAGATGCTCTTCACGTTCAGCGTCTCCCAGATGGCAGGCAGGCTGTGCATGCACAGGCCGAACACCAGGACCATCATCAACAGGCCGCAAACAAGCGTAACGATCTGCCGTTCGATCTTATCCATGACGATGAACACGAACATCGCTAAGAAAATCACCACGGCGATAATCTGAGCTAACATATTATAAACAACCTCCTATTATGCTGCGGAGAAGCCCGAAGGGGGGATCGCTCCACAGGCAAAATGTATTCGCAGAGCGGACTCTGCATGCAGATGAGCGATCAATCCTCCCTTATACATGTTCTGCGAGGCAATCCCTCGCCGGACAGCTCCGGCCCAAATGCTCAGAAGAGCCGAGCCGTCCACACTCCTACTTTCTTTGATAGGGTCCTGTTATACCAAAAAGGACACGCCCGAACCCATATCGTATATATTATAGGTATACCGCCTCCTTTTGTCCATTGTCAGAACGGAGAAGAATCCTCCAAAAATTTCTCCCGTCCGGCCGTGAAACCGCTGGAAATTGGAAGGGCTGAAAGAGAAAAAAGTGGGTTTTTTCTGAAATTGTGAACAATTTGTAACATTTAAAGAAGAAAAATCTTTTGGACAGAATGGAGAATAGAACGAGGAATAGAATCAAGTTTTTTGCCAGGGGAAGACAAGGGGGGAGGCGGGGGAAGAGGGAGCAAAAGGGGGGTTGGAAAGAAATTTTGAAAAAAACGAAAAAAAGCGAAAAAAACACTTGCATTCCGCTTTTGACTGTGCTATTATAAACAAGTCGCCGGGAGACAGCGGCAAACAAATAGAAATCCGGGTGTGGCGAAGTTTGGTATCGCGCTTGAATGGGGTTCAAGAGGCCTTGAGTTCGAATCTCAACACTCGGACCATACAAATGGTAACGATGCGTCTGGCGAAAGTCAGGCGCATCAGCCGTTTCCGGGCTTTTCAGCCCGGATTTTTTCTAAGCAGAAGATCGCGCCTGGAGCGGAAAGGGTGGAAGTGATGGCTCCGAAGAACAAGTTCACAAAAGCGGAAATGGTAGAGGCGGCACTGCAGGTCGTGCGGGCGAAGGGTCTCGGCGGCCTGACTGCAAAGACGATGGCAGAGGAGCTGGGCACATCCACACAGCCGGTCTTCACGGGCTTTGGCTCTATGGACGGCGTGAAACGGGAGGTGTGCGCCGCCGCGGTGCGGGTGTACGACCGCTACACCGATACAGGACTGCACCAGGAGAACCCGTTCCTTGGCGTTGGTATGCAGTATATCCGCTTCGCCCGGGAGGAACCGGAGCTGTATCGGCTCTTGTTCTTGACCCGGACCCAGGGGCAGGAGTGCAGTGCCATGCAGTCCATGGCGCATTTGCAGGCCCTTGTGCGGCCCACCCTGATGGAGATCTACCGGATCACCGCCGAAGAAGCGGACGTCTATTTCCGCGACCTGTGGTTGGTGTCCCACAGTCTGGCGACCCTGATCGTCACCGGCGACTGCCCCTACTCGGATCAGGAGATCGGGCAGATACTGACCGGCGTCAGCATCAGCATTTGCAAATCCATCAAGGAGATCCCTGGCTTTGCCGCAGGCACCTTTGACCGGGACGCGGCCTTTCGTGCGCTGATCGGGCAGGACCCGGAAGGATGAAACGCCACCCATCAGCCCAAACGCCGCTCTGTTGACCTTACCTAGGCCAGCAGAGCGGCGCTTTTTCGTTTCTTACAGCTTCCAGCGCACAGCCTGTTCCCGTCCCGTAATGAACCGGCGATAGATGCCCTCCTGGGTCATCAGTTTCCCTTGAGTGCCCCGCTGGACGATGCGTCCCGCATCCACCACCAAGATCTGGTCGGCGTGCCGCACCGTCTTCTCGTGGGTCAGTGCCCCGATGGCCTCCATCAGCTCCTTCTCGTTCTACGGATCTACGTTGGCCGTGGCCTCGTCCAGGATGATGGGCGCGTCCTTCATTATGGCGCGGGCGATGGAGATGCGCCGCACGTACACGCTGTCCACCGTGATGCGTCCCAGAAGGAAGTGATGAGCTTGGCGATGGTGGATTTCCCGCTGCCGGAGGAGCCCACACGCAGCACAGCAGCAGCGCCAGCTTGGTGCGTGGGTCAAAATGCCGTGGGCTCATTGGGGATCCCGGCCTGTTCAAACTGCTTCCGCAGCATCCGGCAGCCCACAAAGGCGCTGATGGCCGCCGCCCAAGGACAGGATGAGGTAGGAGAGGGAGTTGACCAGCTTGCTCCGATACTGCCGGACGCCAGCCACCAGGTCAGCTGCCAGCCCCATCACCAGATCTTTGACGGTCAGGCCCTTTTTGTGTGTTGTCTGCATGGGAATCCTCCTTTGTGTGTCGGACGGTTTGACTTTTGAGCCGCCGTTTGCTATACTTCGGTTAGAGTTCGCTAACCGAACCTGAGGGTAACAGATTCCGACCATTCCAGCAAGATTTGGCGGCGGCCATGTTCTACGAGGCCAAGGTGACGGAGGCCATCGCCCTGGTGGTGGATGCGTGGAAGGCGCAGTCCAAGCGGCAGGGATGCACCCTGTCGGCGGCCGACCTGGCGGGACTGCAAAATGTGGTCAGCTACATCGCCGACCACTACGCCTTCGACCTGCCCCTGAAACGGCTGGCCAGCATCGCCTGCATGAGTGAGAGCAAGCGCAAGACCTACTTCAAACAGCACTTCGGCTGTACCGTCACCCAGTACATCCAGGCCCGCCGCATGAGCCAGGCGGAACACCTGCTCATCGACACCGACTTCACCATGGGACAGGTGGCGCAGATGATCGGCTACACCACGTCCAGCCGGTTCGCGGAGCTGTTCAAGAAGAGCACGGGCATCCTGCCCATGGAATATCGTAAATTAGCGCGGAAGAAATGAGAACGAAGGAGGAGTAGAGATGGAGCGAAAGGAAGCCATCCGGAACGCCTACCGCCTGACTGGCGGCAACAGCTTTTACGACGGAATGATCACCTGCTCCACCGTGCCGGGACGCGCGGTGTGCCGGTTGGTGTGGGGGATGGACAAAGCCCAGTGCGACGCCTACCTGACCGACGCCCTGTCCGGCATCCCGGAGGACTTTTCCGGGCGGCTGCTGGAGGTGCCGGTGGGCACGGGCATCCTGACCATGCCCCTGTACCAGACCCTGCCCCAGGCGGACATCACCTGTCTGGACTACTCGCCGGATATGATGACCCAGGCACAGGAGAAGGCGGCGCGGATGGAGCTGACCAACGTGACCTTCCAGCAGGGGGACGTGAGCGCACTGCCTTACGCCGATGGCAGCTTTGACACGGTGCTCTCCCTGAACGGCTTCCACGCCTTTCCCGACAAAGAGGCCGCCTACCGGGAGACCTGTCGGGTGCTCAAGCCCGGCGGGACCTTCTGCGGCTGCTTCTATGTGGAAGGCGCCTACCCCCGCACCGACCGGCTCATCCGCCGTCTCTACCAGCCCATGAAGTTCTTCACGCCGCCCTACGAGACGGTGGACAGCCTGGAAGCCCGGCTAAAGACTCTTTACGAACAGGTCACCGTCGGCCACGTGAAGAGCATCGCCTGGTTCGTCTGCCGCAAGGGGGAGCCGGGATGAAATACGTCGCATTTGCCCAGGCGCACCGGCGTTGGCTGGAGTGGAGAAAAGGAGGATGAGGGCGATGTTTTGGGATCGGGTCGCATGGGTGTATGACGTCTTTGCCAAAGGCATCAACCGGAAGGCCAATCAGAGGATGTGTGCCGTGGTGGGAGAGCTGATCTCCCCCATGGACGAAGTGTTGGAGTGTGCCTGCGGGACGGGTCTGCTCAGCGGGGTCATCGCACCCAGATGCAGACGGCTGGTTGCCACGGATTTCTCGGAAAAGATGCTGAAACGGGCGAAAAAGAAGGGGAAACGGTGGGAAAATGCCCGCTTTGAGCAGGCAGACCTGCTGCACCTGTCCTACCCTGACCAGCGTTTTGACGTGGTGGTTGCCGCCAACGTTATCCATCTGCTGGACGAGCCATATCGGGCGCTGCAGGAGCTGGACCGGGTCTGCCGCAGGGGCGGCAAGATCATCATCCCCACCTATCTCAACCAGACCGACCAGGGCACCACCAACAGCGTCTCCGACGCCATCGGCAAGGCGGGTGCGGATTTCAAACGGGCGTTCACCTGGGACAGCTATCAGCAGTTCTTTGCCGACGCCGGCTATGAGGACGTGACCTACACCCTCTGTCCGGGCAGGATACCCTGTGCCGTGGCGGTGCTCTGTGTATAAGAGGAGGCAGATGAAATGGACATCAAACGGTTGGGCAACCCGGCCGGAAAAAGTGTCATGCTGCTCCACGGCAACCTGATGTGCTGGCGGCAGTTTGAAGACCTCATCCCGTACCTGGAACCAGACTACTGCATCCACGCCGTCAGCTTCGACGGCTTTGACGGCACCGGCCGGACCACCTACACCACCGCTCAGGCGCAGGCAGACCAGCTGGCGGAGTACCTGGATTTTGGGGTGCTCGGCTCATTTTGAAGGTCATGCCTCCCAAGCAGTACAAGACGGCACACGAGAAGTCCATGCCCGCCTGGGCGCTGCGCTTTATGGGGCAGACGGAGGAGGGGGAGGGGCACATGAAGAAGGCGCTGAAGATTCTGCGCCAGGCGTATCCCAAGCGCACCACCCGATGCTTCCCCGGCTACGGCCACGGGGACGCCAATCACCTGAACCTGCCGAGTCCTTCGAAGCGGTCATCAGCAACTGCGTCTATCACAACATCATGGGTGCAGACAAGCAGGCGCTGCTGGAGAGCCTGCGGGTGCGGAAAAAGGGCGGTGTGTTCGTGCTGCATGACAATATGAAGCGGCAGATGTATGGCGACATGGGTGCCTTCGTGCAGAAATTGCAGGGCATGGGCTTTGCAAAGGCGGCATACGTGGAGACCGCTGCCGACATCTTCGGCTCCAAGGGCCGTGCCGCCATGATCGTGGGCAGAAAGTGACCGGGAAGCGGGGAAAGTGGCTTGCGCATCCTGACAAAATAAGCTATAATAAACGGGAATGATCGATTACATTCCAATGAGGAGGATCGCTATGCACAAGAGATACGAGGATTATCGTTTTCAGGTCATGTATCAGCATCCCAAGCTGTCGGAAGATCCCGATAAGTTTGAGTGCTACTATGAGACCAACTTTATCGACCATGCCAAGTATTACGCCATCACCCTGTTGGGTAAGGGCGCAACCGTCTATGTGTTCGACAAGGAGCTGAACCAGCGGGTGCGGGACTTTGAGCACATTGCGCACAAGGTGCCCAAGCAGGAAGACGAATAAGGCTGACCGAGCATCAGAACGCACTGCGTGAGGATACGCAGTGCGTTTTTTCTGTCTGTGGGGACGGGCGGGGGAACTTTTTTTGTCTGCCTGTCGTGGGTCTGACCGGCAGGACGGGGGCGGCGTTTGGGGTGAAATTGTTGCAAACTGTGAGCGGCGGGCGGACAATGGATGGCTGGGGGTGCCCAGGTTTTGGAAGGGAGTTTGATGAAAGCGGCGGGGGAGCGAAGCGATGAAGAGGGGATGGAGGGGGCAACATAGTGTGGAAATGGCAGAGAGGGGCAGGAGAACCGGTTTCCAGCAGGAATTTTCCGGAAAAACCGACCGGTCTGGAGGCGTTTTTAGATGGGTTGCTTATATTTTAATGTGTCCGAGGGAGTCCGGTGGGCAAAATCGTCAAAAAAACGAGAGGATTTCCCCTGTCCCGCGGGGCAAGCCACCCGGCTGCCCTGTGGGGAAAGAACCTGCCCGGAACACGTCCTGCAAAGTGAGGTTGACAACCTGTGCCCGCCCCTTTGCCAAGCAGGCGGACGGGACGGCACGGAAGGGGAGGGGCGAGGGGGCAAAAAGCTGCCCTTTTCTGGCCGCGGGATGCCCAGGGACGCCCCATCCGAACGGAAGGCTTTCCCACAGTAAATGTTGCGGTTTCCGGAGAAATTGCGAATTTTTTCACAAGAACCGACCCGATTTGCTGGGGGAAAAATAGGTGCATCTTGTAAAAAATCATTGACTTCTACACTTTATGGTGCTATGATGATACCATTCAAAAACAAAGATTCGCGAGAGAAAGGAGTCGTTGAAGATGACAGCACCGTTCCGGAAAATGTCCGATGTGTTGACGTCTGAGCAGTCCATGTCCTGCATGGATATGACTCCTTGCGCCTTTTATCAGGCCGCTATGCCCGCTTTCTATCCCCGTTGCACCTCCAAAGTCGTGGGTGTCGCCATCGCGACATCCATTTTGTTTTCTGTAGGCTTTCGAGTCATCAACCCGCTGGCAGTCCTCCTGCTGGCGGTCCTGGTAGAACTGGCGGAGAAAAAGAAGAACAGAAGACGAACAGCGGCAGTGTGTGCGGTACTGTGACCATGATACAGTAAAGCGGCTCTACACGTTGCAGAGCCGCTTTTTTGTATAGAAATTCTTGTAAGAAGGAGAAAAAACACATGAAAAGAAAAGTGATCAGCTTCGTGCTGGCAGCTGGCATGATGCTCAGCCTGGCTGCCTGCGGCGGCGGCTCCGATAACGCAGCCACCAGCGGCGCAGCAACCAGCACCGCAGCCACCAGCGGTGCTACCGATACCAAACCCTCCGGCGCAGCCTTTAAGATCGGCGGCACCGCACCTCTGACCGGCGCTGCTGCTATCTACGGCAACGCTGCAAAGAACGGCGCAGCCATCGCTGTGGAAGAGATCAACGCTGCCGGCGGCGACATTCAGTTCGACCTGCGCTATGAGGACGACGTGAATGACGCTGAAAAGGCCATCAACGCTTACAACACCCTGAAGGACTGGGGTATGCAGATCTCCCTGGGTTCTGTCACCACCAAGCCCTGCGAAGCTACCTCCACCGAGACCAACTCCGACCGTATCTTCGCCCTGACCCCCTCCGCTTCCTCCAAGGCAGTCATCGAGGGTAAGGACAACCAGTATCAGATGTGCTTCATGGACCCCAACCAGGGCTCCGCATCCGCACAGTACATCTCTGAAAAGAAGCTGGGCACCAAGATCGCGATCATCTGGAAGAACGATGACGTTTATTCCAAGGGCATCTATCAGACCTTCACCGAAAAGGCTAAGGAACTGAAGCTGGAGATCGTCTCCGAGACCACCTTCGCTGACGGCAACGACACCGACTTCTCCGTCCAGATCACCGACGCAAAGGACAAGGGCGCTGACCTGATCTTCCTGCCCATGTACTATCAGCCCGCATCCCTGATCCTGGCTCAGGCCAGCTCCATGGGTTATGAACCCAAGTTCTTCGGCGTGGACGGCATGGACGGCATCCTGACCCAGGAAGGCTTCGACAAGAAGCTGGCAGAAGGCGTCATGCTGCTGACCCCCTTCAACGCAGACTCCAAGGACGAAAAGACCCAGGCATTCGTGAAGAAGTATCAGGAAAAGTTCGGCGAAGTCCCCAACCAGTTCGCAGCAGATGGCTATGACTGCATCTATGCTTACAAGCAGGCTCTGGAAGCGGCAAAGGCTACCCCCGACATGAGCGCCAGCGACCTGTGCGACGCCATGATCAAGCAGTTCTCCACCATGACCTTTGACGGCCTGACCGGCGCCGGCATGAAGTGGGACAAGGGTGCTGTCTCCAAGGAGCCCAAGGGCATGAAGATCGAGAACGGCGCCTATGTTGGCCTGGACTAATTTCCTCTGATCCAAACAGCAATCCGGTAATGGCCAGAGCGTGACACACACGCCCTCGGCATCCGGCCACGGTATTTGGGCTGGGGCAGCCTTCGGGCGGCCCCGGCCTGTTCCGGGTCGTGCAGTGCGCAACTGAAAGGGATTGGACAGCGCCGATCCTTTTCGTTTGCGCACTGAAGTGATTTGTGAGAGTAAGTAAAGATAGAACATGTAAGGAGTTAAACTGCGATGACCTTTCTCAATTTCCTGATCAATGGGATCAGTTTGGGCAGTATCTATGCCATCATCGCGCTGGGCTACACCATGGTGTACGGCATCGCCAAAATGCTGAACTTCGCCCATGGTGACGTCATCATGGTCGGCGCGTATGTGTGCTTCTACGCCATTTCCAGCTTCAACCTGCCCCCCCTGGTGGGCATCCTGTTGGCCATGATCGTCTGTACCCTCCTGGGTATGCTCATCGAACGCCTGGCCTACAAGCCCCTCCGTGCTGCCCCCTCCCTGGCCGTGCTCATCACCGCCATCGGCGTCAGCTACTTCCTCCAGAACGCAGCCCTGCTGCTCTGGTCCCCCAACCCCAAGGTCTTCCCCTCCATCTTCGGCAAGGGCAGACTGAGCCTCTTCGGCGGTGAACTGGCCATCCCCTATGTCACCGGTATCGCCATCGTTATCTGCATCGTCATCATGCTGGCTCTGACCTTCTTCACCAGCAAGACCAAGATGGGCAAGGCCATGCGCGCCTGCTCCGAGGACAAGGGCGCAGCCCAGCTCATGGGCATCAACGTCAACGCCACCATCTCCACCACCTTCGCCATCGGCTCCGGTCTGGCGGCCATCGCAGGCGTCCTGCTCTGCTCCGCCTATCCCACCCTGGTGCCCACCACCGGCTCCATGCCTGGCATCAAGGCCTTCACCGCAGCCGTTTTCGGCGGCATCGGATCCATCCCCGGCGCTCTGCTGGGCGGCCTGCTCATGGGCATCATCGAAATTTTCGCCAAAGCCTACATCTCCACCCAGCTCTCTGACGCCGTCATGTTCGTCGTCCTCATCATCGTCCTGCTGTTCAAGCCGGCTGGTCTGCTGGGCAAAGAGATCCGTGAGAAAGTGTGAGGTGGAAAAGATGAAAAAGCTGAATATGAACAAAACCACCCGCAAAAACTACCTGACCTACGGTCTGGTCATCGTGGCCTTCGTCATCATCCAGATCTTCATGGGCGCTATCCCCGCCACCCTGAAGGGGATGCTGGTGCCCATCTGTGCCTACGTCATCATGGCCATCTCCCTGAACCTGACCGTCGGCGTCCTGGGTGAGCTGTCCCTGGGCCACGCCGGCTTCATGAGCGTGGGCGCCTTCACCGGCACCACCGTGGCCATCATGCTCCAGGACGTCATCCCCAGCGGCGGCGTCCGCCTGCTCATCGCCGTCATCGTCGCCACCCTCTTCGGCGCCCTGGCTGGGTTCCTCATCGGCATCCCCGTCCTGCGCCTGCAGGGTGACTACCTGGCCATCGTCACCTTGGCCTTCGGTGAGATCATCAAGAGCATCTTCAATAACCTCTACCTGGGCATGGACAGCAAGGGTCTCCACGCCAGCCTGCTCAGCGATAAGACCAACCTGGCCGAGGACGGCAAAATGCTCATCAACGGCCCCATGGGCATCGGCGGCATCCAGAAGATCTCCACCTTCACCGCCGGTTTCATCATGATTATGCTCACGCTGATCGTGGTCTTCCACCTCATCAACAGCCGCACCGGCCGTACCATCATGGCCATCCGGGACAACCGCATCGCCGCGGAGAGCGTGGGCGTCAACGTCACCACCCATAAGATGACCGCCTTTGTCATCTCCGCCGCTATGGCAGGTGCAGCAGGCCCCCTGTTCGCCATGAACTATTCCACCATCGTGGCCAATAAGTTCGACTTCAACACCTCCATCCTCATCCTGGTCTTCGTCGTCCTGGGCGGCCAGGGCAATATGCTCGGCTCCATCATCGCCGCCGCTGTCCTGACCATCCTGCCCGAAGCACTCCGTGAGTACTCCGACTACCGTATGCTGGTCTACGCCATCCTCCTGATCGTCATGATGCTGGCCACCAACAACCCCACCATCAAGGGCTTCCTGGAGAACGTGAAGAACAAGATCACCCACAAAGATACGAAAGAAAAGGAGGGCGTTTGAGATGACGACACCGAAACTGGTACCCGTCCCTTCCAAGAACATGGTCCCGGAACGTGACGTAGATAAACCCCCCGTGCTGGAATGTATCAACCTGGGCATCACCTTCGGCGGCCTGAAGGCGGTGCAGGACTTCAACCTGGGCATCGGTCAGACCGAGATCGCCGGTCTCATCGGCCCCAACGGCGCAGGCAAGACCACCGTCTTTAACCTGCTCACCAAGGTCTACCAGCCCACCACCGGCTCTATCCTGCTCAACGGGCAGGACATCCAGAGCATGGATACCGCCCACGTCAACCGTGCCGGTATTGCCCGTACCTTCCAGAACATCCGCCTGTTCTCCAACCTGACCGTGGAGGAGAACGTGAAGGTGGCCATGAACAACCAGATGCACTACAATATGATCAGCAGCCTCTTCCGCCTGCCCAGCTACTGGAGGGAGGAGAAGGAAGCCCACGAGAAGGCTCTGGAACTGCTGTCCATCTTCAACATGGAGAACGAGGCCAACGTCAAGGCCGGCTCGCTGCCCTATGGCGCACAGCGCCGTCTGGAGATCGTCCGCGCCCTAGCCACGAAACCCCGTCTGTTGCTGCTGGACGAACCGGCCGCCGGTATGAACCCGTCTGAAACCTCCGAGCTGATGGAGAATATCAGAAAGATTCGTGACACCTTCCAGATCGCAGTCATGCTCATTGAGCATGACATGAACCTGGTCATGAACATCTGCGAGGGCATCTGCGTGCTGAACTTTGGTAAGGTCATCGCCAAGGGTACCCCCAAGGACATCCAGGCCAACCCTGCGGTCATTGAAGCCTATCTGGGCAAGAAGAAGGAGGCGTGACGATGGGAGCGATTTTAACGGTTGATAACATCAACGTCTACTATGGCAGCATCCATGCCATCAAGGGTATTTCCTTTGAAGTCAACGCCGGCGAGATCGTCACCCTGATCGGTGCCAACGGCGCAGGCAAATCCACCACCCTGAACACCATCTCCGGCCTGCTTCGCAGCCGGACTGGCTCCATCCACTTCAACGGCGAGGACCTGGGCAAGCTGCCCCCCCACAAGACCCTTTCCAAGGGTCTGGCACTGGTTCCCGAAGGACGGCGCATCTTCCTGCAGATGACCGTCCAGGAGAACCTGGATATGGGCGCATACATCCGCAAGAACAACATCAAGCCGGAGCTGGATATGGTCTACGACTACTTTCCCCGCTTGAAGGAACGTTCCAAGCAGGTGGCAGGCACCCTGTCCGGCGGCGAACAGCAGATGCTGGCCATGGGTCGTGCCCTCATGAGCAAGCCCAAGGTCATCATGCTGGACGAACCGTCCATGGGTCTGGCACCCATCCTGGTGGAGGAGATCTTTGAGATCATCAAGCACCTCCACGAGGCCGGTACCACCATCCTGTTGGTGGAACAGAACGCCCAAGCTGCCCTGTCCGTGGCTGACCGTGGCTACGTCATGGAGACCGGCAAGATCGTCGCCTCCGGCACCGGCGCAGAGCTGCTGGATTCCCCGGCCATCAAGAAGGCGTATCTGGGCGGTTAAGGCTCAGGGGAAATTTTTCCCGTACATCCAACGAAAAACGCTGTAGCGTGCTTTTCTGGCGCGTTACAGCGTTCTTTTCTGTGTGGCTGCATTCCCGTCCGGTCAGACTTCTCAGCGGATGGGAAATGGGCATCCCTGCTGATGCCGAGAACGGGGTGGGGAAGGCATAAAAAATCCTCCGTAGTGATACGGAGGATTTTTAGATGGGTCAGATTCGATCAGAATACGGGGACCACAGCACCGCCATAGGTGTTGTTGATGTAATCACGGATGGTGTCGGACTTCAGAGCCTTGACCAGAGCCTGGATGGCTTCGTTCTTTTCGTTGCCTTCCTTGACAGCGACCACGTTCACATAAGCGGTAGCAGCATCGCCGTCCTTGGATTCCACGGCCAGAGCGTCAGCGACCTTCAGACCAGCGTCGATGGCATAGTTGCCGTTGATGACGGCCAGGTCAACGTCCTTCAGACGGGTGGGGATCTGAGCGGCTTCCAGTTCCAGGATTTCCAGGTTCTTCTTGTTTTCCTTGATGTCCAGCTTGGTGGCGTTGATGCCCACACCGTCAGCCAGCTTGATCAGACCTTCCTGCTGGAGCAGCAGCAGAGCGCGGGCTTCGTTGGTGGCGTCGTTGGGGACAGCAATCTGAGCGCCATCGGGCAGGTCAGCGATGGAAGCGGTCTTGCCAGCATAGAGGCCGAAGGGTTCGTAGTGGACTTCAGCGACGCTTGCCAGATGGGTGCCGTTGTCCTTGTTGTAGTTGTTCATGTAGGTGATGTGCTGGAAGTAGTTGGCGTCCAGGGAGCCGTCTTCCACCGCGTCATTGGGGGTGTTGTAGTCGTTGTATTCCACGATGTCCAGGGTGATGCCTTCCTTAGCCAGGATGGGCTTGACCTGTTCCAGGATCTCAGCGTGGGGAGCGGGGGTAGCGCCCACCTTCAGGGTGGTGCCGGAAGCAGGGGTGCTGGTGGCTGCGCTGGTGGCGGCGTCAGCGGGGTTGGAGCTGGCAGCGGGAGCCTTGGAGCCGCCGCCGCAAGCGGCCAGAGACAGGCAGGTCACGACGGACAGTGCCAGAGCGAACAGTCTTTTTTTCATTTTCATTTTCTCCTTTTCATTAAAATGGTTTGCATGGAATGACAATGCTATGTGAACCGCCTAGGGCGGAACCAAACAAATGGAAACATAGACCAGGGCAATAAAAAACGCCCTCGACAACCTGTCAAGGACGAAAGCGCAGCTTCGTGGTACCACCTTGGTTCGTCGAAGCCTCACAGCTCCGACCTCAGAGAGTGCGGGACGATGTGTCCGATACTCCTGCGCGCTGACGGGCGCACCCGGCGCGGCCTAAGTTTGACCCTCAGTCGCGCGGCTCCAAGACCATGTTCTGTGTGGCGCTCCGTGCCTGTTCCCAGCTGCCCAGGCTCTCTGTACCGTACTTCCACACGTACTCTTCTCTTCACTGCCTTTGAACGATTATTTGGATTCGTTGGCATTAAATTTATCACAGAAGGCCACCGGTGTCAATGGGGGCTTTTGCCTAGAAAAAGAGTGGGCAAGGGGCGAACCTTGTCCACTCTTTACAAAAATCAGGCTGCGTCGTTGGTCTTGCTCTCGCCAGCGTTCCGCTTGCTCCGTTTCCGAGCCTTGGTGTTGCGGCGATCGAGCCGGTTGGCAGTGTGGGTGCCCAGGGACTGGAAGATCTGCACCATGATGACCAGCAGGATGACGGACACGTACAGCACCAGGTACATCCGGCGCTGATAGCCGTTGTTGATGGCCAAGCTGCCCAGGCCGCCGCCGCCGATGGCCGCGGACATAGCGCCGTAGCCCAGGATGGTGATGAAGGCGGTGGTGAAGCCGTTGATGAGGGAGGGCAGCGCTTCGGGGAGCATCACCTTGAAGGTGATCTGCATGGGGGTACAGCCCATGGCCTGTGCTGCCTCCAAAATGCCGTGGTCAGACTCCCGCAGGGAAGCCTCCACCAGACGGGCCACGAAGGGGAAGGCGGCCACCACCAGGGGGATGATGGACGCGACGGTGCCCACGCTGGTGCCGATGATGACCCGGGAGAGGGGGATGACCAGCACCATCAGGATGAGGAAGGGCACGGAGCGGAGCAGGTTGACGATGACGTTGATGACCCGCATGAGGGCACGGGGCAGGGGACGGACGCCGTCCGGCTCACCGGTGACCAGGATGATGCCCAGAGGCAGACCGATGACGTAGGCGAAGAAGGTGGACAGGACGGTGGAGTAGAAGGTCTCCCAGATGTCCTTGAGCAGGCTGGCTTCCAGATAGGCCAGCTGCTGGCTGACGACGGTGGAACCGAAGAGTGTGCCGAAAAATTCATCCATGATAGTCACGAACCTCCTCCATAGTCACGTTGGGCTGGCTCTTGATGTATGCCATAGCCTTGGCCGCCTCCTCCGGGTCGGTGGGCAGACCCAGCAGCATGGTGCCGAAGGCCTTGCCGTCGATGTTCCGGGTGTCGGCGCCCAGGATGTTCACCTTCACGCCGCAGTCGATGGCCAGGGATGCGATGAGCGGTTCGTAGGAGGAACCGCCGTTGAAAGCGATGCGGATGACGTTGGCGGCAGGCAGCTGGTCGATGACCACCCCGTTGGGGTACACCAGCCGGCGACCGGCCTCGGTCTGGGGGTTGGAGAAGATGTCCTCCACCGTGCCGGATTCCTGCAATACGCCGTGATCCAGGATGGCAACGTGCGTACAAATTTCTTCCACAACCGCCATCTCATGGGTGATGACCACCACGGTGATGCCCAGCCGCTGGTTGATGTCCTTGACCAGCTTCAGGATGTCCTGGGTGGTCTTGGGGTCCAGAGCAGAGGTGGCCTCGTCGCAGAGCAGGATTTTGGGGTCAGAGGCCAGGGCACGGGCGATGGCGATGCGCTGCTTCTGTCCGCCGGAGAGCTGGGCAGGGTAGGCGTCCGCCTTGTCGGGCAGGCCGACGATCTCCAACAGCTCCTTGGCCTTCTTCTGGGCGTCGGCCGCCTTGACCCCGGCGATCTCCATGGGAAAACAGATATTTTTCAGACAAGTCCGCTGCATGAGCAGGTTGAACTGCTGAAAAATCATGCTGATGGAACGGCGCTGCTGGATGAGCTCCTTGGCGGGCATGACGCACAGATCCTTGCCGTCGATGACCACCTGACCGGAGGTGGGACGCTCCAGCAGGTTGATGCAGCGCACCAGGGTGGACTTGCCCGCGCCGCTCATGCCCACGATGCCGTAGACATCACCATCGTGGATGGTGATGTTCACATCATGCAAGGCGGTCAGCTCCCCGTCGGCGGTGGGGAAGACCTTGGTGATGTGTTTTAATTCGATCATAAAATCACTTCCCTTGGGAAAATTCTCGTTCAGTGCTACAATATTAAATTGTAAGATAAAAATCGAAAGGTGTCAAGGGAAAGGCGCATTCTGCCGAAAAACGTTACAGCAGCGCCTCCAATTCCACCAAGCTCTCCGGTCGAGTGGCCCAGCTGGTGGCGAAGCGGATGACGGTGTGCGTCTCGTCCAGCTCCTCCCAGAACCCGAAGGACACTTTCTTCGCCAGCTCCTCCATCTGCCCGTTCTCCACCACAACGAACTGCTGGTTGGTGGGGGTCTCTAAATAGAACCGATACCCCTTTCGGCGCAGAATGTTCTTGAGCTGCTCCGCCATAGCGATGGCGTGGCGGGAGAGGTCCAGATAGAGCCCGTCGGTGAACAGCGCGTCAAATTGCAGCCCCAGCAGCCGTCCCTTGGCCAGCAGAGCGCCGTTCTGCTTAATTTGCGTGAAGAAGTGGGGGATGAGGTCAGCCTTGGGGAACACCACCGCTTCGCCGAACAGCGCCCCCACCTTGGTGCCGCCGATGTAGAAGGCGTCGCACAGTTTTGCCAGGTCAGGCAGGGTCACATCCGTCCCATGCGCCGCCAGACCGTAGCCCAAACGTGCGCCGTCCAGATAAAGGGGCAGCTGATACCGGTCACATACCGCCCGGATGGCTTTCAGCTCCGCCTTGGTGTACAATGTGCCGTACTCGGTGGGGTGAGAGATGTATACCATCCCCGGGCACACCATGTGATCCCAGCTCCCGTCCCGGTAGAATCGTTCAATCCACGCAGTCAGGTCAGCCGCCGCCACCTTGCCCTCGTGCTGGGGCACCGTTAGTACCTTGTGACCGCCCGCCTCAATGGCACCTGCCTCGTGGAGGGCAATGTGCCCCGTGTCCGCCGCCAGAACGCCCTGATAGGGGCGGAGGAGACTGCGGATGACGGTGGCGTTGGTCTGGGTGCCGCCTACCAGAAATTCCACCTGGGCGTCGGGGCAGTGGCAGGCGGCGCGGATTTTGTCCTTGGCCTGAGCGCAGTAGGGGTCCTGACCGTAGCCGACGGTCTGTTCCAAGTTGGTGTCCAGAAGCCGCTGGAGGACGGCAGGATGCGCGCCTTCGAGATAGTCGCTGTTGAAGTAGAGCATGGTCGTCACCTTTCTTTTTATTTCTAATGGTAGTGCCTAGCGGAGTTCAAGCCCCGCAGGGCCATTTAAGCTTTTTTTGCTTCGTTTTCTTCTCGATAAGTGAGATTCTAAATCTTTGATTTAGCACAATCGAACTTACACAGCGTGAGAAAATGAAGTGGGGACCAGGGGCAAAGCCCCTGGTCGGCATCCGCAGATGCCGAAATACTCCATGCGCAAAGAAGCACAGGAAGGGGTGAATTTTCGTCGCAGACGAAAAGAGGGGAAACCCCGCAGCGTAAAGAAAACCTGCCGGGGGCAGGTTTTTAGCGGAGGCCCCGCCGGTCAACAGGCGGGGTGGCGGTTCGGGTAGGAGTACAAGGATGAGCAATTTTTCGACCTCACCCTGGGGGTTTCCCCTAAAAACGTTTATTTCTTCGGCTTCCGATGCGACAAAATAATCCGCACATAAGCGATCAGATACAGTGTCATCGTCCCAAGCAGCGACAGAAACGCAATATCCAAGATCAAACTCGCCACATACGTCGGCATCCCCACCCAGAACAGCAGCAGCCCCAGGCAGATATACAGCAGCACCGTGTTTACTTTCCCGTAGATCAGCGCCCCGTGGTTCTCCCCGCTCTTGGTCACGGCGATGAGGGCGAAGATGCCGATGGTCACCTCTTTGATGACGAAGAAGATGAACAGGGGAATGGTGGACGGGTAGTGCTGGAAGAGACAGAGGATGAAGGTGGCCTGGGTGATCTTGTCCGCCACCGGGTCCAAGATCTTGCCGAACTCGGAGACCTGGTCAAAGTGCCGGGCGATCTTCCCGTCCAGCAGGTCGGTCAGGGCAGACACCAGCAGGGTCACAGCAGCCAAGATGACCCCCACCCCGTTGCCCCAGTTGTAGAAGTAGTAGAACAGGAAGGCCATGGGGATGCGGAGGAAGCTGAGCAAATTGGGAAAAGTCAAAATATCGTGCAAAGTGAATTTGTTCATACAGTGGCTCCAATCTAATCCTGTTTGGCGCTTGCCAGGCACCGGCGGAAGGACTCGACAAAAAGCGAGCGCTTTCCCAGGCAATACAGTAAAAGCATACCACAGGCGGCGAAAAAGTCAAGTGTGACGGTTGGAAAGGGTTTGAAAGAGCCGGAAATTTTTTCTTAATATTCTCGAAAGACCACTCCGCCGGACGCCCTTGCCAGCGTCTGTCAGGTATGATATGATGACAACAGTTTTTTGCAACGAATCAGGAGGAAATGCCCATGAAACAGCGCAGCCCCGTGGTGAGCACCCTGCTCAGCCTGCTCGTCACCCTCATCGGCGGCGGTATCTACTTCTATATCGCCATCCCCGCCCTCAACCCCAAGAGTTTTGACTTCTATCTGTTCCTTATCGTCCTCTGCGTCCTCTATATGCTGGCCAAATTCCTGTTCAGCAGTGAGGACAGCCAGTCAGGCAAGAAGAAAAAGGAGCCAAAACAGACTATCCTGGAGCCGGACGGCAAGGGCGGCTTCAAAGTCAACGGCCCCCACCGGCGCAAGTGGAACAAGCCCGGCCGGGGCAGCGTCTACCGCATCCCCATGGTCATCATCGGCCTGTGCCTGCTGGTCTGCGTGGTGGGCAGTGTCATCTCTGCCGTGCCCTTCCACGCTAAGGCCTATCGGGATCTGCTCCAGGTGGAGACAGGGGACTTCGCCCAGGACGTGGCGGAAATTTCGTACAATAAAATCCCCATGCTGGACGCCGACTCCGCCAAGCAGCTGGGTCGCCGCGCCATGGGCAGCATCAGCCAGAACTCCAATCTGGTCTCCCAGTTCGAGGTCAGCGACTACTACACCCAGATCAACTACAAGGGCAATCCCGTCCGGGTCTCCCCCCTGGAGTACGGCAACGTCATCAAGTGGTTCAACAACCGCTCCGACGGCTTGCCTGGCTATATTGTGGTCAACATGGTCACCCAGGAGGCGCGCCTGGTGCAGCTGAAGGAGGGGATGCAGGTGTCCACCTGTGAGCACTTCAACCGCAACCTCCGCCGCTATCTCCGCTTCCGGTATCCCACTTATATGTTCGGTGACATCAACTTCGAGGTGGACGAGGAGGGGACGCCCTATTGGATCTGTTCCAGAGTGGATAAGACCATCGGCCTCTTCGGCGGCGAGGACATCCGTGGCGCGGTCCTGGTCAACGCCGTCACCGGCGAGCATACCTACTACGAACAGGACGTGCCCACCTGGGTGGATCGGGTGTATGACCCGGACATCATCGTGAACCAGTACGACTTCCACGGTAAGCTGGTCAACGGCTGGATCAACAGCTGGCTGGGGCAGAAAGCAGTGACCACCACCACAGCGGGATACAATTATATTGCCCTGAACGACGACGTTTATATGTATACCGGCGTCACCTCCGCCGGCTCGGACGAGTCCAACGTGGGCTTCCTGCTGGTGAACCAGCGCACCAAGGCGGCCAAGTATTATAATGTGACCGGCGCGGAAGAATACTCCGCCATGTCCTCCGCCGAGGGCGCCGTGCAGCACCTGAACTATGCCGCCACCTTCCCCCTGCTGCTGAACATCTCCGACCAGCCCACCTATTTTATGGCGCTGAAGGACAGCGCGGAACTGGTGAAGATGTACGCATGGTCAACGTCAGCGACTACCAGATCACCGCCACCGGCACCACCGTGGCCGCCTGCCAGAAGGCGTACCAGGAGCAGCTGGCGGAGAACGGCATCCAGGTCAAGCAGGACGTGAAGGAGGAGGAACCGGCGGGCGAGGAGCGCACCGTCACCGGCGAGGTGGCCGAGATCCGCAGCTCGGTCATCAGCGGCAACACCTGGTACTACTTCCGCCTGAAGGGCAAGGAGAACGCCTGCTACTATGGCATCAGCGCCGCCGACTGCCCCGAGGCAGTGACCTACAACAAGGACGACCAGCTCACCATCACCTACCCCATCAGCGAGGACGGCACCTTGCGGACGGCATCGGAGATCAAGGTCAAATAATCTATCACACCCCTGTCCCAATTGGGACAGGGGTGTTTTGCGGTGGCACTGCCCCAGGTAGGCCATCAACACGGAGGCACCTGGGAAGGGGTGAGAAAAAACGCCTGGAGGCAGTTCCTCCAGGCGTTTGCTGTGTGTCCAGAGTCATTCTGGTTCAAAGGCGTACAGTGGATTGTCCGGGCCGAAGATGGTGTCGCTGAGGCTGACCTTCCGCAGGGCGGTGATGCGGCGGGCCATGACCTCCGGCGGCTCCGGGTCGTCGGACTCGATCCAGTTGATGGCGGCTGTGATGGAGGCCACGGAGTGGTACCAGGACATATAGACAAACTCCTTGGGCAAGGGTCCGCCGTAGTAATACTCATGCCATTTCAGGTCGTAGTCGATGGCGAAGTTGAAGATGAAATCCTTCAGGCAGTTCTGCCCCTCGATGGCGCAGGCCTGCTTCATGAAGTCTCGGTGGGCGTTGATGGCCTTGTAGTAATTCAGGGTGTTGAGGTAGTAGGTGCTCTCCGGGCCGTTGTTCAGAAAGCCGCTGAGGACGTTGTGCTCGTAGGTCCACTGGATCAGGTCGTTCTTGTCCCGGAACCGGTTGTAAAAGGTCTGCCGGCTGATGCCGGTCTCGTTGATGATGTCGGAAACGGTGATGGCTTCCAGCTTCTTCGTCTTGCACATTGCCAACAGCGTATCACCCAAGATTTTATGAATATTCAGTGCCATAGTGCGCTGCCCTCCTCGCTCATAGGTCTATTTTATAATCAAATGCCGGAAAAGTCTATGTTACACCGCCACAAAAGTTGACAAATCACGAAAAACGTCTGTATACAGATGGTTCCGTCCGGACGTTCAAAGAAAGAAGGAATGGGCAGGGTGTCTGTAAACAGAAAGGGGGAAAACGGTGTAAATTGCATCGGAAATTTCCCACTGCTATGATGTTGTTGACAAAAGCGACAGACAAAAGTCAGAACAAACGGTCTATTTTCATCATACAGGGAGGAATCAAGTTTATGAACTGCAACAAACGGATGCTGTTCACGCCCATTCAGATCGGCTCCATGACGGTCAAGAACCGCATGGTGGTCCCGGCCATGGGCACCAACTTCGCCAAGTCCAACGGCGAGGCCAGTGAGGCGCTGATCCACTACTATACCGAGCGGGCCAAGGGCGGCTTCGGGCTCATCATCACCGAGTGTACCGCCATCAGCAAGGAGGGCAAGAGCCTCATCAACGAGTGCGGCATCTGGGACGATACCCTCATCCCCAGCTACCGGCGGCTCACCGACTCCGTACACGCGGAGGGCGCCAAAATCGCCATGCAGCTGCGCCACACCGGACGGGAGACCGAGCCGAAGTACACCGAGGGACTTCCCATCGTGGCTCCGTCCCCTATCCCCTGTCCCGCCTGCCAGAGCATGCCCCACGCCATGACCACCGAAGAGGTGTACGCCATGGTGGAGACCTACGGCGATGCCGCCAAGCGGGCCCAGCAGGCTGGGTTCGACGCGGTGGAGATCCACGCTTCCCACGGGTATCTGCCCGCTCAGTTCCTCTCCGCCCACGCCAACAAGCGGACGGATGCGTTCGGCGGTCCTCTGTATAACCGGATGCGCTTTCTGCGGCTCATCCTGCGCAACGTCCGGAAGAAGACCGGCAACGGCTTCCCCATCCTGGTGCGGGTCAGCGGCAGCGAGATGATCGCCGGGGGACGGGAGATCCAGGAGAGCAAGGCAGTCTGTCAGATGTGCGAGGAGGAGGGTGCGGACGCCATCCACGTGAGCATCTCCACTTACGGCAGCCTACAGTACTGCGTGGGTGCATCCTATCTGGCTCCCGGCTACGAGACCGAGGCGGCGGCAGCCATCAAACGGGCGGTCAGCATCCCCGTCATCACCGTAGGCCGGTACACCGATCCCGAGATCGCCGAGAGTGTCCTCCGGGACGGCAGCGTGGACATGGTGGCCTTCGGCAGACAGTCTATCGCGGACCCTCATTTTCCCAACAAGGTCCTGGCCCACGAAGAGGAGGACATCATCCCCTGCATCAGCTGCGGACAGGGCTGCATCATGCATATGTTCACCGATGAGCCTATCAGCTGTGTGGTCAATCCTAAGAATGGCACGGAAGCGGACTACATTTCAAACAAGACCCAGACCCCCAAGGACATCTTGGTAGTGGGCGGCGGCCCCGGCGGCCTGCAGGCCGCGTGGATCCTGGCCGCCCGTGGTCATCGGGTGCGGCTGATGGAGCGGGAGCACTGCCTGGGCGGCGCCTTCCTGGCTGCCTCCTATCCTCCCGGTAAGGCGGTCATCGGCAAATCCATCGTCTACTTCATCCGGCAGTGCAAGAAGTACGGGGTGGAGATCACGCTGAATCACCAGGTGACCCTGGAGGAGATCCGGGCCATGGCGCCGGATGTGGTCATCGTGGCCACAGGCAGCAGCAATCTGGTGCCCAACATCCCCGGCTTGAACGCCGACAACGTGCTGGAGCCGTCCGATGTTCTGCTGGGCAAGGTGGTCACCGGGCATAAGGTGCTGGTGGCCGGCGGCGGACTCATCGGCGCGGAGACCGCCAACTTCCTGGCGGAGCAGAAGCGGGAGGTGACCCTCATCGAGATGAAACCGGAGTTCGTCCCCGATCTGGACCCCTACGCCAAGCCCATGCTCCTCCAGGAGCTGCGGGAGAACCAGGTGACCATGCTGGCCAATGCCGCCATCCAGGAATTTCTGCCCGACGGCGTCACCTATCAGGACGTGCGCCATGCCAACGGGCCGGTTCGGACTCTGGATGGGTTTGACAGCATCGTCCTGGCTCTGGGGCATCGGAGCTATCAGCCCTTTGCAAATGCGCTGGAGGAGTTTGTCTCTGAGGTCTATGTGATCGGCGACGCCAAGAAGGCAGGCTTTGTCTACGAGGCGACCCATCAGGCGGTGGAGCTTGCCACCACCATCTGATCTCAGCACCTACCACCCAACGAAACAAAGAAAGAGAGGAAACATTGTATGGATAACCGCATCAAACGCCGCAATTTCATCGCCCTCCTGGCGGTCTATTTCGCGGCCAACGTCATCTTCATCATGTCCCCGGCCATGAATGCTATCGCCACAGAGCTGTACCCCGACCTGCCCTATACCAGCGTCCTGCTGGTCTCCACCATCTCGTCCCTGCTCATGATCCCCGGATCCCTAGTGGCCGGCGCGGCCTTGGGCAAGGTGAAATTCAAGACCATGGCTCTGATCTCCATGGGTGGCATCATTATCTTTGGCATGCTGCCCTACTTCATCCGCCCGCTGACGGCAGTCTACGTATTCCGCGGCATCGTGGGCTTCTGCATCGGCCTGGGATTCCCCCTCCAGAGCACCCTGGCCCTCCAGCTCTTCAATGATAAGGAGCGCCCCAGAGCACTGGGCTTTGCCACCGTCTCCCTCTCTGTCGGCTCCATCGTCTTTATGGTGGTCTCCGGGATGCTGGCGGATCAGAACGCTGCCTATCCCTACCTGTTCCACGCCATCCTCCTCATCCCCCTCATCCTGGTGATGACCCTGCTGAAGGAGCCGTCTGCCGAGGACAAGGTGGAGACCATGGAAGCCCCCTCCCAGGTGCCGGAGACCGGCAAGATGCCCCCGTATGCCATCTTCACCGCCTTCATGTTCGCCGTCGTCTTCTTCGCCTTCTATCCCGTCCTGCTGAATATGTCCTCCGTCTGCGCCAATGAGAACATCGGCGGCGCCACCGTGGCGGGCATCCTGCTGGCGCTGTACACCGTGGGCAACTGCATCGGCGGTTTTATCTTTGAGCCGCTGCACCGGTTCGCAGGCAAGCTGGTGGTACCCATCGGCCTGGTCTTCTGGATCCTGGGTACCGCCTGCTTCGCCTTCGGTCACAACGTCCCCCTCATCATCATCGGCGTCCTCCTCTCCGGCACCGCCGTGCAGACCGTCTGGCCGGGCACCGTCAACACCTATTCCGAGTACGTGCCCAAGAACAAACAGTCCATGGCCGTGGCCATCTTCGTCAGCGGCATGAACATCGGCTGCTTCCTGACCACCTATTTCATCGGCGCTGTGGCCAATATCACCGGCGACACCAATCCCAGACTGCCCATCTTCTACGGCTTCTTCATCGTCCTGATCTTTGGCGCCGTCTGGGCCGTGGTGGAAGCAATCCGAAAGGCCAGAGCTGCCAAGCGCGTGGGCTGAGCCTGCGCCTGACCCAAAGCAATCACTGCGACCTCCTGCATAAGAGCGCTGGTCTGTTCTACGGAACAGACCAGCGGAGGAAGGTCGAGAAAGGATTTCGTTATGCAGAACTATGTGTATTATAACCCGACAAAACTCTACTTCGGCGACCGCCAGCTGGAAAAGCTGGGGGAAGTGGTCAGCTCCTACGGCAGCCGGGTGCTGCTCATGTACGGGCAAGGCTCCATCAAGCGCAACGGCATCTATGAGGCCGTCATGAACCTCCTGAAAGGGGCGGGACTCCAGGTCTTTGAGTTCCACGGCGTGGAGCCCAACCCCCAGTACCGCACGGTCAACCGCGCTGCCGATGTGTGCAAGGCCAATGACTGCGATGTGGTGCTGGCGGTAGGCGGCGGCTCGGTCATCGACGCGGCCAAGGTGGTCACCCAGGCCAAGTTCTATGACGGGGACTGCTGGGATCTGGTGACCCAGCAGGTCGCTGTCCCCCAGGGACTGCCCCTCATCGCCGTGCCCACCATCGCCTCTGCCGGTTCCGAGAACGATGCCTGGGCGGTCATCTCCAACGCGGACACCCGGCAGAAGCTGGACCCCTGGGGGGAGAGCTTCCAGCCGGTGGCGGTGTTCGTGGACCCCACGTTGACCTACACGGTGGGCAAATACCAGACCGCCGTCGGCGCATCGGACATCCTGTCCCATATCATCGACATCCGCTATTTCATCAAGGAGCATAAGATCGCCTTCGTCAACGAGATGATGGAGGCCATGGCGCGGAACGTCATCAAATACGCCCCCATCGCCATTGCGGACCCGTCCAATGAGGAGGCGCGGGAGAACCTGTCCTGGGCGTCTACCATGATCACCGGCGGCATCATGGATCAGGGCGGCACCACGGATATGATCCTCCACCTGTCTGAGTACGGCATCGCCGCCTATTACGAGATCCCCCACGGCCACGGCATCGGCATCCTGATGCCCCGCTGGATGACCTACATCCTCAACCAGGAGACTGCCCCCGTGTTCTACCGCTTCGGCGTCCAGTGCCTGGAGATCGCGCCGGGGATGGAGGTCATGGAAGGGGCAAAAGCCACCATTGCGGCGCTGAGTGACTGGTTGTACAATAAACTGGGGTTGGAGCGCCACCTGAGCAAGCTGGGGGTGGAGGAGAGCCGCCTGCACGACATGGCGGTAAAGGCCACCGAGCGGACTGGCGGGAAGCTCAATGGCATCACTACTCTCACCACCGAGGACGTGGAGAACATCTTCCGGATGTGCCTGTAAGTTACGCTGTTTGAGAGAAGAAGAGAAAGCAGGAAAACTGTTATGCGCAAAAAAGGTTACAATTTAAATGAGTTCGCGGCCATTTCCCTGAAGGAGAAGATTGCCTACTTCGTGGGGGAGTGCGGCAGCTGCGGGATGTTTTACTATCTGACCATCACACTGTCCACCTACTTCTTCACCGACGTCATGCACCTGTCCGCCACCACCTTGGGGGCGATCATCATCGCCTCCCGTATCTTTGACGGGGTGTCCGACCTGATCGTCGGCTCTCTGGTGGATCGCACCCACACCAGATGGGGCAAGGCGCGGCCGTGGGTGCTCCTCTCCACGCTGCCCTACGCCCTGGCCATGGTCCTGTTGTACTGCCTGCCCGCCACCTGGACGACCGCCCATCAGGTCGCCTATGTGGTCATCACTTACAACCTGGCTGTGACCATCTGCTACACCGTCGAAAATATCCCCTGGGGTTCGCTGCCAGCCCTGATGACCCGAGATAAGGTGCAGCGCTCCCAGATGCACTCCATCCGGATGCTGGCCAGCCCCTTGGGCAGTGCCATCGGCGTCTCCACCGCCATGCCCCTCATCAGTGCCATGGGCGGCAGACAGCAGGATTGGATCACAGTCATGAGCATCCTGGCTGTGGTGGGCATCCTCTGCAATATCTTCGCCGTGGTGGTCATCAAGGAACGGGTCGTCTCTCAGCCGGAGGAGGCCGCCCAGAATAAGAAGAACAACCGGAAGGACATCCCCTCTGCCGTCCACAACCCTTACTGGTGGGTGGCCATCCTCATCACCCTGGTCTGGAACACCTTCTCCGTGGCCACTGCCACCCTCACCCCGTACTACACCAAATACTTTCTCCTCAACGCCCAGATCACCACCGCTATCAACAACGCCCAGACCATCACCATGGCTCTGTCCGCCTTCTCCTGCTATTGGCTGACCAAGAAGCTGGAGAAGAGCACCATCCTGAAGGGCACCATGGTCATCTCCTTGGCCGGACAGCTCCTGCTCATCAGCAACGCCCTGAACCTGACGGTCATCCTGGTGGGCACGGTTCTCCGCAGCGTGGGCTTTGGCTGTATGGGCGCCTGTATGTTCGCCATGGCCACCGACGCCATTGAATACGGCCACTGGTTCACCGGCCACCGGGCGGAGAGCACCACCTACTCCGCCGTAGGCATCGGCAACAAGCTGGGGGTCCTGCTTGGCTCCGGCATCCTGACCATCCTGCTGGGTGCTGCGGGCTATGACGGCACCTTGGCTGTCCAGTCCGCCTCCGCCATGGCGATGATCCGCTTCCTTTACCTGTGGACGCCGGTCGTCTTGGCCGTGGTCACCATCGTCATCATGTGCTGCTACCGTCTGGATAAGCGGTATGACACTGTGGTCTCCGACCTGCAGCGGGGGCTGTTCCGGGAGGGGGCGCCTTATCGGGACTGAGCCTGGAACGCCTTGCGGAAGATGAAAACAAATGGCTTGCTGTCGAGAGGCGGCAAGCCATTTTGCTGGATTGAAAAGAGGAAATGCACTTGCGGTGGGAAAAAATCCTTGCTTCTGCCCTGGCCTGTGTTATACTTTTTTTGTCCCTTCCACCAGAAAAAAGGAGAACGACCATGCTTTTCATCCTGCATTTCCGCACCAACCAGCTGACCCTGCCGCTGAACTACCACGCCAAGGTGCAGGGTCTGCTTTACAAACTCATCCAGGGCTTCCCCGATTACAGTGACTTTCTCCATGACATCGGCTACAGCGATGGGGGCAAGCAATTCAAGCTGTTCTGTTTCAGTGACCTGACCGGTCCCCACCACCTGCGCGGCAAGACCATCATCTTTCCCCAGCGCTTCTCCTTCCAGCTGCGCACAGCGGACCCTATCCTGGGGGACTTGCTGTACCAGGCGTTGATGCAGGAGCAGTCGTACCAGCTGGGCAATCAGCAGATTTGGCTGGAACGGGTGGAGACCACGCGATTGCAGCTGGATGCTCCGCAGGTGAAGCTCCGCATGGCCTCACCCATCACGGTGTATGCGTCATTGCCGGACGGAAAGACCCGTTATTATAATCCGCTGGACCCGGAATTTTCCCACGGCGTCAATGACAACTACCACGCGAAATGGCGCTCTGCCACCGGGACGGAAGCGCCGGGCGATGTGACCCTCATCACCCTCTCCGTGGGACAGCGGGACAAGTGCGTGACCCAGATCAAAGGAACCTGGGTGAACGCCTGGTATGGGACGTACCTGCTCAAGGGCAGTCCGCAGGCCATCCAGTTCCTTTACCATACCGGGCTTGGCGCCAAAAATTCCATGGGGTTCGGGCTGTTTGACATTGTGAAGTAATGGCCAAGCCACGTCCCTTTTTCAGAGAATCGCTAAACTCTAATCGGAGTTTGGCGATTCTTTTTTTGAGGCCAGCGGACAGGAGGAACGGGACGATCCGATGCAAAAAAACGGCGGATGCCCTAAACAATTGTCCCAACCGGCCGATTACTAGAACAGAACCACAAACACAAGATGCGATGTTCTAAGGAGGCTGCATCCAAAATGAAGAACCGGAAAGCAATCATATAGCTTGCCATCGGCGATGGCAAAAAGGAAGAACATCCCTAAACTGTGGCTGACTCCAGCCGATAAAAAAGTAGAAGCAATCCACCAATGACGAACATAAGGAGGAGACCATATGAAGACCATCAACGCCAACGCCACCCGTACCATCAACGCCGGCGCCACCAAGACCATGCGCTGCCGCATCTGCGGCACCTCTGTCACGGGCAGCTTCTGGACGCGCTATCGCCACTGCCTGAAGCATAGCTGGTACGCGGTCATGCCGGCCGTAGAGTTCGTGGCAACCTGCTTCGGCCTGGCTGCCCTGTTCTAATGAGAGCGTGGGGCCGGGCGACCGGCCCCCAGAAAAAAACAGACAAAACGCTAAACCGCGGCTGAGCCCAGCCGATTAAAAAAGTGTAGAAAACAACCATCACTCACTGTCACAAGGAGGAACCCCCTATGAAGACCATGGAACTGAACACCACCCGTACCATCAACGCTGGCGGCGCATACTGCAAGGTCTGCAACTACGGCCGCTACACTAATTACAGCGACTGGAAGGTCATGGGCCATATCGCAGCGAAGCATCCGGCAGCAGTGCTGAGAGGCATGGGCTGGCTGATTGGCAGAGTCTTCGGCTAAGCGAGAGGGCACTGCCTGGTGGACAACAACACCAGGCAGTGCCGAGGAAGACCATGGACCGGAACACCGCTAAACCGCGGCTGAGTCCAGCCGATAAGTAAGTGTACACATAACCGACTACTGACTGAACGAAGGAGGAACCCATATGAAGACCATGGAACTGAACACCACCCGTACCATCAACGCCGGCGCCAAGCGCTACTATTGCCCCTGGGGCGACTACAGCAACACCAGCTACTGGCGTACCTACGGCCACGCCATCGCGTGCGCCTATCGCCGCGGCCTCTTCAACATTCCCCTCGCTATGATCAGGGCAGGTATCAAGCTCCTCTGATCGTATCAAACACCGCAGCAGGCGGGGCCGGGCAACCGGTCCCGCCTGCTCAAGCGGGACGCTTTGCTCGGTGCGAACCTGCTCAGGTGTTTTTTCACGTTTGTCAGAAAAAAGGTGGAATGGATTGACAAAATGCGGGGGTTCTGGTACAATGCAGGAAGATTGAGGCGGTTTTGCCGCTGCACCTTACCCATGTTAGGGGATTGTTACTCACCATACGCAAGGCATTTCAGTTCGTATTTGTTGCACCTTACCCATATTGGGGATTGTTACCACGGACCCTTCGGGAATATCTTTCTTTTGCACCGTTGCACCTTACCTACCCAGAGCTAAAACAATATTTTTTTCACCGAATCGCTAAACTCCCGCCGGAGTTTGGCGATTTCTTTCTTGCATGGGTCGGACAGAGGATGGAAGACCTTGGCGAAGGTTGTAACATTTTTCCGAAATTGGTTGACCAAAAAAGAAGGGAATGGTATGATATTACTAATATTCCAATACAGACCCATGGGAAAGGAGTACCAAACCAGTGAAGAAATTTATCACATCCATGGCCCTCCAGGCGGGCCGATTTGACGGCTACTGCTACGAGGCAGTGGGAAATTCCAAATTACAGATGGACACCGAAGTGCATTTTCCCATCCTGACGGCCATCAGTGGCTACGCCCAGGAGGGGGAGGAGATCCGGGTCTTTGTGGTCACCTCTCAGACACCGCCGCAGGTGAAGAATCAGGCCATCCTGGAGGAGGAGCTGAACGCCCTGTGCCAGGCCAAGGGCTTCCGCTGCCCCCGTGGTCTGGAGCTGGTGGTCATCCCCAATGACCAGCAGGTGGACGCCCATTTGGAGACCTTCCAAAAGCTCATCGACCTGATGGAGGACGACGACGAGCTGTTCGCCTGCACCACGTATGGCACCAAGCCCCAGGCACAGGCCGTGATGATGGCCGTTCAGTACGGCTACCGCATCAAGCACAACACCTCCATCTCCTGCATCGTCTACGGCGAGATCGCCCGGCGGAATCCCGACAGCAACACCTGGAGCACGGCGAAGGTCTACGATGTGACCGCCCTGACCCAGATGGATGAGATCGTCCGGGTGCTGGCCGACCGAAAAGTGGCAGACCCCAAGTCCATGATCGAACACATTCTCAACCTGTGAGGTGGCAATGATGGCAAAGAAAAATGAGCCTAACGACCAGAGAAAAAGACAACTCGATGAGCTGGGGAAGCAGTGGCGGCCGACGGAACCGGGCCAGGATCCCGCTGCGCAGCGGGAGCTTTGGAATCAGATCTGTGAACTGGTGTATCAGTACTACTACCCGAAGGGAACAGATGCGTACTCGACTGTGCAGGCAGATGATCTGAAGCTCAATGGGCTGGTGAAGGCAATGGACACGATCTATCGAAAGTTTGATCCAGAAAGAGGAACACTTTCCGCGACACTGAAGGTTTTGACGGAATTTAGAAAAACAGATGAGCAGCGGAAAGCGTTTGGTCGGCTGAAAAAAGATTTTACCATTGAAGACGAAGAGGAACGCGAGCGCAAGGCGCGAAAGGAGCACCCGAAACCGCCTGTTAGCTTGGATGCCCCGAGCGGACAAGACGGCGAAGAGGAAGGCCGTATGCTGAGTGAAGAAGTGGGGCGTAAAGATGAGGCATTCGAGGAGCTGGAGGAACGGGATGCTGCCCATGATGTCCTCTATGAACTCTCTGCCCAGATCTTGAATTTTGCGGCGCATCACAACAAAAAACAGGGGACGGAGACTCGGAAGTCGTATTATCAGCTTTTTTACACATCTGGCCTCATGAGTTTTGTGAAGGGAGAGGAAAGCGTTCCGTACTTCCAGCACCCCCGTGACCTGCTGGCGGCGATGAAGTTCCCCTTTGTGGACTTCTGCCTGGAAGAGCCGGAGTGCCGTACCATCCCGGACATTTGGGCAAGTGAGCTGAAACGGTATGCAGCGGTAGTCACCCTGACCAAACAGCAGGCGCAGGAGAAAGCGGAGGAACGCATCCCCCTGCCCATCCCGGACAAGGTTGGTCTGAGTTATTTGGAACGGGTAGAGGAACGCTCCGTTACCAAAGGCGCATACTCCCAGATGAAGAACAACTATGTCCAGGAGATGGAACAGGCCCTTCAGGCACGAGACCTGATATAAAAAGAGAAAGGGGGGCGGACGATGCCGCAATATTTAGCGATCCTAGAGGTTTCCCAGAAGCAGGCGTACATCTTTGGCAGCAAGCGGCTGGCAGATAACGCTGCCCGTTCGGAAACCATAAGATATGTCACAGAGGCGCTGTATCAGGCGTGCGGCGCTTCCCAGGAAGAACATCTGGTGTATGCCGGCGGCGGACATATCATCCTGCAATTCAGCGGGGAGACAGCCGAAGCGGCGAAGGCAAAGGGACGGGAGGTCGTCCGTCGGATGACCTGGATGGCCTATCGCGATTACGGCCTGGAGCTTTTTGCAAAGCTGATGCCCTACGACACACAGAAGCTGCCTGGGGAAAACGTGCAGGAGCTGATCCGCCAGTTGGAGTGGAAGAAGAGCCTGCGCCTGTCCGCCTTCCATCAGGTGGATACGGGATTGGAAGTGGAACGGAGCGAAGGCGCGGTCAGCGTTCCCGCCGGGATGGCGGAGCAAAGCGCCGAAACAGATAGAGTGTGTTTCCAGCGGAAACATCCCATCGACTTCCACAACCTGGCGGATCAGGAGGGCAAGATCGCCATTGTCCACCTGGACGGCAACAACATGGGCAAGAAGTCCAAGGAGATGGCACAGAGCCAGGAGCAGGATTGGCAGAGCTACTGTCAGCAGCATCGCGCCTTTAGCAAGGCGGTGAATGATGCGTTTCAGGCGGCGCTGCGTGCCACCATCGAGCGGGTGGAGCGGGCGCAGTCTGCGGGAGAGTTGGAGGAAGCTGGTTTTTCCGAACGGGATACCTACCACCCCATCCGCCCCATCATCGCCGCCGGGGACGACATCTGTTTCGTCACCGCAGGACGGTTGGGACTGGAGTGTGCGGCCTATTTTCTGTGTTACCTCAACGCCAACAGTCCCTACACGGCCTGTGCCGGAGTGGTCATCGTGTCAATGAAATACCCCTTCCATCGGGCCTATCAGACCAGTGAGCAGCTCTGCGACAGCGCGAAAAAATACGCCGCTCAGCTGGCGGCTGGTGATCCGAATGGAGGGGAGTATTCCGCTATCGACTGGCACTTGGAGTTCGGACAGGGCAAAAAATCTCTCTCGGATACCAGGGAGGACTACATCATGGAGGACAGCGGCAGCGGCGAGGATGCAGAGCATCCCATCCATACCATGACCTTGCGTCCCCTGTGTGTCACCGGCCAGGAGGAAGGCGTGCTGTCCTACCGTTCCTATGCCTATTTCATCAATCTGTTCCGGGATCTGCGCTCCTATTCCATTCCCAGGAGCAAGGTAAAGAAGCTGCGCGAGGCGATTCACCAGGGTGTCTATGAAACGGCACTCAGCATACGGCAAAACAGCATGACGCAGTTGGGCAAGAAGGCGTTTGACAGCAAGCACGGCCATTCCGCCGCTGCTGTAGTGAAAAATGACGGCAGACGGGATGTGGCTTACTTTACCGAGGCTGCGGAAGAGGGGAAGAAATTCTATCGGCACAGCCTCTACTTTGACGCCATCGAACTGCTGGACCATATCACCTTGTTGGAAGAGGAGGGGCAGGCATGAGAGTGTGTACAACGGTCACCATGGAGCTGCTGTCTGATGCCATCTTTGGCAATGGCTGCAGCATCCCAGGCGGCGAGGACATCAGCGTCAAAACCGACGAAGACGGCCTCCCTTACCTCAGCGGCAGTACCTGGAAAGGGTTGCTCCGGGAGGAGACGGCCAATCTGCTGGAATGGCAGGGGACGCCGGACAGCGCTGCCACTTTGGCGCAGCTGTTCGGCCAGACCGAAGCATGGCACGGAGTGGACTCGCCCCGTCAGATCTTCCTGACTCCGTTGACGCTGGTGGAGCCGGCGGAAGCGTGGAGGGAAAACCGTGCCTTTACCAGTGTCGATCCCAACACGGGCACAGTGGAGAGCGGCTCCCTCCGTATTGCCGCCTGTATCCGGAGGGGTTTGACCTTTGCCGGGACCATCACCTGTCAAGAACAGGACAGCGCCCTGCTCTGGGATGCCCTGCGGTGTATCAAATATGTGGGGACCAGCCGCACCAGAGGCTTTGGCCGGGTCCGGGTCACGGTGGGGACATGGATGCCGGTCCAGGAGGTGGGAGCAGAACCCATCCCTGGGTCAGGGGCCAATCTGACCTATCGCCTGTACCTGAAAGAACCCCTTCGCGTCACCGATCGGGCGGCCAGCCACGACACTTTTCTGGGGTGTCTGGGCTACCTGCCCGCCAGTGCGGTCCGGGGCTATGTGATCCACAGGCTGGCCAAGCAGTCGCCGGAGTGGTTTGCGGCCAATAAGAAGCAGCTGCTCCGCCAGGTCTGCTTTACCGATGCCGTTCCGTGTAAAAAGGGACTGGCCAAGGAGGCGGTGGTCCTGCCGGCACTGAAGGGGTTCTATGAGGACAAACTGGAACAAAAGTTCTATTCCATTCTGCATACAAAAGACGTAGAAGAAGGAACCAAACGGGCCAAATTGGGCAGTTTCTGCACCATTTCCCTGGCCGAGCATCCATCTGAGGCCTGGGAGATCCAGGGCTGGTCGGCCAAAACACGGGTGGAAACACGCATCGATCGGGAACAGAAAAAGATGTTCCAGACCGAACAGCTCAGCCCCGGTCAGACGTTCACAGGCGCAGTCCAGCTGGACGGCTGTTCGGAGGAGATGAAAGGGCGTGTGGCAGCGGCCCTGGCGGGCGAGATCCGCCTGGGCGCTGGCATCCACGGGGGCACCGGCCTGTGCCAAGTCCAAGAGAGAGGTTGGATGGAAGAGGCACCGGAGAGCGCCGCCTATGGCTATCGCACGGGGGACGAGTCCTCGCACACCCTGTACCTGCTGCTGCTCTCCCCGCTGGCATTGGTGGACGAGTACGGGCTGCCCTGCGGGGCGGACAGCGCTGTATTCCAGCGCCTGCTGGGGGTGCCGGTGGAAGAGGTGTTCTGTTCCACTTCCATCCTTCAGATGAGTGGCTTTAACAGCACCTTTGGCACCCGGCTCCCGGCCATGCCGGCCTATGACCGGGGGAGTATGTTCCGATTGGACTGCAAAGAAGCGCCAGCCCTGGAAAACCTCAAGAAATTGGAGCGGAGCGGGCTTGGCCTGCGTCGGGAAGAAGGGCTTGGACGTGTGCTCTTCCTGCGGGACTTTGAACGGGTCACGCAGAAGAAAAAGCGGAACAGCGCCCTGCAGAGCAGACCGGGCAGTGCAGCGGAACTGCGTAATCGCCGTGCCGGCTGGCTGCTGACCACGAGTATGCCCAGTGGCCTGTCCCTCAGCCAGATGGGGAAACTGCAGGCCCAGTGGGAAGGGCTGCACGAGGCTCCCAGTTTGCAGGCTGTGCGGGAGGCGATGGAGCAGTGGTTTGCGGATGTTGAGGACAAAAGTCCGAAATTCCGGGAGGATTACGGGAAAATGCACCACTTTATTTTGGGATTGCTCCAGGATTCCGCGCAGCTCCCACTCAAAGATGCCCAGAGCGTCAGCGAGCGGCTGAAACTGCTCTCTGACTTGATGGACCTGAACCGGAAGGAGGCGTGAGCTGTGGCAAAATTCAACTATGCAGTGTGTTACTTGGTGGACGCCACCTGTCAGACGCCCCTGCGCACCGGCGGCACGGAGAAAAGTGTGCTCTGCGGTGCAGACGGCCTGCCGATGATCCAGGGCGGCAGTATTGCCGGCGTCCTCCGTTCCTACCTGGCCTTGGAGCAGGGAGAGGAGGCCGCAAAGCACCTGTTCGGCTCCAGTGAAGGCCTGGGCGTTGACAGTATGCTCACCGTCAGCGACGGGCGGTTCCAGACCAAATGCACCCCCCAGAGCAGACCCCGTCTGCGCATTGACCGCAAGACCGGTACCGGGGAGGACGGAAAGCTCTTCCATACCGATGGCCTGCCCTCCGGCACCACATTTTCCTTCCAGCTGCTGCTGAAACAGCACCTCCCGGCAGGCACGCTGACACCGGCAGGCACGCCGGAGGAAGAGACGGTGGAAACCCTCCTCCGAGCCATGCACGCCGGGGAGATCACCATCGGCGGCCAGCGCTCCAACGGCTTTGGCGCGGTGGCTTTGGCGGTGCGCCGTCAGCGGTATGACCTGACAGATGCGGCAGATCGAACCGCCTGGATCCAGGAGGAAGCGCCGAAGGATACGGTGCAGTTGGAGCTGAGCAAGGAAAAAGCGTGGGGCGTTCAGTTCGTGGTGACGGGACAGATGTCCAGTGTGCTCGTCCGCAGCGGCAGGTCGGAGCAAAGAGGGGATCAGACCGTTGCCCTGCCCATGCAGGAGAACGGGCATTACCTGCTCCCAGCTTCCTCGCTCAAGGGCTGCATCCGCAGTCAGGCGGAACGGATCGCCAGCTATCTGGGGCGGGAGGATTTGATCTCCACCTTGTTCGGTGAAGAGGCCGTGCGAGGATTCACCGGAACCGCGGCGAAACTGCGGGTCCATGAGTGCCGGATGGAACAGGTGAAGCAGGAAACGGTGATCACACGCACCTGCATCAACCGGTTCACCGGCGGCGTGATGGAGAAACGGCTCTTTTCTCAGATGCCGGTCAGCGGTCACGTGCGCATTCAGGTGGACCTGGTCCGCCCGACCACTGCCCAGGAGCGCGCCATCCTCTTTTATGCGCTCCGTGACCTGGCTGCAGGGCTGTACAGCGTGGGCAGTGGGAACACGGTTGGCTATGGTTATCTGTCCGATGGCGTGTTGACCGTCCACGACGGAGACGAGACCTGTACCTTCCGCTATCAGGAACAGCAGCAGCAGTCGGTGTCCGGCAAAGTGGAATTGGTGGAAACATGGCTGAATACGTTGGAGAAAGGGGGCAGTCCGGCGTGAAAGTGAAGAAATGGAACGATACCGAAGCGGCCAAAGAGATGGCGCAGCGCTACCCCTATGTGCTGCTGCGGGAGCTGAGCCGGGTGTACCTGGGCGAAACGGACCGCGCGAACATCCAGTGGGAGGAAGTGACAGAAGCGCGGTTTTTCGATGACACGTCGGAACTGCGCTTTTGGGAACAGGACGGCCAGCTGTCCGCTGTGCAGTTGGAGGAGGAAGAAGAGGCCGAGGATACGTGCATGGAACAGGACTATGCGCTGGCCCACGACGGGAACTTTGGCCGAACGCTGACCGTGGTGGAATACCTGGCATATGATGAGGATGGACAGCTATACCGGGCTGCGACCCGACTGAAAGGATGGGGGAAGTGAGGATGCCGTATAACAACAATCCCTACAATTTTATCCCGCTGCTGGACCGGGTGTATACGCGGTATGCGTCCATGGAGCAGCTCCCTGCCCACGATGCCTGGGAGCCCAACCGCCTGAGCGGCATCATCACCTGTACCTTTACGGCCGAAACGCCAGTGTGCGTCGATAACGGAAAAAAGGACAACGCCAACGATTTCTTCCGGCGCGTGGATGGAACCTATGTCATTCCCGGCTCCAGCGTAAAGGGGATCGTCCGGACCAACATGATGATCTTGGGCCAGGGCGCACTGCGCCCTGGGGAAGACTTGGATAATGTGCGTATGCTCTACCGCGCCATGGCCAGCGCCAAAGGCAGCGTGAAGGAACTGGTGAAGTTGGACTATGAGGCTGCGTTGGATTACAAAAATGGCCCGCCCAAGGTCAGCGCCTGCTATGTCCGGCGGGAGGGAAAGGCGTTTGTGATCTATCGCACCGCCAAACCGTTCCTGCGCGTGCCCAAGCGGATCGTGCCGGAGCAGAATTGGGCCAGGTACAAGGAGCTGTGTGAAGAGGCGAAAGAGCAGAAACGAAAAGCGGACAAGGCTCCGAAGCTGCTGCCCTATGAGTACACCAAGATCAAAAAGGAGCATGACCTGACCATTGTCAATCCGATCTGCAAAGCGGAGTGGGTGAACGCCTGGACGAAGACCTTCGATGTCTGGTATCGGGCGTCTGGCGAGACGGTGAAGCAGATGGAAGCGCGGACGGCAGGGGAGACGAGAACGGACTGGTCGCCTGGCGTCTTGATGGCTGCGGGGGACATGAATGGACAGAATACCCTCTATCTCTTCCCGGCCTTTGACGAAACGGATGCGCACTTTACCTGGTCGGTAGAGGATCGCCTGGCCTATGAGATGGACTACAAACAGCGGAAAAACACGCTGAGAGGCACGAAAGGCACCATGGAGCCAAACTTTTGGGCACTGCCGCAAAAGCAGGGCCAGGCGGAACCCTTCTTCCTGCTGGATGACCAGAGCGGCGGCGTCGTGGTGGGGAGAACGCCTTACCTGCGCGTGGCGTTCCTGCACACGCCGGGGGAAGGGGTGCCGGAGACCCACCGGGCGGCGGCGATGGAGCTGACCCTGGATTACCCCTATGCAGTGCTGGGGTTTGCCTCAGATTATATGGTATCGGACGAAGCGGGCAGGGAGAAAAAGAAGAACTTTGCCTATCGTTCCAGGGTGTCCTTTGAGGATTTCCAAACCAGCGCAGCACCCAGTCAGCACATCAAAATGTCTGGCGGCGGCCCCAAGCCCAGCAGCTTTCCTGACTACCTGCTGGACAAAAAGAGCTACAATCACGGGGATTTCCGCCTGCGGGGCATCAAGCAGTATTGGCTCCAGCCGTCCCAGGTGCCGGATCAAAGCGAGATCAAGGAGAAGATGGGGACGGACTTGACCCTGATGGAACAGGGGACGCAGTTTACAGGCCGCATCCACTTCCGCAACCTGTCCAAAGACGAGTTGGGTCTGCTGCTGTGGTGCCTGACCTTGGACGACGGGTTAGAGGAGGACAAGACCTATTTCCAGACCGTGGGCAAGGGGAAACCCTGGGGATATGGCAGGATGAAAGTGACCCTGGACGCCGTGGAACAGCTCTGTCCGGAGCGCCTCTACCGTGCTGACGGCCTGGCCAGCGGGAAATATACCCAGCCGTTGGATGCCAACGGGCTGATCGGGTACTATTGCGCCTATATGGAGCAGGAGCTGAACCGCAAGAAGCCGTTCCGAGAGATCGGCGCGATCCAGGACTTCCTGCACATGCACTCCGTGGAGCGGAAGCACGAAGACGTTCGCTACCTGACGCTGGCGGAGTACAAGAACCGGAGGCAGTTCATGCCCACCGTCCGGGAAGAACGGAAGCGGGCAAAAGAGACGGCTGCGGTGGAGGATCGGGACACCGAGTACCGCCGGAGAAAGGCGGAGTTGGGGGCGACGGACTTGATGGGGACCATGAGACTCATCCAGGAGTTCAAACAACGCTACCCAGGCTGGACACCGCCGCAGGATCCATAAGAGACCACAGAGACCACAACGCACCTGCTCCGCTCAGGCAATCGGACGGAGCAGGTGCGGACCTCCGGCGGGGTTGCGGTACATTTTTGGAAAAAAGAGTGGGATGGATTGACAAAAAACGGCGGTTCTGGTACAATGCGAGTGAATGAGGGCGGTTTTGGCTTGCACCTTACCTGTGTAGAGGGATTGTTACCATAATTATTCTTGGTTACCTTTTATCATTCACTTGCACCTTACCTATGTAGAGGGATTGTTGCACAAGCAGTCGCCTGTAACGTCTAATCTCCGCCCGCTTGCACCTTACCTGTGTAGAGGGATTATTACGTCTGCTGACCGGGATTAGTAACCTGAGGAATACCCTTGCACCTTACCTATACAGAGGGATTGTTACTCGATAATGAAAAGTCCGCCGAGGACTAACCTTGCACCTTACCCGTATAGAGGGATTATTACGGAGTAGTGCTGATTTCCCAAGAGAGATTCTTGTACCTTACCTATGTAGAGAGATTATTACGATTGTCTCACAAGGGCTTTGATGTAAACCGCAGGATATTTACACCTTACCCGTCCGCGGACTAAAAACCGCTCCTCCCAAAAGGGAAGGAGCGGTCAAACTTTTTCTGCGATCATCGCTAAACTCTAGCCGGAGTTTGGCGATTTTTCTTTTGGGGGCGGTGGTACGACGGATGGCGTCCCCAACGAGGGCCATTCGGAAAACACCAGCCGCCAACTGCCCATTTTCAAGGAGATAACGCTAAACAAAACTGGAGACCGGCCGATGATAAAAGAGAACACAACGACCTGGGGGCTTCCCCCATCCTGAGAGGAGCGTGTCATGAAGTACATTCACCTGATCAAACAGCATGACGAGAAAGACTGCGGTGCGGCCTGCCTGTCCATGGTGCTCCAGCACTTCGGGCGCAAGCTGACCATGGCGGAACTGCGGGAGGCCATCCAGGTGGACCAGCAGGGCGCCACCATGTACGGCGTCCTGGAGGGCGCCAGAGAGAACGGCCTGGCGGCGGACGCCCTGGAAGGCCCGGCGGAGGAGCTGTTCCAGGCCATAGACAAGGGCGAGCTCCCCACCCCCCTCGTGGCCCGTATCCTCAACCGCGGGATCTACGAGCACTATGTGGTTCTCTCCGCCGTGAAAGGGGAGCAGGTCTACCTCTGTGACCCGGACCTGGGCCGGCGGAAGCTCACCCGGGCGGAGTTCGCCGCATGCTACCTGGGACAGGTCATCACCTTCCGTCCTACGGAGCAGTTCCAGCGGGCGAACAAGCGGAAAGGGAGCCTGCGCCGCTTCCTGGGGATGATCGGCCGCCAAAAGGGCCTGGTGGGGGTCATCGGACTCCTGTCCCTGTGCATCACCGCCATCGGCCTGGCGGGCACCTTCCTCTTCCAGTACCTCATCGATGACGTGCTGGGCGGTATGTCCGGCCTGCCGGACAGCGAGGAAGCCATGGAAGTGTTCGCCGTCCTGCTGGCGGCGGTGGGGCTGCTCTACCTGTGCAGGTTCCTGGTGGAGCTGCTCCGGGGCAAGCTGCTGACCGTCATGAGCAAGCGCATCGACCTGCCCCTCATGCTGGGCTACTACGACCATGTGGCCGACCTGCCCATGCGCTTCTTCGACACCCGAAAGACCGGGGAGATTATGAGCCGGTTCAACGATGCCGCCAAGATTCGGGACGCCATCTCCGGCGTCACCCTGACCCTGATGATCGACGTGGTGCTGGTGGCTGTCTGCGGCGTGGTGCTCTTCCGCGCCTCTGCGGAGCTGTTCTGCATCGCCATGTGCATCTTCACCGTCTACCTGCTGGTGTCCCTGTGCTATGTGAAGCCGCTGGACCGCTGCAACCGGGACCTGATGGAGCGCAACGCCCAGTTCAGCTCCTACCTGAAAGAGACCATCGACGGCATGGAAACGGTGAAATCCTTCCGTTCCGAATCGACGGTCAAGGAGAAGACCGGACAGCTGTTCCGTGCCTTTGTCCACCGCAACGCCAAGGGGTCCATGCTCTCCCTGAGCAAAGAGGCCATCATCGACTGTGTCACCTCGCTGGGGACCCTGGTCCTGCTGTGGGTAGGTGGTGTCAATGTCTATCACGGCGCCATGACCTTGGGCACCCTCATCACCTTCAACACCCTGCTGGGCTACTTCCTCACACCGGTGCAGAACCTGGTGGAGATCCAAAGCACCCTCCAGACCGCCCTGGTGGCGGCCGACCGGCTCAACGATGTGCTGGACCTGCGGACAGAGGCGCGCAACCCGGAGGGAGCCTGTCCGGTCACCCTGGGCGACATCACCTTCGACCATGTGTCCTTCCGCTACGGCACCCGTCAGCTGGTGCTGAAGGACCTGGACTTCTCGGTCCCGCGGGGGCAGACAGCGGCGCTGGTGGGGGAATCTGGCTGCGGCAAGTCCACCATCACGAAACTGCTCCTGGGACTGTATCGAGCGGAGTCTGGTACGATCCGTGTGGGCGGCCAGCCTGTGGAGGCGCTGTCGCTGGACTACCTGCGCAGTCAGACTGCCTATGTGCCCCAGACCACCTTCCTCTTCTCGGACACCATCCGGAATAACCTGCTGCTGGGTCTGACGGAAGCGCAGATGCCTTCCCAGGAGGAGCTGGAACGGGTGCTGGATGCCTGCTGCTGCGGCTTCGTGAAGGAGCTTCCCATGGGCATGGACACCATGCTGGAAGAGAACGGGACCAACCTCTCCGGCGGTCAGCGTCAGCGGCTGGCCATCGCCAGAGCGCTCATCCGGAAGCCGCAGATCCTGATCCTGGATGAAGCGACCAGCAGTCTGGACACCATCACCGAGCGCAGCATCCAGGCAGCGCTGGAACAGCTCTGCCCCGGCATGACCGTCCTCATGGTGGCCCACCGGCTCAGTACCGTCCATCACTGCGACCAGATCTTCGTGGTAGATCACGGCCACATCATCGAACGAGGGACCCATCAGACCCTGCTCCAAAAGGGCCAGCGCTACGCCAGCCTGTGGGAGAAGCAGAATGGGAGCGCTGCCTGAAGGACGCAACGAAAGGAGAAACGCCTATGCTGATCAACCTGACCAATCACCCTGTCACCTTCTGGCCCCGTGTACAGCGAGAGGAAGCGGAGCGGCGCTGGGGGAGCGTCACGGACCTGCCCTTCCCGGCAGTGGACCCCAACAGCTCCACCTGTGAGGTGACCGCCCAGGCGAGAGAACTCGTACGGCAGGCGGCAGCGCTGCACCCGGACGCAGTCCTCTGCCAGGGAGAGATGACCATGACCATGGCGCTGGTGCTCTACTTCCAGATGGAGGGCATCCCCACCTATGCCGCCTGCAGTCAGCGGGAGGCGACAGTGCGAAAAGACGAGAACGGCGACATTCGGAAAAACAGCTGCTTCCGCTTCGTGCGCTTCCGGGCGTATCCCAAGTTCTGAGGATAGCAACAGCCCTCCGTCGATGAGACGGAGGGCTGTTTTTGTGCGGTGATGTCAGGTCAAACGGTGAACTGCGGTGGTGAGAACCCTGCGGATGTCCCCAAGGGAGATCTGATCCACGGGCGGGTATCCGTACCCGTTCAGATAATCTTCTTGCGACTTTCGATTTTCCGCATTCTGGTCATTGGCGTGGTTGATCATGTTGCGGACCATTTTCAGATAGATGTAATCCCGCAAAATCTCCTGCATGTCATATTCAGACCGGTTCAGCCCATAAGGTGTCCCGTTCAGCGCCTCGCTCAGACACTCGATGGTTTTGGCGTAGGCACAGGGCGCATACCGAGACGGCCGGCAGGCTTGGCCGCGGTATAGCAGGTCTTTGTCGAACTGAATGGTCATCTTATCCTGATGGCTTTTGCGCGCTTCGGCGTCAATGGTGGTATTCACGCTGTCCTCCAGCGCACCGACCGTCAGAAATTGTTCCTCTGCCAGATAAGCCGGTACGCGCTCGGTGTACAGCGTCAGCGCCTGCTGTATCATATCGCTGTCCAAGCACCAGGCGATCAGTTCGGGAAGGGTGATCTGATTCTCCTTCCCCTTGCAGTATTTGCTGCGGAAGGTGGGGAGCAGCTGCTCCAACAGCGGGTCATCGCAGTGCTTTGCCTGCTTCAGGGCCTTGTTAAAGGCTTTCAGGTCATTTTTGATGGATTTGCTGCGGCAGAGGGTGATATCGTTGATCAGCGTCTCCATAGCGGACAGGAGTTTTTCCACCGATTCATCCTGCGCCGGGGAACCGAAGTAATCCCGCAGCTTGCGCACACTGCCGAAGGAGGTGAAATCCTGCACCCCTTCCACCAGGTCAAAGAGGCGGATGAGATGGGACATGTCCTCCACCTGTTTCGTCTGGAAGTTGCTGTACACTGCGCCGCGGATGGTTACGCCGGTGTAGTTGAGCACACGGCTGAGTAGGAACAGGTTCAGGTTGTCGTTGCGCATACCGCCGGTCAAGTCTAGATAAATCACGTCGTCAGGGGCGATATGCTCCAGCAGCTTCGGCAATATGTCGCGCTCCAAGGATTCTTTCGCTTGGTAGGGGATGGGGGAGCACTGGACGGACAGCGCGTTTTTCTGCCCAAACCGGTCGATGTCCGCAGAGAAATGATCCCAGGCGCTCTGGACAATGGAACCACCGTCTTTGGTTTTCCGCGTGATTTCTTTGGTGCTCTCCGAGGAACAGAGGCAGAGCACCTCGGAAATGCCAGGATGCTTGCGCAGCAGCCACTTCACGGGAGCTTCGTTGGTCTGCGTTCCGGTCACAGTCTCAGCCTCACGATCCCCTTTATATGTGTAGGACGCAGGCGCTGCAGTGGCATTCAGGATGCTTAAAAACAGGATGATTTTCTCCGCCATGGACGCTCCTTTCTCTGTATCTGGCGTATGGACCACAATAAGCTGCCTCTATTGTAAGAGAAATCCAAAAGTTTGTCAAGAAATGACATGAAATGGGCTTGAAAGCGCAATCGCACCTCTATCTCAAATGGGAGAGAGGTGCGATTGCACTGCATTATCTGGTGGTTAGAGTCGTTCGTCTGCGCAGGAGTGCTGCGATATGCTCTGCAGCGATACGCATGGCGTTTAGGCACTCCTCCAGATTTTGTTCCTCTATGGAGGAAAGGGTATCTAAAAGGTATTCGATCTGTTTGGCGATGTTGTTTTCACAGCAGGTTGTGGCTTCATTTCCGCAGCCGAAATCCTGCTCTATCGATAGTTTTTCTTCCAGTGTCCGAACCAGATAGAGCAGCGCGTCTAGTTGCTTGTTTTGATAGCGAGATTTCAGCTGCTTTAATCCATCCTGAACGTCCAGCATAGCGAGATACGCCTCTTTGCCGCGGAAGACAGCGTTGGGGGCGTTTGCTTCTGGTTTGGCATGGAGTTGTTTTCCCACAAAGAACAGGGACGTGATGAGTCCGGCGAGCCAGATCCACCAGAAGATTCGGATGCCGACGATGACATTCCAGCGGGAAAAGGCGGTGTCGGGATCGCGGAGCGTATCAATGATGTTCTGCGGATCGGAAAAAAGCCAGTCGATAAAGCTGACAACCTTTCCATAGAGGGCAGGGACCACGATGAAATATGCGATCACCCCGACCAGCAGGAAGAGGATGGGGATGACAAAGATCAGCTTTTTCTGGATATGCTGGTCCAGGATCGGCACGTCTTCCGGCTCATCTATAGGTGGGGGCGTTCGTTTGGCAGCTCCCTTTGCTGGATGAGACGATGGGGGGGAGTCGTTCTCTGGGTCATCGTGCGTTTGCACAGGCTGTGGGGTGGGTTTTGGTGTTGGAATGTCGGGAGGCGGAACAGGTGGGATAGGGTCCTCAAAGAGATGTTTGTGGATGGTCTTACTCCCTTTATCATCGGAAAAAGTCTGTGAGGGGAGGGGTACGGTCTCTCCGAGGGTCAGACTGTCCTTTCTGTGCGGGTCTGGCTGCGGGACAGACTCTGGTTTAGGGGTGATCCGCTGGCTGAGTATGTCCTCGGATGTGCTGAGCACTGCCGTGGTCAAAGCGTCTATAAAGCTGTCAGCATCTTGGAAACGCTGGGAAGAGCCGGAGAGCGCTTTGAGGATCACAGCACCGATGGCATCCCCACCCAAAGCGGGAGGCGGCGGGATCTCACCCTTCATACGCTGATGAAAGGCAGTGTCTTTGTCAGAGTCGTCATATTGCTCTGGGAACGGTGGCAGGAATGGATTGCGGGTGTGATTGAGCAGGCGATAGAGGACGATCCCAAGGGAATAGAGGTCAACATTTTTGGTGTAGCCCTCTTTTCTCAGATAAACCTCTGGAGCTAGGAAATCGGGTGTTCCCTTTAAGGATTCCGCCCTGGCACTGTCATTGAGCACCCTGGAAACGCCGAAGTCACCAATTTTATACGTTTTTGTGTGATCGGTGGGGGATACGGCGACAAAAATGTTCTCCTCCTTGATGTCACGGTGGATGATGTTCCTGGCGTGACAGAAGCGCAGTCCCTCCAGCACATTTAATCCCAACTGGACCACATCGCGGACCAGAAAATCGTGATCCTGGACATATTCGTCCAGCGGCGTCAGGTATTCCATCAGGATGAAGATATCATATCGTTTCGGGGAGGCTGTCTCATGGATGTCGTTATCATAGTAACGGAGAATATGCGGCCCGCCCTGATCGGAAAGCGCTCTGAGATTTTTGATCTCGGAGACGATGTTGTTCAGCATCTGCGTAAAATAGTTGTCCGCTTTGGAGCTGTCACCGCCCATAGAAGCCCATACAGCGCGATATTGCTTCTCGGTTGGAATGGCGATGTGCTTCAATGCACGCGTCTGGGAGCCGGAGGCATTGCGTTTGACAACGCGATAAACTGTGCTGGAAGCACCCGAGCCGAGCTCTTCTTCAATCGTGTAGCCCAGGATGACTTTTCCTATCAAATTACTTTGCGCCATAGATTCACCTCCCTATAGGGATTAACAGTATGGTTGCGTTGTCGCTGCCGTGTGCCGAAGCATATTCCATGCATTGCTTGCCTGCTTGTACCAGATCTTCTGTCTGAGCGAGGATCTCGGTCATCGTTATCTCGGATAGAACATCTGAGATCCCATCGCTGCAGAGGACCAGGACCCCCTCCTGCAAAGTCGGATAGAACACCTCTGCCTGCAGGACATACCCTGGGGCGTCATAGCCGATGTAACGGTTGAGGTTCTTTCTTGCAGGAAAATCAACCAGTTCTTTGCGCGATAACAACCCAAGGTCCAGCATACGCTGTCCCTCTGTGTGATCGCGTGTGATCTGTCTCAAAGTGTGCCCTTGGAAATGGTAGGCCCGGCTGTCTCCGATATTTAAGACGGCGTACTCCGAGCCGCAGATCGCAAGTAAGACTAAGGTCGCGCCCATGCCTTTGCAGTCAGGAAGATGATGGCTGAGGGTGCAGATGGTATGGTTCAGCTCCGCGATCTCAAACTGCAAACGAGCGACCACTTCGTGGATCGAAACGCATTGTCTTAGCTCCTTCTCGCTCTTTGCGAGCTGATCCATACAAAGACGGCTGGCGACCTCTCCAGCGTTGTGCCCACCCATGCCATCGCTGATGGCGAAGAGCTGTATCCGTCCAGTGGGGATCCCTTGGAGCAGGCGGGGGCGGCGGTCAGCCATTCGCGTTTGCAGCGCAGGGGTCAGGTAGTGACCTTGAAACAGGAAATTGTCCTCGTGGTTTGTGCGCTGTCCAATCTGCGTTAGACAAACAGCCGGAGAGGTCTTATGATCCATACCGCTCATACAATAGGTTCATGGCTTTCAGGAAGGTGTCCTGTTCTGGGTTGCGATACCCGGTGAAGATCACGTCATTGATATCCTCATGCTGAAAGAGGAAATTGGCGTCAGCCCCTAAAAAGCCTTCCGGATAGGGGACGGCCAGATAATCATACAGGGTGTTTTTGTTCTGATCGACCTGCAAAATGCCGATAATCATCAACTTTTTGGTCGCGTCTTTCAGCAGTACAACACTGCCGATGGGGAGTAATGCCTTCATGATCCTTTCCCTCCTTTATTGGTGGAGCTTCAACCACAGGTCTGCGATCGCTTTTCCGCATTCATTTGCTAAGTACTTATATCCAGCCGCTGCCTTTTCGTAATAGGTCATATCCGATGTCCCATCCCCGCCGCTGGCTCCGTCAACCAGGCGGAAGATCAGATCGTCCAAGCCCCAGGTGAGCTTGTGGCTGAGTCCGTACAATCCTGCCATCGAGACGTCGATACCGGTGGCTCCAGTGTCGCCCCAATCCCAGCGGCCGTCTTGATAATACTGTTCAAAACTGCGGAATCCCTGGGAAATTGCGGATATGCCTGCTTCCCCCACAGCGCCGTAGACATCCAGAGCGCTCCAAGGGCCATCCTTGACTTCGGCTAAGCTGTTGGTATCCCCGATGTGCCTGAGGCTGTAGATCGCATCCACCACAGGGATCACATCTTTCCCGGAGTTCACATAATCCGCCACGATACTAGTCCATTGCTTCTCATCCAGTCCCTGGCTGGCGGAGAGGACAGAGGAGAGGAGCCCCAAAAGGCCGGTGGCGATGCCGATGCTTTTCACACGCTTTTGCGCGATGTCACTGAAGAAATCCCCCTTGCCCTCATACAGCTTGCGGAAATAGTCATAGAATCCGTCCCACAGCTGAAAACTGGAATCGGTCAGGTCCAGCCAGTCACAAGCGCCGGTCATCCCCTTTTTATCTCCGGTCAGAAAGGCGAAAAGGTCTTGAAAATAGGAAGTGATGTCTTTCAGGATACCAAACGCATCCTGGTCAAGCAGGGCGTTGAGTGCGTCCAAAAAGGACTTGATGTCCTCCACCGGGTCGGCAGGTTTCAGCCATTTTGGCAAGGTGAACAGGAACGGACAGGGCACAGGCGGCTGGACGATTGGCGGAACATGACCGGGGGACCAAAACGGAAGGCCCCAAATATTTGATCTGTCACGCTCCGCCTCTTGGTCCAGCTGGATATACCTGTCGTGAGCATCCTTGAGAAAGGCGTTATAACCATCCAAGGCCTGAACATAACCTCCCAGCCTTCTGGCGATCTGCCTGCCGGTGCTGTAGATATCATCCTGGAATTTCACATCCCAGTCCAGCCGCTGTACCGTATGCTGGACATCCGATTGGAGCGTGTCCAGCTGTTTGGAGATGCTCGTACACTGCTCGCCCAATCGTGTCAGTTCGGGGAACTGAACATAAATCCTAGGCATAACCTATGTCCTCCTGTTCAAACGTCTGTCCCAGCGGAACCGAAAAAACGGCCCGCTGGGCGGAAACGGTTGGCCCATTTAGAAGCCCTTTCCCAGATCCTCTGCCTTTGCTTTGCCTTCCTGCTCTACCTTTTCATAGTTCTCGGCGGCATCGATCAGAAAATCGTGATAAGCGGTCATATCTGTGGCAAAGGTCTCAAAGGCGCTCTGCATTCCTGCAAATTTGTCTCTCATCGTGTCCAAAGTGCCGCTCTTCATGCGGCTGGTGACATTGCGGAGCTCGGTGAGCATATCAGTGTACGACGTCTTGATGGTCTTTGCATTGTCATCGATGGTCTTTGCCTTGTCCCGCATCACGCTGGAATCCACTACGATTTGTGCCATGGTTTATTCTCCTTTCAAACGGTCTTCGACTGTGTTACTTTCCGGTGCTGAGCCTGCTTGCCTTGCCGTTGATATCATTTTCAGTGTCCCGAGCCTTTCCGGCATAGGTCTTCAGCTCCTCAATGAACGCATTCAGCGCCTTGTCCGCGGCCTCGAAGTCATTTCGATACCCTTCGATCCGCTGGTTGAAGGTCGTGCTGGCCTCGCCCTTATAGCTGACCTTCAGATCAGAGGTCGCGGCGTAGATACTGGTATAGGCACCGTGGAAGCTGTTGAGCTTGTTCTTCAGTGCAGTAGCAGAATTGAGCAGTTCTTCCGGTGTGATATCAAGATTTACGTAAGACATATAGAGTTCTCCTTTCTAGTTTGCGTTCTGGTAGGGGTGGGTCAATGACGACCGGATCTCAGTGCAGCAGCTCGTTCTGCGGCCCACTGGTCTTCCTGTTGGATCCGGTCTGCGCACGTCGTGATGGTCTCAGCCAATTGCGCCAGCTGCTTCTGGGTACGGGTCATTTCACTGTGCAGCTCTGCCAGCTTTCCCCGAAATGTTTCACCGGCCGGCCCCTGCCAGGCGGCTCTGCAGTCCTGTTCCATCTGCTGGAGCAACTTGAGCTGGGCTGCCAGGTCGTCGGCATTCGTTCGGATGACATTGGCTTGGGAAATCACTCTCGCGTGATTGATGCGAAATCTTACCATTGAAAACCTCCTTTCTGACCTGCTCCCCTAGAGCAGGAGCAGCTTAGCGCCGGTAGAGATCCCCAGCTGCGCGAAGCTGCATTCCGGACGCAGGACGGTGCCGTCGGAAACGTCGAATAGGATCGCATCCGTCTGTTGATCTGGTATCCCCAATTCAGTGTGCAGGATGCGGAGGATCAGCTGCTGCGCGGTCCGAACGGACATGGTATCCGGAACGGTAAAATCATAGGTATCGTCCAGCGCTGGGACTCGGATCGTAATAGAAATGCGTTCTATCGTGTTCACCACCTTATCTCTGCCGTTTGCTCCCGTTGACAGAAGTAACAGCTCTGTGCCTTCCAATTGGGCAACAACGGGAGCGTCTCAATCTTTGTGGCGGCCAGCTGATAGCAGCGAGGACACAGGACATATTGCTCTGCCCGGACCACGAGGGATAAAAAGAGGGCATCGTTGTTCTTGGCGCCGCTGGAGGAGAAACCGCAGAGGAAGCAGATCCCGTATTGCGGGTCATTCATATACTGGAGCACCCTCCGCATAAAAGCGGCTTGTTCGTCTGTGATCATCTCAAAAAAGGTGCTGAACTCCCCGATCACAAGGAAGAGGGGGGTGTGCGCAGCCTCCGGATGGGACAAACGGTCGTTCAGCTCAGCTCTCCATCCTTCGATGAACTCGTCCAATGTATCAACGCTGCAGAGATAGGTACAAGCGGGGGTGGCCTCTGCTGCCGTGCGGAAGGTCTCTGCTTCCGTATCGATGAACACCAACTGCCGGTCTGGATAGAGGGCGATGTTGGGCAGGAGCGCGCGGTAGTAGTGAGCCAAGTCTTCCGTGTTTTCGGCACAGATGCAGACCTTATAGGCCTCGTGGAGCGCAATGCCGTAGGACAGAACGCCGGATTTAGAAGTGCCCAAAAGGAGGGTGTCTGGTGCCTGCAGGATGGGCGTGGGGGTATTGGACTCAGGAGCCGGCACGCGGAAGTCGGATGCAGGGGTCTCGCGGTGATCCTCCAAAGGAGCATCCAAGGAGAGGGGCAGGGCGCCGCTCCATCCATCGGACAAGGCGTGATATTGACGGGTGATCTCAGTGATGCGCTCCACCTCGCTCTCGCCTGCTGCAGCCAGTGCCGTCTGGAAGGCAACGACTTCCCGTTGAAAGACTGTGATGCCGCGGCCGCTGATGTCCTCCGGCACGATGGGAGGCCGGACGTTTAGAATGTCTAGGTAGTGGATGGGGTCATTCATCTTGAACGAGAGGAACGTGGCGATATGTTCTGCTATGCGGTAGTGGATGCCATCTCTGGTGCTGCTCGTCAGGACGAAATAAATGCCGAAGGTTTTGCCGGCACCCAGCAGGGCAGCCAGTTCGGCGGAGATGCCCGGGTACTTTTCATGCAGTCCTGCGTAGTTGTCGATCAGGACCAGGACTGCAGGCAGCGGTTTTGAACAGGAGGTGCGATAGTCGGTAAAGGTCCCGCAGTGATGGGCAGAGAAGAGAAATTTGCGCTCTTCCACGATGGTCTGCAGCAGCTCCAGCAGCTGGTATAGCTTCTGTTCCTCATCGGCAAATACCACTGCACCAGTGTGGGGGAGCGCGGTCAGATACCCGAGATTGCGTCCGCCGAAATCCATTGCGTATACATGGAGTTCCTCCGGCGTGTAGCAGTATTGGCAGACCATGGAGCAGACCAGCGTCTGCAAAAAGGTGGTCTTACCGGTACCGCTCGCGCCGTACAGACCGATATGCCCTGTCTTCGCAAGGTCGAGGGTGAGCGGCTTCTGCTGCTGTATCTGGACCAGATCCAGCAGGGCGATGGTTGTGGAGCATAGCCCGCGCTTTCCTTTGGGGAGACTGCTCAGCAATACCTTCTCAGGCAGTACATCCAACCATAGTTGCTTTGCAGTCCACTGTTTCTTCTGTCCCAGAGCCACCAGAGCCGCTACCACTGCTTCCAGCTGCGTCTTATCCGTCCTCGTCTGAGACAGGTCCAGCCGCTCGCTGTGAATGGGGGTGGCTGTATTGTCGGTCATCTCCACAGTGATCGCCTCATCGGGCAAATAATGCTGGGCAGGCGCGTAATCCGCACCACTGTAAGCGGACTGGATACAGGTGTAGATTTCGTCGTAACCTACCTGTAAGTACATGCGTCCGGGATTCTTGATCCTGGCCGCATCTGGACGACTGAGCAATTCCATGCTGTCCTGCTTCTCGGCCACCTTCAGGCAGACCTTAAAGCGGGAGTTGCTCATGATCTGCGGGTCTACGATGCCGCTGGGCCGTTGGGTCGCCAGGATCAAATGGATCCCCAAGCTGCGTCCCACCTGCGCGATATTGACCAGTTCGGTCAAAAAATCTGACTGCTGCGTCTTCAGCTGAGCAAATTCGTCAATGATAATGACGAGATGGGGCAGCGGCACCTCCAGACGGCCGCTCTTATAGTACTTATGGTAGGAGTTGATATCCAGCTTATCGACCCGGAGGGCGGCAGCGGCTTCGTTGAACAAACGCTGACGGGAGTTGATCTCCGCGTGAAGGGAGACGAGGGCGCGGTAGAGGATGTTGCCGGATAGGTTTGAGATGGTGGCGGACAGATGGGGGAGGGCGGGGGAGAACGGCTTTGCCATAAAGGGACGCGCCATATCGCCGCCCTTGAAGTCGATCAGGACGAACGCCACCTCCCGGGGACTGTAGTGGATGGCAAGGGAGAGGATCAAGGTCTGTAAAAATTCACTTTTGCCGGAGCCGGTGGTGCCCGCGACCAGACCGTGACAACCGTGATAGGCCTCGTGCAGGTCCAGAGAGAACACGCTGCCGCCGGCCATCACACCGATGGGGGCTGCCAAAGATTTGGCGGAGTTGTTGTTATCCCAGTGCCGTTCAATGGCCAGGGCTTCCACATTGCCCACCTGATACATCTGTAAAAAGGAGATGCGGTCGGTGATGCCCATGGTGTGTACATCCCGCTGGATGGGGAGGGCGGACAAGTGCTCTGCAAATGTGTGGATACGGGACAGCGTGAGGGGATCTGGCGCAAAAGGAAGGAATCGGTTTGCGTTTTGGTTCTTGATATAGTATCCTGTCCGCGTATCATCACTCTGAATGATGGTCTTGCAGGATTTGGGGAGCTTGGTGATGTCACCGTACGCAAAGATGGCTGTCAGCCCCACCTGGGCGGGGTTTCCATCCAGGTAACGCAGCAGAGACTCCTGTTCCACGAGGGTGGGGTCGGTCAGGACCAAAAGGTAGTGGGGGATGGGCAGGGGGGCAGGACCATCCGTGCTCTCCCGCATAGAGAAGATCTCATCCAGGTAGTGGAAGAGATGATGGACCTCATCTGGACGGGTGGCAAAGAAACGGATCCGTTGATCACTGCTCCAACAATGAGGGACGTTCTTGAAGGAGAGAAAATCCGACGCCTGCTGGAGAGAAGGCACCAGGACGAGCTTCACCTCATCATAGGGATGCAGGGCGATGACATTGAGCAGCATCCCGTTCAAGACATTGCGGATGTTCTTTCGGCTGCCGATGATACCGATGCTGTGATTCTGTCGAAGATCCAGTGTCAGGGGCACATCGTGCAAGGTGCTGTACTTCTCCGAAAGCTCCGTGGGGAGATGGCGGAGGTTGTCCTCGTGCAGTTCAAAGCCCAGCCTGGGCACGTTGAGGCGCACAGCAAAGGGACGATCGCCCAACCCCATCCGAACGGACAGAAAGTCCTCGTCCTCATAAGTGCGCTCCCAGAGGCGCAATTTTGTGCGCTCATCATCCAGGAGGGTGCAGAGGGTGTCCGGGGAGAGGCAGAGGACCTCCTTTAAAAGATAAGCAGTCTGCTCCTGCTTGGCGACCAGATCGGTTTCGATGTCTGCAATGTAGGACGTGTACCGCTTCTGACGGTGGGCTTCCTCTGCCAGGATGCGGCGCTTTTGATAGCTTCGGAGGATAGAGGGCCAGAGCAAAGAGCCGATGAGCATGCTCACCGCCATGATCGCACTGGAGATGACTGCGGATAGATTGCCGCCGGCGATCGCGTTGGCTAGAGAGGTGCCGACGCTGGCCAACATCACCAGGGACATGGTGAGACTGGGACCGATGACCAAGATAGCGGGTGTTTTGTCCGGCTGGAAGGGAGAAGGCGGTGGATCTACATCGATGACATCCTGCTCCAGTGACTTTAGGATCCGGGGTGTGATGATAAAGGGGGAGGGCCGCATGGCCGGGTCGATGGGTGCCTTGGCGGGAGCGGAAGTCATAGGCGGGAGGGAACAGGAAACATCAAGACGACGTATGGCGATGCCGTCCCCTAGGTAGACCATGGACAGACCCATCAGGAAGATCTCATCAAAGAGATGCAGCTGTTGGGAATGGGTCTGGCGCCCGTTGACATAGATCCCGATGCTGCGCTTTAGATCTTCCAGGAAGGCGTTTCCGTGGCTATCGATGCGGATGGCCGCGTGTTTCTCTCTGGAGATATAATTGCTGAGGGTGTAGGAAATGTCGTTGGAAGGCAGCCGTCCGATAAAAACATTGGTGTCTTTGGCGAGCGAATACTTTTGATAGTCCACGCGGAGGTAATCGACAGCTATGAGGAGGAGCTTTACCGGGTCACCAGCACCTTTGGGCTGAAAGACGAAATAATCGCCGCTTTCGATCACACTGCCCGCGTAAGGCTGCCCGTTGCGCATGGCGGTATAAGAGCTGTCGGAGCTTTGGTTGGTAACGCATAGGATAGCGCCAGCGTTTGCTTCCTGCGCAAAGGGGAGGACAAAATCAGACGGAAGTCCGGGGATCTCCTCTGATAAGGAGCGGGGCTGACTTTTGAGCATCTCGCTGAGGATGCGGGAATGGATCCGGTTTCCAATAAAAAATGTGACCAAAAAGTCGGATATGGTGGGATGTTTGGCCATTTGATTCACCAACTCTCTCGAACAAGGTAGGGGTTATAGCTGCGCACCACAGTTGCCGCAGAATTTCATCCCAGGACGGTTTTCCGTACCGCAGGAAGGGCACTTAGCAGCCGAAAGGGAGGCACCGCAGTTGCCGCAGAACTTCATCCCGGCGGGGATCTCTGCGTTGCAGTGGGGACAAACGGTGGTGGCAGCCAGCGGTTTCCCGCAAGCACCGCAGAATTTCATCCCAGCGCTGATGCCAGCCCCGCAATGGGGGCAAGCGGGCGTGTTAGCAGGCGGAGCCTGAACGGTGGAGCCGATGTTGGAGAAGAGGGTGCCGAACTGGTTGACAGCACCCAATCCCATGCCCAGCCCGATCCCCGCGTTGGCGATCCCACCGGTGGACGGGTTTTTTGCCAGCTCTTCCGCGATGTCCAGCGAACGGCGTTCCCGGTAAAAGTCCTTGCCCAGGGCCAGCTCTTCCTTGTAACCGCGGAGCTTTTCGTAGTCCTTCTGGTTAGGGGCGATGGATTCACAGAAGAAGTTGACGATCTCCACGCCGAAGCGATCGAACTCGTCACGAACAGCCCCTCTAAATAAGTCGGAGAGTTCGGACAGATAAGCGGAGATCTCCAGGAAGGAGATCTGCTTTTTGATCATGTACTCGGAGACCACAGACTTGGTTTTTGCGGCAATCAGACCGCTAAAATATTTGAGGATCGTGGTATAGTCCCCGATCGCACCATGGGGAATGGCACCGATGATACGCGAGAGGAAAAGCCGGGTATTGTTGATCGCGATGCCATACTGTCCATAGGCCCCCACATTCAGGAGCAGGCCATACTTGGGGTCCTCTAAGGGAATCGCAGTTTGCGTCCCCCAAGGTAAGTCCAGTTTGACCGTCCTGTTGACGTAGTATATTTCAGCAGTAAAGGGGGTCTTCCCGCCAAAAGGTAGATTGACCAATTTGTTCAAAAGCGGGAGATTGCCGGTCGTTAACGTATGCGTACCTGGACCGAACAGATCCAGCGCTTCACCACCCTTTAAGAACAGCGCTTCCTGTCCCTGGTTGACAATGAGCTGAGAGCCGAGGACAAATTGTTCGGAAGGGTATTTGTAAACAAGCCAGTGGAGACCGCTTGCTTGTCCATCGAATTTGATTCGATCAATGATAGCCATTGGGGTACCTCGCTTTTTAGGGTTCGTCGATCCGATAGATCCTGCCACGGCAGCGTTTGAACAGCCTCTGATAGGTCTTGCGCAATCCACGCACAACACCATACTTTTCGATCACCAGGATGGCGTATTCGGAGCAGGTGGGTTTCAGTAGGCACTTGCGTCGGATCTGTTCTGGCGCATAATGCTGATAGAGTCGGACTGCACCGATCGCCGCTGGTTTCGCGGCAAAGAGGATGCCAACCAGCAGTTGGAAAAAGGATAGGCAGCAGACGAGCAGGGTGTGGTGATCTGTGTAGAGGCTGGAAAGGAACTTGGAGGAAAAGACAAAAATGCCAAGCCACTTGATCCCAGTATACAGTGCAAAGGTGATCCCACAGTTGGCAAGTAGGAAAAGCGCGATACAACGAGCTGCTTTTTGATAGCTGGTATCGGGACGCACGAGCGGCCGTTCCAGCACGTACCATGCAACCATATCCTGTTCTTTTTGGCTTGGCATATTTTGATTCATAGTAGTATCCTATAGAATAGGGTGTCAACGATTCTTCTTTTCACTCAACTTATTGCTCATGCCGCGAATGGCCGAATCCGTGTATTCATCAGGCGTCATAAAGCAGCGCAACTTATCGCCGGGGACAATGATGCCAAATTCATCTACATCCACGGAGACAGTTCGATAGGAAACCTGCCCCAGACACCCAGAGGTCTCTGCAACTACCTTTTGATAAGTTTCAGAAGATGCTCTGAAATTCGTGACGTCTTGATAAAAATACTGCAACGTCTGTTCTTTTTTGCTATCACTGGTCATATTGAAGGAGTACTGATAGACGAAAATCTGATTATCACTAAAGAAGAGCCAGGTGACCATATACTCAGAAGAAATCCACGTATTCCCGCTTCCGCGAGCTGCCAAGTTATCTACCTTGTCGTCATTGAAAATATAACCGGAGAAAGAGACCGGCGTAATTTCCTGCACCTCTTCTTCGTCAATACCCAGCTTGTTCAATGCCATCTGCTTGGTGTCCAGCTTGCTCAATCTATCCCGTACCAGCTTTTCATACTCCTGTGCGGTCATACCGGAAGAAGTGCAGCCGCCGCCTACGCCATAGAAGAATTTGATGATCGACTGCTGCTGGCTGTTTTTGCCGCGCATCATCCACTGCATCTCCTGCTGTTGCTCTGCTGCATTTCCGGTAGCCTGACCCAGTAAATTGCCCAAATCGCCACAACCCATATGTTTTTCCTCCTAAAATGTCATTCTATTTATTCTCTAAAAACGGAGAGACCTTGCAAGGAACCCCCATTAAAGACAATCGGGACGGGCAACTCCCAAGATCGCATAGAGCTGCTCCACGTCGTAATTGGAAAGACCAGCTTGCTCCGCGCTGCTCAGAAGCTCCTGATAGTCCGGGCTGGTCCGGTAGTGTTTTCTGTAAAAATGGTCATACTTTATGTACGCCCAAAAGTAATAGTAAATGCCCCGCGGCTCGATCATCAGCGCTGCCTGGAGGTACTCCTCCATCTTGTCGATGTCCGTGCGCTTAGCCAGGAACGCCTTCTTCCCTTTCAGGAGGCAAACGGCGGCGTAGAAGAACACTTCAGAGTTGTCAAAGTTATCAGCGACCGCTTTTTCAAAGGCAGCCTGCGCTTTCTCGTAGAGCTTGAGCTTGAGATAGCACATCGCGATCGCGGTGTTCAGCTCCGCGCTGTCTGGATTTTGCGCCAACACACTGCGATAGGCATTGGCATACTTGTTGACCTCAGGCAACGGCATTTCATAAACGCTGTTGAACGTAGAGATCACGATAGGGCGAAAACAGCGCTGGCAGATGGTCTGGCCGGTTGAAGTCGGCGCACCACAACCAGGACACCGCATATCGATCACTTGATGAGCCATTGGGCACCTTCTTTCCAATCATATGGAATTTTTGCAGAGTATCTCCCTCTACGAGAAGCAGCGGAACAGGTTGGGACAACGCAGTTTTTGCTGACACTGACGGGATCACTTGACGGGAAATAGGACAGATAGCTTCCGCATATTCTCTTGCTTCAACGAGAAGGTCGGGTGGACATATCGGTTCATCGTGATGGTCACGGAGGCGTGCCCCAGTATTTCACTCAGGCTCTTGACGTCAAACCCCAACTCGACACAGCGTGTGGCAAACGTATGCCGCAAGGCATGGAAATTCGCGTGTTCCACCTGCGCGTGCTGCAACGCTTTTTTGAAGCGATTCTGCATGATCCTTGGTTCAATAAACGTGCTTGTGCTGTTGGTCAGCAAATAGCCCTGTGCAGTACCCCGATACTCCATCAGGACAGGGAGGAGAAACTCTGGGATCGGGATGGTCCGGATGGAACAGGGGCTTTTGGGTGGGGTGACTAGGATTTTCGTCCTTGCTCCCGATCCGGCATGTGTCTGCACCCGTTGCAACGTGCGGTTGACATGAAGTGCCCGCTCTGGAAAGCAGATATCCTCCCAACGTAAGGCGCACAATTCGCCTACGCGCAATCCGGTGAAGAGGCATAGCAAGATCCCGAGGTGGCAGCCGTCCAATTCCGCGTATAGGTAGCGACAAAGACGTTCCTGCTCCTGCTGACTCAACACACGCATCGGCTTTGGCTTCTGTTTGATATGAATATCACTGCCGTCACAGCGTAAATGCAGTCCCTGCCGACGTGCAAATTTTAAGATGATACGAATCAAAGAAACGGTGTCCGAAACCGTCTTCGGCGACAGTCCCTCCCCGCGTTTCCCACCGGAAGATAAGAGCTGTTTGCAGTGCTGATCCATGAAGGTGTTTGTGATCTGTGCCAGGGGAAGGGGACCGTAAGCTGGGAGGATATAATAGTAGAGTAGGTTGTGATACTTGTTTCGGGTCGATACCTTGAGCTGTTGCTGGATGGAGGCAAACCATTCTTCAGCGATATGGGAAAAGAGGATCGTCTCATTTGTCGGCTGTGGCTGGCACTGATCCCATGCAAACTGTACCTGACGCAGTCTTGCTCGTACTTCTCGATAGGTCTTGGCATATACGTATCCATAGGACGTCTTTCCCGTGCTGCTGCGCCCCTTTTTGTATCGCCCTTCCCAGCGACCATCTTTTCGTTTATAAATATTTTCACCTTTCCTGGGCATAGTTGTACAGCCTCCTTTTGCGTTCGGATTGACGGTTGTGTTGACGGCAAATGAGCAATATCACAGGCACAATTCGGTATTTTTGCCAAGTTCATACCTATTTTTTTCAGGTGGAGCATTGACAAAAAAGGAAACAAGCGATAGAATATGTTTGAAAATTGCAAATTAGAAGAGAAATTGGAATTCGTAGAGGGAGATACTCTACGAATTCTCTTTTGTTTAGTGAGAAAAGGGAAGAGCGCATGGTTGCTTTGAGTATACCATTAAATGGCTGTTCTGCAAAGCGGTGACATATACCGCGGGAATAGAGACAGTTCAAAGAAAAGGTGGAGCAGGCGCACACGCCAACACGAATATTACGCCCCCCAATAGATCCTATCGTGAAAATGAATATTTGACGCAGTTCCACCGTTAAAATAACCCTCAGCCATCGGGAGAATCGGATTTCCCGGCAGTCTGGGGGTTCGTTTCCTTTTTCACAAAGAAGGGGGAGAGGAGCACTCCAATCCCTGCTCCGAACGGAACAATATATCTGGCATACATATTCCTGACCCAAATCGGGAACCGCCCATCCAGCGGCAGAGCGTTCCCTTAGAACGCACCAAATCATGCAATATCATAAAGGAGGAAATTCATAGCGGTCTCGGCTCCCACGAGCTGGACAAGGGCCGCATCGGCTACAGCCTGGCACATCAGCTGGGCGGCACCCCCGAGGCTACCGTCCTGGGCACCGGTTTTGACACCTTCGGCGTCGCCGTCGCAGTGGGCAAGCTGCTGGGTCTGGCTGGCTACTTCGCTCCCGTCTCCTGCCACACCAAGTACATGAACACCCCTAACAACGGCGCCATGAAGTTCGGCGCTGGTAGCTGGAACGCACAGGCTGGCGTCACCGCCGTTCTGCTGGCGCAGCTAGGGGAAGCAGGCGACCGCTCCGTCCTGGACGGCGAATACGGCTTCTGGGTCATGAACGGCTCCCGGTCCTGCGACTACGAAGGCATGGTGGCAAACCTAGTCAAGGATTGGAAGATCCTGCTGCCCGTGCTGGAAGAGTCAGGCATCAACGCTGTCAACGTCTCCGGAGGCCTGGCTGAGACCACCCATTACATGACCGCTCCCATACGCATCGACCGCGCCTTCAACGTGGAATGGGCCAAGCAGATCAAGTCCTATGCCAACATCATGCGCAAGCAGCACTTCGGCCGCATTGTCGCAACCTTCGCCCCCATCGTGGACAGCATCGCCATGAAGTCCAACGGACGCATCCGGAGAAAGATGGTCTACCTTCCCTTGGGGATCGGCGCGAACCTCCCCGTCGCCACCTCCATCGCCACATCGACCATCACTATGACCCTGGTGGCGGGCTACCGGTTCAAAGATCACCTCAAGATCGGCGGCGTCTACAATCTCCTCTGTACCGTCGTCACCATGCTCAGCCTCCGCGTCCTCTACTTCTGAGGGTGCGCCAGGCGGAGACAACACAAACAAATGCTCTCAAAACATAACTTCGAGTAGAATCTACGCATCATCATAAATATCTTGAAATCCTATTAAAAATACCCCTACGTGGAAATATAAGGCGAAGGCTCCTGTGGAGTCGTTCGACCTTGTATTTTTGCATTTGGACGAAAAAAACGGACGTGTCCCGGTGGAAACACATCCGTGATCGGTGTGGTATAGAAACCCTCAGAACATCCGGGTGATCCCGGAGATATTGCGCAGCTCACCGCGCACACAGTCTAAAAACGGTTCGATGGCCTCCGTCCGGTGATTCTGCCGCAGCGCCAGATAGATCATCCGGTGAGGGGGTGGGCCGGTCAGGTAGTGCAGCTCCACGTCGAAGCTGCGTTCCAGATGCCGGGCGTGGGGAGGAAATCCCGGATGATGGCAAGTTCAATGGTGCCGTTGATGAGATGGGACAGGGCGTCCTTGGAGTAGTAGTTGCAGATCTGCAGCTGCACGTCCGAGTGCTGCTCAATGAACCGCTGCATCGGATGGGGGATGGTGTAGGACATGACGGTTTTCATCACCGACACAGTGAGCTTGTCCGCCTCCGTCCGGTGGCCGATCTCCAGCGCCTCCTGCCACAGGCTGTGGATCTTGGTGGTCAGGGTCAGAAACTCCTTGCCCTGAGGGGTCAGCTCAATGGTGCGCGGACCTTTTTTGCGGAGGAAGAGGGGGTAGCTCAGCTCTGTCTCCAACAGCCGGATCTGCCGGCTGAGGGTGGACTGGGTGACGGACATGGCCTTGGCCGACTTGGAAAAGTTGGGCTTGGAAGCGGTGATGACGAACACATCCAGCGCATATAGATCCATAAAAAACGCCCCTTTCTACACGCTTATTTCATTCTTTTCATAGCATAGAATGGGATGATTGACAATGAAAAGACTGTAAATCCACATAAAAACTGGAATAATCCGCACAACGAGAAAGAGAAAGGTGGAATCAACGCTGAAGGAACGGATGGACCCATGCGCCGGAGAAGAGCGCATCTTTGCCGCCTACCCCGTTCCAAAAGTCCTCTTGACCATGACCCTGCCCACGGTCATCAGCCAGATCATCTACGTCATCTACAACATGGCGGACACCTGGTTTGCCGGCCTGACCGGTGACGCCAACACCATCGTCGCAGCCTCCCTCTGCCTGCCGGTGTGCAACCTGATGACCGGCCTGAGCAACCTTCGGCATCAGCGATGCCAGTGCCATGGCCCGGGCGCTGGGGGAGTATGACCGGGACAAGACCCGCCACTGCTGTGCCGTGGCCGTCTGGAGCGCCCTGGGTGGCGCGGTGGTCTACGCCGTCCTGCTGGCTCTCTGCCAGCGTCCCCTGCTGGCCGTCATCGGCGGTGACCCCAGCAACCTGGACTACGCCGTCTCCTACACCACCATCACCATGATCGTCGGCGCCATCCCCACCATCTTCTTCTCCGCCACGGCTGGCACCTGGGGTGTACGCCGTCCATCCCAGGTGGCTGAAAGGGCAGGGGAGCACCATGGGCGAGGTGTTCCGCTCCGGCCTGTCCAGTTTCCTGATGGTGGCGCTGAACTCGGTCTCCAACAGCTTCCTCAACGCCTCCGTCGGCGCTTATGGCAGCTCCGCCGCCCTGAGCGGTCTAGGAATCGTACGGAAGATTGATGGACTTGCCTACTCGGTGAACCAGGGCATCACCCAGGGCATCGTGCTGCCCATCGTGGCTACTGCTATACGGACGGGAAATGGTGTCGCATGAAGTCGGTCATCAACCTGGCTGCCGCCAGCACCATCCTGTTTTCGTTGACCTGTACCCTTGTCTCCCAGCTGTGGGCAACCTCAACGAGCTCAATACCGTCGCCTACGCGCCGCCATCCTGCGCGTCCTCTCCCTGGCCCTGCCAATCTACTCTGGCACCTTCGTCATCATCGCCGCCTTCCAAGCGGTGGGACGCACCCGGAAACCTTCAGCCTCTGCGTCCTCCGACGTGGGTCGGTGGACGCGCTCCTACAGTTCGCCATCCGCGCCCTGGGTGGCGGCATCGAAGTGGTCTGGGCGACCCCTATCACGGAGAGCTTCGGTCTGGTGCTGGGGCTGGTGCTGCTGCGCCGGTTCTGGGGGACGTGGATTGATGCTTGACGCATGGGGCTAGGACACATAGAATGGGAAAATATTCCGTTGAAAGGGAGAAGAACGGATCATGGTGATTTTGAAGAAGATACAAAAAACAGGAAATAGTATCTCTGCGGACTATTATCCGGATGGAGAGGACGTAAAGGGGTTCATGAAGATCAGCATAGAAGATGGAACGATCCTAGAACACCATAATGCCTCTCCGTTCTCTGCGCCACACGTTCTGCGCGAGCTAAAGCGTCTGGCTAGATCGGAGCATCCGCCGAAGGAGAGAAGGGTACTGTGGTATTGAGAGCGCGCAAGGGAGAGAGAATAGAAAAACACCACGACGTTCGTCGTGGTGTTTCTTTTGGTGACCCAGCGGAGATTCGAACTCCGGACACCCTGCTTAAAAGGCAAATGAAAGTGACGGTATATCAACACGAAACCGCCGTTCTGACTGACAAGTGACTTGTCCGCGTCATCCATTGGCTTCCAGATATGCGTCCAGCTTGCTGACAGACTTCCGCTTGTGGATACTGTCCAGGTGGGTGTAAATCCGAAGGGTGGTGGAGACATCGGCGTGCCCCATCTGGGCGCAAGCCTGCACCACATCCACGCCGGACAGGTACAGCAGCGTGCAGAACGTGTGCCGCAGCCAGTGCAGCGTGATGGGCGGAATGGTCATGTCCAGCGCCTTCGGGCCCGGCTTGCCTGACTGCAGCCGTTCCTGATCGGCCAGCGTGCGGGTGCCATACTTCCGGTTCAGCTCCCGCATATAGGACTTCCAGAGCTTCGTCCAGGCCGAAGGCGTCATGACCTTCCCGGCTATCGTGTGGATGACCAGGGCATTGTCATGGGGCATAGCAGCCATGTAGTCCGCCAGCTTCTGGGGGATGTCCACCACCCGCATACCGGCGGCGCTCTTGGTCACATGGCGCAGGGTGGGCACGCCGTTGGAGCTGTATTCGATGACCTTGTTCACAGAGATCGTCCGGGCGGTCAGGTTAACGTCATTCCAGGTCAGAGCGGCCAGCTCCCCACGGCGCAGGCCGGAGAGCATCATAATGACCGCCACAGGCTGGGCACGGTGGGGAGTGTCCCATATCCACCGCTGTTCTTCCGCGGTCAGGGCGCGGCGTTTTTCTTCCTGACGGCCAGCAAAGGCAAGGCACACTTGCGCTTCCGGGTTGGTGGGGATGACCCGGCCAACAGCACGGCGCATGATCTGCCGGATGGTGGAGCGGTAGAGGTTCACAGTCCGTTGTGAATAACCGTTGTCCACAAGGTCTACCAGCACCCGTTCAATATCATCTGCCCGTACCTGGCCGATTTCGTAGCCGTATAGCTCTTCTTTCCAGACCTGAACAGCGTGGCGGTAGTTGTCCATCTGGCGGGAGGTGATACCCTCTGTTTCCTTCAAGCGCAGCCAATCATCTGCCCACGTGGTGAAGCTGTCCCGCTGGGAAAGCACGTCCAGGCCGCGCCCAAATTGCAGCCGGACGGCGGCTTCCTTGTCTTTCAGCTCTGCCGGGGATTTGGCGTAGACGCTCTTGTAACGCTTCTTCCCGGCCTCATCCCGGCCAAGGTATATCTGCGTGCAATAGCGGCCGTCTGCCCGCTTTTTCGCTTTTGCCATAATCTGTTCCCCCTCTCTTGCCCTGGGCTTGTGCCTGGGGCTTTTTTGCGTCCTGGCTGAACGTTAGCATCCAACTTGTGTTTTCTTGTAGTTGCTGAACGTTAGCATTTGTTAGCATCCGCCGAAAAAAATGTCCGCAAATGTCCGCATTGCAGCGCTGCTGGTTCTATGTCCAGCCTCAGCATATCTGAGCATTCAGCACCTGCTTTTACCTGCTTCCACCTACCCAAAACCTTACCTGTAGCCCCGGGATTTCGGGGTTAGTCATCGTGATGAGATCCAGCCGCTTGCATCTGCTCTTCCTGGGCATTTTTAGCGTTCTGGTATTCCTCCATGTCGTTTTCCACCGACCAATATAGGCGTTCTTCCACTTCGTCTTCTAATGTCCGATCATTCTCATCTGCGAGGGTGGCCAATGTGTCATATAGGCCGGAATCAATCTTGCAGGAAAGACGGGTTCCCTTATCAGAAACAAACCTTGTTATCTTGCTTGCTATCTTACCAGCGTAATATCTAGGAGATAGCAATACATCAACATCACACTTCAATGCGTCCGCTATAGCGTTTATTGTTGCTTCGTCTGGCTGTCTTTCTCCGCTCTCGTAGCGTCGTATACTTGACAAAGCGATGCCAATCATCTGAGCTAATTGTTCCTGAGATAAACCTTTCAATTTGCGGCGGCGCTTGATTTCACCGCCTATTGCGTCCCACTCTATATCGGGAACTTTGTCCCAATCAATGTCGCGCATATAATCACCTCCATGGTTACTATACCACAAACGGGATGAAATCGGAACACTTTTTCAAAAATCATATTGACACGGAACGATATTGGAGTTATTATAAACGGAGTCGGAACCATTTCGGAACTATTTTGGAGGTGATATTTTGAAAGCAAACCAAGACAAGCTCGAACTTGCAATGGCGAGAGCCTGCATGACCCGCAAAGAGCTTGCGGTAGCAGCAGGCTTGCCCATGCCGAGCCTTGCCCACGTAATCAGAGGGGACGGCGTGAGACCGGCCACACTGGGCAAGGTCGCCCGCGCTCTGGGCG
>JABLTO010029533.1_pt1 | contig 68805 bp, 70 predicted proteins | sample 7160091 | NCBI WGS metagenome assembly JABLTO01 (sample SAMN14651225, study PRJNA627086) | human gut metagenome | isolation source: feces | host: Homo sapiens
CGTCTCGCGTGCGCTCGAGCGCTCGAGGATGTCGCGAGCATCATCGGTCGCGATCTTGAGCATGCCGACGAGGTCCGCGTGACCAGGACGCGGGCAGGTCTCGCGCTTCAGGCCATCCGGAGCCTCTCCATTTGGCGCCATGCGGTCGGTCCAGTTGGCGAAATCGTCATTGACGACCTGCAGGGTAATGGGCGTGCCGAGCGTCTGGGAGAAGCGCACGCCGGAGAGCACCTGCACGGTGTCATGCTCGATTTTCTGGCGACCACCGCGACCATAGCCGCCCTGGCGACGCGCAAGATCGCGATTGATCGCATCGATGTCGATGGAAACGCCCGCAGGCATGCCGGAGACGATCGCCGTGAGCGCCGGTCCGTGCGACTCCCCCGCTGTGACAAACTCCATGCTCTTCCCTTCCCTCTATTGGCCCGCGCCATCTTGCCGCGCGGCCTTGCGTGCCTCGAGCTCCTCACGTGCCAGCACGATGTTCATTGCCGCAATAGCGCATTCAATCATACCCTCATCAGGAGGATTCGTCGTCAGACGCTGCATCTGCATGCCAGGCCACAGAATGATGCGAACAAGCTTGTTGTCTGGATGCGTACCAGCCCACTTAACCGTCACCTCGTAGGATACGCCGGCAATGAGCGGCAGCAGTATGATGCGCGTGAGCATGATGAGGACGAAGCGCAACGGGCCTTCGGTGACGCCCGTCAGATCGACGAGCGCATTGATGGGTTGACCGAGCGCCGTGTAGACGAAGATGGCGATGAGCATGACCATGATGATGAAAGCCGTGCCACAGCGCACGTGCAGGCGCGGGAAACGCATGGCGACCTCGGGGTCGAGCGATTCGCCATGCTCGAAGCAATGGATGGTCTTGTGCTCGGCTCCGTGGTAGCTGAACATGCGCCGGATATCCTTCATGAGGCTGATGAGCCATATGTAGACAATGAAGATGGCAACGCGCACGATACCGTCGAAGATGTTCCAGGCGACGGAGTTCATGCTCGACTCACCGAGAACGAGGTTGCTCAGCGCGGCGGGCAGGATGATGAAGATTGCGATGCCGAGCACGATGCCGACGAGCATCGAAATGGTCATGAGGACGCTCGTACCAGCAGACTTCTTCTTCGACTCGCCGTCCCCGGCGAGTTCCTCTTCCTCTTCTTCGTCCCAATCGTAAGCATGCTCGCTCGAGATACCAAGCGCTTTGTAGCCAAGCGCCAAGGATTCCACGAAAGCGGTGCAGCCCCGGATAACGGGCCAGTACATCCAGGCGTTCTTCTTGCGTCCGGAAGCCAGGTCGTGTTCCTCGGTGTAGATCTCACCGTCTGGCTGGCGGACGGCAACCGCCCAATTGTAGCGACCGCGCATCATAATGCCCTCGATGAGCGCCTGCCCACCGATATGCGTCCGCGTTTGGACGTCGCAATCCGCAGCAAATGCCTTGCGTGATTCGCTCAAAGCCTACAACTCCACTCGCTGCCAGGGATTACCGCAAGTCATCTTGCCTTCGGGACATACTCCGCGTACGCAGCCAGGGCCAGCCTGGGCAAAGATGAGTGGTGCGGTGGGGCGTACGAGCTCGAGCATGCGGCAAGCGACCGCACGAATCTCCCATTGGGCACGATTGCAGCAGCGCAGCTCGAAGAAGTGAAGAAGCTCGCGGATGTTCATGGTCACGACTATCTTGGTCTCGCATGCGTTGGGCAGCAGATAACGAGCGTCCTCGGCGGGGACGCCTCGCTCGACGAGGTCGGCATACGCCTTGAACGCGACACGGGCAGCCTGATCGTACTCGGCCTCGGCACCGGCATCGATGACGGTCTGCGGTACGATGAACTCCGGCTCCTCCTTGAAGGTGACATAGCGTTGCGACTGCTGGTTGTACGAAGCGAGACGATGACGGACGAGCTGATGCGTCATCGCGCGCGAGACGCCGTCGATGGCAAAGGTATAGCTCGCATGCTCGAGCGTCGAGAAATGACCGCTCTCGAGAATGGTGTGCAGGACCTTCTCGATGCGCTCCTCGGACAGGGTCTCCATGAGCTCGGCGGCGCCCACGGGGGCATAGCAAAGCCGCGCTGCCGTCGCAACGGCACGCTGAGGATCGGGCGTGTGATAAAGCAGCTCGACGTTCATGAAAGTATCCTTTCCAAGGGCGTGAGATATGAAGTGCGTAGCTTCATCGTCAATGATTGCACCATACTAGTCAAAAGCGCGAACCAGTATGAGAAGAGAGCGTAAACATGCACCGAATCGTCAAAATTCGCAAATCAGCGGCGTTAATAAGCTAGAACGTCGCGCTTTCTAATGAGTCATCGGCAGCAGGAGATTGCTGCGACTCGAGCGCCTGCGTAATCCGGAAGAAGAGATCGGAATACTGGAGATAGAGCTCCTCGTCGGCCTTCTTGTCCTCGAAGATGCGCTTGCCCAGCTCGCAATATAGCTCGTCAACCTGACAGGTCAGGTCCTCGGCGCTTACATGTGATGTGTCTTGATACGTCATATCGACTTTCATACACGAAAAAGCTTCTACAGAGCGATATGCGCTGTGCAAAACGCCTTTATCTGCCTTTGCTATAAATCATATACGGGTTGTTGTTTCATATCCCAACGGCCACATCATGCTATCACATACGCTCAGGAAATGGATTCGCAGGGCCTGCAGAACAGGCGTCTGGTCGGCGCCGCAATCAATAGGTTCAGAGAGGAACAGGGCCTCTCCCTGCGTAAGCTCGCCCACATGGTCGGCATGGACTATGCCTACATCTGCAGCATCGAGGGCGGTAAGGCAAACCCCACCCTTGACGTGCTTTCTAAAATCGCATCGGGCCTCGACGTGGAGATCGTCGAGCTCTTCACCAGAAGCGACAGAGGTCCAGACTATGCGATGAGCAAGTTGAAATGAGGAGCCAGGGGATTCGTGCAATAGTTTGCGTCACGTACCATCGAAGCTCGTGCGCATTTTCTTCGCTTGTCTAGGAATTCTCATCGCAAATCCTAGACTTCCTTCAAAAACGCGCATGCGAGACCAATAAGTCCTAGACTTTCGGCAAAAATACGCATAGGACACTCGGCAATCCTAGACTTCCGGCAAAAATGCGGATGATGCGAACAGCTGCGCCGTCTCCTCCATGCGCTCGACGATCCTGACGCCGAAGGGGCAGTTGGGCTCGCAGCTGCCGCATCCGATGCAATCCGAGGCGTTCTTGTCCAAGGCAAGGTAATGCTCGCGGATGCCTGTGGGCACCTCGTCCTGCGCAAGCGCGAGGTCCGCGAACTTGTTCACCGTGGCGATGTCGATACCCACAACGCAGGGCTGGCAGTGTCCGCAGTACGTGCACTGGCCGAAGTAGGCCTTGCGCTCGGGTGCAGCCACCATGGTCGCGGCAAAGTCGCGCTCGACATCGGCCGCATCCTCGTAGGCAAGGGCGTCTTGCGCCTCGGCCACGGTCTTGTATCCGCCCAGGACGGATGCGACGGCCGGACGCGTGAGGCAGTAGTGGATGCACTGCACGGGCGTGAGCGCCACGCCAAACGGCGACTGCTCCGCATTTAGCAGGCGACCTCCCGCATAGGGCTTCATCACGGTGAGCGCCACGTCGTTTTCCTCGCAAAGACTATAAAGCTCCGCTCTCAAGGGCTCGACCCGCTCCCCTGCATCCGCGAAGTCGCCAAAAAGGTCGTTCACGTCCTCCGATGGCGGCAGCAGGTCAAAGGCCGGGTTGATGGAGAACATGATGACCTCCACCACGCCCCGGCGCACGGCCTCGAGCGCAACCTCGGGATTATGAGTGGAGAGCCCCACGTGACGAATGGTGCCCGCCTGCAAGAGTTCCTGCACATACTCGTAATAGGGTCCTTCCAGGCTGTCCACGAGCTCTTCGACGCTGTCGATGTAGTGCATCATGCCTATCTCGAAATGGTCGACGCCCAGAAGCCGCAGCTCTTCCTCGAAGGCCGGACGCACCAGACTGACATCGCGACTGCGCTTGTACTGGCCGTCCACCCAGCACGAGCCGATGTGCCCCTGAACGATCCACTCGTCCGCGTGCTCCCTCATGGCAAAGCCCAGGTTCTCCCGAATATGCGGGTCGGCCATCCAGCAGTCCATGTAGTTCACGCCCGCCTTGCGCAGCACCTCGGCGATTTCGCGCGTCTCCTCCGGCGTGCCATCCATCCACTCGGGTCCGAAGCCGATCTCGCTCACCTCGAGGCCCGTCTTGCCCAGTGTCCTGTATCTCATGCGTCTTGCCCCCTTCGCTTTTCAGACAGGATACATTCCCCTGCTATCCTCTGTAAAATGCGCATATTGGAAATAGAGATGACGCAGGACGGGGATAACGTCATCTCACCTTGGACTCCATGACGTCCAGGACTCTAGTCGCACCACCGAGAGCGGATAATTCGCTACGCGCCGAGTTCGGCGGTCGTGTACGTGCCATAGCCTTCGTAGCGATAGCTCGCGTCGATACCCTTCATGTAGACCTGGCGATCATCGATGCGGTCGGTCAACGCCTCCGCAAGAAGTGCCTTGATCTCGACGTCCTTCAAGGGGCTGCGCTCCATCGCGGAGAGGTAGTCTTCTTTGCCCACGCGACTCCAATCCACCACGACGCCGAGCTCGCGTCTCAAGATCGCGTCGAGCCAGATGCGCATGCTCCTACCGTTTCCTTCCCTGAAAGGATGGGCGACGTTCATCTCGACGTATTTCTCGATTATCTCGTCGAAGGTCGATTGCGGCATCCTATCTATCGCCGCAAGCGCGTCATCGAGATAGAGCACGGAGGCGAAGCGAAAACCGCCTTTTGCGATGTCGACAGTCCGCATCTGACCAGCAAAGTCGTAGACATCCTGGAAAAGCTGCACGTGAACTTGCGCAAGACCCGCAAACGTTCCGACTTCGAATTCATCGGACATACCGTTCTCGAAGAACTCGAGTGCTCGCATCTTGCTGAGCCTCTCCTCCTCATGAGCCAACTCAATATCATCTTGTATGCCGAGCTTGTTCTCGAGAGCCATGCGTTCCTCGTCTTCGGAAAAATACGTCTCGAATGTCCCCTGCAGGTATCATCGAAAGCACGGCGAGATTATACCTCTCGTTCGGCCTGGCCACGCTGCGAGAGGACCAGACCCGCGATGGTGAGCGCCAACCCGGTGACGATGGGCACGGTGAGTGGCTCGCCCAGCAGGATGATCGAGGCGGTCGCCGTGGTGGCGGGGACGAGGTAGATGTACGTCGTCGAGACCACGGCGCCGAGCCTGCGCACCGCCACGTTCCAGGTTACGAAGCATGCCGCGGAGGCGATTAGTCCCAGGAAAAGCAGATTCGCGACATTATCCCAGGCAAGCGTCTCGTGCACCGCAGGCAAATCGCCACCGAACAGGACGCTTGTCGGGATGATGAAGACGAGACCCCAGAGAAAGGTGCGCTTGGTGGACGCGATGGTCTCGTAGCCAAGTTCGCCGATGCGTTTGACCAGCATCGAGTAGACGGCCCAGACGACGGCCGCCAGAAGGGCGAGCAGGTCGCCAAAGTACGAGAGGCCACCAAAAGCCGACATCGCGTCCTCGTCACCCATGCTCACGCCGACAAGCACGAGACCACCCATCGCCAACAGAAAGCCGATGACAAAGCGCACGTTCAAGGCGGAGCGGTCCCCACGTGTCATCGCGATAATCGCCGTGAACAACGGCGAGGCCGCCACGATGACACCTACTGCCGTCGCCGTCGTGAACACGAGTGCGATGTTTTCGAGCAGGTAATACGCGGCGATGCCCGTCGCTCCGGCAAGGACGAAGAGCCATTCGTGACGGCGCTCATGCAAGTGCATGATGTGCGGGCGTAGGGTGCAAAGCGCAATCGTACCGATAACGAATCGAATCGCCAGGATCTGCAACGGCGTGAAATCGGCGAGGAGCACCTTGGTCGAGACAAAGGTAAGACCCCAGACGAGGATGGTGAACAGCGCGACGAGATGGTACTTCACTTAACGTCGCCCCCGGCGGTCATCGCGCGATAGGCAGCGGGCGTCGAACCGATGCGCCGCTTGAAGGCACGCGTGAGATGGGCCTGGTCGGAAAAGCCGGTTGCGACCGCCACGTCAGCGGGACTTACCCCGCGGACAAGAAGATCGCGAGCGAAATCGACCCGCATCGACAGAAGGTGCTGAGACGGCGTAATGGAGAACTCGCGCTTATACGCCCTGATGAGCGCATACTCCGAGATTCCCTCCCATCGTGCGATCTCCCCCACCGCGACATGGTCTGCCATGTGGCCACGAAGGTAGGCGTACGTCCTTAGCGCGGCCTCGTGATTGCGCCGCGAACTCGCAACGTCTGGTTCTGCTATCCCGTTCGGCGCAAGAGCGATTCGCAAGGCGAACAGCGCATCCTCGGCCCCATGTCTGTCAGCGGCGCGTTCCACGGCATCCGCAAACACCGTGAACGCATCACGCACACCACGGTTTCTCAGAACCGGCCCCGCAAGTTTTGTCGAGCCAAACGCGTGCGCGGGCAAGGCAAAGCTATCGTACGCGAAGGTTCCTTCCCCACTCTGAACGCACCCGTGCACGTCACCAGGATTGAACACGACGACATCACCGGATACGAGCGTGTATGTCTCGCCATTGCACTCGAGCATCCGCACGCCACGACGCACAAGGCCGATTACGTAGTGACTGTGGGAATGGGGTGCAAACGGCTGCAGAAAGCCCTCATAGGCCCTCCGTTCGCCTTCAACATGGTGCAGTGGCGTAACCACGCATGAGGGGCTCGCTTGCGTCGGGCTGACCGCCTCGCCTTTTCCGATATGAACCATGCCGTGCCATTCCAGTCAACATGCTCGCCTTTGTCAATGTCTCGCAAGCATACTGCAATCGCGAAAAGCATTCTTGAACGCAATTGCGCATACAAAAAAACACCGTCCCGAATGGGACGGTGCCTTGTGCTTCTTTGGATGCGAGAGTTACTCGGCGCTCTCCTCGGCAGCAGCCTCTTCGGTGGCCTGCTCGAACTCAGCGGCCTCAGCAGCAGCCTCGGCGACCTCGGAGACGCCCTCCTCTTCCTTGGCCTCGTCCTCGGCAGCAGCAGCTTCCTTCTCGGCCTTCTCGGCATCACGAGCGGCTTTCTCGGCGTACTTCTTGGCGCGCTCTTCCTTGGCGGCCTGCTTGGCAGCACGCTCCTCGGCAGCCTTGGCGGCCTTCTCGGCGGCGGCAGCCTGCTTGGCGGCCTTCTCGGCGGCCTTGCGCTCCTTGAGCTGGTCTGCAGCAGAACCGAACTTGTTAGAGAAGCGCTGGACACGTCCACCAGTATCGACGAACTTCTGCTGACCCGTGAAGAACGGATGGCACTCGTTGCAGAGGTCAACGACGAGCTCGGGCTTGGTCGAGCGGGTCTTGAAGGTGTTGCCGCAGCTGCAGCGCACCGTGCACTCGACGTAATCGGGATGGATATCGGGTTTCATTGTTACTCCTTCTATGTGCCTTAGTTTCCGACCAAGGCGTGAAACAGTCTAAAGTATGATACCAGCATCTCATACGCATAGCCAGACCTTATTTTGCCATATCGCCACATATCGATTTGTCTGCATCGTATTTGCAAAACGGGTGTACCCTTGGGCGGAGAACAGCAGACCAAGGAGCAGGTCATGGTCGAGAGAAGATATCGCTCGTCGCAGCCCCGGCGCCAAACACAATCCCGGCGCGTGCCGCAAACCCAGCATTCAACTCGCACACGACGGCCATATCAACAGCAGTACCAGAGAAGCAACTACACGCAGCGCCAAGCTCCACGAGGCACTTCCAATGCTCGGCCGCCCCGCAACCGTTTCCTGCTCGTCATCCCCATTCTCATCATCATCGTACTTGCATGCGTTATCCGCTTCGTCGCTTGCGCGCCCACCAACGAGCCTGCACGAGACGTTGTCGCTTCTTCTTCCTCCTCCACGAGCACCGATGTATCTGCAGCCAGCGAGCCTGCAGGCAACAAGGCGTCTACAATCGCGACTGACCCCCAGGATCGCACCAAGACGAGCGCTAGCGCCAACGACGTCAAGCCCACCGAAAAGGTCGTCTACCTCACCTTCGACGATGGGCCCTCGGGGCATACCCAACAGATACTCGATACGCTCGACAGCTATGGCATCAAAGCAACGTGGTTCATCCTGGGCAACACCGGTCACATCGATTCCGTGAAAGACATCTGGGAGCGCGGCCATCAAATTGGCCTGCACTCGAGTGAGCACGACTACGATTACATATACGCAGATCCCGCCAACTTCGTCGCCGACATTAACAAAATCGGCTCGGCCGTGAGCGAGCAACTCGGCTTCATGCCAACACTCATTCGCTTCCCTGGTGGCAGCGTCAATGGCTACAACGTCGGTCGTTCGGACGCCTTCAAGCAAGCAGCGGCCAACCAGGGTTGGCATTACTTCGACTGGAACGTGAGCATCGGCGACTCTACTCAACCACCCGCTCCGGTCGAGGCGCTTGTGGAGAACATCAAGCGCGAGGCAGAGGGCTGCAACTCTTGCTGCGTCCTCATGCACGATTCGGACTTCAAACCGACGACGGCCGATGCATTGCCGCAAATCATCGAATACTTCAAATCCCAAGGATATAGCTTTGACATCCTGACAGCGGATAGCTTCGGATACCACTTCTAGCCTGCGATATCCTCTCGAAGCCAGAAGAAGCGCCCCAGCTCACGATGAGCCGGGGCGTCACGTCAACGCATCGCATGTGCGCGTATCGCTACAGGCTCTGTGCCGCCTTGGATGCCTTGCGAGCCGATTTGATGAGGAACTCGCGATTGGTCTCGGTCGCCTTGAGCGACGAGACGAGCATCTTCATCGCGCGCTCGGTGTTGTTCATGTTCGCGAGCAGGCTGCGCACGCCCCAGATGAGCGGCGCCTCCTGCGGATCGATGAGCAGCTCCTCCTTGCGCGTGCCGGACGTGACCGGGTCGATGGCAGGGAAAATGCGCTTGTCTGCCAGGGCGCGGTCGAGCTTGAGCTCCATATTGCCCGTACCCTTGAACTCCTCGAAGATGACCTCGTCCATCTTGGAGCCCGTATCCACCAGGGCGGTGCCCAGGATGGTGAGCGAACCGCCGTCCTCGATGTTACGAGCCGCGCCAAGGAACTTCTTTGGCGGATACAACGCCGTCGAATCGACGCCACCGGACAGAATGCGACCGGAGGCCGGCTGGCCGAGGTTATACGCACGCGCCAGACGCGTGATGGAGTCGAGCAGGATGACAACGTCCTGACCGTTCTCGACAAGGCGCTTGGCGCGCTCGATGACGAGCTCGGCCACGGCGATGTGATTCTCGCAGGGCATGTCGAAGGTCGAGGAAATGACCTCGCCGTTGATGCTGCGCTCCATGTCGGTGACTTCCTCGGGGCGCTCGTCCACGAGCAGGCACATGAGGTGCACTTCGGGATTGTTGGCGCTGATGGCAGCCGCAATGTCCTTGAGGACGGTCGTCTTGCCGGCCTTGGGCGGCGAGACGATGAGGCCACGCTGTCCCTTGCCGATGGGGGCGACCAGATCGATGGAGCGCGCGGTGAGCGTGTCCTTGCCATGCTCCATGAAGAGGCGCTCGTCGGGATAGACGGGCGTGAGGTTCGCGAACTTCACGCGATGCGTGGGGCCCTCGAACGGTTCGTCGTTAAGCGTGACGATCGTGTTGAGTGCCGGGTACTTCTCGTTTTCGCGCGGCGGGCGTACGCGACCGGTGATGTAGTCGCCCTTGCGCAGGCCCTGGCGTCGCACGGTGCTCACGCCGACGTAGACGTCATGCTCGCCGGGCAGATAGCCGTTGGTGCGAATGAAGCCGTAGCCATCGGGCAGCAGATCGAGTATGCCCTCGACCATGACGAAGCCCTCGGCCTGTAGGAGCGCATCATAGACGGCGGATACCAGATCGTCGCGCTCACCGTACTCGCTCGCGTCAACGCCAAGCTCGATGGCCTTGGCCGTGAGCGCGTCATCATCGAGCACCGCGAGCTCGTCGCGCGTCGCAGACGGGACGATCTCCTTGCGCTGGTGATTGTTGCGATTGCGGCGGTTGCGGCGGTTGCGGCGCTTTCCCTCGCGTTGCTCACCGGACTCGCCGTCATCAGTGCCCTCGGCGCTTGCCGCATCGGACGTGGCACCACCTTCTGCTTCGGAACCAGCCTGTGCGGGCGCATCGGCCTTATCCTGGGGCGCAGCCTCCTCACTCGTGGTTTCCGCATCGGCTGCCTTGGTATCTTCGGCTTTTGTGGTTTCAGCAGGTTTATCCGCATCTTCGGTCTTCTCGACCTCGGTCTCGGCCTCAGCGGGCTTCTCGGCATCCTCGGCCTTTTTGGATGTCCTACGCTTACGCACGGGCTTCTTCTCGGGTGCAGCCTCGGGGGCCTCATCTGCAACCGGAAGCTCGGGCACGTCGACGAGAGAGAGCTGCTCCTCGGCAACGGGAGCTGCCGCGGCTTCCTCGGCTTTCTTCGCCGCGGTCTTACGCGTTGTCGTCTTGCGCGTCGTGGTCTTCTTGGCAGCCGTCGTCGTCTTCTTGGCTGCAGCCGTCGTCTTCTTGGCTGCAGCGCTCTTCGACGCCGTTGCCTTGGCCGCCGTCTTGGCAGCGGGCTTGCGCGTGGTCTTCTTTGCCGCAGGCTTCTCCTCGGTTGCCTCGGCGGGGACTACGGTCTCTTCACTCATGCGTTCTTAACCTTTTCCCAGTCGGCCTTGAACTTCTCGAGGCCCTGCTCGGTGAGCGGATGATAGATACATTGCTTCATCGCACCGTAGGGAACGGTCGCGATGTCTGCACCCATAAGGGCTGCCTGCGTCACATGGTTGGCGGAGCGGACAGACGCGGCGATGATCTCGACCGGATGGCCGAAATCGTAGTTTTGGATAGCCGTCACGATGTCACCGAGCTGGTCAAGGCCATCCTCGGCAATATCATCGAAGCGTCCGACGAAGGGGCTAATGTAGCGTGCACCAGCGCGTGCGGCAAGCAGCGCCTGAGGCACGGTGAACACGAGCGTCATGTTAACGTCGATGCCCTCCTCGGCAAGCACGCGCGTCGCAGCAAGGCCCTCGACGCAAACGGGAATCTTGACGACCATGTTATCGGCAAGCGCCGCAAGCGTGCGGCCCTGTTCGATCATGCCATCGCGGTCCTCGGCGGTGACCTCGCCGCTCACGGGGCCATCGACAAGCTTGCAAATCTTGACAAGGTGGTTCTCGAAGTCCTCAAGCTTGCCACCAATACGGGCATAGAGGCTTGGGTTGGTGGTGACACCGGCGAGGGCTCCCCACGATGCAACCTCTTCGATTTCGGACAGGTCGGCAGTATCCAGGAAAAACTTCACTATGGCTCCTTCGTACATTGATTGTCTTCACCGTTCGCGAACCTGAGCAGGGGTATGCAAGGAACGAAATTTCAAACGGGGATTGACTGTGAAAAGGAAAGTCGAGACGCTTGCCGCGCCTTTTGACTGTGCCACTATAGCATGACCTGAAAACCGCTACAATACACCTGTTTAGATAGCCAAGATACTAATCAGCGAGTGTCTTTCGCACGCGTCCCAATGGGAGATGTACATGTCCATACCTCGTTTTTTCATGGAAGGCGAATTGCCCGAAGGCGATATCGTCACCCTCCCCTTCTCCGATAAGGAGCTCCATCACCTCACCGTACGCCGCATCAAGGAGGGCGAGCACATCGCCGCTGTCGCCGCTGGCGGCAAGTGCTGGGAGGTCGAGGTCGTCACGATTGACGAGTTCGAGGTAACGGGTCGCTGCATCCAGAACATGCCGCTCGAGAAATTGCCCGACCTTACGCTCGTGCAGGGCATCTCCAAGGGCGACCGCATGGGACAGACCATCCGTCAGACAACCGAGCTCGGCATCGGTCGCATCATTCCCTTCCTCTCTGCGCGCACGGTCGTGCGTCTCGCGCTTGACGAGCGCGGCCGCAAGGGAGACCGCTGGCGCCGCATCGCGCTTTCCGCTGCCAAGCAGTCGGGGCGCAACATACTGCCCATCGTCGACGACCCGACGGGCCTTGATGACATCTGCCGCGAGCTCATGGACTACGATCGCGTCGTCATTGCCTGGGAGGAAGCTGACAAGCGTGCCGATGGCACGCCGCTGTCCGTCACCGATGCGCTCGAAGGCTGCGACATCGATAGCCATGTCGCGCTCGTCATCGGTCCCGAAGGCGGTCTTACCGCCGAGGAGGTCGAGGCGATCAAGGCCCTGGGAAGCTTCGTCAAGATCGTCTCGCTCGGGGAGCTTATCTTGCGCACCGAGACTGCCGGTACCGTTGCCACGGCCCTGTGCATGTACACGCTCGGTGGCCTCGGCAACCATCGCTAGAGACATCAGCACCATACCAAGAACGCGAGGGCTCCCATTCCGCGCTTTCACATCCATACCCTGGGCTGCAAGGTCAATCAGGCCGAGTCCGAGACCATAGCCGCCGCGTTGTTGAGCGCTGGATGGACACGCGCCGAAACCGCCGACACAAGCGACGTCAACATTCTCAATACCTGCACGGTCACGGGTGAGGCGGACACCAAGAACCGCAAGGCGATTCGCTCGTTACTTCGAGCAGGAGGCATGCCGCTCATTGTGACGGGATGCGCCATCAACATCGATAACAATGCATATGGTGGAATCGATGCCCGCATAAGCTGTGAGGCGGACAAGCGCAAGGTACCGAGCCTTGCGACACGCCTTCTTGGTAGCACAGAGCCTTCTCATCCCGACGAGCTCGAGCATATCGAGCTTCGAGCCCATGGCGGCAACGGTTTCAGAACGCGCGTCGATCTCAAGATCCAGGATGGCTGTGACAATGCGTGCAGCTATTGCATCGTCCACGTCGCTCGTGGGCCGGCACGATCGGTACCTGCAACCACGGTGCTCCGTCAGGCCCAGGTACTTGCCAGCAGTGGCGTACGCGAGCTCGTGCTCGTTGGCATCGACCTCGCCGCATACGCCGACGGTGATACCGACCTCGCAGGCCTAAGTTCGCTGCTCCTCACGCAAACTAGGGTCGGACGCATCCGCATATCCTCGGTCGAGCCCCAAAGCATTACGTCCTCGCTCATCGATGCGCTGGCGCATTCCGACGGGCGTCTCTGCCGTCACCTGCACCTCTGCCTGCAGTCGGGCTCCTCCAAGGTGCTGCGCGAGATGAACCGCCACTATGACGCTGATGCGTTTGCGTCGCTTGTCACGCAACTACGCACTGCAATACCGCAGTGCGCCCTCTCAACCGACGTCATCGTCGGTTTTCCCGGCGAAAGCGATGAGGACTTCGAGCAAACGTGCAAGCTCGTCGAGAACTGCGGCTTCATGCGATTGCATGTCTTTCGTTACTCGAAGCGTCCGGGCACGCCGGCAGCCGCGCGCATCGACCAGATTGACCCCCGCGTGAAGGCCATGCGCTCCCAGCGGCTCATCGAGCTTGGCCAGCGCCTTGCGCTCGCGGACATGGAGCGTCGCATAGGCACGAACGAGCAGGTGATTGTCGAACGGCCGGGAATTGGCACGAGCGAGTCCTACCACACCGTAGCCTGTAACCCGAGCTTGCCCGTCGGAGAGCTTGTCCCCCTCACGTTCACCGACATCGACACTGCGGAAATGCGCCTCGTTGCACACTAGCGTGCGCAGTTTTTCCGAATGTCTAGGATTTACCCGTTACTCTTGTACGTTTTTGACGAATCTCTAGGATTTCAGCTTATCCAATCCTAGATATGCGTCAAAAAGCTGCATTGGCCGCCCTCAAATCCTAGACATTCGCAAGATACGCGCAGGCAGTGATTACCAACACGGACGGCTGTCACAAATCCACATGCAAACGCAAGAGGGGCCGCCAATGGCGGCCCCTCGCATAAGTGGAAACTTGCTCGCTGGCACTACTTGGTTTGCTCGAGAAGAACCTGGTTCCACTTGACCTCGTCTTCGATGAACGCACGATTAGGATCGTCATCCTTAAGGTCGGCCATCTTCTCCTTGAGGTCGTCAATATGGACCTTGATGGCAGTCTCGTCGAGCTCTTGCAGGGCGGCCGCGTGATCGGCGAGCACGATGACGCGATTCGCCTCAATCTGTGCATATCCACCGGCCACAATGTAGCGTACGGGCTCCTGACCCTCTGTCTCGGTCACGCGCACGGTACCGGCCTTGAGCGTAGTCACGACGGGCTCGTGCTTGGAGTAGATGCCCATCTCGCCCTCGGAAGCGGGTATTACCACGAAATTGACTTCGTCGGAATACAGCTTGCTTTCGGGAGTGACGATTTCACATTGCAGCATGGTTTGATTGCACCCTTTCTTTAAGCGAGTTCCTTGGCGGCCTCGAGGACTTCCTCGATGTCACCCTTGTTACGGAACGCCTGCTCGGGAACGTCGTCCATCTCGCCGTCAATGATCATCTTGAACGAGCGAACCGTATCCTCGACCTTGACGTACTTACCGTCGATGCCGGTGAACTGCTTGGCAACATGGAACGGCTGGCCCAGGAACTGCTGCACCTTACGGGCGCGAGCAACGACCAGCTTCTGGTCTTCGGAAAGCTCGTCCATACCAAGGATGGCGATGATGTCCTGAAGGTCCGAATAGGCCTGGAGGATCTCCTGCACCTGCACGGCGACACGATAGTGCTCGTCGCCCACAACAGAAGGATCGAGGGCGCGGCTCGTGGAAGCCAGCGGGTCGACGGCCGGATAGATGCCGAGCTCGGCGATGGAGCGCGACAGAACCGTCGTCGCATCGAGGTGAATGAACGCGGTGGCGGGAGCCGGGTCGGTCAGGTCGTCGGCGGGAACGTAGACGGCCTGGACGGAGGTGATGGCGCCCGTGGCGGTCGAGGTGATGCGCTCCTGCAGGTCGCCCATCTCGGTGGCCAGCGTGGGCTGGTAACCGACTGCGGACGGCATACGGCCGAGCAATGCGGAGACCTCGGAGCCAGCCTGGGTAAAGCGGAAGATGTTGTCGATGAACAGCAGAACGTCCTGGCCCTGGTCGCGGAAGTACTCGGCAACCGTCAGGCCTGCCAGACCGACGCGCAGACGCGCTCCCGGCGGCTCGTTCATCTGACCATACACGAGGCAGGTCTTGTTGATAACGCCCGACTCGCTCATCTCGAGGTAGAGGTCCGTGCCCTCACGGGTGCGCTCACCGACGCCCGTGAACACCGACGTGCCGTTGTGCTCCTGGGCGAGGTTGTTGATGAGCTCCATGATGAGAACCGTCTTGCCGACGCCTGCACCGCCGAACAGACCGGTCTTGCCACCACGGATGTAGGGCTCGAGGAGGTCGATGACCTTGATGCCGGTCTCGAAGGTCTCGGTCTTGGTCGTCAGCTCGTCGAAGGAGGGAGCCGGACGGTGAATCGGATAGGTCTGGTCGATCTTGGGCATCGGCTTGCCATCGACCGGCTGGCCGATGACGTTCCAAATGCGGCCAAGGGTCTCGTTGCCGACGGGCATCTGGATAGGTGCGCCGGTATCGACGACCTCGGTATCACGCTGCAAGCCATCCGTACTGGTCATGGCGACCGTACGAACCATGTTGCCCTCGAGGTGCATCTGGACCTCGAGCACGGTGGAAACGTGACCGACTGGAGTATCGGCATCCACCGTGAGCGCGTTGTAGATCGCAGGGATGGAATCAGCCGCAAACTCGCAGTCTACGACAGCACCAACGATGCGAACGATGCGTCCAACGTTCTTCATAGTTGCGTCCTTATCATTACTCGTCATTCTCTAATCCTCCAAAGCGGCAGCGCCACCGACGATTTCGGTAATCTCAGTGGTGATGGCACCTTGGCGCACGCGGTTGTACAGACGATCCAGCGTCTCGATCATCTCGGTCGCGTTGTCGGTCGCGGACTTCATCGCCTTGCGGCGAGCGCCCTGCTCGGCAGCGGCTGAATCGATAAGCGCGTGATAGACCACCGTCTCGACATAGGCCGGGAGGAGGCGGTCAAGTACTTCTTCTGACGAAGGCTCGAAGCTCGTGTCGGCAGCGATTTCCGCCTCGCCGTTCTCGTCTTCGTTTGCCTTCAGCGCATCGGCCTGGACAGGCAGGATGACCTCTTCGCGCAGGTCCTGATCAGCGGCGTTGCGGGCGTGATTGTAGAAAACCACGACCTCGTCGACCGCATGGTCGAGAAAAGCGCTGCGCACGTACGAGGAAATCTCACGTGCCTCCTGAAGCGTGGGATCCGCGGACATGTCACGAAACACCATGAGTGGTTCGAGTCTGCGGTAGTGGAAGTAGCTTGCGCCCTTCTTGCCGCAGACTATGACATTGGTCTTGATGCCGGCAGCGGTGTTATCCGCACGGTACTTGTCAACCATGCGAAAGACGTTGCTGTTGAAACCACCGGCAAGTCCGCGATCGGAAACCACGACGATTGCAATCGCGTTCTTCTTTTCCGGATGCTCCTCCAGGAGTGGATGCTCAACGGAAAGCGAGTGAGCAGCCACACCGGAAAGAGTCTTGACCATGGCTTCGGAATACGGGGTAGCCGCGGCGATGCGCTCAGTCGCATGGCGAATCTTGGCAGTGGCGACCATTTCCATGGTGCGCGTAATCTGCTTCGTGCTCTCGACCGAGAGCTTACGCCTCTTGATATCGCGTTGACTGGGCATGCGCTAACCTCTATTTCTTCGCAATGATGAAGCTCTGCTTGAAGGTCGTGATGGCCTCGAGGAGCTCCTCTTTGATCTGATCGGTCAGCTGCTTCTCGGTCGCGATCTTATCCTTGAGGTCCTTGCGAACCGTGTGCATGTACTGCACGAGATCATCGCGGAAGCGCAGCGTGTCGGAGACGGGCATGCCATCGAGGAAGCCCTGGTCGCCGGCGAAAATCGCGACAACCTGGTCCTCGACGTCCATGGCAGCATAGCGGCCCTGCTTGAGGAGCTCGGTCATGCGAGCACCACGGGAGAGCTGCTGCTGCGTCGCCTTGTCCAGGTCGCTACCGAACTGCGAGAACGCCTGCAGCTCGCGGTATGCGGCGAGGTCAAGACGCAGCGTACCGGCAACCTGCTTCATTGCCTTGATCTGCGCGGAACCGCCGACGCGGGAAACCGAGATACCGACGTTGACGGCCGGGCGCTGGCCCTGCATGAACAGGTCCTGCTGCAGGAAGATCTGGCCATCGGTAATGGAGATGACGTTGGTCGGAATGTAAGCCGAGACGTCACCACCCTGAGTCTCGATGATGGGCAGTGCCGTAAGAGAACCGGCACCGTTCTTGTCGTTGAGCTTGACGGCGCGCTCCAGCAGACGGGAGTGCAGGTAGAAGACGTCACCAGGATAGGCCTCGCGTCCCGGCGGACGGCGCAGCGTCAGCGACATCTGGCGGTATGCGACGGCCTGCTTGGAAAGGTCATCGTAGACGCAGAGCACGTGACGGCCAGGGTTGGTGGCACTTGCCGGCTGACCATCTTCGCCGTTGTACATGAAGTACTCGCCCATTGCGGCACCCGCCATGGGAGCGATGTACTGCAGTGGCGCAGACGTGGATGCGGGAGCGGAGACGATGATCGTGTAATCCAGGGCACCATGGCTCTCGAGGGCCTCGACCACGGTCGCAACCGTGGAGGCCTTCTGGCCGATGGCGACATAGATGCAGATCATGCCCTTGCCCTTTTGGTTGATGATCGTGTCGATGCCGATGGACGTCTTGCCCGTCTGGCGATCGCCGATGATCAGCTCGCGCTGGCCACGTCCGATGGGAATCATCGCGTCAATGGCGATGAGACCGGTCTGGACGGGCTCGTGGACGGGTTGGCGCTCGATGACGCCCGGGGCGCGGAACTCGACGGGGCGATAGCCCTCGGCCTCGATGGGGCCCTTGCCGTCCAGCGGAATGCCAAGCGGGTTCACGACGCGGCCGAGCAGGCTCTTGCCACAGGGAACCTCGACGACGCGGCCCGTGGTGTGAACCTCGTCGTTCTCCTTGATCAAGGTGTAGTCGCCCAGGAGAACGGCGCCTACTTCGTCTTCTTCAAGGTTCTGGGCGAGACCATAGACAGTCGTGCCGTCATGGGCGACGAACTCGAGGAGCTCGCCGGCCATTGCACTTTTCAGACCATTGACGCGCGCAATGCCGTCGCCAATCTGAATGACATGACCAAACTCACGAGTCTCGACGCTGGTCTGCAGAGAAGCAAGCTTCTCACGCAGAATCTGATCGATGTCGCTCGCGGTGATTTCCGCCATTTACCTTTCACCTCCAGTCATTGCTGAAGAGAGCTCGGCACGGACCGTCTCGATCCGCGTAGCAGTGCAACAATCGACACGCCTTCCATTTGCTCTCACGTTCGTGCCGCCAAGCAGCCAGGCATCGACATGCTCACGCAGGACGATTTCCTTGCCGAATTGAGCGGCAAATTTACTTTTAAACTTCTCTCGCAGCTCGTCGTCAAGCGGGATGACGGTCGCGACGTCAAGAATGACGACATCGTACTTGTCCTGCACCATCTTGTCGTAACGCTCGGCCACACGGGGAAGAAGCGTGATGTCATGGCGCGAGGCCATGAAGATAACGAACTGGATGAGCTCGATATCAAACTCCTTGAAAACCTCGTGCATGACCGTCGCACGCGTATTCTCGTCGATGGAGTCGTTCGCAAGCACTTCCCTGAGACCGGGATGCATGTTGACGACCTTCTTCATCTCCTCGAGCTGTGCGGAAATCGAGTACACGTCGTTTTTGGACTCGCCAAGTTCGAGCAAGACCTCAGCGTACGCCTCGATTTCCTTCTTGATGAGCAGACGATTCTTAGGCATTGAGCGTACCTATCTCTTCGATGCTCTTCTCGATGAGCCTACGATGATCCGCATCGGTGAAGTCCTCCTGCACGACGCGTGTCATGGCAGCACATGCGATGTCAGCGACGGATGCCTGAAGCTCGGCGATGGCGGCGTTCTTCTCGGCCTGCATCGCCTCGCGAGACTTGGCGATGATCTTCTCGGCTTCCTCCTGGGCCTTGGCAGTGGTGGCAGCGCGTTGCGCCTCAGCCTGCTGCTTGGCCTCGGAGATGATCGTAGCCGCTTCCTGACGGGCCTCGATGAGCTTGTCCTGGTACTCGGCAAGCACACGCTCGGCCTCGATACGAGCTTGCTCGGACTTCTCGAGTGCTTCGCGAATGGTGGTTTCGCGCTTCTCGAGAATGCCGTTGAACATGGGCCATCCAAACTTGGCGAGAATCGCAAGCAGGATGAGGAAGGCAACGAGCATCGGGATGAATTCATCCATTGCCGGCAAAATCGCCGAAATGCCCGCGGTCTCCTTCTCGGCCGCAAATGCAAGCGTGGGGGCTGCGAAAGCCATGGCACTCGCGAGCGCGCATGCGGCAGTGCCGCGAGTGGCAATTTTCTTGACTTGTGCTTTCACTGATCCCTCCCTAGGCATTGTTTCCAACGTAACGAAACCTGACTAGGCAAGGAAGAAGAGCACGAAGCCGATAAGAGCAAGGGCCTCTGCAAGTGCCGCACCAATGATGAAGTTGGTGAAGAGGCGACCTGCGAGCTCGGGCTGACGGGCAGAGCCGACGCAGCAGCCGTAGCAAGCAATACCGATGCCGATGCCTGGGCCGATGGCGCCAAGACCGTAGCCGACAACCTTGAGGGCGGCGATGATGAGGGTAGTTTCCACTTGTTCCTCCTTAAGTGACGACCTGCACGGCCTTCTCCGTGCAAGCCTAACTTCCTATGAACCAGTCGGGCACGGTACCCGACCGAGAACCAAATTAGTGCGATTCGGAAACCGCAAGACCGACGTAAACGGCCGTAAGTATCGAGAACACATATGCCTGCAGGAACGCAACGAGGCACTCCATGGCATACATGACGATAAGCAAGAGAACCCATGCAATGGCAGGCAGGCCGATGACGAAGTTCATGGCCTCGATGCTGCACTGCAGGAAGATGGTGGTCATGAGGGCGAAGATGCCAAGAATCATGTGGCCGGCGAACATGTTGCCGTAAAGTCGGACGGCAAGGGTAAGCCAACGCAGCACGAGCGAGATGAACTCGAAGAGCCAGATGATGGGAACCATCACGATGGGCAGACCGGACGGAGCGATGGACTTGATATAGCCAAGACCGCCCTTGCTCTTGATGCCCTGCCAGTTGAAATAGATGAAGGCAACCGTTGCAAGCGCCCACGTCACGGAAAGCGAGCCCGTGGGGGTCTTGCAACCCGGAATGAGTCCGATGACGTTAGAGATAAGAATGAAGAAGAAGAAGGTGAGAATGACGGGCATGAACTTCTGATAGCCCTTGCCAATTGCGTTTTCGCCCATGTTGACGCAGATGCGCTCATAGCCCCATTCGACCATATTGGCGAACTTGTTGGTGGGGATGATGCTCAGACGTTTGCCGGCAAGAATGACGACGAGCGCGGTAAGCACCATCGAGATGATCATCCAGAAGATGTACTGTGTGAGGCCAACCTCGCCGCCTCCACTAATAAGGTACATCGAATCGAACGAGTGTTGCAGATGCTCGAGAGGCTCTCCCTGAAGCACCTCTAACGGATTGATATCCACTTTCGCCCTCTCCGTTCTACTTACGTATAGCTTTCGCTATTCCATAACCGAGCGCCGCGACAACAAGTGTGCACGCCTCTGCCAAAGCAAAGGGCACGACACTCGATCGAGCCACGACAACGCAAATGACTGTCGCCAAAGCGAGGACCACGAACGAGCCTCCGACGGCCAGCAATACCGGAGTAAGGTACCCGGCAGCCGATTGCTGCGCGTCCATTCGCTTTGCGCTGCGAACTCCAGCCCACATGGGAACCAAGCTTACCAAACCCGCGAGAATACCCGCGATGATCGCTATCGCCATGTAGCTAGTTCTCCCCAAAGACAGCACTCACACAAAACACTCCAAAGTATAATGGCGCCCGCAGCACTTCATAGTGGCAATCCCAGTGAACTGCCGCTATTTCAGGCGAACGGCATACTCAAGTTAGCCCTGGCAAAACCTCAGGTCATGAACTTGGGGGCATGAAACGACTGTACGGCGTCAGTCCTCGAACCTTCGGACGACGATTCCCGACTCGTCCAGAAGCTCGCGCGCGAGGTCATCGGGATAGCCTTCCGCGTAGACAATTTCCGTAATGCCCGCGTTAATGAGCATCTTAGTGCATTGCGTGCAAGGCTGCGTCGTGCAGTAGAGCGTGGCACCTTCGATGGAGACGCCGTAACGCGCGGCTTGGATGATGGCATTTTGCTCTGCATGAATGCCGCGGCATAGCTCATGCTGCTGCCCGGACGGAATGCCGAGCTTCTCGCGCAGGCACCCGATGTCGAGGCAGTGCGCAAGCCCCGTCGGTCCGCCGTTGTAACCACTGGCGATGATGCGCTTGTCGTGCACGAGGATGGCACCGACCGCGCGACGCAGGCAGGTCGAGCGTGTGGCGACCCGCTTCGTGATATCCATGAAATACTCGTCCCAACTCGGGCGCGTATCAGCCATGCGTCTTCCTCCTACAATCTACTTACTAAGCAATCTCAGGATACAGGGGGTGCTTCTCGAGCATGTCGTGCACCTCGCCTGCCACCTTGTCGAGAACGGTCTGATTATCCCGGTTGAAGATAGCCTGCGCGATGAAGCCGCCGATGGCACGAGCTTCGTTGGCATCGAAGCCGCGCGAGGTAATCGTCGCGCTGCCTACGCGCACGCCGCTCGTGATACTGCTCGGCAGCGGGTCATTGGGGATGGCGTTCTTGTTGGTCGTGATGCCGAGCGGCTCGAGCAGCTCCTCGGCCTCCTTGCCGGTGATGCCCGCGGGCGTGAGGTCGACGAGGCACAGGTGATTGTCGGTGCCGCCGGAAACGAGACGCAGGCCTCCTTCGACGAGGCCCTCGCCCAAGGCGGCGGCGTTCTCGACGACGGCATGCGCATATTCGGAGAATTCCGGACGGGCAGCCTCGCCGAAGGCGACGGCCTTGGCGGCGATGACATGCATGAGCGGACCGCCCTGCCAACCGGGGAACACGGCTTTGTTGTACTTCTCGTAAATCTCCTCGTTGTTCGTGACCATGAAGCCACCGCGCGGACCGCGCAAGGTCTTATGCGAGGTCGAGGTGACGATGTCGGCATGAGGCACCGGCGAGGGATGCGCACCGCCGGCAACGAGACCCGCAATATGCGCCATGTCGACCATGAGATAGGCCCCTACCTCATGGGCAATGTCGGCAAATGCCTCGAAGTCGATGATGCGCGGATAAGCCGACGCACCGGCAACGATAAGATCGGGCTTGACCTCCTGGGCGATGGCGCGAACCTCGTCCATGTCGATACGCTCGGTCTCGGGATTCAAGCCATAGGAGTGAGCATCATAGAAGCGGCCCGAGAGCGAGAACTTGGCACCATGCGAAAGATGACCGCCCGCCGGAAGCGACATGCCCAGGATGGTGGCACCCGGGTCGAGCAACGCGAAATAGGCTGCCGAGTTAGCGCAGACGCCCGAATGCGGCTGAACGTTGGCGTATGCCGCATCGAATACCTCGCAGGCGCGATTGCGCGCGATGGTCTCGATGGTATCTACGTTGGCGCAACCACCGTAATAGCGCTTGCCGGGATAGCCTTCGGCGTACTTGTTGGTAAGAATCGTGCCCATCGTCTCGATGACCGGCAGCGAGGGAATGTTCTCGGACGCGATCAGCTCGAGCGTGTTGCGCTGGCGCGTCAGCTCGTCGTTGATGGCGGCGGAAATCTCGGGGTCTGCCTGGGCAAGTAGCTCGTTGTTCATGGGCGAAGTTCTCCTACTCTTCGGTTTCGATGGTCATGATCTTCTCGACTCTGCGGGCATGCCTATCACCCGAAAACTCGGTACCAAGGAAGGTTTCAAGAATTGCCTTGTTGTCCTCGAGGGACGTGAAGCGTCCCGAAAGCGTCGCAATGTTCGCGTTGTTATGCTCGCGCGAAAGCTTGGCGAACTCGGTGGACGTAAGATTGGCGGCGCGAATGCCGTGCACTTTGTTGGCGGCAATCATCATACCGATGCCCGTACCGCAAACGAGCACGCCGTAATCATCATCGCCCTGCGCCACGGCACGGGCGGCACGTTTGGCGTAATCGGGATAGTCGACGCTCTCCTCGCTGTCGCAACCGAAGTCATCGACAATAAAGCCAAGGCCCTCGAGCCACGGCTTGAGTTCTTCCTTCTGCTCGAAGCCACCGTGATCCGATGCCAACGCGATGCGCAGTTGTGCCATTGTCACGCCCTCTCGTCGCTATGTGCAAATCTAGTCAAGAGAGGCGTCGCATTTTCGAGCTTGCTCTCGCACCCGATGAGCGATTGTCGCGAAGCCGCTGCGGAACTCGCACGCAGAATCCGCGTGCTCAGACAGTCCTCGCAAGACCGCTTCGTGAAAATCGCTCATCTGCTCCAGATGCTCGAAAATGCGGCACATCTCCACTGATGATGCCGTTTTACTTGTGACTCGTAAGTGTAGCACCGAAGGCAGCTACATCGAGTAGGACTTGCTCGGGTATCGGCCCTTCACGCAGGATCTTCGGATAAGGACCCGTGCAATCCACAATCGTGGACGCGCGACCGTCATGGCACGCTTCGGGCAAAGAGTCACCACCAGGCAATCCTCGCATCGAGGCGGGAACATCTGCAAGAGATGCGGGCGCGGGCTCGCCATGCACATTGGCAGACGTGCAAGCGAGCGGACCTCCGAGCTCGTCGAGAAGGGCAAGCAGCCCGGCATCATCGGGGCAGCGCAGTGCGATCGTCCCGTCCGCCGCGATACCGCCCAACTCATATGCGGTCTTCGAAGCATGCAACACGAGGGTGAGCGCGCCGGGCCAGAACATCTGGGCCAGACGACAGGCATAGGCGGGAACGTCGTCCGCGAGCGCATCAAGCACGTCGACATCATGCACGAGCCAGGGAAGAACCTGATCGGCGGGACGCTTTTTGAGTTCGAAGATGCTCGCGTATCCCGTAGAGCCGGGAAGCGCCGCAAGACCGTAAACGGTATCGGTCGCGACGATGGCAGCCATCCCATCACGCAAAGCCTCGAGGCACTTTGTCGTCATCAGCGCGTCCCCTCGAGCAGAGAGCGCGCATGGTCAAGCGCGCGCTCGTCATCGTCTCCCGAGAGCATGCGGGCAATCTCCGTCACGCGTACCTCGCCCACGACGGGCTCGACGCTCGTGTGCGGCAGCCCGTCAGCGCTATTCTGCTTCCTTACCACATAATGCTCGTCGGCCAGTGCGGCAACCTGCGCCAAATGCGTGACGACAATGACCTGCGCGTCTTTCGAAAGCGCCGCGAGCCTACGTGCCACGGCATTGCCCGTGGCACCTCCAATGCCGGAATCGACCTCGTCAAAGACGATGGTCGAGCGTGACGCACCGGTGTCAGAAGAATCGTAGTGCAGGCACTCGAGTGCGAGCAGTATGCGTGAGAGCTCGCCGCCAGATGCGATACGGCGCAGCGGGCGGGGCTTGGACGCCGGGGCGGGTTGGTAGAGAAGCTCGACCTGCTCGCTGCCAGCTTCACCCCAACGCTCGAAGGGCAGCTCGTCAAACGAGAACTCGAAGCTCGCCCCCTCCATCGCAAGCTCGCTTACGGTCTTTGCAAGCTGCTCGCAGAAGTTCTGCGCTGCCTCGTGCCGCGCAGCGCTGAGCGCCGCGGCGGCCTGACGGTATGCGTCTTGCGCTTGAGCGAGGCATGCGCGCACCTGCTCCATACGTTCAGGCGAGTCCTGGGCTTGTTCAAGCGAACGTTTCGCCGCCTCCCAGGTGGCGAAAACCTGGTCCATGCCAGGGCCAAAGCGTTTCATGAGGCCATTGAGCTTATCGAGACGATCAAGCGTCTCCTCGAGCCTGCTCGGATCCGTGTCGATGCCCTGCGCATACGCGCTCAGGTCACGCGTGAGGTCCTCAAGCTCCTGCATCTGGACGTCAAGCCGACCGATGAGCTCATCGAGATCCTCATCGATCCCCTGTTGCCGCATGAGCTCCGAAGTCGCCCGGGCAATGAGGTCAAGGGCGCCATCGTCGTCATGCAGCGCGGCGCAGGCGCCTTGCAAAGCCTGGGCGAGCTGATCTGCATGCTGCAAGCGCGGCAATTGCTCCTCGAGCTCCTCGAGCTCGCCTGCCTGCGGGTTGACCTTCTCGATCTGCTCGCAGGTGAAGCGCATGAACTCGAGCTCCTGCTCGTTTTTGCCCTGGGCCTGTTCGAGCTCGTCAAGAGTGGTACGCGCCTGCTGGTAAGCCGCGCGAGCCTCGGTGTAGCGAGCGCGGAGCTCGTCATCTTGTGCCCACGCATCGAGATAGGCGAGCTGCCGAGCCGGCTCCAGGAGAAGCACCTGCTCATGTTGCCCGTGCACCTCGATCGAAGAGGTGAGTGCGGCAAGCTCGCCGACGGTGGCCATCGCTCCGTCAATCGTGCAGCGACTGCGTCCGGCGACGCTCAGACGCCGGCGGACGATGTGCTCGTCTTCATCGACTACGCGCGCTTCGGCAAGCGCCTCCTCGGCGCCATCGCGCACCACCGAATTGTCAGCACGCGCACCACATATGAGCTTGAGGGCTGCCAGGAGCGCCGTCTTGCCCGCGCCCGTCTCGCCCGTGAGGACGGTCAGGCCCGGTGCGAAGGCTATGGTCGCGTCCTCGATGAGGGCGATATTGGATACATGGAGCTCGTCGAGCATGCGCCCCTCCCTATTGCCGCTCGGGCATGTCCGGATGCGGGCCACCGAAGAAGACGCGCGAGACATTGCGGAAGAAGGCGTCGCCACCGCGTGCCAAGAGCAAGTCGCGCTCTCCGCGGCGCACCTCTATCGAGGAGGGCTGGTCGGCATCGATCATGACCCCATCCACGAACACCGACGCATCGCGCGAACGCGTCGTATCCATGATGACCTCGAGCACATCCGAAGGCGCGAGCACGATGGCACGCGTGTTGAGCGCATGGGGCGCGACAGGTACGACGACAAGACCCGTGTAGGCCGGAGAGACGATGGGGCCACCAGCCGAGAGCGCGTAGCCCGTCGACCCCGTGGGCGTGGCGACAACCAGGCCGTCGGCCTTAAGCTGCGCAATGGTGATGCCGTTGATGCCGTAGCGATACTCGACCACGCGCCCACTACGACCACGTGTATAGGCTATCTCATTGAGAGCGGTTGCATTGATGACCTGGCCGTCAGCTTGCTCTATCGTGATGTCGGCTGTCGAGCGATGCTCGAAGACCATGTCACCAGCCAGGGCGTTCATGACGAGCTCGACGTCGTCACGTGCCGGATTGCCGGAAAGAAACGAGAGGGTGCCGTAGTTGAGGGCAAGCATGGGCACGGGGGCGAAATCGACGAGACGCGCGGCACGCAGGAAGGTGCCATCGCCGCCCATGCAGACGACAAGCGCGAGCTCGTCGACGGGAACAGACAGCTGGTCAGGCGCCTTGGAGTCCTGAACGAGGGCATCGATACCGGATATGACGAGGCGCGAAGCGAGATAGTGGGCCGCGGCACCAACCTCGTCCACGTTGCTTGGCACGATCAGAACCTTCACGATTTACCTTTCAGCTTGGCATGCGCCTCTGCGACGACACGCTCGATTTCATCGAAGCACATACTACCCTCTCGCGGGGAATCGCATGGCCGGGATTTCGCCCAAAAGAGAAACTCGATATTACCCGCGGGGCCCGTGACGGGTGAATACGTGAGACCGCAGACCTCGAATTCGCAGGCATGCGCGCTCTCGAAAACCGCCTCGATGCAGCGAGCGTGTGCCTGGGGGTCGTGCACGACGCCCCCCTCCCCAACGTCTTCCTTGGATGCCTCGAACTGCGGTTTGATGAGAGAGACGAAGCAACCCCGAGGCTTTAGAAACGCGGCGATATCGCCCATGACAGATGCAAGGCTGATGAACGAAAGGTCGGCAACGACCAGATCGAAAGGGCCGCCTATATCGGCAGCGCTCACGTTGCGGATGTTCGTACGCTCGAAAAGGCTCACACGTGGGTCGTTGCGCAAACTCCAGTCGAATTGTCCCACGCCCACATCGACTGCGCTCACATGCGCGGCACCTCGCTGGAGCAGGCAGTCGGTAAAACCGCCACTCGAAGCGCCTAAGTCAGCGCATGAGAGGCCCCTGACGTCGAGGGCGAAGGCATCGAGGGCTTGTTGGAGTTTGAGACCACCGCGCGACACGAAGCCACCACGGCGCTTGTCGTTTTTAAGACGCACCGCAACATCGGATTTCACGCTCATGCCGGCACTTGTGGCGCGATGCTCGCCCACCACGACCTCGCCAGCCATGACATACGCCTGGGCATCGTGCAGGTCACGCGCAAGCCCGCGCTCTACGAGAAGCTCGTCAAGTCGCATGGGTGGCCTCTAGGATTGATACGCTGCGAGCACCTCGGCGCTGATGCTTTCCGCATCGAGTCCGAGCACTTCGAAGAGCTTGTCGACCGGACCTTGGGTCACGAAGGTGTCGGGAATACCGAAGCGCCTGACCGGACAACTCTCGCCCATGTCGGAAAGTAGCTCGAGCACGCCCGATCCGAATCCTCCCGTGATGACGCCGTCCTCGAGCGTGAAGATATGGCCCGTATGGGCGGCATCGCGCAACGCGTTGGCATCGACGGGCTTGGCCCAGCGCATGTCCCAGACGGAAAGCTCGGCTCCCTGACGCGCGGCTGCCTCGGCAACCTCGCGCGCGATATCGACCATGCGACCCAAGGCGAGTAGCGCCCCGTCGGCACCGTCCCTGACCTTGACGGCATGACCCTCCTGCCACGGCTCGCATGCATCCGAGGCGACGGGGGCGCTGCCGCGCGGATAGCGAATGGCCACGGGCCCTTCGAGCGCCATGGCGCAACGCAGCGCCATGCGCAGCTCCTCATCGTTGGAAGGAGCGAGGATGCGCATGTTGGGAATCATGCGCAGGTAGACAAGGTCGAAAACGCCATGATGCGTAGGGCCGTCATCACCCACGAGCCCCGCTCGATCAAGGCAGAAGACGACATGGGCCTTCTGCAGGCCGACATTGACGATAGCCTGGTCGATGGCACGTTGCATGAAGGTCGAGTAGATAGCGACAACGGGCTTCTTGCCGGCAAGCGCAAGCGAGCTTGCCATGCCAACGGCATGCTCCTCGGCTATGCCGACATCGAAGAAACGCTCGGGGTAGGCCTTCGCGAAAGCGGAAAGTCCCGTGCCGCTCGCCATCGCCGCCGTAATGGCGACAATTGACGGATCCTCCTTGGCGAGCTTGATGAGCTCGTTGGAGAAGACCTGCGTCCAGGTGGGGTTCGCGTTCGATTTGGGTTTGGGCGTGCCCGACGCGATGTCGAAGGGGCCGACACCATGGAAGAGCGCGGGGTTCTTTTCGGCAGGACCATAGCCCTTGCCCTTCATCGTCACCGCATGGATGACAACGGGACCTTCGAGCGCCTTGGCATCACGAAGAATCTCCTCAAGCGTCTGGATGTCATGCCCGTCCACCGGACCGATATACGTGACGCCGAAGCCCTCGAGAAAGGTCGCGCCAGGAAGCACGAACTGCTTGAATGATTCCTTCGCGGCATTGCCGCCACGCATGAGCAAGCGCCCCAACGTGCCACTTGCGTTGAAGGCGTCCTCGACATGGTTGCGCAGCTGCGTGTACTGATCCGACATGCGCACCTTGGCGAGATAGGTCGAAAAGCCACCGACGTTGGGCGAGATGGACATGCCGTTATCGTTGAGCACGATCAGAAGCGGCGTATTGGCACGACCGATGTCGTTGAGCGCCTCAAGCGCCATGCCGCCCGTGAACGAGGCATCACCGATGAGCGCGGCGATGGTCGCATCCGATCCGTCAAGGTCACGCGCAAGGGCATAGCCAAGCGCCGTCGAGAGCGAATCGGATGCATGACCCGAATCGTGGGCATCGTATGCGCTTTCGGTAATCTTGGGAAATCCGGAAATGCCCTCGTACGTGCGCAAGGTCTTGAACTGCTTGCGCCGCCCCGTCAAGAGCTTGTGGGCGTACGCTTGATGGCCGACATCGAAAACGAGACGGTCACGTGGGCAGTCAAGCACGCGATGCAGCGCGATGATGAGCTCGACGCTACCAAGCGATGGCGCAAGATGACCGCCGTGCAGCGATGTTGCCGCAATCATCTCGGCACGCAGCTCGAAGGCCAGACGATTAAGCTGTTCGTAGCTTAGATCAGCAAGGTCAGCGGGCGACTCTATCGTATCCAGAATCTTCTCAGTCAAATCCTGTCCGATCTTCGATGTTAGATCGTAATCTCGGGGCCCTCTTCTTGACCGGCTTCGACGACCTCGTTGGCCTCGGCAATCTCGGCCGCCGTGTAATCGGGCTTGTCGATGAGCTCGGCGCAGCGATTGCCAAGCCTGATAGCCTCCTCGTAGAGGTCGAGGCTCTTCTCGAGAGAGACGTCCTTGCTACGTACTTCAGAGACAATCTCATCGAGCCGTGCTCGGACCTCGCCGAATGTTTCCTTGGAACTCTCTGACATCGTCATACCTCATCTACCGAAGCGTGCGAAGTAAGCGCATTCGCATCGAGATGAGCGGCATCCTCGCCGCAGACCTCGCTCGCAATGCGGCCCAGGACGCCGTTCACGAACTTCGGGGACTCGTCGGTCCCGAAAGCCTTTGCCAACTCGACGGCCTCGTTGATGGCAACACCCGTGGGAATCTCATCGCAATAGAGAATCTCATACGTGGCAATGCGAATGATGTTGCGATCGACGATGGGCATGCGCTCGAGCGTCCAGTTCTCGGCTGTCGAACCGATACGCTCGTCGAGCTCGTCGATATGATCGGCAATGCCGTTGACCAACGTTGAGGCATAGGTGACGAGGTCAACGCCCACAAGGTCAGCATCGCTTACGCCCTGCGGACACTCGGGAACGAGCAAGAGCTCGGTCCCGTTACCGCCGGCAACCTGATCAAGCGGAAGACCCGTGAGCTCACCGGTATAGAGCAGCTGCAATGCCTCACGGCGGGCAGCCGTGTGTTCATGCCGAAGTGCGGCCATGGCTCGCCTACGCCTCGAAAGAGAGCGCGTCTACGTGCACATCGACAGACGTCACCGTGACGCCAATCTGGGCAGCGAGCGCATCGACGATGGCCTTGCGTACGTTCTCGGCAATCTCGACGAGCCGATAGCCGTAATACGCTTGGATGGAGATGGTGACGGCGACTTGCTTATCGCCAAGCGGCTCGATGCGTATGCCGTTGGTGGGGATGGCATTGCCCGCATTGAAGGCCGAGCGGATGGTCGAGATGGCACCGGCAGTGCCCACGCCGGCAACGCCGGGAACCTCCGCTGCGGCAAGCGAGATGATGGTCTCGACAACACCGGGAGCGATGGTGATGCCGTCAATCACGTAGCCTTGGTCGATTTCCTTCACAGCTGTCCCCCATTCGTTTCAGTTTCGATGAAGTCCGTGTACACCATACCTGAGTTAAACGTCGCGTTATCGAGCACGCGGCGATGGAAGGGTATCGTCGTGGCGACACCCTCGATGACGAACTCGTCAAGGGCGCGCTTGCCACGTGCAATGGCCTCCTCGCGCGTGTCACCCCATACGATGAGCTTTGCCATGAGCGAATCATAAGTGGGAGGAACTGCATCGCCAGCGCGCAGATGCGTGTCGACGCGCACGCCCAGACCACCCGGCATGTCGAAACGCGTGATGGTCCCCGGGCAGGGCCGGAAATCATGCGCTGGATCCTCCGCGTTGATGCGAAACTCGATGGCGCAGGCCTTCGGCGACATCGGTGCGAGATCCGCACAGGTGATGGGATCACCCGAAGCGACGATGAGCTGCTGCTTGATGATATCGACACCGGTGATCTGCTCGGAAACCGGATGCTCGACCTGGACGCGCGTGTTCATCTCCATGAAGTAGAAGCTGCCGTCCGTGTCGAGCAGGAACTCGATCGTGCCGGCATTGACGTATCCCACGCCGCGTACCGCCTTGAGGGCAGCCTCGCCCATCGCCTGGCGCGTCTCCTCGTCGATGACGGGACAGGGAGCCTCTTCGATGAGCTTCTGGTGCCGGCGTTGAATCGAGCAATCGCGCTCGCAGAGGTGCATGGCGTTGCCATGCGTATCGGCGATGATCTGAATCTCCACGTGACGCGGACGGCGGATGAGTTTCTCGAGGTAGACCTCATCGTTGCCGAAGGCGTTGGCCGCCTCGGTGCGCGCGGCGACGAACATCTTCTCGAGCTCCTCGTCGTCGTTTGCCTCGCGCATGCCCTTACCACCGCCACCAGCCGATGCCTTGACGAGCACGGGGTAGCCGACTTCGTGGGCAAACGCGCGTGCCTCCTCGACGGTATCGACGGGGCCATCGCTGCCGGGCACCGTGGGGACGCCAAGCTCCTTCATCGTCGCCTTTGCCGTCGCCTTGTTGCCGAGCGAATCGATGCACTCGGGCGACGGGCCGATGAAGATGATGTCGTTATCGGCACAGGCACGGGCGAAATCAGCGTTCTCCGAAAGGAAGCCATAGCCCGGATGGATGGCCTGCGCACCGGTGATCTTGGCGGCCGCGATGATATTGGGGATGTTGAGGTACGAGAGCGCGGACGGCGCCGGGCCAATGCAGACGCTCTCGTCTGCCATCTCGACAGCGCGCGTGTCACGATCTGCCTCCGAGTACACGACGACGCACTTGATGCCGAGCTCATGTGCGGCACGCACGACGCGCAGGGCGATTTCGCCACGATTGGCGATGAGAATCTTGTCAAGCATTCGCGACCTGAGCCTTTCTTACTCGGCGGTGGGCTCGACGTAGAACATGACGGTGCCGAACTCGACGGGTGCGGCATTGTCGATGCAGACCTCGCGCACGACGCACGCCTCCTCGGCGGCAATCTCGTTCATGAGCTTCATGGCCTCGACGATGCACAGCGTCTCGCCTGCGCCAACCGTTGCGCCCTCCGTCACGAAGGGATCGGCGTCGGGCGAAGGCGCGGCGTAGAAGGTGCCGACCATCGGGGCGGTAACGGGCTTCCAGCTCGCCGGTCGCGTCGAAGCGGCAGTGGGTGCGGGAGCCTCCGCCGCAGCGGGTGCCGAAGCGGCCTGGGGCATGACGGGAGCCGGGGCGTAGGTAGCGGGCTGCATGCCCGGGGTGCGAATGGTGACCTTGGCGCCGGCTTCCTCGACGGTGATCTCTCCGACTCCGGACTCCTCGACGAGCTTCACGAGGTCACGAATCTGTGCGATGTCCACGTAGTCCTCCTCCTTGGTGATGCTCACTGCATCGTTCATTAAGAAGTTTGTATTCTCGATCTTGCGCTGTTTCTCGAGGAACTGGCGTGCCTCGTTGGGGAACATGGCGTACATGAGGACGTCTTCCTCGCTCTTGGCGAGATCCCCGAGCTCTTCGGCAAGCTCGTCGTAGGTCGTCGTGACAAGCGAACCAGGGGCAACGTCCGGAGCGAGCGGCTGCTCGTCGCCGAGCACGGCTTTCTGAATCGCGGGATCGATCTTGCCGGGCGCCTTGCCATAGTAACCGGCGATGTAGTCCTTCATCTCCTTGGAGATGACCGACCAGCGTTTACCGGTGAGCACGTTGAAAACCGACTGCGTGCCGACGATCTGCGACATGGGCGTGACAAGCGGCGGATAGCCGACTTCGGCACGCACGCGGGGAATCTCCTTGAGAACCTCGTCCATGCGATTGGACGCCTTCTGAATCTCGAGTTGGCTCACGAGGTTGCTCATCATGCCACCGGGAACCTGATGGCTGTAGACGCGCATATGCGAAAGCGTGGAGATGCCGCGCTTGAAACCCTTCTTGATGCGCATCTCCTCCCAGTAATCCGAAATCTCGAAGAGGAGGTCAAGGTCGAGGCCCGTGTCGTACTCGGACTCCTTGAGCGCGGCGACGATCATCTCGACAGCCGGCTGGGAGTTGCCGAAGGCAAGCGGTGCGGATGCGGTGTCGACAATCGAAGCGCCAGCCTCGGCCGCCTTGATGTAGTTGGCCGGGGCCATGCCACCCACGTAATGGCAATGCACGTGAACGGGCAGACCCACCTCTTGATTGAGGGCGTTGACCAGGCGCTCCGTGCGATACGGCGTGAGCATGCCCGCCATATCCTTGATGCAAATGGACTTGGCGCCAAGCGCCTTGAGCTCGGAGGCATACTCGATATAGGAATCAAGCGTGTGCACCGGGCTCATGGTGTAGCTGATGGCACCCTCGAAATGGGCACCGCACTCGTTGAGCGCCTCGGCGCTGTCGATGACATTGCGGATATCGTTAAGTGCATCGAAAACGCGGAAGACGTCGATGCCGTTACGATGAGCGGCCTTGATGAAGCGATTGACGATATCACGTGAATAGTGGTGATAGCCGATGAGGTTCTGTCCGCGCGTGAGCATCTGCAACGGCGTATTGGGACAGTGTTGCTTGACGACGCGTAAACGATCCCAGGGATTCTCGTCGAGGAAGCGCAGGCAGGTATCGAATGTCGCGCCGCCCCACATCTCAATGGACCAATACCCGACTTGATCGAGTTTTGACAGGATGGGGAGCATGTCACCCGTCTCCATGCGCGTCGCCCACAGTGACTGGTGGGCATCACGCAAGGTCGTGTCCATGATGTGCAAAGGTTTCACGTATCGCCTCCTTTTCTCAAGTTGCATGGGCTCGCATGAACCCAGGTTTAGCTATAGAGCCTTTGATTATATACGAAGCAGCAGCGCTTGTGCGCACGGATGAGGCGGGACGACATGGAAGGGGTTGAGCCGAGGTTTAAGGGAGCGCGCCGTAAAGACCGCGAAGCGGGCTGTCGGGAAGCGACCGTCGAGGCGGTGCCCCTTCCATGTCGTCCCGCCTCATCCTACCCCAGACGCTTGGCAAGGGCTTCGCCCACGATTGGGGGAACGATGCCTTCGGTGCTGCCTCCCAACGAGGCGAGCTCCTTGGCAATGGACGAGGAGACGTACATGTAATCGGGGGATGACATGACGAAGAGGGTCTCCAGCTCGGGAGCAAGGCGGAAGTTGAGCATGGCCATCTGGAACTCGTACTCGAAGTCCGTCGTCGCACGCAGGCCCTTGACGATGGCGGTGGCACCAATGGAAGCCGCGAAATCAACGAGCAGGTTATCGAAGCCGACGACCTCGACATTGGCGAACTCTGCCGTAACCTCGCGAGCAAGCTCGATGCGCTCGTCGAGCGTGAAAAGCGTTCCGCCACGCTTGCCCTGCGATGCGGCGACACCGACGATGACCTCATCGGCCATGCAGCTCGCGCGTCGAATGACGTCCAGGTGGCCAAAGGTGATGGGGTCGAAGGTTCCGGGAACCAAGAGCTTATGCATGCCTAATCCTCGCGATCGTGGAACTTCAGGTATGTCACACCGATTTTGCCATATTTCTTCTGGCCATCGAGCACGAAGCGCCTGTCCATGACGAACTCTTCGGCAACGGCCTCCTTGCTTTGCAGCGCATGTTCGTAGACGATGACGCACCCATGGGCGAGCTTCCCGTAATCAATGAGCTCACCGAGCAGCTCGTGGACACGCGCAGGTCCCTCGGCATAGGGCGGATCAAGCAGAACGAGCCCGAAGGGGCCATTGGACGCAAGCTGCGCAGCAGCATCGAAGCTGTCGGCGGCAACGACGCGCACGCGTGGCGCCTTCAGGGAAAGGGAGGCGAGATTGTGCTCGAGTACGTCACGGGCGGCACGGTCACGCTCGATGAAGGTGCAGCCGTGCGCACCACGCGAAAGCGCCTCGATACCCAGGGCGCCGCTGCCCGCAAAAGCATCGAGCACGTCCACGTCGGCAAGCTCGGGCAGACGCGAGTAGATGGACGAGAAGATGGACTCGCGCACGCGATCAGTCGTCGGGCGCGTCGTCTTTTCGCTTGGGCTTTCGATGATGCGGCCCTTGAACTCGCCAGCGATAATGCGCATGCTACGCTCCCCTGCTCGTCGTCTCGTCCAGATTTGCAAATGTCCGCTCGATATCGGCGGCAAGCGCCTTGTGCTCGGCTGCGACGAGGTCCGGGTCGGCATCGAGGATCTCGAGCGCGTCTGCATGCGCGCAGGCGATGAGCTGCGCGTCATCGATAACGTTGACGAGCTTGAGCGTCTCGGCACCATGTTGTCTGCTTCCGAGCACGTCACCTTCGTGGCGCGTGCGCAAATCCGCCTCCGCAAGCTCGAAGCCGTCCGTTGTACTCACGAAGGCATCGAGGCGTGCCCGCATATCGACATCATCCCTGCCAGGGTCTGCCACGAGAAAGACCGTCCCCGGATGCTCGCCACGCCCCACACGTCCACGCAACTGATGTAACTGCGAAAGACCGAAGCGCTCGGCATCCTCTATGAGCATCATCGTCGCATTGGGAACGTCTACGCCTACCTCGACGACCGTCGTAGCAACGAGCACGTCAATATCGCCCACATTGAAGGCATCCATGGCCCGCTGCTTCTCCTCCGCGCTCATGCGACCCGTGAGCAACCCGACGCGGTAGCCCACGAAGACGTCACGCTGCAGACGAGCAGCCTCCTCCTCGGCGGCCTTGGGATCGGAGATATCGCTTCCGCTCGCGAGCGAGGCGAGAAGCGATCCGCCCTCGATGCGCTCCGCCCTGCGTTCGCGCGTCAAACCCACGAGCGGGCAGATGACATAGGCCTGCCGTCCTTGCGCGAGAGCCTCCTTGATTGCCTCGTAGGCCCTTCCCCGCGCGTCGCGCGAGATGAGCTCCGTATGCGTTGGCTGAACGTTACCCGGGCGCGTACGTATGTAGCTCGTCTCGAGGTCACCGTATAGGGTGAGCGCAAGCGTGCGCGGGATGGGAGTAGCCGTCATGACGAGCAGGTCGCAGCCCGACCCCTTCATGCGCAGGGCCGCACGCTGGTTGACGCCGAAGCGATGCTGTTCGTCGATGATGACGAGCGAGAGGCGTGCGAAATTCACCGTGGGCTCGATGAGGGCATGTGTCCCGAAGAGCACTTGGAGCGCACCATCTTGCGCCTCCTCCAGGAGCCGCTCGCGTTCCTCGGGAGCAGTCGATCCCGTGAGGGTACCCCAGCTGATGTGCGCCGCATCGAAGAGCGGACCGAGCTTGCTCGCATACTGGCGCGCCAGCACCTCGGTCGGTGCCATCATGGCCGCCTGGCACCCGCTGTCGGCACTGAGCGCCAAGGCAAAGGCCGCAACGATGGTCTTGCCCGTACCGACATCTCCCAGGAGCATTCGATTCATGCTGCGCGGTGCGGTCATATCATCCACGATGTCTGCGATGGCCTGCTCTTGCTCGCTTGTGAGCGTATACGGGAGCTGTGCACGCAGCTCATCCATCCGTTGCCCTGGCACATGGGCAGTCGGCTCGCCATCGCGTGTCTCGGCACGGCGCAAGCGCATCATCTCGATTTGCAGGCACAGGACCTCTTCGTAAGCCAAGCGCTTGCGAGCCTGAAGCATCTGCGTACGGTTTTCGGGAAAGTGAATCTGGCGCAGAGCCGCCTTCTTACCGATGAGCTTGTGTTTAAGCCGCAGGGCAACGGGAAGCGGGTCGCTCATATCCGCCGTCTGCTCAAGCGCGTTTGCGATGAAGCGGCGCATCCACGTTGTCGAGATGCCCTCGGTAGCTGGGTGCACGGCGAGCATTTGGACAAGGCGCGTCTGCTCCTGGCCCGGTTCGCCCAAGAAGGCGACGTAGGGATTGGCCATGCGCTTGAACCCGTACTCGAACGCGACCTTCCCCGAAAACGCGACGCGCATGCCACGCTCGAACTTGGCAGCCATCCAGGGCTGCCTGAACCAGGTGGCGATGATGACGCCCGTACCGTCGAAGACGGATACTTCGAGGATGTGCAGACGCCTGCGCGGCTGTTTCTCGACGACCTCATCGACCGTGCCCACGACGGTCACGAACTGGCCGATGGGAGCGCGGGCAGCTGTCTCGACGTTGGAAAGGTCTATGTAGCGGCGTGGGTAGTTCTCGAGCAGTCCCCGCACCGTTGAGATACCGAGCTTGGAGAGGTTCTTCGCGCGTGCAGGACTCACAGCGCGTATCTTGCCGACGTCGCAATCAAGCAGAAAGTCGGAATCCCCGCGTGAAGTCATTATGCAAGCCCCAGCACCCGCTCGTCTTGCGGGATGTAGGCAAAGCCGAAGCAGCCGGTCGAGACATGCGTCGTGATGACAGGACCAACCATGCGCACGCCGACCTCAACCAGCTTGATGCCCGCCTCAATCATGGCCTCGCGCAACTCGTCAACACCGCCCATGTTGCGCGTGTGGGCAAAACAGCACTCAAGCGGCCCGAGGTGCTCTTCGAGCTCCTTGTAACGCTGCACGAGCTTGGTGATAGCGCGCTTGGGTGACTTGGCCTTGCCGAACATCTCGACCTCGCCTTCCGGGTCGACCGTGAGGAGCGGCTTGATCTTGAGCAGGGCTGCGGCAAGACCGGTCGCCTTGCCGGTACGCCCCCCCTTGACGAGATTGCGAAGCTTGTCGAGCATGAAGCAGATACTCGTCTTGCCCTCGAGATCATGAGCGGCCTCGACGAGCTCCTCGAAGCTCAGGCCATATTCGCGCAGCTGCGCAATGCGGCGCACGAAGAGGTATTGAGCAACGGTATTGCAATGCGTGTCGATGACCTCGACGGGGATGGGAGCGCTCTCGGCAGCCATGCGAGCAGTGTGGACGGTTCCCGACATACGCGACGAGATGTGCAAAGAAATCACATGCGTGTAGCCGGCAAGGGAAAGGTCGGTGTAGAGCTGGGCAAAGTCAAGCAGCGGCGGCATGGACGTCGAGGGCAGCTTGTCACAATCGACGATGTAATCGTAGAAGGCCTCGATATTCTCGATGGTGTTGTCCTCGGGGAAATGCGTGCCGTCAGGCTCGATGACCTTGAGGTGCACACACTTGACGCCAAGTTCGGCAAGCTCAGCATCCGACGCATCGCAAGCGTTGTCGGTCACGATTGCTATCTTCTCCATCTGCATCTCCTACATCACCTGCGCCTATTCAATCGAGAAAACGATGGGATATAGAGGCTGCTCACCGCGTTGCGCGTCGATTTCAAGGTCGGGATACAGCTCCTCGACCTGCTCGACGAGCTTCTCGAAATCCTCCTGGGCAAAATCCTCTCCCGCAAGGAGCGTGAGCGAGTCGAGGTCGTCGTTAAGCTCGTCAATGAGGGCGAGCGTAACTTCCTCGACACTTTTGCCAACGACATCGAGCGAACCATCGGCGATACCGATGACATCATCCGGATGAATCTCGTGGCCATCCGAGGTCTTGGAGTCCTTGATGGCAGTCGTCACCTCACCACACTTGACCTCATCGAGCACTTCGGTCATGGCCTCGGCGATTTCATCGAGGTCACCTTCCGAGCTCGCAACGAGCATGGCGGAAAACGACGCGGGCGTTGACGTTGTGGGAACGACCCTACACGGGATATCGGCATTATCAGCTGCGGCGTTGGCAGCCATGATGATGTTCTTGTTGTTGGGGAGCAGGATAGCCGAGTCGGCGTTTACCTGCTCGATGGCATCGAGCAAATCCTTTGTCGAGGGGTTCATGGTCTGACCGCCGGAAACGACATGGTCGACACCGAGGGACCGCAAAATGTTAGCCATGCCCTCACCCGCGGCAACGGCGATATACGCTATGGGCTTGCGTTCGACGGGCTGGCGTGATGCCTCATCGGCAGCGATGCCATCGGCACGCTCCTCGCTCTCGAGCACCATGTTGTGGATGAATACCTCGGAGACCTGACCGCGGTCTGTCATGTAGGTAAGCACCGTGCCCGGCGTGTCCGTATGCACGTGCACCTTGAAGTCGGGGTGAGCGCCCACAAGCAGCTCGCAGTCTCCAATGGACGCGAGAAACTCGAGTGCCTCGACCGTGTCGACCTCGTCGCTGTGCAGGAGAAACTCGGTGCAGTACATGTAGTCCGAACCCGCCCAGTCACGCACATGCTCGATGGCGACCTTCGCCTCGGCATGCGTGAAATCCTCGGCAGAGGCAAGGTGGGCTTGCTCGCCAGTCAACGCGGCGATGAAGCTCTGGATGAGAATAGCCAGGCCAAAGCCGCCTGAATCGACAACGCCATTCTCCTTGAGGACGGGCAGAAGCTCCGGCGTACGCTTGACCGAGGCGAGGGCCTCGTCCGAAATGGCGTGCAGCGTCGTATTGACGTCGAGCCCCTCCTCGTAGGCTTGTTGCGCAACGGCGGCGCAATCCTCGAGTACGGTGAGGATCGTTCCCTTTACCGGTTTGCGTACGGCCTGGAAGGCAACCTCGACGGCACGTGCCATCGCATGGGCAATGGTCTCGGTGCTGTACTCGGTGGCATCCACGAGCCCCTCGCAAAGGCCGCGCAGAATCTGGCTCGTTATGACGCCCGAATTACCACGTGCGCCCATGAGCGAGCCGTGCGTTACGGCCTTGCACAGGGCAGCGCCATCGGCATTCAACGGCAAGGCGGCAACCTCACGAGCCACAGACTCCATCGTCAGCGACATGTTCGTTCCCGTATCGCCATCGGGCACTGGAAAGACGTTGAGGCGGTTGATCTCCTCCTTGCGCGCAGACAACTCTGCGGAAGCGGTGGCGATGCATGTGCGAATATCGTCAATGTTCATGGATATATCCCTGTTGAGTGTCGAATCCTACAAGCTGCTAATCGCGAACCTTCACGCCCTGCACGTGGACGTTCACGTTGCGAACGGGCAATTGCGCACCATCCTCGAGCGTGAACTTGACCTTGTCGGCGAGCATGCGACTCACCTCGGCGAGATTGGTCCCGTGCTCGATGATGACGTACAGGTCGATGTCGATGGCATCGTCGGTTCTCTCGACGTTGATGCCGCGACGCAGGCGACTCGCGGGCAGCAGCTTGGCAATTCCATCGGAAAGCGTCGGGGCGGCCATGCCCACGATGCCATAGCTCTCGAGGGCGGCATAACCGGCCAAGTCGGTGATGACATCCTCGGCGATGGTCAGTTCGCCAGCAATAGCGTCAGCCATATGCAAGCTCCTTCATGGTTGAGATTACACAGATGCGGTAATTGTAATTCAGGCGACACTTCGTTCACAGTGAGCCGTGCAATTTTGCGTATACTTTCTAGAAATGGCCGGCAATATCTGGATGCTTCGGTCATTGCGCGCCTGCTCGCCGGCAGCATCCCATTTATTTGCAGGAGGGGCTAATTGGATTTCGAGGAGATCTTCTCTCGCGAGACACGAAGCTCAAGCAACGGTCATGTGCTCGACGATGACCTTGTCTATGAGATTCTCGAGACCGTTGCCGAAATTCCCTCGGGGTGCGTCGCGGCTTACGGGCAAATTGCCCGACTCATCGGACGCCCGAAAAACGCGCGCCTTGTGGGCAAGGTGCTCAAGGAGTCGCAGTTCTACGGCGAGTATCCCTGCCATCGCGTCGTAAACGCCGCAGGTCGTCTTGTACCCGGTTGGGATGAGCAAGCCGCGCTCCTGGCCGAAGAGGGCGTCGAGCTCAAAGACGACGGCCATGTCGATATGCGCATGTACCAGTGGGATATATAGCGAGTCTGATGGTCCGGAGGGGCGAGGCCTCGATGGTCGCTTCCCGACAGCCCGCTTCGCGGTCTTTACGGCGCGCTCCCTTAAACCTCGGCCCTGCCCTCTCCGGACCATCAGCCCCAACACAATGCATGTGCCAAGGGGTCAGACCCCCTGACACGCAAAAAGGGGGCAGCCGCATGGCTGCCCCCTTCCCTACCAGTTGCTGCAACCGGCGTGCTTACCAGGTGAGGTCCTCGGCTTCTTCCTTGCCACGACCCGTGAGCTTGTCGAGCATCATCTTGTGCTCGATCTGCGCGGCGATCTGCTTGGTGTGGATGACCGCATCCGGATTGACCGAGATGGAGTCGATGCCGCTCTTGATGAGGAACTCGCAGAACTCCGGATAGATGCTCGGGAGCTGGCCGCAGATGGACACGGTTTTGCCGTCCCTGTGGGCGACCTCGATGAGATGGCGGATGGCACGCTTGACGGCGAGGTCACGACCATCGGCGACGTCCTGGATAATCTCGTTGTCGCGATCGAGGCCCAGAATCAGCATGGTGAGATCGTTGCTGCCGATGGAGTAACCGTCGACAAACTTGTTGAACTGGTCGGCCATGATGATGTTGCTGGGAATCTCGGCCATGAGCCAGATCTTGAAGTCAGCACTGCGCACCAGACCTTCCTCGGCCATGATGCCCGTGACGATCTCGGCCTCCTGGACGGTGCGGCAGAACGGAATCATGACCTGGAGGTTCTTGAAGCCGTACTCGTCGCGAACCTTCTTGATGGCTTGGAGCTCGAGCTTGAAGGCCGGCAGGTACTTGGGATCATAATAACGCGACGCACCACGCCAACCGAGCAAGGCGCTCGGCTCCTCGGGCTCGTACTTGTCGCCGCCAGTCAAACCGCGATACTCGCTGGACTTGAAGTCGGAGAGGCGCAGCACGACCTGGCGCGGAGACAGGGCGCTCGCGACCTTGCGCATGCCCTCGGCGAGCTTCTCGACGGCCTCGTCGGCACGACCGGTCTCGATGAGGTGCATGGGATGCTCGTGGATGAAGGTGGTCCAGATGAACTCCTCGCGCATGAGGCCCACGCCATCGCACGGAAGCTTGCCATGCTTCTCGGCAAGATCGGGATTGCCGAGGTTCATGTAGATCTTGGTGCCCGTAACAGGTGCCACGTAGGCAGCAGCCGCAGGTGCGGCATCGGCGGCAGGTGCCTCGGAGACCATGCTCTTGACGATACCGGCGTACACGGTGCCGTTGGAGGCATCGACCGTGATCTCCTGACCGTCCTCGATCGAGGCCGTGGCCTCTTGCGAGCGACTTGCCGTGCCGACGATGCAGGGAATGCCCATCTCACGGCTGACGATGGCGGCATGGCAGGTCATGCCGCCGGCATCGGTGACGATGGCGAGCGCCTTTTGCATGGCGGGAACCCAGTCGGGAGCGGTCATCGTGGTGACGAGAATCTCGCCGTCCTTGAACTCGTCGATGAGGGCGGGATCGGTGATGACGTGCGCCTTGCCGGCAACCTTACCGGGAGAGGCCGGCAGACCGGTGACAATGACATCGAGGTTTTCCGTTCCGGCAGTATCAGCCTCGCTTGCAACCTCGCCGTCGGCCTTCTTGCGCGACCAGACCGTCTCGGGGCGTGCCTGGAGAAGCCAGACCTTGCCGTCGCGCTCGTCGATGCCCCACTCCATATCCATGTAGCAGCCGTAATGCTTCTCGAGCTGCTTGGCGTAGTCTGCGAGCTCCTTGATTTGCTCGTCAGTAATGACCTGCTGCTTGCGCTCGTCGGCGGGAACCTCGACTTCCTCGACATCGCCTTCGGGCTTGCGAATCATCTTGATATGCTTGTCCGAGATGATGCGACGCGTAATCTCGCCCGTCGCCTTGTCAACGACGAAATTGTCGGGCGTGACGGCGCCCTGCACGACCATCTCGCCCAGACCGTAGGAACCCTCGATGGTGACGACCTTGTCGTTGCCGTTGGTGACATCGAGCGAGAACATGACGCCTGCGGCCTTGGAGAAGACCATCATCTGGACGGTCGCGGAAAGCGCGATGGACAGGTGATCGAAGCCCGTCTTCTCGCGATAGTAGGTGGCACGGTCGGTGAAGGTGGAGGCGTAGCACTCCTTGATCTTCTGCACGACCATATCGGGGCCATGCACGTTAAGATAAGTGTCCTGCTGGCCGGCAAAGCTTGCATCGGGAAGGTCTTCGGCAGTGGCAGAAGAGCGCACGGCGACGAACGGATCATCCACGTGCATCTTATTGCCGAGCTCGGCGTAGGCGTCCTTGATGGCCTCGACGATATCTGCGGGCATCTCCTCGGCAACGATCATGGCACGGATGTTGTCGGTCACCTCACGCAGCAGCGCGGAGTCCTCGACGTCCGTGAGCTTCTTGAGCTCCTCGCGAATCTCCTTGTCGAGGCCCGTCCTTTCCATGAACTGACGGTATGCGTATGCCGTTGTGGCAAAACCATAGGGTACGGGGACATCGGTCTCCGAAGTCATCTCGCCCAGAGAGGAGGACTTTCCGCCTACGATCTCGACGTCCTCGCGGCGAAGCTCGTCGAACCAGAGAACATATGCCTTGTCACGATCCATCTTGCCTATCCTTTCTTTCATGTCGGAGAGGAAGCGGTGCATTGCAAAGTGCGAGAATCCCCGTTTCCAATGTTCGATATTATAGGGTATTTGAAACGCCTTTGGTCCATGACCCTACACGGGAAGAACGAACGAGCCGTGGGGAGACGGAATACGGGGGAATGCGGCATTGTAATGGCGCAGTATCTCTTGTGCCGTCTCCTCGATAGCGCGGTCTTTCGTGTTGATGATGACGCAACCGAGCCCGCGCATGATGGTACGCGCGCGGTCGAGCTCCAACGTCACGGCATCGATGTCCGCATACCTCGACTGCCCCAATTGGCCACCCATGCGCGTCTTGCGCACGCCAACGAGCACGGAAGGATCGGTGATGAGACCGAAGAGGCGCTCGCGGTCGACTTCGTAGACTTCCTTGGGAAGCTCGAGGCCCTCGACAAGAGGAACGTTTGCAACCTTGTACCCTTGCTGCCCCAGATAGATGGACGTCGGCGTCTTGCTCGTGCGGGAGACACCGAGAATCACGATGTCGGCTTCGGGCAGGTCTTGCGTGAGCAGACCGTCATCGTGACTGACGGTGAACTCGATTGCCTCGATGCGCTGGAAGTACTGATCGTTGATCTTGTGCTGTTCGCCGGGAGCGGGATTATGGGTCTTGCCGCTCACCTGCTCGATGACCGCGATGGAATCCGACAGGACGTCAACAGCGTAAATGTTGGGATGGTCTGCAAGATACGATTCCAGCGCATCCCTCAGCTCCTGAATGACAAGGGTGTAGTAGACGATGATTCGGTCGTCGTTGTACATCTGGCGATGCAGGCGTTGCTCTTCCTCGAGAAACGAGCGAATCTGGTCGAAGGACCTGACGTACGGAAGCACCGTGATATTCGGATCGAGCTCGCCGAAATGGCTCGCTGCCGAGCGAGCGATGGTCTTGGCCGTATTGCCCATCGAATCACTGATGACATGTATGGTCGGCAGCGTAGGCATATCGCCCATGACATTCCTACTTCTTGGCCATCTTGCCGATATCGGCCACGTTGGCGAACACGGCAACGAAGCTGTTGAGCAGGCGCAGGCGCATCTCGCGCAAGGCCGCATCGTCATCCATGATGAGCACGGCGTCGAAGAAGTCATCGATGGGCGTGCGCAGGCTTGCAAGCGCCTCGATGGCATCGAGATGGGCGCCATCCGCAAGGGCGGTCGTAACCGCGTCACGGGCAGCAGCAACGGCATCGGCCAGCGCAAGCTCCTGTGCCTCCATGATCGATGTGTCGGCGTCGCAACCAAGGGAGGCATCGGCAAGATTTGCCGCGCGCGTGTAAGCCGTCGCCAGGTTTTCGAAGACTTCGGGCTGCTCGTTACGCGCCGTCTGAAGCGCATCGATACGCGCCAGCGTCTCGGCAGGCTCGAACATCCCCGTCGCCATGACGGCGGCGATGCAATCGGGAGCATAGCCACGATCACGCGCAATGACCTCGAGACGCGTCGCAAAGAAGGCACGCACCTGCTCGCGAACCTCGTCGAAGTCGAAATCGACCACGTCGCGATAATTGCCAAGCGCAACGTCAATGAGCTTGGCAAGCGAGACATCGAGGCCGTCGAGCAGAATATTGATGATGCCGATGGCGGCGCGACGCAGCGCGAAGGGATCGGAGGAACCCGTGGGCCCCGCGCCGATCGCGAAGATGCCACAGACGGTATCGAGCTTGTCGGAGAACGCGGTGACGGTGCCCGCAAGATTGCGCGGCAGCTCGTCGCCGGCAAAACGCGGGCGATAGTGATCGGTGATGCCGAGGGCGACCTCGGGAGTCTCGCCCGAGAAGCGCGCGTAATGACCACCCATGATGCCCTGTAGGGACGTAAACTCGACGACCGCGTTGGTGATGAGGTCGGCCTTGCACAGCAGCGCGGTGCGCACGACGTCATCACGCTCAGCACCCGTGATACCAGCGGCGTCGCAGACAGCCTCGGCATTCTTCACGATGCGCATGGTCTTGTCGTAGACGCTTCCGAGCTTCTCCTGAAAAACGACGCGCTTCAAGCCATCGACGTAACTCTCGAGTGGCTCGCGGCGATCTTCGACCACGAAGAAGGCCGCGTCGTCGAGACGGGCGCGCACGACGCGCTCGTTGCCTGCGACGATGGTCTCGGTATAGGCGGGATCGCCATTGCTCACGATGAGAAATGCGTTGTCGAGTGTGCCATCGGGCTGATACATCGGGAAGTAGCGCTGATGCTCGAGCATCGCGTCGGTGATGATCTCGGGCGGGACGTCAAGGAAACGCTCATCGAAGTGTGCGAGCATGACGGTGGGATATTCGACGAGGTTCACGACCTCGTCGAAGGTGCCCTTGGGCGTATCGGCCTTGAGACCCGTCTCGGCCTCGATGGCGTTGATCTGACCACGAATGGCCTGTGCGCGCTTCTTCGCGCTGGGGATGACCTTCATCCCCTCGTAGGCAGCCGGCAGGTCGGAGGCATTCGCAAACTCGAACTCCTGGTCGGCCATGAGGCGATTGCCGCGCGAGATGCGACCCGCAACCAAGCCGGCATACTCGACGGGCACGACTTCGTCGCCATATAAGGCCATGAGCCAGCGCACGGGACGCGAGAAGGTGACATGACCGCTGCCCCAGCGCTGCGACTTGGGCCAGCTGATGCCTGCGATGAGGCCGGCAAGCAGGTCGGGCAAGATATCCGTCGTCTTGCGGGAAGGTTCCTCGACCAAGGCGTACACATACTCCTTGCCGCTTTCGTCTGCTTCGCGCACGAGGCAGGAGACGTCTACGCCCTTGCCGCGAGCGAAGCCCTCGGCAGCCTTCGTGGGTTTGCCATCATCATCGAAGGCGATTGCGGCAGCGGGACCCTTGGCGCGCATGGAGAGTGCCTCGCTTGCGTCGGCAAGGTCCTCGACCATGAGAATCATGCGACGCGGCGTTGAATAGGTGACAACCTCGCCGTGAGCGACGCGTGCCTCGTCGAGGGCGCGTTGTGCCGCATCGGCAAGATCACGCGTTGCCGCATAGAGGGGCATCGCGGGGATTTCTTCGGTTCCGATCTCAAGGACAAGCTTGGAAGTGCTCATTATGCGACCCCCTCCTTCTCGGCGTCGCCGTCTGGCTCGCGCGGACCATCCTGCGAGGCAATGTAGGCGCCACCCTTCTCGATCACATGCTCGAGATAGGACTCGCAGCAGGCCTTTGCCATCGTACGCACGCGCAGGATGTAGGCCATGCGCTCGGTCGCCGAGATCGCGCCGCGCGCATCGAGTAGATTGAAGGCGTGACTACACTTCATGACGCAATCATAGGCGGGAAGCGGCAGTCCCAAGTCGAGCAAACGCATGCACTCGCGCTCGGATGCATCGAAGCGCGCAAAAAGCATGTCGACATCGGCGAACTCAAAGTCATATGCGCTCTGCTCGCGCTCGTTCTCGTAGAAGACGTCGCCGTAGGTGAAAATCGAGCCATCAGGCCCCTTGCTCCAGACGAGGTCGTAAACGCTGTCAACGCCCTGGATGTACATGGCGAGACGCTCGAGGCCATACGTGATCTCGGCGGGAACGGGATCGCACTCGATGCCACCGACCTGCTGGAAGTACGTGAACTGCGTGACCTCCATGCCGTTGAGCCAGACCTCCCAGCCCAGACCCCAGGCACCCAGTGTGGGGCTTTCCCAGTCGTCCTCGACGAAACGCACGTCATGCTGATGCGGCTCGATGCCAATGGCGCGCAAGGAGCCGAGGTAGAGCTCCTGAACGTCATCGGGAGAGGGTTTGAGGATGACCTGGAACTGGTAGTAGTGCTGCATGCGATTGGGGTTGGCGCCATAGCGACCATCGGTCGGGCGACGGCACGGCTGCACGTATGCCGTCTTCCAGGCACCGGGACCGAGCGCGCGCAGCGCTGTCGCGGTGTGATAGGTGCCCGCTCCCACCTCGGAATCATATGGCTGCAAGATGACACAGCCCTGGTCTGCCCAGTATTGCTGCAGGGTCAAAATGATGTCTTGAAAGGTCAGCATGCTCTCTATCCAATCGTGCGTACCATGCGATATGGTCTGCTTGCTTCTACAGTGTGCCAATGCGATCGAGGGGCCAGTACCTGAACACGGCGCGCCCCGTGATGTCTTCCATGTTGACGGCGCCAAAGGCGCGGCTGTCCGCGGAGTTCGTGCGATTGTCTCCCATGACCCAAACATAGCCCTCGGGCACCACATAGGGATACTGGATGCCTGAGTTCAAGTCGTTGCTCGGCTTGCCCTGCGTGTACGGCTCGTCGAGGCGAACGCCGTCCACATATACGGCACCATCGCGCAGGTCAACCGTCTGACCACCCGTGGCGATGACACGTTTGATGAGCACACGCTCCGGGTCGGACGGATCCTCGAAGGTGATGATGTCGCCTTGGGCAGGCTCGCCGAAGGCATAGCTCAGCTTCTCGGAAAAGACGCGATCGCCTATCTCAATGGTCTGCTCCATCGAGCCGGAGGGAATCTCGTAGGGCTGCATGACAAAACGCGTGAAGAGCGTGGCTAGGCCAACGGCGACTACGATGATGAGAAGTATCTCGATGACCAGGCGTAATGGCGAGTTCTTTTTCACGAATGCACCCCTTTCCTTCCCTCAAAAACAAACATGTAAGCGTATATGATAGCGCGACCAGACCGGTATCTCAGTCAGAATCGGAACGAATGGTATCTGCGTACGCCCGTTCCTCGTCCGTGAGCTTGGCGGCATCGAGCATGTCGGGGCGCAGTAGAGCCGTCCTCTCGATGGCCGCATGCCGACGCCATGCCGCAATCGCCCCGTGATTGCCCGAGAGTAGCACCTCGGGCACCTCCATGTCCCGATAGACAGCGGGTCGCGTATATTGCGGAAACTCGAGAAGACTGTCGGCAAAGGACTCCTCGACGGCGCTGTTCTCGTCTCCCAGCGCACCGGGAAGCAAACGGCACACCGCATCGGTAACGACCATGGCGGCAAGCTCGCCGCCCGTCAAAACGTAATCACCGAGACTGATGCAGCGGTCTGCAAGCGTATAGGCGCGCTCGTCGATACCCTCGTAACGCCCACATATCATGAGCAGGCGCTCGTAGCCCGCAAGCTCGGCGGCCATGTCCTGGTTGAAGGGGCAGCCCGTAGGCGTGAAGAAGATGACGTGAGGTTTGGGACCCGTCGAGCAGATGCTCTCGACGGCTTCGAAGATGGGCGGACAGCACATGAGCAGTCCGGCCCCTCCCCCGTAAATCTCATCGTCGGTCGTGCGGTGCCTGTCATGCGTCCAGTCGCGCAGGTCGTAAGCATGGAAATCGAGTATGCCCTTTTTGCGAGCGCGACCGAGTATGGAACTCGACATGACTCCTTCGAACATCTCGGGAAAAACGGAAAGCGTCTCGACAATCATGATTCGATCAAACCGTCCATGACACGCGTGCGAATAGCCTCATCCGCAGCTTCGGGATACGAAACGATGACCCCGTCCACGACCGGGACGAGCACCTCCCCATACGGGCCGTCGATGACCCACACGTCATGGGCGGCCGTCTCGATGACCTCGCGTATCTCGCCAAGCTCGCCATGACGCTCGTCCACGACCGTGCGTCCGATCTCGAGCAGAGGATTATCGAGGCCTTCGAGATCGCGCACGTCGGCCAGAAGAAAGCGCCCGGCGATCTGCTCGGCAACATCGATCGTGTCGATGCCCTCGAAGCGCAGCTGGTAGGTATTGCCCGCGCCTTCGCTCACCGATATGACATCAAGCTCGCGCGGGCCCTGCAACGTGGGCGGGACAACGTGGACGTGCAAGCCCTCATAGACGGAAAAGGGAAGGTTGCCGGCCGTTGTGGCCGTAACCTCCCCCTCAAGCCCGCGTGCCTTACCGACACGGGCAACAAGTTCGTATTCTGTACGAGACATACAGCTGCTACTCGGCGAGCTCGACCTCGACACGGAAACCGTCTTGCGAGGCAGCAGCGCGAGCAAGCGTGCGAATCGCCTTGATGATACGGCCCTGACGACCGATGATCTTGCCGATATCGCTCTCGTCAACCTCGATCTCGATGAACAGCTCACCGTTTTCCTGGTCAGTGCCGGTAACGGTCGCTGCCTCGGGATTCTCGACAATCTGCTCGACGAGCGTACGGACGAGCTGCGTGACGTCTTCGAACGACTCGACCATGGCCTACTCTTCTCCGGCCTCTTCGGACTCGCCCTCTTCGGCCTCAGCCTCGGCCTCGGCTGCTGCAGCAGCCTCCTCGGCTGCCTTGCGAGCTGCCTCTTCGGCGGCCTTCTTGGCGGCTTCCTCGGCGGCGATGCGATTGGCCTCGGTCTTGTTGGCAATGCGCTGAGCGAGCTTCTCGGGCAGCGGCTCGTTCTTCACGCTCGCGATGATCTTGGCAACGCGATCGGACGGCTGAGCGCCCTTGGCAATCCACTCATCGACCTTGGCGACATCGAGATCGATGACCGAAGGATCCCCCGCGGGGTCGTAGGTGCCGACCTGCTCGATGATACGACCGTCGCGCTTCTTGCGCTGATCGGCGACCACGATGCGATAGAACGGGGCTTTGTGGGCACCATGACGTGCCAGACGGATGACTACCAAAACTTCTCCTTCAATCTATCGCCTGCACCCATTGCAGGCGTGAAATTGAGACCTGGCGCGATGACGGGTCGCGCACGAACCGACATTGTAACGCAAACTCCGCGCGATGGAATAGGTTTTTTCTACATCGAGGTGGTCACGGGTTCGAGAGCGGCGAGAGCATCGTGCACCGTGCGTATGATGTGCGAGACGGCCTCGCTCGTGTCAAGCTCAACCTTCTCGCCCGTCGCGCGGTCCTTGAACTCCACGATATCGTTTTGTGCACCGCGTTTGCCAATGATCAGTTGATATGGCCAGCCGATAAGGTCGGCATCGGCGAATTTGACTCCGGCGCGCTCGTCACGGTCGTCAAGGGCGATTTCGATACCCGCTGCCTCGAGTTCGTCGGCGAGCTTGGACGCAAGCGGCTCGACAAGGTCGTCGCCCATCTGCAAGGGGATCACGCAGACATGGGCAGGTGCGATGCTCGCGGGCCAATACATGCCGTTCTCGTCGTTGCGTTGCTCGACGACAGCCGCCATCGAGCGTGTCACGCCAATGCCGTAGCAACCCATGACGTAGGGCTTCTCGACACCATCGGCATCCATATACGTGGCGTTCATGGCCTCTGAGTACTTCGTGCCAAGTTTGAAGACCTGGCTTACCTCGATGCCACGAGAACCCGAGAGCACCTTGCCGCAAGCGGGGCACAGGTCACCCGGCTTGGCGAGCACGAGGTCGACCCAGGCATCGGGCGTGAAGTCGCGACCAGGCTCGGCACCCAGGAAATGATAGCCATCCTCGTTGGCGCCGACGGCCCAGGCATGCGTGCCCTCGAGCGCGGCATCGCAGATGCAGACAACGCCATCGGGCAGGTCGACCGGACCCATCGAGCCCTTGTGCAGACCCGCATCGAGCATCTCCTCGTCCGTGAGCAGACGCCAACCATCGATGGCCTTTTCGGCCTTGATGTCGTTGAGCTCGTGATCGCCGGGGATGAACAGGGCGTAGATCCTGCCGTCATCGCCCGTACCCGACAGGGCCTTCACGGTCGCGTTCTCGGGCACGTCGAGGAAGGCCGCAAGGTCGGCGATGGTGTGAACACCCGGCGTGGCTATCTTCTCGAGCGCACGCTCCTCGCCAAGCGCCATCGTCACGCCGACGTTCGCCGCCTCGGCATCGGCCGCAAAGCCACAGGTGCAGTGCACGAGGTCTGACTCTCCGGCATCGGCAAGTGCCATGAATTCGCAGGTCTCCGAACCGCCAATCTGGCCGGAATCCGCCTCGACCATGCGATACTCGAGACCGAGCCGCTCGCACACGCGCGCGTAGGCAACTTCCATATCGCGATAGCTCTCGTCAAGTGATTCCTCGTCGGCATTGAAGCTGTAGGCGTCCTTCATCACGAACTCGCGCGTCCTGAACAGGCCGAAGCGCGGGCGCATCTCGTCGCGGAACTTCACTTGCATCTGCCACAGCGTGCAAGGAAGGTCCTTGTAGCTGCGCAGCTCGTCGCGCACGAGGCTCGTGATGAGCTCCTCGTGCGGGGGGCCGAGGCAGAGCTCACGCTCATGGCGGTCATTGAGGCGCATGAGCTCAGGACCGTAATCATCCCAGCGTCCCGACTCGTGCCAGAGCTCGGCAGGCTGCAAAATGGGCATGAGGATCTCCTGGGCACCTGTCGCGTTCATCTCCTCGCGCACGATATCTTGAACCTTGTTGAGCACGGTCATGCCCAACGGCAAGAAGGTGTAGGTACCCGATCCCATCTGACGAATCATGCCCGCACGAAGCAATAGCTTGTGGCTTGCGATATCTGCTCCGGCAGGATCTTCCTTCAACGTCGGACAATAGGTCTTGCTCATACGCATGATGCTCATGTTGTATCCTCGCTTGCGCTCGTGCTCGAAACATATGTCGCACATGGTACCACGTAGGCACAACTGCAATGAAAGCCATATCCACGCAAAAAGGGGCAGATGCAATGCATCTGCCCCTCTCCCACGGCTTCAGTGCCGAATCCAGACCTTCGACACAAGAATCCGTTTGCCTTCGAAACGCGCTTATCGCTCCTCGTTGCCCACGAAAGCACCACGCACGGAGCAAGCCAGCGCACCGTCACGATAGTTGTCCTCGGAGAAGGTGCTTTGAATCTTGCCGTCCTGGGCGATGTAGGAAACCATCTCCTCGACGGTCATCTTGGTGTAGTCGCGATAGGTGTGATTGCAAGCCATAATGTACTCCTTTACTTGGCATCCAATAAAAGCAGGCACACCTTAGCAGCAACGTGAACAATGATTTATTCTGATTTTCGGATAAAGATTTGAGGTTCAAGGGGAATCGTGAACATCGCACCCGCTCAGCGGCATCACGATGCCGCTGTTGCCGCAAACGGACACCCCGTGCAAATACGGCACAGCCGTCAGCGGCAAAAAGCGTAGCCAAGGCAGGTGGACAATCATCGCCACGGGGTCAAATCCCAGACGTCACTAAAACACGAAGACGCCCCGGGGCAGCGTGAGTCCGGGGCGTCCTCGATGTGAAAGCGAAAAACTAGAGATTGATGCTGATGTTGGCTTCCTTGAGCTGGCGACGGCTCACCTCGCCGGGTGCGCCCGTCATCGGATCGGCACCCGAGCTCGTCTTGGGGAAGGCGATGACATCGCGAATGGAAGCATAGCCGCCGATGAGCATGACCAGGCGGTCAAGGCCAAGCGCGATGCCGCCGTGAGGAGGCGCGCCGAAGCCAAGCGCCGTGATGAGGAATCCGAATTGCTCGTCGATCTGCTCGTCGCTCATGCCAATCTGGCGCAGAATGCGGCGCTGCAACTCGGGCTGGTGGATACGAATCGTGCCGCCGCCCATCTCGAAACCGTCCATGACGATATCGTAGGAGTAGCTTCCGCAGGCAAGCGGATCGCTCTCGATCTTGTCGAGATCCTCGTCGCGCACGCGCGTGAACGGATGATGCTCGGCGGCGTAGCGCTTCTCGTCCTCGTCGTAGCGGAACATCGGGAAGTTCACGACCCAGCACAGATCATGCGTGCCCGGCTCGACGAGGTTCATGGCATGTGCCATGTGCAGACGCATGTTGCCCAGGACCTCGTTGACGACGCTCGTGCTATCGGCACCGAACATGACGAGGTCGCCCGGCTCGACGTCGAGCGCCGTCTTGATCGCCTCGATCTCATCTTCGGTGAAGAACTTGGTGATAGGGCTGTTGACCTTGCCCTCGCTGCGGAATTGAATCCAGGCCATGCCCTTGGCACCCCACTCGAGAGCCAGATCGCCCAGCTTGTCGATTTGCGCGCGCGGCCAATCGCCCGCACCCTTGGCGTTGATGGCCTTGACGACGCCGCCATTGGCGAGCGCGCCGGAAAAAACCTTGAAGCCGCAGTCCTTGACGATATCGGAGATGTCGATGAGCTCCATGCCAAAACGGCGGTCCGGGCGGTCGGTGCCATAGCGGGCCATGGCCTCGGCGTAGGGCACGCGATCGAGCGGGAAGCTCACGTCGTCGATCCCGACGGCCTTGAAGACCTCGGCGAGCACATCTTCCATCATGTTCATGACGTCGTCTTCGGTGACGAAGGACATCTCGATGTCGACCTGGGTGAACTCGGGCTGACGGTCGGCGCGCAGGTCTTCGTCGCGGAAGCAGCGCGCGACCTGGTAATAGCGCTCGATGCCGCCAATCTGCGTGAGCTGCTTGAAGAGCTGCGGCGATTGGGGCAGCGCATAGAAGTGACCGGGATTGGTGCGCGACGGCACGATGAAGTCGCGTGCGCCCTCGGGGGTGGACTTGCCGAGAATCGGGGTCTCGACCTCGACGAAGAGGCGCTCGTGCAGGGCGTTGCGAATCGACCAGGTGACGGTGTCGCGCAGACGTAGGGCATCGGCAACAGGCGTACGGCGCATGTCGAGATAGCGCCACTTCATGCGTGTGAGCTCGTCGGTGTCGATATCGTCGTCGAGCGGGAAGGGCGGTGTGGCGGACTCGTTGAGGATCGTGCACTCGTTCACGACCACGTCGATCTCGCCCGTGGGCAAATCGGGGTTGGCAGTGTCTTCGGGACGCTCGCGCACGAAGCCGGTAATCTCGATGGCCCACTCGGGACGCATCCTCTCGCCCAGCTCGAAGCAATCCTTGGCGGTATCGGGGTCGAAAACGACCTGCGTAATGCCCGTGCAGTCGCGCAAATCGACGAAGATGAGACCGCCGTGGTCACGCCTGCGGGCGACCCAGCCGGTAAGCGTCACCGTCTGGCCGATATCCTCGCGGCGCAGCTCGCCACAGGTATGCGTGTGCATGGAGTACTCGTTTGCAAAATCCTCAGGCACTGTATGCCCTCCTTCATCATGCGATCCGCCATAGACAGTGGAGGACCGCGCCTTTCCTTATCACAAGGTAGCTATTATGAAACAAGCGGCAAGCCCGCGCGAGGGGCATTTCGCCAAGCGTACCTAGAGCAAGCGCGCCATATCCTCGGCAATGGTATCGAGTGATACGGGCGTCTCCTCGTGCGTGTTCATGTTGCGTGCCGTGCACGTGCCGGAAGCCAGCTCGTCAGGACCGATGACGAGCACGTAAGCCGCCTGCGTCTTGCCGGCGACCTTGAATTGCGACTTGAGCGAACGACCTTGCATGTCCATCTGCGCGGCGATACCCGCATCACGTAGGGCCTGCACAATGGCGAAGGCATCCTTGGCAAGCGCGGCGTCTGCGAGCGCGACGTAGACGAAGGGACGGCTCTCGGGCGCAAGATCAATACCGAGCTCCTCGAGCACGAGCAGGATGCGTTCGAAGCCTACGGCAAAGCCGAGACCCGGCAGGTCCTTGCCCGAAATCTCACCCATGAGCTTATCGTAGTGACCGCCACCACCGATGGCGGTCTGCGTTCCCAAGCCAGCCGTAACCTGCACCTCGAAGACGGTGCCCGTGTAATAGTCGAAGCCGCGAACGAGACGGGGATCTTCCACGTACGAGATACCGGCGGCATCCAAGCACGATTTGACCTGCTCAAAGCGATCGGAGCAGCTTTCGCACAGGTAGTCCGAAAAGCGCGGAGCGTCATCCATGACATGCTTGCACGTCTCGTTCTTGCAGTCGAAGGAGCGCAGCGGATTGGCGTCGATGCGACGCCTGCACTCATCGCAGAGCTCGTCAGCGTGCTCGGCCTCGTAATCGCGCACCGCCTGCGTGTAAGCGGGGCGACACGATTCGTCACCCATCGAGTTGATGAGTAGCGTCATCTGCTCGGCGGGGATGCCGAGCGCGGCGAAGAAGCGCATGCACATGATGATCATCTCGGCATCGGCGATTGGCTCGGTGGCGCCGAGGCACTCGACACCCACCTGCCTGAATTCGCGATAACGTCCCTTCTGCGGACGCTCGGCGCGAAACATCGGCCCTGCATACCAGAGCTTTGCCGGAGCCGCGCCTTGCGGCACGAGGGCGTGCTCGGCGATGGCGCGTACGACACCCGCCGTACCCTCGGGACGCAGCGAGAGGAGCTGATCGCTCTTGAGCGTGGTGCCCTCGCGCATTGCCTGCATGGCTCCCATCGACCGTACCGAGAAGAGTTCCTTGCTGGCAACGTCACTCGTCTCTCCCACGCTGCGCGTGAAGAGCTCGGTACTCTCAAAAATTGGCGTCTGGATGGGCTCGTAGCCGTAGGCGGAAAACACCTCGTTCGCACGTGCGACGAACTCAAGCCACGCGCCTGCGCGGTCAAAGATAAGATCCTGAGTGCCTTTCGGTGCCTTGTATCGCATTACTTGCCGTCCCTTTCATTCGTCTGGTCTCCGCCTGCGACAGGCTCGTCGCTCACGACGATGGCATCGACATCGATGGGCTGCGGGTCATCCGGGCCTTGCGCGTCCTCGACAGTCGCGCTCATGGTCGCAAGTTCGTCCTCGTATGCCTGCTTGTGAGCGGCGTTTTCCTCGATGCGAGCTATGAGCTCGGCATGCGATGCACGAAACGCCGCATCATCTGCCAGCTGCTCGTAGACATCGCGGCCAAGCTGCTGCATGAGCTTGTTCTCCTCAAGCACCAAGTCGGCAATCTTCATCTTGATCCTGGCCTTAGCCGCCACATCACCCGCCGTCGACGCAAGCCCTGACACGAACTCGCTGCCCTTGTCGATGAGCTCTTTGGCGGTTTCCTGAAAACTACTCATGCATGGCTCCTTTGCAGATGATGGTCATGTACGCAAAAGAGGCCCATCAGGGCCTCTCGAGGTAACGCGTATATACACGAAGACTAGGCGCGGGTAACCTTGCCGGCCTTCAGGCAGCTCGTGCAAACGTTTGCCTTGCGAACGTGACCCTTGGCGTCCTTGATGGTGACCTTCTGGATGTTGGGACGAAAGACCCTGTTGGTCACACGGTGGGAGTGGCTGACATTGCGGCCTGCTGCCGGATGCTTTCCGCAGACCTCGCATACCTTCGACATCTTCGTTCTCCTTGCTACAAACGGCTTACGCCGGATTTCCATGCGGATTGAGCGTGTCACCACGCGAATTCAGAACTATAGCACAAATTGCATGAATTGAGACGATGATTTTCTGGATGGCGTGGATTCCTCGTTTGTCCGTCGACAATCCCTATGACCTTGGGTGAGCATCCTTGTAGACGTCCTTCATGTGCTGCAGCGACAGATGCGTGTAGACTTGCGTCGTCGAAAGGCTCGCATGTCCGAGCATCTCCTGCACGCTGCGCAGGTCGGCACCGCCCTCGACCAAATCCGTTGCGAAGGCATGGCGCATGTCATGGGGATGCAGACTCGGGTCAAGGCCCGCCTGGACAGCCCGCTGCTTGAAGACGCGTCGTAGACTATCGGCAGACATCGCGTTTCCGCGTGTGGAGACGAAGAGCGCGTTGCCGCAGGCATCCTCTAGAAGAGCCGGACGCCCCTCTCGCACGTAGCGGTCCACGGCTTCGAGCGCGATGGGATACAAAGGGACGATGCGCTCCTTGGAACCCTTGCCAAAGAGACGGATGCTCGCATCCGAGAAATTGACGTCAGCAAGCTCGAGACGGGCAAGCTCGGCAATACGGGCGCCACTCGCATAGAGTAGCTCGAGAAAGGCTTGGTCGCGCAGACCGACGGGATCGTCTTCGCATACGGCAAGCAATCGCTCGATGTCGGAGTCGCTCGTCTTGCGCGGGAGGTCGCGTCCCAACTTGGGTGACGACGTCGCTGCCGCGGGATTAAGCTGCGTGACATTCTGGACGTTCAGATACTTGAAGAAGGTGCGTATGGCCGAAAGGCGTCGAGAAACCGTCTTGGGAGTATAGCCAGAGGCATTGAGCTCCACGAGGTAACGGCGAAAGCGACGATACTCCACCTGAAGCGGGTCGAGACCACTACGTGCGGCCCAATCAAGGTAGCTGCGTATGTCGATGCAGTACGCACGCACAGTGTTATCGGAAAGCCCCCGCTCGACCGAGAGATGCCGCGCAAAGGCGCAAGCCCAACGCACGGCACTCGCGTCGAGGCGCTCGTCGGCGAAGCATTCCTCGGGAGAGAAGGCCTTCGTCATGATTGCGATACCCCATCGAAGAGGTCGGGACGTCCCGCAACGAAATCGTCGATAGCCGCATGCGCCCGCGCGGCATAGGCAGCCTTGCGCTCGCGCTTGTTGCGTATCTTGGGTTCGATGGGATCGATGATGCCGTAGTTGACATGCATGGGCTGGTAATCTTTTGTGCCAGGATCGGTCGCATACGCGAGCAGGCAGCCAAAGAGCGAGTCGCGTGGCAAGACCGGTGCATCAAGTCCGGCAAGTTCGGCGTAGACGGCGAGCGCGACGAAGAGCCCCGAAGCGACGGCCTCGAGGTATCCTTCCGTACCCGTGAGTTGACCTGCGAGATGCACCTCGGACCTCGAGGGGATGGCAAGCGTCTTCGTCAGCACGTGCGGCGTGTCGACAAAGGTGTTGCGATGCATGACGCCGAAGCGCGAGAACTCGGCGTTCTCGAGGCCGGGAATCATCCTGAAGACGCGTTCCTGTTCGCCAAAGCGCAGGTTGGTCTGGAAGCCGACGAGGTTGTATGCCGTCGCCGCGGCGTTCTCGGCGCGCAGCTGCACGGCGGCCCAGGGGCGCTTGCCCGTACGCGGATCGGTAAGCCCAACCGGTTTGAGGGCACCATGCGAGAGCGCGTCGCGCCCGGTACGCGCGACTTCCTCGACCGGTTGGCATGCCGCGAAGAGCTCGCGGCGCTCGAAATCTTTCTCGATGACGCGGCCCGCGTTGACGAGCTCGCCAACGAAGGCCTCGTACTCCTCACGATTCATGGGAGCGTTGAGATAGTCGGCCGTGTCACCTTTGTCATAGCGTGACTGGGCGAAGATGACCGAGCGGTCAAGGGAGTCCGCCTCGACGATGGGGGCTGCCGCATCGTAGAACGCAAGACCTTGCGAGCCGAGCTCGTCGGCAAGTTGCCTCGCGAGCGCATCGGCCGTGAGCGGGCCGGTCGCGATGATAACCGGACCATCGGGGATGCTCGTGCACTCCTCGCGCACGAGCCTGATGTCGGGCGATGCGTCGATCAGGCGCTGCACGGCAGCGGAGAACTCGTCGCGATCGACTGCGAGCGCACCGCCTGCGGCCACGCGCGTATCAAAGGCGCAGGCAAGGAGTCTGGATCCAAGCGCGGAGAGCTCGTACTTGAGCGATCCTGCCGCCGTTTCGGGATCGACGCTCTTGAGGGAGTTCGAACAGACGAGCTCGGCGACGTTGCCCGTCTTGTGTACGGGCGTGGGATGCTCGGGGCGCATTTCGACCAGACGTACGGGCACACCGCGCAAGGCGAGCTGCAAAGCGGCCTCGCAACCGGCGAGCCCTGCCCCGATGACCGTGACCATCGGAAACCCTCTATCGACCATAGACAACAAACGACCTCACCTATAGCAAACCGCTCCAGAATCCTACTTCTCGAGCTTGGGATAGCTGATGCCCAAGACATCCGCGAGCTTCTTGAGCGCCTGCTCTTCTGGAACACCTGCTTCAGCTTGCTGATTCAGGTACCTTTGCATTTCCTCTTTGGTCATTTCCTGATCATCCATGGTGCATTCCTTTCGGCAAGCTGCTTGAACTCACCGATTCACCTTACCATTGTCCGCATCTTCTTGTCCCGTGATGCGAGGAATTGCATACGTCGCCCCTTAGTGCCGTGGCACGAGCTGGTAGCGACCGTCCACGCCACGCTGGACGAGGTTGTCGAGCTCGTAGGAGGCAAGGCGTCTCGAAAGCTCGCCGGGAGAGAAGTCGAAGTAGGCCGCGAGCTGCTGGGCGGAAAGCGCCTCGGCGGCAAGTGCGCGCAGGACGGGATCGTCGCCGATGAGGTCATCGCATGCATCCCCCTCCCCCTTCGTGACCCTATCGGAAAGCAGCTCGTACATGGAATGGGCCCAGGCAAGCTCGATCGCGGAATCGAGGGTCTCGGTATCGACGACGCAATAGGCGCCCTGGGCGATGAGATGGTTGGTACCGCGCGAGTTGGGCGAGGTGATGGAGCCGGGCACGGCCGCGACGTCGCGGTTGGCGCGCAAAGCCGCATCCGCCGTCGAGAAGGTCCCGCTCGGGAGGCCAGCCTCCACGATGAGCACAAGTGCCGCAAGTCCCGCGATGATGCGATTGCGTCGCACGAAGGTCGGACGCAGCGGCTGGGTACCCCAGGGATTTTCGGAGATGACAGCACCTTGGGCATCTATGACACGTTGGAACAGTGCGCGGCCGCGCTTGGGATAGGTCACGTCGGCACCCGAGCCAAAGACGACGACCGTCGGGCAACCGGCATCGAGCGCCATGCGGTGCGCACGCTGGTCGCATCCCATCGCGCCACCGGAGATGATGGGAATGCCGCGCGAGGCGATATGCGAAGCAAAGGCCTCGGCGCAGGCCAGGCCATAGGGCGTTGCCTTGCGAGAGCCGATGATGGCAATGCCCGGACGCAGGGCGGCCGGATTGCCGATACCGCGAAGCACGCGAGGCGGATCGGGTGTATCGCGCAATATGGCAGGATACTCCTCTGAGGCGATATCAATCTCGAATCGTGGGCCGTCCAATTGGCGTGCATCGTCCATAGCTACTCCAGGTTATTGTCGACACGGTACATACACGACTCGAGCAGATGCTCCTCGCGAACGGACTCGCTCTCGTCGAGGTCGGCAATCGTGCGCGCCACGCGCAGGATACGCACGATGCCACGCCCCGAGAGAAAATGCTTGTGTGCCATGTCCTCAATGAGCTTGTGGCCAGCGGTGCTGAGCCCGCATGATTCAATCACCTCATGTGGCGTGACGTTTCCAAGCGACTCCATACGCTCGCCGCGCCAGCTCGCACGCTCGCGTGCCGCACGCACCTCGTCGGCGATCCGTGCCGAGCACGTGCCCCTGCCGCTCTCCAACACGCGTGTGGGGTCGACACGGGTGACCTCGCATATGAGATCGATGCGATCCTTGAGCGGACCGCCTAGTTTTGCCTGATAGTGACTTATCTGGTTCTCACTGCAGCGGCAGGCGTGCGCGGCATCACCCAGAAAACCACAGGGACAGGGATTGGAGGCGGCTATGAGCTGAAAGCGCGCGGGAAAGACCGCACGCGAGCCCACCCTGCTCACGACAACCCTGCCGTCCTCGATGGGCTGACGCAGAGCCTGCAAAGCGCTGTTCGAGAACTCGGCGAACTCATCAAGGAACAGCACGCCGTTATGGGAAAGCGACACTTCGCCTGGCCGCACGTTACCTGATCCGCCGCCGACGAGCGAGGCGACCGTCGCCGAATGATGCGGTGCGCGAAAGGGGCGTACGCCCGACGTAATGGCATGCAGGTCGAGGCCGGCGACCGAGTGAATGAGCGCCGTCTCGATGCGCTCCTCCTCGTCAAGTGGCGGGAGTATGCTCGGCAAGCGTTTTGCAAGCATGCTCTTGCCCGCACCGGGAGGCCCGATGAGCAGAGCGCCATGCCCGCCTGCCGCCGCAATCGTGAGAGCGCGCACGGCGAATTGTTGGCCGACGACATCACGATAATCGAGTTGCTCGGCACCTACCCCAGCCTCGAGCGTGTCGGGAGGAGAAAACGATGCGGATCGCAGCTGGGCAAGATGATCGATGCACACGTGATCGAGCCCGCTGAGCTTTGGCATGCACGTTGCATCGGATGCGGATAGCAGGCGCAACTGGTCTCGTTGGGCACCGATGGCGTATGCGAGCAAGCCGTCAACGGGACGCACGGCACCATCAAGGGCAAGCTCTCCCACGGCCAGGGTCTCCTCGACACAAGCCGGGTCAATCTGTCGCGTTGCAAGAAGATATGCGATCGCGATAGGCAAATCGAAGCCGGAGCCACTCTTGCGCACGGTGGCAGGAGCCAGGTTGATAACCACGTGGCTGGCCGGCATATCGAAACCGGCCGCCCTCACGGCACTTCGCACCCGCAGACGTGCCTCTTGCACGGACGCATCGGCCATGCCGACGATGTGCCAGCCAGGCAACCCCGGCCCGATCTCGATCTCAACCGTGACGGGAACGGCCTGGACACCGTAGAGGGCGCAGGTGGGGACGCAGGCGCGTACGGTCCTAGAAGCACTCATTGAAGCAACCCTTATGATGACGCAGGAGCGCGCGATGAGGTGCCGTAACACAGATCGCAATGGCATCGAAGCGGACGCTGCTGTTGTCATCCCAGTCATCGGTCACCATCATGTAACACAGCGCGATGCGTTCGTAGCGGCTTTGCTTGTTGCGCGTGATCGCCTCCTCGGGAAGCCCGGCCTCGAGGCTCTGGCGCGTCTTGACCTCGATGAAACAAAGCGTGTCTTCCGGATCGCGCGCGATGATGTCCGCCTCTCCGAAGCGACAGAACCAATTGCGCTTGACGATCGTGTACCCGCGAGACTTGAGGTAGCGCACGGCCGCCTCTTCGCCTTTCCTGCCGAGTTCCTGACGTGACTCGATATGACCTTCCTGCTCGTAGGGATCCCCGCAGAATTCCTCGGGCGAGATATCGAAACTGCGATCCGGAGGTACGCTCGGTGCGCGAACGACCGTTTCGGCATCTTCGTCCGCTGCCCCATCGCCGTCCTCGTTGGCGTCTTCCTCGTTCGTTGCTCCAGCCTTGCTCTCATCGTTCTCGACTTTGCCTTCGGCGGACTCGAGCAAATCCTCGTCGATATCGCATGCGGACCCATCGCCGCATTCGTCATCGCAGGCTTCCTCGTCTTTAATCATGCCATGCTCGTCATCTGGTACTTCCTCGTCATTTCCGGGATATGCAATCTGCGCTTTTGCGGCCATGTTCATCCTTTCTCGCCAAACTACCGTGGGGGAAATTCTTTCAGGCAAATCCAACAAAAACGCCGAATGTCTTTGGTCAAATCACCGAGCAAACACCCATCGATTCAAGACCTCTCTCCAACGAAAATCGGAACGAATCCGGATGCGATTTGCGCTATGCACGACACGCACGCCGTGGGATACTGAGCATGCAAAACGACAGAGCGGAGGGTTCATGAAAGAGGAACGCGCGCAGTACATTGCCGATATCCTGGCGTTGGATGGAGACGTCAACGGACGAGAAATGGCACTTGCCTTCATCGCCGACTCAGATGTCTGGGTTCATGGAGCGCCTGCGCCATTTCCCTACGTGCCATACCTCTTCAACAAAGAGGACCGCGCCTATATCGCCGATCAAGTAACGACCATGCACCGCATTCTCTGCAAGGTGATCAGACGCTACCTTGACGACGAGGGTTATCGCGAGCTCTTTCACTTTCCCGAGGAGTTGCATCGCCTCATCATGCTGCCTTGCGACTACGACGACCTTCTGCCCATGGCGCGCTTCGACCTCTTCCTGAACGAGGATGATCTGAGCTACAAGTTTTGCGAATTCAATACGGACGGCAGCGGTGCCATGTCGCGCGACTACATGATCGGCAAGGCTCTCATGCAAGGCACGGCCTATAAGCGCTTCGCGCAAAATCACGAGCTCAGGCAGTTCGAACTCTTCGACAGCTGGGTCGCGTCCTTCATGCGTATATACGAAAGCCGTCCCAGCGCACGTCCCAACCCGACGATTGCCGTCACCGATTTTCGCGAAAGCGGGGTCTTCAGCGACTTCAACCGTTTCATTGAAGCATTCCAGAAGGCAGGATACGACGCGCGTTTCACCGACATACGTGACTTTGAGTTTGACGGCGAGCATCTCATCGACTCGACTGACGGTCAGATCGTCGATGCCATCTACCGTCGAGCGGTCACGAGCGAAATCCTGCGGCATCCTGGCGAGTGTGATGGTCTCATCGACGCCGTGGCTGCTGGCAAAGTCTGTCTCATCGGGCATTTCCGCACGACGGTCGTGCATTCCAAGGAAGTCAACATCGCCTTGTTCGACGAGCGCACCCGCGTGTTCCTGAGCGAGGAGGAAGCCGCCTTCGTGGACGCACACGTACCGCGCACCTATCGCCTCGAAAGCGGCGTGGACGGCTTCACGCTCGACGAGGTCAAGGACGACAAGGACGCCTGGATTATCAAGCCGGCCGATGATTACGGCGCGCACGGCGTATATCCCGGCGTCGACTTTGACCAGGAGCGATGGGAGCGCATCGTGGACGAGAACCTCGATGCCGGATACATCGTGCAGGAGTTCTACCAGCCGCCTCGCGTCGATATCATCAACACCGTCATCGATGATGACGACCCGTGCAAAGTCGAGTCATGGCAGTCCATGCCCGGCGTGTATCTCTACGAGGGCAAGCCCGTTGGCTTCTACTGCCGTCTAGGCAACGAGGGCGTCATCGCCATCGACCACGGTGGTCTATGCGCCAATAGCTTCGCCGTCGACTAATCGACGGCGAGCTCGGCAGCGGCCTTGAGCCGTTGTTCGACAATGGCCCGATCCAAAAGTTCGATAGACTCGAAGAGCGGCGGGCTCACCATGTTGCCGCACACGGCAACGCGAATCGGCTGGAAGACGAACTTCGGCTTGGCGTCGAGCTTCTCGAGCAAGCCGCGCAACGCGGCCTCGATGCCCTCGACCGTCCACTCGCAATCCGCGAGCACCTCAGCGGCCTCAAGCAGGGCCGTCTTCGCGCCCTTGCCCTCCTTGCGGAGGACCTTCTCGACGCTCTTCTCGTCAAGTTCGATATGCTCGTCGAGAAGATAGGCAATCATGGGCACGGCCTCAGTCATGAGCTTGACGCGCTCGCTCACGAGCGGATAGATGGCCTCCAGACGTGGGCGCATCGCCTCGACACCGGCCTCGTCCGCTGCATACCCCGCCTCGATGAGATACGGCGCGAGTACGTCGACGAAGGCCGCCGCACCCATCTGCTGGATGTACTGGCTGTTGATCCACTCGAGCTTGTCGTAGTCAAGCGAGCTCGGATTCTTGCTGATGCGCTCGAGTGTGAAGAGCTTGGCCATCTGCTCGCGCGTGAACAGCGTGGTCTCGCCGTCGGGCGCCCAGCCGAGCAGTGCGAGGTAGTTGAAAAGCGCATCGGGCAGGTAGCCCATATCGCGATATTCCTCGACGCTTGCCGCACCGTGACGCTTGGAGAGCTTCTTGCCATCCGGGCCGCAGATCATCGGCAGATGGGCGAAGGTCGGCGTGGGATAGCCGAGGGCCTCGTAGACGAGGACCTGACGCGGTGTGTTGGACAGATGGTCATCGCCGCGGATGATGTGCGTCATCTTCATGTTCACGTCATCGCAGACGACCGCGAAGTTATAGGTGGGCGTGCCGTCGCTGCGCACGAGAATCATGTCGTCCATGAGGGCGGCGTCGAACTCCGCATCGCCGTGGATGATGTCGTGCACGACGATGGTGCCGCGATCCTCGGGGACCTTGAGGCGCCACACATGGGGCTCGCCCGCATCGATGCGCTTCTGGGCCGCCTCGCGGCTCAGGCTGCGGCAAGGATCGGGCTCGTTGGCAGCACCAGCCTGCACGGCCTCGCGACGCGCCGCAAGCTCCTCGGAAGTGCAGAAGCAGGGATAGACGTTACCGCTCTCCTTGAGCTGCTCGAGGGCCTCCCTATAGGTGTCGAAACGCTCGGTCTGCATATAGGGACCGTAGTCGCCTCCGATGTGTGGACCCTCGTCCCAGTCGAGGCCGAGCCACCTCATGGCGCGGATGATGAGGTCGATGTTCTCCTTGGTCGAGCGTTCGGGATCGGTATCCTCGATGCGTAGGACGAAGGTACCGTCCATCGCGCGTGCGAACGCCCAGTTATAGATGGCGGTGCGTGCACCGCCAATGTGCAGCTTGCCCGTCGGCGACGGGGCAAAGCGAACTCGAACCTCACTCATAGCTCATCCAATCTTTCCAGAAGCGCGAAATGAGACAGTTGCTCAGGGACGTTGTCTCATCGAAAATGAGACAACGTCCCTGAGCAACTGTCTCATTCCTTTGTTAAAGAGGGGATAACGCCGTGCGCTATCCCCTCCCGACTGACGTACAGTTGAAGGAGCGTTACTCGCCGAGCTCGATGCGGGCGAAGGAGACGACCTTGATGTCGTCACCAATCTCCTTGGCGCACTTGGCGATGTAGGCGCCGACTGTGATGTCCGGATCCTTCACGAACTCCTGCTCCACGAGGCAGTTCTCCTTGTAGAACTTCTCCATACGGCCCGTGGCGATCTTCTCCTGGATGTTCTCGGGCTTGCCGGACTCAGCAGCCTGGGCCTTGTAGATCTCGAACTCGTGCTCGCGGATGTCCGCAGGCACGCTTTCCTTGTCGAGCGACACGGGATTGGTCGCGGCGATCTGCATGGCAACGTCCTTGCCCATGGCCAGGAAGCGCTCGTCGGTAGCCGTGGCCTCGTTGTTGAACGTGAAGCCCACGAGCACGCCGATGCGGCCGTTCATGTGAATGTAGGGGACCAGTGCGCCCGTACCGTCGATCTCAAGACGCTTGAAGTTCGAGATCTGCATGTTCTCGCCGATGATGTGGATGGCCTCGGTCAGCGCATCGCCAACCTTCTCGCCCTCGTACTCGCTCTCGAGGAGCTCGTCGACGGTAGCGGGATTGTTATGGACGACGGCACGCGTGAAGGTGTCGCAGTAGTCCTGGAACTTGTCGGTGAGTGCGACGAAGTCGGTCTCGCAGTTGACCTCGACGACGGCACCCTTGCGCGCATCGTTCTTGCAAACGGCAACGTTGACGCGGCCTTCGTTAGTCGCGCGACCGGCCTTCTTGGCTGCCTTGGCAAGACCGTGCGTGCGCAGCACGTCGACGGCCTTCTCGAAATCGCCCTCAGCCTCGGTAAGAGCCTTCTTGCACTCCATCATGCCAGCTCCGGTGGCCTCACGGAGCTCCTTGACCATCTTTGCGGTGATCTCTGCCATTACTCTGCAACCTCCTCGGTCTTCTCTTCAATCTCTTTAATGGTGGACTCGGAGACCTCGACCCTCTCGGAGATCTCGGGCTCCTCGGGGATGGCGGGGACTTCCTTGTCCGCATCCGCAGTCATCTCCTGCTCGGTAACAACCGTGCCAGAACCGGCGATGAGCGCATCGGCGGCAAGCTGGCACAGCAGGTTGACCGAACGGATGGCATCGTCGTTTGCGGGAATGCCGTAATCGATATCATCCGGATCGGCGTTGGTGTCGATCAAGCCGACGATGGGGATATGCAGGCGATGCGCCTCGCGCACGGCGTTATCCTCGTGCTTCGTGTCAACGATAAAGAGCGCATCGGGGAGGTCGTGCATGTTACGGATGCCGCCCAGGGCGAGCTCGAGCTTGGTGTGCTCCTTGTTGAGACCGGCCTGCTCCTTCTTGGTGTATGCGTCGAAGCGACCATCGGCCTTCATGGCCTCGATCTCCTCCATGCGCTGCACGCGCGTGCGGATCGTGGCGAAGTTGGTGAGCATGCCGCCCATCCAACGGTAGTTGACGTAGGGCATGCCGCAGCGCTCGGCAGCGGTCTTGATGGGCTCCTGGGCCTGCTTCTTGGTGCCAACGAAGAGAACCTTCTTGCCAGCGGCGCCCAAGTTGTAGAGGAAGCTATACGCATCGTCGATGGCGTAGAGAGACTTCTTGAGATCGATGATGTAGATGCCATTACGCTCGCCGAAGATATACGGCTTCATCTTCGGGTTCCAGCGGCGGGTCTGATGGCCGAAGTGAACGCCGGCCTCCAGAAGGGACTTGATGGACACAGTTGTAGCCATTGTGGGTAAACCTCCAGTTTTCGTTAGTCCTCTGCTCGGATCATCGCCGTGCTGCCCGCAACCCCCTTCGGGGCCACTAGCGGGGCGGCTCCCCTCGCATGTGAAATAAAAGCTACTGCCATGCGTTTTCGCACAGCTTGCCAATTCTATCTCTGCCACAAGGCGCATGCAAGGATTAATTAAGTGCTACCATTGCCCAATACCTATCGGGAGCTGCGCAGCAGAACGCGGCTGAGAGGCGAAATCAATCGCGACCGACAAGACGGTTCCGGTAATGCGGGACTGGAAGGGATTGCCATGGACAACACCATACTCATCATCGCCGCATCGGACAGCTGCGCCGGAGCGGGCATCGAGATCGACCTCAAGTGCGCCGCTGCGCACGGCGTTCACGGCACCTGTGCCATCACGGGCGTGACAGCGCAAAACACCTACGAGGTCACCGCTATCCAGAGTATCGAGCCGACTATCGTGCAGGCGCAAATCGACGCCGTGTTCGCCGACATGCCGCCGGCGGCCATCAAAATCGGCATGCTCGGAGACGCCGACGTGGCCCGGGCAGTCGCCACATCACTTGCCGAGCACCCGGAGGTGCCGGTCGTGCTCGACCCCGTGCTCGTCGCCACGTCAGGCGCGACGCTCACCGAGGCAAGCGTTTTTGAGCTCGTGCGTGATACGCTCATTCCCCGTGCGACGATGGTAACTCCCAACATTCCGGAGGCCACCGAGCTCACGGGCATCGAAGTGCACGACGCCGAAAGCATGGGACAGGCCGCCCGCTTCTTCCTGGATTCTGGTGCAGGGGCCGTGCTCATCAAGGGTGGGCATGACCAGGCAGATCTTCTCGTCGACCGTCTGTACGTCGGCGATGAGGTCCGTGAGTTCATCTCGCCGCGACTGCCGGGTGAATACCACGGCACGGGTTGCTGCCTCTCTACCGCGATTGCCTGCAACCTGGCTTGCGGCAAGTCCCTTGTCGATGCGGTTCGTGATGGTCACGACTTCATCGCCCGCGCGCTCGTGCAGCCACTCGAGCTCGGGCACGGAACACAAATGTTCGACCCGTTGCGTGCATCAAACGTCTGGAAGCGCACGACTCTCTAGACAAGATCAATCAGAGCTCAAGGCGGCCCGAAAGGACGCGTATGAAACCTGTCATCGATTACACGCTCTATCTGGTCACCGACCGTGACCTTATGTCGACCGGCACCCTCGTCGAAGCCGTCGAGGCGGCCTGCGCAGGCGGCGTGACGCTCGTGCAGCTGCGCGAAAAGCACGTCACTCGCGAGGAGTACGAGACGATCGCACGCGATGTCAAGCGCATCTGCGATGCATATGATGTCCCGCTCATCATCAACGACAGCCCCGAGGTTGCCGTCGCTGTCGGTGCTGCCGGCGTTCACGTGGGACAGGAAGACCTCGAAGCATCGCGCGTGCGCGACATCGTAGGTCCCGACGCCATCGTCGGCGTGTCTGCTGCAAGCGTCGCAGAAGCGCGAGCGGCCCAGGCAGCCAGCGCCGATTATCTAGGCGTCGGTGCCATTACCCCCACGGCCACCAAGCCCGAAGCTGGCGTATTGACCATCGATGAGCTGCGCGAGATCGTTGACTGCGTCGATATCCCCGTAGTTGCCATCGGCGGGGTGAATGCCCAGACCATACCCTCGCTTGCCGGCTTGGGACTTGCCGGCTACTCCGTCGTTTCGGCGATTATCGCCGCTCCAGATATCGAAGCCGCCAGCCATGAATTACGCGAGCTCATCGACGAAGGCGAACGAGCATGAACGGCACCTGCCACATCGTGTGTGCCGGTCCCGGGGGCGTGACAATTGGACAGGTCATTTGTCCCACGAACCCCAGTGGGACAA
>JABLTO010027273.1_pt1 | contig 68505 bp, 57 predicted proteins | sample 7160091 | NCBI WGS metagenome assembly JABLTO01 (sample SAMN14651225, study PRJNA627086) | human gut metagenome | isolation source: feces | host: Homo sapiens
AATTGCGGCAACTTCCGGATGATTGGCATCTCCGGCAATGAGAATAAAATCTCCGGCCCTGGTGTGCTCTTCTACAATGCGGTGAATTTTTGCGACAAAGGGGCAGGTGGCATCTACATAAGGGTTTCCGGCCTGTTCCAGCTCTTCATACACACTTGCGCTGACACCGTGAGAGCGGATAACCACGCACTCTTCTGGTTGCAAATCTGCAATGGAATCCACGATGCGCGCCCCGCGGCTGGTGAGATCGTCTACCACGTTTTGATTGTGAATAATCGGGCCTAAGGTGGCGATGTGGTGGTGCTGTTCCAGTGCCTGATAACAGAGCTTGACCGCGCGGTCTACTCCGAAGCAAAAGCCGGCAGATGCGGCCACTGTGATTTCAGCCATGTCGAATTATTCCTCCGTAGTCCGGGCAGACTGCTCTGCCTGCTTTTTTTGTTCCAGTGCAGCACGCTTTTTGTCCTGTGCAATTTCAATAGATGTGCGGTGCTTGGGGACATCATGCAGAATCGGAAACGGCGGATTATCTTCTACCATTGTCTTGATGCTGTTCATGATATCCTTCCGCATGGCGTGCATTTCATGGGGTGTGGAATTTGCATCCAGCCCGTAGTCTGCGGCATACAGGGGCTTTCCCACCCGGACACAGATGCGGCTGCGGAAGTGCAGGTTATTGGAATCGAAGATCAGTCCGATGGGCACTACCGGTTTTCCGCTTCTGGCCGCCAGGACGCAGACGCCGCTTTTGCCTCGTCCCACTTTGCCGTCTGTGTGACGCGTACCCTCCGGGAAAATGGTCAGATGACGGCGCTTGTCCAGGCGGCGCGTGGCCTCTGTGAGCATGTCATACTCCGGGTGCTTGGCATCTGCCGTAGGAAAGGCACCCATGAATCGGATGAAATTCCCGAAAACAGGATTTTTGAAGAGTGGTTCTTTTGCAATAAAGTTAAAGGGATGCGGCGCAGCCATTGCCACGAGAACCGGATCCAGATAGCTGCGGTGATTGGATGCAAAAATAATCGCTGTGCCCTTGGGAATATTTTCCCTTCCCTCAAAGGAAATGCGGTAATAGAACAGGAATACAAACCGCACAATATAGTAGGCAATGCGGTAAAAGAAAAATACAATGGGATAAGGCAAAAAACAACCTCCTTTTCAGAGCATGCTGTCGGTATGGTTATTCTACGTCCAGCCGCTGTTCAATCAAGTCCATGATTTCCTCGCAGACTTCATGGAAGCCCATATTTGTGCTGTCGATGAGGACGGCGTCCTTTGCCTGCTGCAGCGGCGAAACCTCGCGGTGCATATCGTTATAATCCCGCTGCTTGATATCGCTCAGAATCTGGTCATAGGTGGGCTTGTCCGGCTTGTCCTCCATTTCCAGATAGCGGCGGCTGGCGCGTTCTTCCGCAGAGGCAGTCAGATAAATTTTCAGGTCTGCGTCCGGAAGCACTACGGTGCCGATATCCCGGCCGTCCATAATTACGTTGAATTCCCGTGAAATATCCCGCTGGGTTTCCAGCAGGAACTCCCGTACCTCCGGCAGTGCAGAGACTTCAGAGGCCTTCATGGAAATTTCCGGGGTGCGGATTTTATCAGTGACATTTTCATCATTCAGGAAAATGCACTGGGTGCCGCCGAAATACTTGAGTTCCAGGTGGCACTTGTCCTCCAGCGCATCCAGAAATGCCTTTCTGGAGGGATATTCTGTGGAGAACAGGGCAATGGCACGATAGAGCGCGCCGGTGTCTACATAGACAAAGCCCAGTTCAGAGGCAACTTCTCTGGCAATACTGCTTTTGCCGGCTCCCGCAGGGCCGTCAATGGCGATATTAATTGTTTTCATATGGATGATATCTCCTTTTTATGTATCATATATCACCGCTGTCCTGGAAGAACAGCGGCTCAGAGCAATCGAAACCGCAAACTATTCTGACAGTACCCGATTGCCTGAAAAAATTTGGAACAAAATTACAATGCAGAAAATCTGCGATGCCGTTGGTATCAGGGCCCTGCTGCACCCTGCATGGCAATTCCGGCGCTGTACGCCGTCGCAAAGGCGATTTGCAGATTGAAACCGCCGGTATAGCCGTCTGCATCCAGGATTTCTCCGGCAAAATACAGCCCCGGACAGCACTTCGATTCCATAGTCTTGGCGTTGACCTCCCGGACGGATACACCGCCCCGTGTGATAATGGCCTCATCAATGGGGCGGAATGCCCGAATCCGCAGGGGCAGCGCTTTTATCCGGCTGTCCAGCGTCTGCCGCTGTTCCCGTGTAAGGCTGTTTGCCTTTTGATTGGGCGGAATCCGGCACTGCCGCAGTACCGGCAGAATCAGCTTTGCCGGAAGCAGGGCGTGGAGCAGGTTCCCTAAGTCCCGGTTGGGGCTTTCGGAGAGATCGCGCTGTATGCGCCGATCCAGCTGCTCCGGTGTCAGGCCTGGCTTCAGGTCAATCTCCAGCCGATAGTCCTGGGGTGTGCCTTTTCGCATCACAGCGCTGGCACTGAGCACCAGCGGCCCGGATACCCCAAAATGGGTAAAGAGCATTTCTCCCAGTTCTTCGAACACGCATTTTTCTCCGTGGTACAGCCGCAGGGTGACGTTGCGGAGAGAAAGTCCCATGGCATCCCGGCACCAGATTTCTTCTGTGACCAGGGGAATCAGGGACGGCTGGGGGGAGACAATGGTATGTCCGGCCTCCTGTGCCAGGAGATAGCCGGAGCCGTCGGAACCCGTTTTGGGATAGGACATGCCGCCGGTTGCCAAAAGTGTCGTTTTGGCGTGGATTTCACGCCCGTCTGTGAGAACGACGCCGGTGCAGCGTCCGTCGGGACTGCGCAGCAGATGTGCCGCTTTGCCGCGGACTACCGGAATGCCGGCACGCTTTACAGCATACCGCAGCGCCTGTACAATGTCCTCGGCCCGGTCACTGACAGGAAATACCCGGCCGCCCCGTTCTGTTTTCAGCGGAACGCCCAGATCCTCAAAATACGCCATGACATCCTGGGGCATGCACCGGGAAAAGGCGCTGTACAAAAACTTGCTGTTGCCGGGAATATTGGCAAAAAGCGTGTCTCTGTCACAATTGTTGGTGAGATTGCACCGTCCTTTTCCGGTAATGCGGAGCTTTCGTCCGATTTGTTCATTTTGTTCTAAAATGATGCAGCGTTCTCCGCTGCCGGCGGCGGTCAGCGCAGCAAATACGCCGGCCGGGCCGCCGCCGATACATAAGTGGTCTGTATCCATATTTCCTCACATTCTTTAGAACTTGTGCGCAAGTGCGTCTGCTGCCGGGAAATTTTCCGGCGGCATGGCTTCTATTCAGGAGAGCAGCTTTTTGGTGCGCGCCAGGAGTTTTTTGCGGCGTGCTTCCGTTGCAGCGGTGTCAATCTGATAGCCGTCCTGCGTTTTTTGCAGAACGTCTCCTTCTTTCACCTCTGTCGGGAGCAGCTGCCGCGGCACGTTTTCCATGCCGTCCTCGGTTTCCAGAACAGCTGTTGTTCCTTCTATTCGATCCAGAATGATCATATTTTCGCCCTCCTTCAAAGGTGGTACGCTTATTTTTCTGTGGAGACAGTCAGTGTCTGTCCGTCTGATGTAATGGTGACGGTGCCGTTTTCATCCGTGCGCCAGATCTGTTCGCCGCAGTATTGCCGGAGCCGATCTACCGCCTCCTGATGGGGATGGCCGTAGGAATTGTCATAGCCGCAGGAAATCACCGCATAACTGGGGCAGAGCGCCTGAAGAAAGTCATCGGAAGAGGATTCCCGGCTACCGTGGTGTCCCACTTTCAGGACATCCGGATGGACATGATCCAGCGCACCGCTGCTCAAAAGATCGTTTTCCTCCGGCTTGGAGGCATCTCCGGTGAAGAAAAATCCGGTGTTTCCGCAGGTCAGATAGGTGCAGATGGAATAGTCATTGAGAGAACTGTAATCCTCGCCGGGGGACGGAATGATTTCCAGAGAAGCACTGCCCAGATCAATGGTGGTGGAAACGGCCTGTGTAAGGCTGAGTCCGTTTTTCTCTACGCCGTCCAGGAAATTTTCATAGGTACGGGTGGTGGGAACCATATCGTCCGGCAGTGCCGGAACCATGACATTTTCAATGGTCAGATCATCATAAGCGGCAGCATAATCCAGAATCTTCGGAAATCCGCCGATGTGGTCTGCATGGGGGTGTGTCCCGATAATCCAGTCCAGCTTTGTGACACCATATTTCTGGAGATCTGCCAGGATATCATTTGCGGCGCTCTGTTCGCCGGCATCAATCAGCACAGCGGCGCTGTCTGTGAGAATCAGTTCGCTGTCTCCCTGTCCCACATCCAGGAAATGTACTGTACAGCTGCCTTCTCCCGTTCCGGAAGAGGCATCTCCGCCAAAGGCCTGCTGTGCGGTATCCGTGAGATATCCTTCAATATCATCCAGCGCACAGCCGGGCAGAAGAAGCAGAGAAAGCGCCGTCAGGGTCGCCGTGATTTTTTTCGGGAAGATGTGTGGTAGTTTCGTGGTGCTGCACCTCCTTTGGATTTTGCCGGGGTGTTTTTATGCTTGTTTCCCGGCTGTCTGGCATCGGGTCTGGATTCCGGTGCCACCAGACAGCCGGGCTTGGTTCCGATGAGATCCTGCCGCCCGGCCTGCCGCAGTGCTGAGAGAACAATCTGTCTGTTCTGCGGCAGATAATATTGCAGCAGTGCACGCTGCATGGCTTTTTCCTTCGCTGTTTTGGGGACATAAACCGGCTCCATGGTATAGGGATCCAGCTCCGTATAATACATACAGGTGGAAATGGTGCCGGGTGTAGGGTAAAAGTCCTGTACCTGTTCCGGGTGCATGCCGTGATCCCGGAGAAACAGGGAGAGCTTTACGGCATCCTGCAAGGTGCTCCCCGGATGAGAGGACATCAGATAGGGAACCAGATACTGCTTTTTCCCAATGCTTTTTGTGATTTCATAAAAGCGTTTCTGAAACGCCTCATAGCATTCTATGTGCGGCTTTCCCATCTTGTCCAGTACGTTGTTGCTCACATGCTCCGGTGCAACCTTCAGCTGGCCGCTGACATGCTCCGACACCAGTTCTTTGAAGAAGGTGTCGTCCTTGTCTGCCATAACATAGTCAAACCGGATGCCGGAACGGATGAAAACCCGCTTCACCTTCGGCAGCTTTCGCAGCTTCCGGAGAATTTCTAAGTATTCGGTGTGATCTACCTGCAATGCTTTGCACGGCTCCGGCGCAAGGCATTTCTTGCCGGGGCACATGCCGTGTTTCTCCTGCTTTTTGCAGGAGGGCAGGCGAAAGTTTGCAGTAGGGCCGCCTACATCGTGGATATACCCCTTGAATCCGGGCATTTCTGTAATTTTTCTGGCTTCTTCCAGGATGGACTCCTCGCTTCGGCATGTAATGCGCCGTCCCTGGTGGAGGGCAATGGAGCAGAAGTTACAGTAGCCGAAACAGCCCCGATTGTGTGCAATGGAGAACTGTACCTCTTCGATTCCGGGAACGCCTCCCTGCGCATCATACATCGGGTGGGGACATCGCTGATAAGGCAGTCGGTACACCCCGTCCAGTTCTTCCTGCGTAAGACTCAGTGCCGGGGGATTCTGCACCAGCATCTGATTTCCATGCCGCTGGAGCACGATTTTTCCGGTGATTTCATCCTGCTGGTCATACTGCTGCCGGGTTGCTTTGGCATAGGCCTTTTTATCCCGGCATACCTGGGCATAGTCCGGGCATTGCACACCGCCCCAGGGGGTCTGCTCTGGTGATGTGAGATAGCAGGTGCCGCGGATACCGGTAATCTCCCGGATGGGAACACCGGCGGCCAGCTGCTGCGCCAGCTCTGTGATCTGGTGTTCTCCCATGCCGTACATCAGCAGATCTGCGCCGCTGTCGGCCAGAATGGAAGGACGAACCGTATCGTCCCAATAGTCATAGTGGGCAAACCGCCGGAGCGAGGCCTCCAGGCCGCCGATGGCAATGGCAGCGTCCGGATATACCTCTCTGATCTTTTGGCAGTAGGTAATAACAGCTCGGTCAGGACGCAGCCCGGCTTTTCCGCCGGGGGAGTACATGTCAGTGCTCCGTCTGCGCTTTGCGGAAGTATAGTGGGCAACCATAGAGTCAATATTGCCGCCGGTTACCAGGAATGCCAGCTTCGGGCAGCCGAACCGGGTGAAATCTCGGGTGCTGTGCCAGTTCGGCTGCGCAATGACACCCACGCTGTATCCCTGGGCTTGCAGCAGCCGGGTGATAATGGCCGCGCCGAAGCTGGGATGATCCACATAGGCATCTCCGGTGATATAGACGAAATCCGGCTGAGATACACCGGTTTCCAAAAGCTCCTGCATTGTCACAGGAAGAAAGTTGGTCATGTATGTTTTCCCTCATTTATTGCAGCCGCCGCATTTTTCGTTCGGCAAGCTGTTCTTTGGTCATCAGTACGCGCCGCGGTTTCGCCCCCTCATAGGGGCCGATTATGCCCATTTGCTCCAGTTCGTCCATCATGCGGGCTGCACGGGCATAGCCCAGCTTCAGCCGCCGCTGAAGCGAGGAGGTGGAGGCCTGGCCGGCTTCTACCACAATTTCAATGGCATGCTCCAAGACATCTTCATCGCTTCCCGGCTCCGGCGCATCGGAGGAAGAAGCGGTTGCGGCAGCACGCTGTTCCTTCTGTTCCGCCTTTGTGACCGGAATGCTTTTTTCCACCTGTTCCATGATTTCGCTGCTGTAGGAGGTCTGTGTCTGTTCCTTGATGAAGTCCACCACTTTTTCGATTTCCTTTGTGGAGGTAAAGCAGCCCTGTACACGGGTGGGCTTGATTTTTCCGTTAGGTAAGTACAGCATATCGCCGTGTCCCAGCAGCTTTTCCGCGCCGCCGGTATCCAGGATGGTACGGGAATCTACCTGAGACATTACAGACAGCGCAATCCGGCTGGGGATGTTTGCCTTGATAAGGCCGGTGATAATATCTGTAGTAGGACGCTGGGTTGCAATAATCAGGTGCATGCCTGCGGCACGTGCCTTTTGTGCCAGACGGCAGATGGCGTCTTCCACTTCCTTGGAGGTAGTCATCATCAGGTCTGCCAGCTCGTCAATAATTACCACAATCTGCGGCATGTATTCCAGCGTGCTGCCCGGCTGTGCGGCGGCAGCGTTGTAATCGCCCAGATCGCGGACGCTGTTTTCTGCAAAGAGATTGTACCGCCGCTGCATTTCCTGCACTGCCCAGTTTAAGGCACCGGCCGCCTTCTTCGGATCTGTTACTACCGGAATCAGCAGGTGCGGAATGCCTTCGTATACAGTAAATTCTACGATTTTCGGGTCAATGAGAATGAGCTTGACTTCGTCCGGCTTTGCATGGTACAGGATACTCATGATGATGGAGTTGGTGCAGACAGACTTACCGGAACCGGTTGCGCCGGCGATAATCATATGGGGCAGCCGTGCAATGTCTCCTACAATTGCATTGCCTGCGATATCGCGTCCCACTGCAAAGGACAGCTTGCTCTTGGAATTGCGGAAGTTGTCGCTCTCCAGGATTTCCCGGAGCGAAACGGTGTCCTTGTGATTGTTTGGCACTTCAATGCCGATGGCCGGCTTTCCGGGAATCGGTGCTTCCATTCGAACGCCCTGTGCCGCCAGGGAAAGGGCAATGTCATCTGCAAGGCCGGTGATCTTGGAAACCTTGATGCCGGCGGCAGGCTGAATTTCGTACCGTGTAACAGACGGGCCTCTGGAAATCCCGGTAATGCGGACAGAAACGCCGAAGCTGTTGAGTGTATCCACCAGAATACCGGCATTTTCCTTGAGTTCCTGCTCGGCGGCAGGATCTCCGGAACGGCTGATGCCGGGCTGTAAAAAGTCAATCGGCGGAATCTGATAGGGCTTTACGGGAATGGGTGCCGGCTGCTGTACCGGAACAGCTGGTGCTTGTTCCGCTGATGCCAGCTCCGGCGGATCCCGGAGCAGTTCCTCCGGAGAAACCAGAGCGTCTGCTGCACCGGCCGGGAAGTCTGTGGGAATGGGAATATCCACATCCATATCGAAATCTTCCGGTGCGGCACCTGCATTCTGCGGGGATGCAGTATCCGTATAATAGCTGCCGCGGATCATAGCGTCCAGATCCGGCGGCAGAAGATCGTCCTCCGGCTGCTGCTGTGCTTCATCTGCTACAGTAGGCTCCGGTATCAATTCGGCATCCTCTTCCGGCGAAGCCCCGGAAAACAGCTTTGGCATCTGGAACTTTTTCTTTTCCTTCTGCACCTGCTTTTTCGGCGGCAGCAAAAATTCCGGTTCTTCAGGCGGAATGTCCGAATCCGGGATTTCATCAGCCCAGTCCGGCTCCTGATTCCACAACGCCCGGAGCTTTCGGAACGGCAGCATGATGTAATACCACAGCTGTCCCATGCTCCAGTCCAGCATCCACATAATGGCGATGAAGAGCAGGACAACAATGACAATCCGGGCCCCCACGGTGCCCAGAATCCGGATCAGCGGATAGGTCAGAATAACGCTGATCACGCCGCCGCTGGTAAAGGCATTATCGGCGGCAGTCTGATATAAGTAGCCCACAGCGCGGAAAAATGTTTTCTTTTCAATGCCGCCGACAAATAAAATCTGTACAAAGCTGCTGGTGAGAATGGTAATGCCAAAGCTGAAAATCAGCCGCCGCGGCAGGGACATTCCGCTCCGGTGCTCTGCGTAATAGGCGGATACCACCAGAAAAATCGGAACCAGAATCACGGAAAATCCGAAGATGCCCCGGACGAAGCGGTGGAGAAAATACCAGCCGGCACTCCCGTGAATAAACGCGATCAGAAAAAACAGAATCGCGCAGGAAAACAAAATGACAGACTGGAACTTTGCGTTTCCGAACTGCTTTTGATTCAGTTTTTCCAGTGCCGCTTCCTTTGCGGTGCGGCCGCTGTCAGAAGCCGCCTTTTTCGCCGGCGTTTTTTTTGCAGCGGCTGTTTTTTTCTTCTTGGATGAAGCTGGTTTTCTTGCCAATTTATGCTCCCTTTCTGGGGAAGCCACGCGTGCCGCACTTGCTGTCACAGGGTGCATGCGAAAAGATGCGGACAGGGTAAAACGGCCTGTCCGCATCCGCACGCATGTGTGTTTCAAGCGCTTTCCGGTGCAGCTGCCTGGATTCGGAACAAATTCTATGAGAGACAGATTCTTATTCCGGATAGCGTGGTTCCCGGGTTTCTATGAGATGATAAAGCGCTTCAATTGCATCATGCAGCGTGCCGATCTGATCGATCAGGCCGCATGCGGCGGCCTCTGCACCGGAGATCACCGTACCGATATCGGTGGCCAGTTCCTGGGTGTTCAGCATCATGCGGCTGAGATCCTCTGCGGAAATCCGGCTGTGCTGCAAAATAAAATGGTTGATGCGCTCCTGTATTTTTTCGAAATAGACCACAGTCTGGGGGACACCCAGCACCAATCCGCTGGTGCGAACCGGGTGCACCGTCATGGAGGCAGAGGGGACGATCATAGAGCGGTCAGCGCACACAGCCAGAGGAATGCCAATGGAATGTCCGCCGCCGATGACCAGCGAAACGGTGGGGGTTTTCATGCCGGCAATCATTTCTGCAATGGCAAGCCCGGCTTCTACATCGCCGCCCATGGTGTTGAGCAGGATCAAAAGCCCCTGAATGCTGCGGTCCTGTTCAATTGCCACCAATGCCGGGAGAACATGCTCATACTTCGTGGTCTTGGTATCCTCCGGCAGGATGTTGTGCCCTTCTACCTGTCCGATTATCGTGAGACAGTGAATCAGATGCTTTGCATTCTGAGAGCGGACAGAGCCGGTCTCTTCAATCAGCTGTGCCTGATCCAGCTGTTCTTCTGTGCCGGAACGGTCGGTGTTGTCTTTTTTCTCTGCTGTCATAGGGGAAAAGCTCCTTTCCTTGAAAAACCAGTGATGCAATCCATCGTTTTTCATAGGATTCCCCAAATTCGGGAAACTATGCAGCAGAGACACCGCCTCCAGCATACCTCTATATTATACCACAAATCCGGAAAAAGTCAAGGCAAAAGCGGCGATTTCCCGGAATTTCATTTTCTTCTGGAAATGGTTCTGCCAAAAGGGAAAATGGGTGCCAAAGCTCCTCGAAAATCCGATGATTTCGGGAAACGATGCCCAATTTCTCCGGTTATTTTTTTGCCGGGGGTGTCTTTTTCTTTGCCGGTGCCTTTTTGTGCTTTTTCTTTTTGCGAACGGAGTCGCCGAAGTTGCCCAGCTTTCGTCCCAGCGAAAAGTATTCTCCGTGGGCGTATGCCAAAAGGCCGCATTGCTGCAAATTCAGCTTGCCCTTGCTGTCCAGAAAGGCTTCTTCTACATTGACACCAGTGATTTCTGCTTCAAATACGGTGTGCGTCCCTAATTCCTTCATGCTTGTGACATGGCATTCCAGGCTGACCGGACATTGTGCAATCAGCGGTGCCTGTACCGTTTGCGCCGGCTCCGGCGTAAGGCCGCATACGGCGAATTTGTCGGTATCTCTGCCGCTGCGGACACCGCAGAAATCTGTGGCCTGCATCATAGCGGAGGTGGGAAGATTGATCACGAATTCCTGACGCTCCCGGATGATGCCATACGAATACCGGGTGGGTCGGACGGAAATGTACGTCATGGGCGGATGGGTGGCCAGGACGCCGGTCCAGGCCACGGTGAGGACATTGGGGTGCTCCATGGTGCCGCAGGTCACTAGGGTGGGGGGAACCGGTGCCAGGAGGACGCTGCCTTTCCAATGCTGTTTTGCCATAGGGGATTTCACTGCCTTTCTGCTGATGGTTTGGATAGGGAGTCTGCTGCGTTATTTCGGCAAGACTCCTGCGGTGCATTTTGTCTATTGTATCATGTCAGATGCAAATTGTCAATTTTCGAAAAGCTTTCCGGGCGCTATTGACATTCTTTGCGAAAATCCGGTATAATGAGGATGCTTTTGGGCGCGTCTGCAAAGCGCCCTAAAAAACGTCAGAAGCTCACCGGCTTTCAGGAAAGGAAAAAATTATGATACAGTGTGCGCCGATCTTTACAGATCATATGGTACTTCAGCAGGGAAAAAATACAGCCGTATTTGGGACGGGTTCACCGGGGGAAACAGTTACAGTTTCTATCCCGGAGCGAAAGCTGTCCGCATCCACAGTGGTGCAGCCCTCCGGCATGTGGCAGGTACAGCTGCCGCCGGCTACTGCCGGAGAGGCCTGTACCCTCCGGGTCAACGATCTTGTATTTCAGGATGTGGTATTCGGAGAAGTGTGGCTGGCCGGCGGCCAGTCCAACATGGAATTTATGCTGAAAAATGCTAAGGGCGGTGCAGAGGAATTAAAGCAGTGCGCGTCCTCCGGCGTGCGGTATTTTCAGGTGCCGCGTAATACATTTGTGGATAAAAAATACAGCCAGGATTTTAAGGCGGCAGCCTGGATGCTGCCCACGCCGGAAACCGCAGGCGAATGGTCGGCGGTGGCCTATCTGGCGGCAAAGGAGCTTTCGGAAAAGCTGGGTGTTCCGGTTGGCATTATCGGCTGCAACTACGGCGGCTCCTCTGTCAGCTGCTGGATGCCGGAATCGGATTTGCAGGCGCATGCCGCAGGACACGCGTACCTGGAGGATTACAGAGCCGCCGCTGCCGGAAAAACGGATGCTGAAATGATTGCCGAATATGATGCCTATGTGGAATACCAGACCGCCTGGACGGTGCGGATGGAGCGGTGCTATCAGGAGGACGGCAACATGAAATGGGACGAGATAATCCGCCGCTGCGGCGAAAACCAGTGGCCCGGCCCGATGGGGGTAAAGAGTCCTTATCGGCCGGCCGGCATGTTCCACACCATGCTGAAACGCATTGTGCCCTATACCCTGCGCGGTGTTTTCTACTACCAGGGAGAAAACGATGATCATCGGCCGGAAACCTACAGTTCGCTTTTGACGGTGATGATTGCACGCTGGCGGCAGGAATTTCAGGATGATACACTGCCGTTTCTGTTGGTGCAACTGCCAATGTTTGCCTATGAGGATGCGCCGGAAAACGGCACATGGAGCAAATTGCGGGAAGGACAGATGCAGGTGTTCCGCACTGTGAAAAATACGGGAATTGCCGTGGCGCTGGACTGCGGCGAGCTGGGGAATATCCATCCCACAGAAAAGCACACAGTGGCACACCGCCTGGCCTTGCAGGCGCGAAAGCTGGTGTATGGAGAGCAGGAGCTTGCCGCCTTTGGCCCTTTGTATGCAGGCAATACCGTTTCCGGAGACTGCATGACAATTCGGTTTTCCCAGGCGGAACAGGGAATGGTCTGGCACGGGGAACCGGCGGGCTTTGAGCTTGGCGGAGCAGACGGGATATACTATCCGGCAAAGGCTGTTATTGACGGTGCACTGGTGCATCTCACCTGCGAAAAGGTGCCGGTTCCTGTCCGGGCACGGTATGCATGGGTGAATTACGGCCCGGTTTCCCTCTACGGCAAAAACGGGATTCCGGCGGCACCGTTCCGCACAGAGCCGCCTGTGCTGCCCCTGCTGACATCCCAGTGCCCGGAACCTTCAGTTTGAGCTTTGTGAACATCCTGTGGAAAGCAGCAAAAAAGATTGCACCGTTTTCCACAACGCCTGATTTCCCGGAAATAACGATACTTTTCCACGGATTCAACAGAGTTTTCCACAAAATCAGGCCGATTGCACACTGCCGCGCAGAAATCATTTTTCCAGATGTTTGAAAATGTGAAAACGGGTGCATACTCCTGTTGAAACAAAAAATCTCCGGCGCGTCATGGAAACGCCCGGACAGTGCAGCTTTCAGCAACAGGAGGAATGCGCCATGGTAAAAGGTGTACAGAAAAAGATTATTGAAGTAAATCATCCGGACAGTCTCTATTTTGAGCGTGCTGTGTTCTATCTGAAGCCTGGCATTACACAGCTTCCGCAGCAGCTTTCACAGGCAGATGCACACGCACTGCTGCGGGAAGCCTCTCCGGAGCGGCAGACCGTTTCTCATAAGTGGGTGCGTTCTCTGCTTTTGGTGCTGTTGAGCTGCGGCATGACGGCCGCTGCCTTTTTGCTCCTGCGGTGACAAATTCTGCATTCTGCATTTTCCGTCATTTTTCCCTTGTGTTTTTGCAGGAGACGTGCTATAATAAAAAGAAAGTTTTCTATCCGGGAACAGAATGGGAGACCTGTGTCTGTTTTTCAGCGCCTTTCTTGCACCGGTTGAATATGCAGAAACAAGCAGGAGGAATCAGAAACGCTATGAGTCAGAGAAGATCGAATTCACGCCGTGGAACAGAAAAGGATACGGCAAAGGAGCAGGATCGGATTGCCGGCAGAAATCCGGTGCTGGAAGCGCTGCGCAGCGGTGCCATGATCGACACGATCTATGTCAGCCAGGAAAGCGGCGGCTTGCAGGAAATTATCCAGATGGCAAAAGAACGGGAGATTCCGGTAAAAATTGTAACTGAATCTAAGCTCAATCAGCTCACCGGCGGCGCTGTCCACCAGGGTGTGGCGGCAGACGGCGCGTGTGCGAGCTATGTTTCCCTGGAGGATTTGTTGAAACGGGCAGAAGAAAAGGGAGAGCCGCCGCTTCTGGTACTCTGTGACGGCATCCAGGATCCCCACAATTTAGGGGCGATTATCCGAACTGCCGAGGCGGCCGGCGCACACGGCGTTGTGATTCCCAAGCGGCGCAGCGCCTCTCTCACCTTAACGGTGGGCAAGACCTCCGCCGGTGCTGCCAGCTGGCTCCCGGTGGCCAGAGTTTCAAATCTGGTCTCCGCAATGGAAACCTTAAAGGAACATGGTGTCTGGATTTATGGAACAGACGCGGCCGGGGCATCCTATACCCAGTCGGATTTTACCGGCGGAACGGCCTTTGTCATTGGCTCCGAGGGGTTCGGCATGAGCCGTCTGGTGGGCGAAACCTGTGATGCAATGCTGAGTCTGCCTATGCGCGGCAAGGTGAATTCTCTGAATGCTTCTGTAGCAGCTGGAATTTTCCTGTATGAGGCAGTGCGGCAGCGAATGGAAAAGGAGGCGTAACAGGAACAAAAATATGGCAGATCATAAATTTACCCTGGAAGAGATTTTAAGAGAATATGATTCTGACGGAAAACGTTCCGGCATTCGCCGGGAAGAGGACAGGCCGCTGTCTCACGGCACACTGGAGACAGAAAAGCTGGTGACAGCTGCCACTTCGTCCCGGCCGATTTCTCAGGAACGGGCAGGCTATCACGCAGTAGAGCCGGTTTCTGCTCCCACACCGGAAGAGGATCTGGTGGATATCAAGTCTACCATTTCTCATATCAAGGCAAATAAGGCGGCGCAGGCGGCACTGGATGCCGGAGCGTCTCCGGTGCTGCGGGAACGATTTCCTACCCAGAAGATCAATCGGGGCGGTGTTTCCTATTTACAGTCTGCGGACAGCCGGACGCGGCACAGCCTTTATCCGGAAAATGACGGCTATGACAATGCGGTAAAGCTTGCAGAGCCGGACGAGCCGGAACAGCGGCACCAGCCCAGTATCCGGCAGATGCAGGATTCCACGCGCGCCAAGGAAAAGCAGCGGCGCGGCCGCCGCAGAACAGCAGACGTTTCCTATGCCAAAAAGCCGGCAGCCGGTGCCGCCGCAGAGCGGCCGGTACCCCATAAAAACTGGGAAGAGGAAGAAGAACTCTACTACGGCGAAAAATCGGAAACAAAACCGCTGCGGAACATGCGGCAGCGGGTGCGGCGGCAGACCTTTCAGGGAGATGCGGCTGCGCTAAAGCCGGATAATATGGATTTGGTGCGGAAAACCCTGCGCAGTCTGCGCAGCGTGATCTTTTTCCGCTTTGTCACGATTCTGGTGCTGCTCCTCATCGGCACTGCGCTTGCAGTAGGCGAGGTGTATGGCGGCGGCGTTTTGGTGCAGAAGATCACGCCCCGGATTTTTGCTGGCCTGGAACTGGCACTGGGTGCGGTGGCGCTGAGCGTTTCGTTTCCCACAGTGAAAAACGGGATTCGGAACTTTCTGCGGTTTCATGCAGATACGGACAGCATGGCAGTGCTGCCCTTGATTCCGGCAATGATTGCCGCTTTGCTGGCAGTGATATGGCCGGATGTCATGGCGCAGGAGATGGTACACCTGTATATGCCCTGTGCGCTTCTGGCCATGTTTTGCAATGCGCTGGGGCGGCTTCTGGTTGTGCGCCGGGCGCTGCGGAACTGTAACGTGATTTCACATGACGGGCAAAAGCGCGTGCTTTCTTATGTTTCACAGGAAGATACGGCAGAACAGCTCACACGGGGCGTCATTCACGATTTTCCGGTTGTGGCGGCTGTGCGCCGGGCAGACTCCCTCTGTGATTTCCTGCGGTATACATATTCCACGGATATGGCCGATGCATTCTGCCGGCCGATGCTGCCCATTACAGCCGGGCTGTCTCTGGTGATTGCAGTTGGTCTCACTGTAATCCGGATGGGAACAGCGTTTCATCCGGTCTGGTTCAGCGTCTTTCTTTCTATGCTGACTCTTTTTCTCACGGCCGGATGCTGTGTCGGCAGCGCACTTGTGGTGAATCTGCCGCTGGAACGGGAGTCGAAAAAGGCAGCTGCCACAGACAGCGCCATGCTGGGATACCAGAGTGTAGACGATTTCTTTGATATGAACGCGCTGCTGGTAGAGGCAACGGATCTGTTCCCGAAGGGCTCTGTGCAGATTCAGGGCATGAAAGTATTTTCCGGCGCAAAGGTGGACGAAGTGCTTCTGGATGCAGCCAGCCTGGTACAGCATGCAGACAGCATGCTCCAGAGCGCATTTGCAGAAATGATTCCGGATCGGGAATCGCTGCGGTCTGTGGAAGAATATGTCTGTGAGGACGGACAGGGGCTGTGCGGATGGATTGCGAACCGCCGCGTGCTCCTGGGCGGCAGAGAAATGATGGCAAGCCACAGTGTAGAAGGACTTCCCACCAAAACACGGGAGGCAGAGCTGGCCGAGGGCAGCGGAGATGTCATCTATCTCTCTGTCAGCGGTGTCTTGTCAGCAATGTTTTCCATCCGGATTCTGCCGGATCCGGGCGTGCTCCGGCAAATGCGCGCGCTGAAGCAGGAGCAGATTGCCCTGGTGATCCGCACAGTGGATCATGCGGTTACACTGCGCCGTCTCAGCTCCCTGTTTGACTATCCGGAGCATCTGATGAAAATTGTTCCCACCTCCATGCATCAATTGTTTAGCCGGGAAACCTCTGACCTGGGATGCGTCAGCGCGTCTATGACAGTGGGCGGAACCGGCTTTGGCGCGGCGCATCTGCTCCTGGGTGCAAGGCGTGTGCGCCGGGCGGCCTTGATGGGTGTGATTTTGCAGGTGGTTTCTGCACTGCTGGGTCTGTCGCTGGCAATGATTCATGTGGTGACAGGCGCTTACGGACAGATGACGGCGCAGTTTTTCCTTTTGTATCATCTGATTATGACCGCAGTCACTGCACTTGCAGTGCGGATTCGATAGCCCCTCCGCGCAGTCGGGAAAGGAGTCTGTGAAAATGGACAAATATCGCAAAAACGATGGAAATACAGATGCTGAGGAAACTATGTTTTTTCAGGCATCCCAGGCAGGAAAATCAACCGATCAATATGACACCCAGCAGATGAATGCCAGACAAATCCGGCAGCAGGCTGCACAGCAGGCCGGGCAGAATTCCTATCCCGGCGGCGGATACGGGCAGAATACTCCCTATGGCAATCGTCCGCCGGAGGGAAGCTATACCCAGAATCCCTATGCCAGTCAGGGCTATGGGCCGGAAGGCTACGGCCGCCCCAATTATCCGCAGCAGAATTACGGCGGACAGGCAGGTGGCTATCGTCCGGGCGGCAATCCCCCCGGCGGCTATGCTGGCCCAAATGGGTACGGAAATCGTCCGGGGTACAACGGACAGCAGAATGCGGCATCCGGCGGATACCGGCCGTATTCCAGTTCAGGTGGTTATTCTGCCGGCGGAAACGCGCCGCGCCAGCAAAACCGTCCGGCTTCTGGTGCACGCCCGGCACAGCGTCCGGTGCAGCAGCGCGCACCGCAGTCCTCCGGCGGTTATCGGCCGCAGCAGCAGCAGTCTGCTCCCCGCCAGCCGGTGCAGCAGCGTCCGCCGAGACAGCGCGTCCGGCAGGAAGCCCCTGCTTCGTCTGCCGGACATCACCGGAGTGGCGGCAGGAAAAAATCCCTGCTGGGCAGAATTGTCAAGATCATACTTTCTCTGATCATTATTCTGTTTCTGCTGTACTCGGCGGTGGCTATGATTGGCATTCTGGGGATGAACCGCGTGTCTACCGGAGACCGAAGTGTAACCAGCGGCAGCATGGATGCGTCCTATGTGAAAAATGTACTGGTGATCGGAACGGACACCAGAGATCCGGAGGAGGAACGGGGACGCTCCGACTCCATGATCCTTGTCTCCATGAATTCCCGTACCAATGAGCTGTACATGACCTCTTTTATGCGTGACGCTTACGTCGAAATTCCCGGAAAGGGAAGCGGCAAGCTGAACGCAGCCTATTCCTACGGCGGCCCGGAGCTGCTGATGGACACGCTGGAGCAAAACTTTGATGTGCACATTGATGATTATGTGATGATCACCTTTGCGGCGTGTGCCGATATGATCGACGCAGTCGGCGGCGTGGAAATTGAACTCTCCGACCGGGAGGCCGATGCAGTCAATGAAATCCTGATCAGCGAAGTGAACGAAATCATGGGCGACGACCGGGAGGATGACCTTCTGGACGGCGGCGGCACGCTAAAACTGGACGGCAAGCAGGCACTGTCCTACAGCCGTATCCGCCATGTGGGCAATGCCGATTTTGAGCGGACGGAACGGCAGAGAACAGTCATGCAGCAGGTTATGACAAAAGCGAAACAGAATCCGGCGCGGTTGCTTTCCATTTGCATGAAGGCACTCCCGGATATGACAACCAATCTCTCTGTGGGACAGCTCTACGGCTATGCAGTGACCACACCGCTCAAGCTGGCGTTTTATGAAACCAAACAGCAGCGGATTCCGGAGGATGGCACCTACAGCGGCGCAGATATCAATGGAGAATCTGTGCTCCAGATTGATCTTGATGCGGCGCAAAAGCAGCTGAAGGATACCGTGTTTGCCGATTAATGATCTGTAGGACAAAGAAAAACGGATGAAAAAAGCGGACGGTTTCCAAGAGCCTGCACAAGCTCTGAAAGCCGCCCGTTTTTCTTTGAAAACCTGCCTTCATAGGACACGTGTATACGCTTGTGAAGACAGGTTCTGAGAAACAGAGTCAGAAAAACGGCACCCCGTTTCCGAAGTGCCGTTTTTCCCTCTTACTATTCTACTTAATCTTTGAAAGATTGGTGTGATTTTTAATCTACAATAAACTTGGAGATTGCTTTGACCAACTCGTCCGGATCTTCTGTATGCGCAACCAGTTCAATCGGCTTGGACAGATCCAGGCTGAAAATACCCATAATGGACTTTGCATCAATTGCATACCGGCCGGAAACCAAATCGATATCGTAGTTGAAGCGCATTACTGTATTGACGAATTCCTTAACATCATTGATTGCATTCAGTTGAATTTTTGTCTCATAGTTAACCATACACAATACCTCCTCCGAAAGACCTGTTATCCAGAATCTTTCTTTCGTTGTCCACAAATCTGCAAAACAAAAGGAAAACATCACGGGAGCAGCACGTGCATGCTGTCTGTGGCTTTCTCTTGCTCTGTGTTTATAGCATACCACGAAATATTTTTCTTGTCAAGACACTGAAACCATTTTCGTCGATATCATATAAACCCTCGCAATTTCCATTGGTATTTTTGACGGTGATGCTAACATTTGTGGAAGCTGTGTGAAAATCAGGAGAAATTCCTGTCGAAAAAAGTAACGTATTTTTGTGCATTTTTCCGGATCTGGCTTTTTTCATTTCCAGGAACAATGCGGTTTCTGTTCCTGTCCGGCACCTGCGGAAGCAGCCGGGCGGAAGCAGAGTTTCAGAAAGGAGAGCGGCTATTTTGAACTGCTGTTTTATCACCTTTGGCTGCAAAGTCAACACCTGTGAAACTGCCGGAATGGAACTGATGGTGCAACAGGCAGGCCATACGGTTGTAAAGGATCCGGCACAGGCGGATGCCGTAATTTTAAATTCCTGTACGGTCACAGAATCCGGAGACAACCGGGTGCGTACCGCTATCCGGAAAATCCGGCAGCGTGATCCGCAGGTTTATATTGTATTAACCGGATGTTTTGCCCAGGCTTATCCGGAGCGCGCAGCACAGATCACAGAAGTGGATCTGGTGCTGGGTACCAAAAATCGGAAGCGTCTGCCGGAGCTGCTCCATCAGCTGGCGGCGAAAGAGACGATACAGACCGCAGTGGAGGCATATACCGCCAAGGATGCATTTGAGGTGCTGCCCAGCGGCATAATGCCGGACAATACCCGGGGCTTTTTGAAAATCCAGGACGGCTGCAACTGCTTTTGCAGTTACTGTATCATTCCCTATGCCAGAGGACGATGCCGCAGTATGCCTTTGGAAGTGCTGAAACAATCTGCGGCGGATTTTGTGAAAAACGGCTATCAGGAAATTGTGCTGTGCGGCATCAATCTGGGGTTTTATGGGATGGAATGGGGTGGCTCGCTGGCAGATGCCGTGGAGTGCTGTGCCGGAACAGAGGGGCTGCACCGGGTGCGCCTTGGTTCGCTGGAACCGGAGCGTCTGACAGAAGAGGTGCTGTCCCGTCTGGCGGCGCTGCCGGCCTTTTGCCCGCAGTTTCATTTGTCGCTGCAAAGCGGCTGTGACAGAACGCTGCGCCGCATGAACCGGCGGTATACCGCATCTGCCTATGAGGAAATCTGCGAAAGAATCCGGAGATATTTTCCGGACTGTGCCATTACCACGGATTTTATGGTGGGATTTCCAGGGGAGACAGATGCAGATTTTGCGGAGTCTCTTGCTATGGCAGAGCGCATGCAGTTTGCCGCCATGCACGTATTCCGCTATTCTCCCAGAGCCGGAACGCGTGCGGCGCAGGAGCCGGAGCAGTGCACGGATTCTGTAAAAACCCGGCGGATGGAGCAGGCGCAGCTTGCGGCAAAGCGGGCCAAAAAAGCCTTTCTGGAAGCACAGGTGGGAAAGGTGGTTCCGGTTCTGTTTGAACGGGAACGGAACGACGGATTTCATGTCGGTCATGCCCCAAACGGCACCAGAATACGAGTTTCTGCAAAAAATTCAAAAAAAAGTTTGCGTAATCAGATTTTTTGTGTTAAAATAGAAGAGAGCGATGCGGACTGCTGCTATGGAAGCTTTGCGGCGGCAGACGCAAATTCGTGAAAAAAGGAGATTTATCATGTCTGTTTCCCGTATTTATGTTGAAAAGAAGCCGGAATTTGCAGTAGAAGCACGTGCAGTTCTGAGTGACCTTCAAACAGCACTGCGCCTGAATGTGACAGATGTTCGGATTTTTAACCGCTATGATGCGGATCATCTGACAGAAGCCGCATTTGAACGCGCCATCCCCACTGTTTTTTCAGAACCGGCAGTAGATTACATCTACAGAGAGCTTCCGGCACTGGAATCCGGTCAGCGGATGTTTGCGACAGAGTATCTGCCCGGTCAGTTCGACCAGCGCGCCGACAGCTGTGAACAGTGTATTCAGATTCTGCTCCAGGGCGAGCGCTGCCGTGTCCGTACCGCACAGGTATTTGTCATCACCGGCAATCTGTCTGATGCAGAATTTGACCGGCTGAAAGCATATCTCATCAACCCGGTAGAGCGCCGGGAGGCTGCCATGGAACAGCCGGAAACACTGGATACAAATTATACGATTCCTACAACAGTAGAAACACTCACCGGATTCATTGGCCTGTCTGAAGAAGAATTAAAGCAGTTTATTGCAGACTATGGCCTTGCCATGGACTTGGGAGACATTCAGTTCTGCCAGAAATATTTCCGTGATACAGAACACCGGGATCCCACCATCACAGAAGTGCGGATGATCGATACCTATTGGTCTGACCACTGCCGCCACACCACTTTCCTGACACAGATTTCGGATGTGGACATCCCCACAGATTACATCAAGGAAACCTATGACGCTTACTGCGAAGTCCGCCAGGAACTGGGCAGAGGTGAAAAGCCCATGACACTGATGGATCTGGCAACAATTGCAGCGAAAAAGCTGAAGGCAGACGGAAAATTGCAGGATCTGGATGAAAGTGAAGAGATCAATGCCTGCTCGGTAAAGATCAAGGTGGATGTTGCCGGCAAGGAAGAAGACTGGATTCTCATGTTTAAGAATGAGACCCACAACCATCCGACTGAAATCGAACCGTTCGGCGGCGCTGCAACCTGTCTCGGCGGCGCGATCCGGGATCCGCTGTCCGGACGTTCCTATGTATACCAGGCAATGCGTGTTACCGGCGCTGCAAATCCGCTGGTTCCGGTAGAGGACACCATGGCCGGAAAGCTGCCGCAGAGAAAGATTACTGTGGGCGCGGCAAACGGCTACAGCTCCTACGGCAACCAGATTGGTCTGGCAACCGGTCATGTAGCAGAGGTATACCATCCTGGCTATATGGCAAAGCGGATGGAAATCGGTGCCGTACTGGGTGCGGCACCGGCCTCCAACATTCGCCGGGAAGCACCGGTGCCGGGAGATATTGTTATCCTTCTGGGCGGAAAGACCGGCCGTGACGGCTGCGGCGGTGCTACTGGTTCTTCTAAGTCCCATACAGTAGAATCCCTGGGACACTGCGGCGCAGAAGTACAGAAGGGTAATGCGCCGGAAGAGCGCAAACTCCAGCGTCTGTTCCGGAATCCGGGTGTCACACGCATGATCAAGCGCTGCAATGACTTCGGTGCAGGCGGTGTTTCTGTTGCAATCGGTGAGCTGACAGACGGTCTGGAAATCGACCTGAATGCAGTGCCGAAAAAGTATGACGGACTGGACGGAACTGAAATCGCAATCAGTGAATCCCAGGAGCGTATGGCAGTTGTAGTTGCGCCGGAGGATGCTGAAAAGTTTGTGAAGGAAGCCAGCCGGGAAAACCTGGAGGCTACCATTGTGGCAACGGTACAGGCAGAGCCGAGACTGCGGATGCACTGGAACGGCAACACCATCGTAGATCTGTCCCGTGAATTCCTCAATTCCAACGGTGCGGCAAAGCACACCAGCATTGCCATTGAAGCGCCTCAGCCGGCAGCAGAATCCACACTGACTGACGGTGCAGATGCATGGACAGAGCTGCTGTCCAGCCTGAATATCTGCTCGCAGAAGGGCCTGATTGAAAAGTTTGACTCCACCATCGGCGCAGGTACAGTTCTGATGCCGTTCGGCGGCGTATACCAGCTGTCTCCGTCTCAGGCAATGGCAGCAAAGATTCCGGTACTGCGCGGAGAAACCAATACCTGCTCTCTGATAGGCTGGGGCTATAATCCCAACGTCAGCGAGCGCAGCCCGTATCTGGGTGCAATGGATGCTGTTATTACATCGGTTGCAAAGATCGTGGCAGCCGGCGGCAGCTGGCACCACTGCTGGCTGACCTTCCAGGAATACTTTGAACGGACACAGAATGATCCCAAGCGCTGGGGCAAGCCGATGGCTGCTCTGCTGGGTGCCTTTAAGGCACAGCTGGAACTGTCCTGCGGTTCTATCGGTGGTAAGGACTCCATGTCCGGTACGTTTGAAAATATTGACGTTCCGCCGACACTGGTTTCCTTTGCCGTTTCCACTGCAAAGGCAGACAAGGTAGTTTCCACAGAATTCAAGCAGGCCGGTGACAAGGTAATTATGCTCCGTCCGGCTGTGGATGCCAACGGCATTCCGGATTTCGAAAGCGTCCGCACTGTCTTTGACAAGGTGGAAGCGATGATCGCAGCCGGCCGTATCCGTGCAGGTTGGGTAATCGACTACGGCGGTGCTGCGGAAGGTATTGCAAAGATGTGCTTCGGTAACGGTATTGGCTTTACCTTCGGCCGTCAGCTGACCGATGCAGAACTGTTCCAGCCGTGCTGTGGCGGGTTCCTGCTGGAACTCAGCGGCGATGCCGAAGAGGGCGAGGATGTTATCGGTACTACCACTGAAAAGCCGGAGATCGTCTGCCCGAAGTATACCCTCCAGCTGGATAAGCTGCTGTCCGTCTGGGAACGGAAGCTGGAACCGGTATTCCCGTGCCGCATCAAAACCACCAATGAAGTACCGGAGAAACTCTCCTATCCCAGAAAGACAACCCTGTCTGCTTCTATAAAGACAGCACAGCCTCGTGTCCTGATTCCGGTATTCCCGGGCACAAACTGCGAGTATGATACTGCACGCGTCTTTGAGCGCGCCGGCGCAAGACCTCAGACCTTTATTGTCCGGAACCTGACTGCTGATGCCATGGAGGATTCCATTACCACCTTTGCTGCGCTGATTAAGCAGGCACAGATCATCATGATCCCCGGCGGCTTCAGCGGCGGTGACGAACCGGAGGGCAGCGGTAAGTTTATCACAGCCTTCTTCCGGAATCCGCGTATCAAGGATGCAGTACACGAACTGCTGAAAAACCGGGACGGCCTGATGCTGGGTATCTGCAACGGCTTCCAGGCTCTGGTGAAACTGGGACTGGTACCGTTTGGCGAAATCATGGATATGACGGACGTTTCTCCTACGCTGACCTTTAACACCATTGCCCGTCATCAGTCCATGCTGGTAAACACACGGATTGCTTCCAACAAGTCTCCGTGGCTGTACGGAACAGAAGTGGGCGATGTGCACACAGTGGCAATTTCCCACGGAGAAGGCCGCTTTGTGGCACCGCCGGAACTGCTGGCAGATATGGCGAAGAATGGCCAGATTGCAACCCAGTATGTCGATCTGGAAGGCAATCCTTCTATGGATATTCATTTCAACCCGAACACCTCTATGATGGCAATTGAGGGCATTACCTCTCCGGACGGCCGTGTTCTGGGTAAAATGGGACACAGCGAGCGTATCGGTCAGAATCTGTACCGCAATGTGCCGGGCGAAAAGGATCAGAAGATCTTTGAGAGCGGCGTTGCTTACTTCCAGTAATTGTAATATGTGATAGATGCGTATGTATCGCATACGCTGATACGAGCCGGTTGGTTTCTGTCTGGAAATCAGCCGGCTCGTTTTTTGCGCTGGATGTGCAGGACAAATGCGGCCGAAAGATTGACATTTTTCAGACGGAGTGTTATAATAAGGGCTGACAAGAGCCGGATGGAAAAATAGTGGCTCTAATGGAATGATGGAATACAGGATGGAAATGTATGAAAATTGTAGTAATCGGAAATGGAAAAGTGGGTAGCAATCTGTCTGCTGCACTGGTGGCAGAGGGGCATGACATTACTGTTGTGGATTGTGAGGAAGCCCACTTGCGGAAAACGCAGAACACCCTGGACGTTATGTGCATTGAAGGAAACGGGGCAACCGCCGAAATTCAGATGGAGGCCGGAGTAAACAAGGCCGGTCTGGTGATTGCTGCCACGCCCTATGATGAGTTGAACATTCTCTGCTGTCTGATCGGAAAGCGGCTGGGCGCCAAAAAGACGATTTCCCGTGTGCGGAATCCGGAGTATTACCGGCAGATGCATCTGATTCGGGAGGATCTGGGGCTGTCTATGGTGATTAACCCGGAACTTTCTACTGCGGATGAAATTTCACGGGTTTTGATTTTTCCATCAGCGGCAAAGGTAGAGGTATTCGAAAAGGGTCGGCTGGAACTGGTGGAATATCGTCTGCCGGAGGTTTCGGCGCTCAATGATATCAGCTTGCAGGAAATGTACAAAAAGGTGAAAACCAAGTTCCTGATCTGTGCAGTTCAGCGGAAAAACGATATCTTTATTCCGGACGGCGACTTCGTGCTTCGTGCAGGAGACCGGATTCATCTGGTGTCCTCTCATAAGAACATTGAGCGGTTTTTCCGCGCCAGCGGCCTGATGAAGGATAAAATTAAGACGGTTATGCTGGTTGGCGGCGGCAGAGTCGGCTATTATCTGGCGCTGCAGCTGCTGAGTGTAGGGATGCGGGTAAAAATTGTGGAAAAAGACCACGTCCGCTGCATGGAGCTGGCCGAACTGCTCCCGAAGGCCATCGTCATTGAAGGGGATGGTACAGACCAGGAACTGTTGCTGGAAGAGGGTATTCTGCGTGCGGATGCGTTTGTTTCACTCACAGGCATTGATGAGGAAAATATGGTGCTGTCTCTGTTCGCAAAGGATGCCACAGATGCAAAGGTGGTCACGAAGATCAGCCGGGACAACTATCTTCGGCTGGCATTAGAACTGGGGCTGGATTGTGTGATCTCTCCCAAGTACCTGACCTCCAGCAATGTGGTGAGCTATGTGCGCTCGCTGTCGAATACGGCGGATAATGAGATTGAATCCCTGTACCATGTGGTGGGAAATCAGGTGGAAGCCATTGAATTCCGGATCCGGGATCAGATTGCAGGGCTGGTGGGCATTCCGCTGCGCCAGGTGCGCCTGAAAAAGAATATACTGATTTGTGCCGTGATCCGAAAGCGGGAGATTATCATTCCGGACGGCAGTGTTTCCATTGAACTGGGGGATTCTGTTGTGGTTGTGTCAAAGGATTATCATTTTTCAATGGTAAAGGATATTCTGGGATAGGCGGTATGGCATGAACAGAGCAATTGTATTTCATTATCTGGCCAGAGCAATGCTGATTGGTTCTGCGCTGTTTGCAGTGCCGGCGCTGGTGAGTCTCATTTATCACGAATATTTCTGTATGCTGGTGTTCCTGGCAGTGGGCGCAGTGGTTGCGCTGCTTTCTCTGCCGCTGGCGCTGATCCGGCCGAAGGACAGGCGCATGTTTGCCCGGGAGGGCATGGTGATTGCGGCGCTGCTGTGGGTGCTGTTCTCTCTTGTGGGTGCTTTGCCCTTTTATGTCAGCGGCTGGATTCCGGATTTCTGCGATGCGGTATTTGAGAGTATTTCCGGTTTTACCACAACGGGTTCTACCATTTTGACTAACGTGGAGATTTTGCCCAAGGGCATGCTCTTCTGGCGGAGCTTTACCCACTGGGTTGGGGGAATGGGCGTTTTGGTGCTGGCTATCGCTATTCTGCCGTCCTCCAGTGACTCGATTTATCTGATGCGTGCAGAATGCCCCGGCCCTCAGGTCAGCAAGCTGGTGCCGAAGGGAAAAAATTCTGCGGTGTATCTGTATTTGATTTACACTGCGCTGACTGTGGTGACTGTGATTCTGCTGGTAGCCGGCGGCATGCCGTTGTTTGACAGTATTTGCCATGCAATGGGCATTGCAGGAACCGGCGGATTCGGCATCAAAAATGACGGAATCGCCTACTATGGCTCGGCCTACCTGGAAGGTGTTGTCACAGTGACCATGATTCTGTTCGGCGCGAACTTTACGCTGTACTATCTGATGCTGGTGCGGCGCTTCCGGGAAGTGCGGAAGAATACGGAACTCAAGGTGTATCTGGCTATTCTGGCGATTTCTACCCTGCTGGTGATGTGGAATATTCGTCCGTTGTATCACACAATAGGAAAATGCTTTCGGTTTGCAGTGTTCCAGGTGGCATCAATTATGACATCCACCGGGTTTGCCACGACGGATTACAACCGTTGGCCGCTGTTCTCGCAGATGGTGCTCCTGCTGTTGATGTACATAGGAGCCTGTGCTGGTTCTACCGGCGGCGGTTTTAAGGTACAGCGCTTTGTAATCCTGTTTAAAAGCGGCGTACTGTCCCTGCGGAAAATGCTGCATCCCAATTCTGTGAACATTATCAAGGCAGATGATAAGACCATCTCCTCGGATTCTGTGCACGGTGTCATGCGCTATCTGGTCATCTATCTGGGACTGCTGATTCTTTCACTGCTGCTAATCTCCCTGGACAATACGGATTTAGGAACTGCGTTTTCAGCGGTTTCCACCTGTATCAACAATATCGGGCCGGGACTGAATGCAGTTGGTCCGATGGAAAATTTCGGGGGACTGTCTGATTTCTCTAAGATTGTGCTTGCCATAGATATGCTTTTGGGACGACTGGAATGTCTGCCGCTTCTGATCTTGTGCATTCCCTCCGTCTGGAGAAAGAACTTTTAAGAAATTGTATTTGAGAACCTGCCTTCACAAGAAATAGATGCGTTCTTTTCGAGCATAATTTGCCGAAAAGACATGTCCTGAATCACCGTATGGGTATAAGATGCCTGTACGGTGATTTTTTTGCAAATCGTGCTTGACAAATATATCGAGGTGTGATATACTAAGTGCGAAAGATATATCGAGATGCGATATATTATGCAAAGCCGAAAAAAGGGGGGATGCAGCATGCAGGAACGAATACGCCGGGTGTACGTGCCCATGACGGAAACCGGGTTTTACATTCTGTTTTGTTTGCAGAAGGAAATGCACGGCTACAGCATAGGGCAGCAGGTGGAAAAAATGACAGGCGGTGCGGTTAAAATCAGTCCTGGTACCATGTACGGGACGCTTTCTAAAATGGAAAAGGACGGTTTGATTCAGCGGACGCAGGAAGTGGAAAAGCGGAAGCTATACCGTATTACACCCCTGGGGCGCGAGGTACTGGCATTGGAATGCAAACGGATTGAACGGCTCTATCAGAACAGCAAAGGAGAGTGGCTTTCATGAAAACGACCAAGACCATGTTTCGGATTTTTACCATTGCGGATTATGAGCAGGAAGAACAGTTTCTGCGGCAGCAGCATCAGAACGGCTGGAAACTGAAGCGGATAACCGCTTTCGGCTTTTACCATTTTGAAGCCTGCACTCCGGAGGATGTGGTATACCGGCTGGACTTTCGCACCAAGGGAACAGACTGGGATAGCTATTTTCAGCTGTTTTCTGATTATGGCTGGGAATACTTTTCCGCCTTTCAGGAATGGAACTATTTCCGAAAGCCGGCAAACGCTACAGAAGAGAATCCGGAGATATTCAGTGACAACGCGTCCAAGCGGGAACTGATTCGGCGCGTTTCCCGAAAGCGGCTGATTCCGCTGGCTGCCTTGTTCTTGTGCTGTGTGCTGCCGAATGCGGTGCAGCAGATCACTGCCCGGAGCAATCCGTTTGGCACCTTTCTCTTTTGGTTTTGGATGGCGATGTTTGTTCTGTACAGTGTGTCAATCGGTTACTGCGGCTGGCGGCTTTTTCTGCTGAAACAGAAATATAAAAACGAATAGGCACTCGTTTCGGCAGGTTCTAAAAAAAGCAGACTGCACATATGTTGGAGCGTGTACACGCGCAAGAAAATGGATGTGAGGTGCTGCTATGAGACGATTATTTGCTGCATTGTGCGCGGCGGTTCTGTGCTTTTTACTATTGAGCAGGGGCGCGGCTGCGGCAGAAGAACCGGAAATTCCTGCGGTGTCCTATGTGCTGATGGAAGCGGAAACCGGTACGATTCTCCTGGAATCAGAAGGGGAAAAGAAGGTTTCCTGCGGTACAATGGCGAAACTGATGACCGCGCTCCTGACAGCGGAGCAGATCGAGCAGGGACGCTGGACAACGGACAGTCCGATTACAGTGACGGACGGTGTAACCGGGACAAAGGGCGCAGTGATCTGGCTGACTGCCGGAGAGGTAATGACGGTGGGAGATCTGCTGAAAGGACTGCTGATCGGAAATGCCAATGATGCTGCGGTTGCGCTGGCAGCAGCCGTCAGCGGCGATACCGAAACCTTTGTAATGGAGATGAATGCCCGTGCCTTTGATCTGGAAATGCGCAGTACCCGTTTTTCCAGCCCCCAGGGAGACGGCGACCCGGAGCAGTATACCACAGCGGCAGACCTGGCGCGGCTTTGCCGGGCGCTGACTCAGTATCCGGTTTTGAAACCGTATTTGTGCACCTGGCGGGATTTTCTCCGGGGAGAAGCCACAGAACTGGTCAATGAAAATACACTGACCCGAACCGATGAAACCTGCATTGGCTTTAAGGCCTGTCACACAGAGGCTGACGGATGGAGCATTGCGGCCGGGGCAGAGCGAAACCATATGCAGTGTATCGCAGTGGTGCTGGGCTGTCAGGAAGACAATGATCGATTTGCGCTGGCAAAACAGCTGCTGCGAAAGGGCTTTTCGGGCTGGAAGGTGCTACAGCCAGGATTTTCCGGAGAATTTCTCTATCCGATTCCAGTGCGTCGCGGCGTAGACCGGGCAGTGCTGGCAGAACCGGGAAAGCTCCGGGGACTCGCCGTTCCCAAGGGCTGCGGAGAACTGGAAACGGTTCTGGTGCTGCCCCGTTTTATTCAGGCACCGGTACGGAAAGGACAGCAGCTGGGGAGCGTCGCGTTCTATCAGGACGGCACGCTGCTCTATGAAACCACGGTCATTGCGGCAGATACCGTTCGAAAGCGAAATTACGGGGATGCGCTGTTGGAAATAGCCGTCAAACTGCTTAAAATGTAGAATGTAAAATTGTGTAGATTATACAAGAATCCGGATTTCTCTTGCAATCGGGCGCAGAATATAGTATGATAGATATGGTAAAGTGGTTGAGCAATGCCCTGTGTGCTCCGAATGGAAACCATCGTATCTCAACGCCTTGAAGAAAGTGGAGGGAAATTGTATTATGTCTGTAAAGCTGAATACAAAATATCTGGCAAATTATGTAAATCCGGATGAACTGACCGGAATTCGTCATGAGGTGGAAGCATCTGCAAAAATGCTCCACGAAAAGAGCGGTCTCGGCTCTGATTTCCTGGGATGGCTGACACTGCCGACCGATTATGACAAGGAAGAATTCGCACGGATCAAGGCAGCTGCCAAGAAGATTCAGAGCAATTCTGAGGTACTGGTTGTCATCGGTATCGGCGGTTCTTATCTGGGCGCACGCGCTGCAATTGAATTCCTAAAGTCGCCGTTTTACAACAACCTGAAGAAGGATACACCGGATATTTATTATGTGGGCAACAACATCAACCCCACTTATCTGAATGAGGTGCTTTCCATCTGCGAGGGCAGAGATTTCTCCGTAAACGTAATTTCCAAGTCCGGCACTACCACAGAGCCTGCACTGGCTTTCCGCGTATTCAAGCAGTTGGTAGAAAAGAAGTACGGCAAGGACGGCGCCAAGGATCATATCTTTGCAACTACAGATAAGGCAAAGGGCACACTGAAGGAACTGTCTGATACAGAGGGCTATGAGACATTCGTGGTACCGGATGATGTGGGCGGTCGTTACTCTGTTCTGACAGCAGTTGGTCTGCTGCCGATTGCAGTAGCCGGATGCGATATTGATGCGCTGATGGCAGGTGCTGCACAGGCACAGAAGGATCTCACCGCAGACTTTGACAACAATGACTGCTACAAGTACGCTGCGCTCCGGAACATCCTGTACCGGAAGGGCAAGAATGTAGAAATGCTGGTTTCTTATGAGCCGAGCTTTGTTATGATGTCTGAGTGGTACAAGCAACTGTTCGGCGAGAGTGAAGGCAAGGACAACAAGGGCATTTTCCCGTCTGCCGGCGTATTCTCTACCGATCTGCATTCCATGGGTCAGTATATCCAGGAAGGCAGCCGCATTCTGTTTGAAACAGTTGTGGATATCAAGAAGCCGAAGCAGGACTTCTATCTGGAACCGGATGCTGAAAATCTGGACGGCCTGAACTTCCTCACAGGTCAGAACATGTCTGTTGTAAACCGCAAGGCACTGGAAGGCGTTGTACTGGCGCACACAGACGGCGGCGTTCCGAACATGATTCTGGAAGTGGAAGATGTTTCTGAAAAGAGCCTGGGCTATCTGATTTATTTCTTCGAAAAGGCATGCGCAGTTTCCGGCTATCTGCTGGGTGTAAATCCGTTTAACCAGCCGGGCGTGGAAAGCTATAAGAAGAACATGTTCGCACTGCTGGGCAAGCCGGGCTATGAAGATCAGAAGGCTGCTCTGGAAGCAAAGCTGGCAAAGTAAGACAAAATGGTGCGGCGGAATGCACAGGAATCTGTAAACCTATCCGCCGGACAGAATACTGCAATGGATAAGGAAATCACTGAATTGAATTTTTCGCAGTGCTTTTTCAGAATAACACGCTGCCGGATTCCGGCACGAAAGGAGTATTATTATGGTAAAACTGATTACAGGAAAAAAAGGAAGCGGTAAAACCAAGATCATTATCGATAAAATCAATGCAGCAGTAAAATCTACAAACGGCTGTCTGGTTTGCATCGAAAAGGGCGAGACTCTGCGCCGCTCCATCAGCTACAAGGTAAGATGGTGTGATGCAGAACAGTTCTGCATCGACAGCTTTGATGCATTTTATGGCTTTGTTGCAGGCATGCTGGCAGGCAACTACGATATCAAGGAAATCTATGTAGACGGTATCCTGAAGATCGCTGGTGCAGATTTCGATGCACTGGGTCTGATGCTGGAAAAGGTAGACAAGCTGACTGGTGATGACGCTTCTGTTACCTTTACTGTTTCCGCAGATGCTTCTGAACTGCCGGCATCTGTTACCAGATATATTGACTAAGAACGGACTCTAAAAAGAGCGTTTGTCGGTTATTTTCTGGATTTTTTCAAAAAAGGCTTGACAAGACAGGCAAAAATTTGTTATAATAGGGAATGCAATGCGTGAAAGGAAGCAGGTATGGTATTACAGCTGCGGGAACTTTTTCAGATCGAAGGCAAGCGGTTGCCGGTAGAATATCAGATTTTGCCGGAAGAACTGGCTGATGTACGGGGATATCAGTTTGATGCACCAGTAACGGTGTCGGGCGTGTTTCAAAACCGCGCCGGAATTGTAACGCTCCAGTACACAGTTTCCTGTACGCTGCATGTTGTCTGTGACCGGTGTCTCCAAGAATTGACACGGGACTATTCGTATGATTTTACGCATACGGTAGTGCCCTCTCTTCAAAGTGAGGGAGATATTTATGACACGTACCTGGTAGCAAAACACGAAAGCATTGATATGAATGAGACAGCAATCTCAGATCTTTTGCTGATGCTGCCGACAAAGATGCTTTGTCGGGAGGACTGTAAGGGTCTGTGCGATATCTGTGGGTGTAATCTGAACGAAGGCACCTGCGACTGTCGAAAGTAGAAGGAGGTGCCAAGACATGGCTGTACCGAAGAATAAGGTCTCCAAGGCAAGACGTAACAAGAGACGTTCTGCTGTTTGGAAGCTCGATGCACCTGCAATGAGCACATGCAGCAACTGCGGCGCATTTAAGGCTCCGCATAAGGTTTGCAAAAACTGCGGATATTACAAGGGCGTTGCTGTTCTGAAGATGGACGATGCAGAATAAGCGATGACAAAACAATCGTTTTGTACGAGGAGGAGAGGCGGCCTTTGCCGCCTCTCTTTTTTGTATGTCGAAATAAAGGAGATGAAATCACAATGGCATTACCTGTTGTAGCTGTCGTGGGACGGCCAAATGTAGGAAAATCTACACTGTTCAATAAACTGATTGGTCAGCGGCTGTCAATTGTAGAAGACACTCCCGGTGTAACCCGTGACCGGATTTATGCCAAGGGGGAATGGCGGGACCGGTCATTCATGCTGGTGGATACCGGCGGAATTGAAACAGTGACAGATGACGTGATTTTGAAGCAAATGCGCCGTCAGGCGGAGCTGGCCATTGAACGCGCAGATGTCATTGTACTGGTCACAGATGTGCGATGCGGTGTGACCGCAGATGACAGCGCTGTGGCAAGCATGCTGCAAAAGAGCGGCAAGCCGATTGTGCTGGCCGTCAATAAATGCGATTCCATTGGGGAACCGCCCATGGAACTGTATGAATTCTATAACCTGGGAATCGGCGATCCGTACCCGATTTCTGCCGCCCATGGGCACGGTACCGGCGATATGCTGGATGCAGTATATGATCTGCTGCCGCCGGAGGATGCGTCTGAAGAAGATGCCGATGCTATCCATGTGGCAATTATCGGCAAGCCGAATGTGGGCAAATCCTCTCTGGTAAACCGTATTGCCGGGGAAGAACGTGCCATTGTGTCGAATGTGGCTGGAACAACACGAGACGCAACGGATACTACAATTGAAAATGAAAACGGAAAGTTTGTCCTGATTGATACTGCCGGCATTCGTAAAAAGTCCCGCGTGACAGAGCGGATTGAACATTACAGCGTGCTTCGTGCCTATATGGCGGTGGATCGTGCAGATGTATGTCTGATTCTGATTGATGCCGCAGAGGGCTTTACGGAACAGGATTCCAAGGTGGCCGGCTATGCCCACGAACAGGGAAAGGCTTCTATTATCGTGGTGAACAAATGGGATCTCATTGAAAAGGATAACAGCACCATGAAGGAGTATGAGGCAAAGCTGAAAAACGATTTCAGCTTTATGTCCTATGCGCCGTTCCTGTTTATTTCTGCAAAAACCGGCCAGCGTGTGGGAAAACTGTTTGAAAAGATTCACGAGGTGTACCAGCAGAACGCCATGCGGATTTCCACCGGTATGCTCAATGATGTGCTGGCTTATGCCACAACACGGGTGCAGCCGCCTTCGGATAAGGGACGCCGCCTGAAAATTTACTACATGACGCAGGCGAGCACAAAGCCCCCTACGTTTGTTATTTTTGTCAATCGCAGCGATCTGTTCCACTTCTCCTACCAGCGGTATATTGAGAATCAGATTCGCTCTACGTTCGGCCTGACGGGCACGCCGGTTCGTTTTGTGGTGCGGGAACGCGCCCGTGACGAAAAGTAAATGGAGGCCTTGTTATGCTGATTTTGGCAATTTTTCTCTCCGCAGTTGTTTCTTATCTGCTGGGGAGTTTTAACAGTTCCATTCTGGTGGTGCGCCTGTGGAAGCACAAAGACATCCGGGACTATGGCAGCCATAATGCCGGACTGACCAATACACTGCGCTGCTTCGGAAAAGGGCCGGCTGCATTGACGCTCCTGGGCGATCTGGGAAAGGGAATTGTTGCGGTACTGCTCAGCCGGGAAATCTGCGTTTTGCTGGGGACAGGACTCACTGCGCAAAACGATGTTCATTTTATCGGTTATATTGCCGGCATTTTTGCGATATTGGGGCATGTGTTCCCGATCTTTTACCATTTTAAAGGCGGAAAAGGCGTGCTGGTTGGCGTGTCCGTCTTTCTGGGAATTGACTGGAAGGTGTTTTTCTGCCTGATTGCCATATTTATTGTGGTGCTGGCGATTTCCAGATACGTTTCACTGGGTTCTATTATCGCAGCGGCATGCTGTCCGGTGATCACCTTTTTGTTCCAGTATCTTCAGCAGGACGGACTGCCGATGTGGTATCTCTGGCTGAATACAGGACTGGCTGCACTCATGGCAGCGTGGGTAATCTGGATGCACCGCACCAATATCCAGCGCCTGAAAGCCGGCAATGAAAACAAGTTTTCGTTTCATAAATCATCACATTCCTGATAGGAGGGTACTATGGCAAAGATTGCGATCATTGGTGCAGGGGGATTTGGAATCAGCCTTGCAATTGCTGCACATCAAAATCATCATGATGTGACTGTCTGGGATATCTCAGAAGAAATCGTCAGCGCAATTCTCCGGGACGGAGAACATAAGACAAAACTGCCGGGTGTTCCGATTCCGAAGGAAATCCGGTTCACATGTGATCCGACCTGTCTGAAGGAAAAGTCCGTGGTGGTTTTTGTGGTGCCGTCCCGTTTCATTCGGTCTGTGGCACAGCAGGTGAAGCCCTATCTGGACGGGGATGCTGTGCTGGTCAATGCCAGCAAGGGATTGGAGGAAGAAACCTATCTCACTATGAGTCAGGTGATTCAGTCGGAATATCCCCATCATGCAGTAGGCGTGATCACAGGGCCGTCCCATGCAGAGGAAGTAGGCCGGGGGGTTCCCACCTCCGTTGTGGCCGCTTCGGTACAGGAGGCAGCAGCGCTGAAAATACAGGACATCTTTTCCAGCAGCACATTTCGGATTTATATCAATGACGATCCGGTGGGATGTGAGATTGGCGGCGCGCTGAAAAATATCATTGCACTGGCGGCCGGAATTTGTGATGGCCTGAAATGCGGTGATAATACCAAGGCTGCCCTGATGACCAGAGGTATTCACGAAATCACCAATCTGGGCGTGAAAATGGGCGGAAAGCCGGAAACGTTCAGCGGATTGTCCGGAATCGGAGATCTCATTGTTACCTGTTGCAGTATGCACAGCCGGAACCGCCGCGCCGGAATTCTGATCGGCGAGGGCGTTTCTCCGGAGGATGCCGTAAAACAGGTGGGAACGGTAGAAGGCTACTATTGTTGTCATGCTGCCTGGGAGCTGGCGCAGAAGCATCAGGTTTCCATGCCAATTACAGAGCAGCTGTACCAGGTGCTGTTCTGCGGCGCAAGTCCGAAAAAGGCAGTGCAGAATCTCATGAGCCGCCCGAAAAAACACGAGTATGAACCGTTTCAGTAAGAGATAAACGCAGACAGTCAGGGAAGGGAGTGACAATGCGCCGATGCTGGATTATCGGATGGATACGTTTCTGTCACTGTGTGAAACCAAAAGCTATACCAAAACGGCGGCGCATCTGCATTTGACACAGCCGTCTGTGACACAGCACATCAAGTTTCTGGAACAGTACTATGGGTGTCAGCTGTTTCAATATGACGGCCGGCGTGTTGAAATTACAGCCGCCGGGGAATATCTGCACAACAAAGCGCTGATTCTCCGGGCGCAGGAAATGGAAGTGCAGAAGCATCTTTCCGGCTTTCACCAGCAGGCTCCCCTTTTGGAAATCGGAATTACGCCGTCTGCATCCTTTACCCCTGCCATGCAGATTCTCTGCGGCCTGAAATGGGCTGGAACAACGCCGCGGGTACATCTGCATGTGGCAGATACCCGGACGGTTCTGCGGGAATTGCAGAGCGGTGAACTGGATGCTGCAGTGCTGGAAGGAGAAATTCCGGCAATGCTGGTGGAATCGACAGAATTGTACCGGGAACGGATTATTGCAGTCTCAGACCCGGAGCATGCAAAGGCGTTGTACGGCTGTACACTGCCGCAGCTGTTGGAGGAGCATCTTCTTTTGATGAAGCCAGGCTGCGGCCTGCGCAGTCTGGTGCGGCGCGAGCTCAACAGCCGCGGCCTCTCCTTTTATGACTTTGCCTCGGTTTTAGAGGTGGATTCCTTTTGGGTGCTGAACGAATTGCTGCGGCAAAAGGCAGGCTTTGCATTTTTGCTGGAATGCACGGCAAAGCAGGATCTGGAAGAAGGACGACTGGGACGCATTTACATTGATACACCGTCCATGTATGGAAAAATCTATTTTGTGTCCATGCGGGAACGAATGGATCGGGAACCCATCGCCTTTGTTCGGAATCTGCTGCTGCAGACGCCCGAGAAACTGCAAAAGAAAGTGCAGGAAAATCTGGGCACTTATTTCCGGCACCATTTTTAAGATACCTTTTCCACCCGTTGAAAAGAACCTGTGATTCTGTAAAATCGCAGGTTCTTTTGCTGTCCAGGCAAAAACGACAAAAAACTGCATATACTGCAAAGAAGTCTGTTTTCCCAGAAATGTAACAAGTATTTTTGTGGAAATGTTTGTTTTTTGTGGAAAATGGTGCTTGAAAACTTTTCTTTGGAAAAATCCGAAGAAAGGGACGAAAGGGGTATTTTTTTATGCCATTGATTAGTTTATGCATGATCGTTCGGGACGAAGCAGAGGTATTGGGGCGCTGTCTGCAATCTGTGGCAGATCTGGTAGACGAAATAATCATAGCAGATACCGGCTCTGTGGATGAAACCAAAGCGATTGCGGCGCAGTTTGAGGCGAAAATTTATGATTTCCCCTGGTGTGACGATTTTTCGGCGGCAAGGAACTTTACAGTTCAGCAGGCAGTGGGGGACTATTGGATGTGGCTGGATGCAGATGATGTCATTGAAGGCGAAAACCGGGCACGATTAAAACAGATTCTGCAAAATCCGGATGCAGATCTGGTGTATTTGCCCTATGTCCTGTCCTTTGATTCTGCCGGAAAACCGGATTTGATTTCAAAGCGGGAACGGATTTTCCGGCGGTCAAAGGGCTATCGGTTTGAAGGGGCAGTGCATGAAGCCGTTGTCCCCCATGGTGTTATCCGCATGGGGGATGCGGCCGTTTTCCACCGAAAGGAGAAGGCAGGAGATCCGGATCGCAATCTGCGGATCTATCAGCAAAAGCGGTTGAAGAGAGAACGCTTTTCTCCCAGAGAGCAGTATTATTACGGACGGGAGTTAATCGACCACGGTGCCGATACGGCGGCCTTGTCTGTACTGGAGCACTTTTTGCAGGAGGGAAAGGGATGGGAGCCGGACTGCATTGGCGCGTGCCTGCTGTGCGCCAAGGTTTATGAGAAGCGGAATCAGGTGGAGCAGGCGCTGCAAAGTCTGCTTCGTGCGCTTTCGTATGGCGTGCCTACGCCGGAAATCTGCTGTGAAATTGGTGCATGCTTTATGAAACAGGAGCAGTGGAAAACCGCAGCATTCTGGTATCAGACTGCCCTTCGGGAGGGTGCGCATCCATTTGAGGGATTCCGTAACCAGGCGTGCTGTGACTATATTCCGGCAATGCAGCTTTGTGTCTGTTATGATCGCATGGGGGACATTTCTGCTGCCGCTGCATATAATGCATTAGCCGGAAGCGTTCGGCCGCAGGATCGGGCGGTAGAACAAAACCGGCAATATTTTGCTTCAAAAGGGATTATGACAGAAGCCAAGTGAAAACCGCTGGAGTTCTGTGGAAAGGAGTCTTGAGATATGGCATATTGTAATTGCGGCGAAATACCGGAGCGGCCGGACGGCCGATGCTGTGTTCCGGTTCCACCGCCGTCTCCCTGCTGTCTGCAAGGGCCGCCGGGTGTGACTGGCCCGGTTGGTGCGACAGGGCCTGCTGGTGCAGTGGGAGCCACCGGCCCCACGGGTGCGACAGGTGCAGTGGGAGCAACCGGCTCCACGGGTGCAACAGGCGCAGACGGTGCAGTAGGCGCAACCGGCCCCACGGGTGCAACAGGCGCAGACGGTGCAGTGGGAGCCACCGGCCCCACGGGTGCGACAGGTGCAGACGGTGCAGTGGGAGCCACCGGCCCTACGGGTGCGACAGGTGCAGACGGTGCAGTGGGAGCCATCGGCCCCACGGGTGCAACAGGTGCAGACGGTGCAGTAGGCGCAACCGGCCCCACGGGTGCAACTGGTCCTACTGGCCCGACCGGTGCAACCGGACCGGAAGGGACTGTGGCGGCAGCTGCCGCAGTGCCGGATGCAACAGGAACAGAAAACATTGTGGAACAGTTCAATCTTTTGTTGAATAACCTGCGGGAAGCAGGTCTGCTGAAATTAGAATAACAGAAAAAAGGGTTGTCTTTGCTGAGGCAATCCTTTTTTTGCAGAAAAGAACTTGTATTCGACGAGAAAATGCGCTATACTGATAAATAGAGAAAGCGATATGCTGTGGAAAGAGGGGAGAGGCTTTGCCGTATTTCTGGATTATTCAGGAAAAAGTTCCTGCGGGGCTGGGATTTGCGCTGTTTCATCTGCCCCACTTGCTTTGGATGGGCGGAATTTTGCTGGCGGTGCTGGCGGTTTCCATTTCCTGCCGCAAATGGAAGGAAACAACGGTGCGGCGTTTGCTCTGTATTTTGTCATGGAGCATGATTGTTCTGGAACTGGGAAAGGATCTGATTCTGGGAGTAACCCATCAGTTTCGGCCAACCTACCTGCCCTTAGATTTATGCGGTATTTCCATATGGATCGAATTTGCGGCGGTGCGAAAGCCGCATCCGTTGCTGCTGGAGCTGGTGTACAGTCTTTCTCTGCCTGGTGCATGCCTGGCGCTGCTGTTTCCGAACTGGTTTTCGCTGCCCCTGTGGAATTTCTACAGCCTGCACAGCTTTTTGCTGCATGGTGTACTGGTGATGATTCCGGCAGTTTTGCTGGCGCGGCATGTGCTCCGGCCGAACTGGAAGCGGCTCCCGTTCTGCTTTGGGTGTCTGGCGGCGATGAGCATTCCCATTGCAATGGTGAACCGCAGGTTCGGGACGAACTTTTTCTTTCTGTCGAGACCTTCTGCCGGGTCGCCGCTGGAGTGGTTCGGGACGGTCTTTGGCAATTACCGCATTGGCCTGCCGGTACTGATGCTGCTGATCTGGACAGGCATGTATGGCATTCCGGCGCTGGTTCGCCGGTGGAAAACAAAAAAACAGCAGCCTGCAAACCATGCTTAATGGCGTTGCAGGACTGCTGTGCAAACGTGTTGCTCCCATAGGAGGTTTCCATGGGGGCGATTTTTTATAGCTGTTTTCAGATTCAGGCATCAAAGGACTCAAACCAGACGGTTTCTTCCAGAGGCTTTCTTTCTGTGTCATAGCGCTCCGGGGATTTGACAGCTTCCGGATTGGCATAGCCCAGGCAGAGCAGCGCTTCCGGGATGTAGTGATCGGGCAGTGCGAATTCTTCCCGGATGATTTCCGGATCAAAGCGTTCAACCCAAAGAGAACCAACACCCTGTTCTGTGGCAGCCAGCATCATGTATGTTGTAACAATAGAAGCATCAATTTCATGGATGCAGTGAGCATCGAAGCTGCGAACCCAGCAGTCTGTGGTATCGGCGCAGACCAGAATCACAGCCTTTGCGGTATAGGCATTTTGGTTGTGCATGGCCTTTGCCATTTTGGCAAGGCCTTCCGGAGACTGTACCACCAGCAGCCGCTGGGGCTGGTGATTCTTGCCGGTGGGTGCCAGACGGCCGGCTTCTAATATCGCCTGGAGCTGCTGCGGATCCAGGGGCTTGTCTGCATAGGAGCGGACAGAGCATCTTTTTTTCGCGAGTTCTGTAAAATGCATAGCACAGCTTCCTTTCTTTTTGGGCATACAATTGTTTGAAAATTGTATGCCGCGATTTTTTGAAACGATAATAGTATAGCATATTTTTCAGAAAAGTGCAACTGATTTTCGAAAGAAAAATGCGGTTCTTTCTGCTTTTTCTTTCAAAAAAAACGGAAATTGCGTGCTGTTTTCAGATTTAACATTGCCCTTAGTCTGAGATTTAACATTTAGCATAGATTTAACATAGCTGTGCTGGCAGACTTTACATAGAATTGTTATAATAAAGTTGTTCATTGGAACAAAGAACATAGATGCAGTTCCACATCGGAACGGGTTTTGCGTGTGCATAGTGAAGTGTACACAGAGAGGAATGGAGTATTATGATGAAAAAAAGTGTAAAAGTATTTGCAGCAGTTGCAGCATTGGGCGTTCTGGCAGGAAGCTTTACCGGATGCGGCGGCGCATCTGGTGCGATTTCTGTAATCACACGTGAGGATGGCTCCGGTACCAGAGGTGCTTTCACAGAGCTGTGCGGCATTTTGCAGGATGACAAGGACAACACTGTTTCCAGTGCAGAAGTTACTAACAGCACCGCCGTTATGCTGACCACCGTTGCCGGAAACACTGCTGCAATTGGCTATGTTTCCGTTGGCTCTCTGGACGACAGCGTAAAGGCACTGAAGGTAGACGGCGTAGAGCCAAGCGCAGACACAGTTGCAGACGGCAGCTATTCGATTTCCAGACCATTTAACCTGGTGCTCAAGGATGGCGAAAATCTGAGCGATGCTGCCCAGGACTTTTACAATTATATCATGAGCACAGATGCAGCGGAAGTCATCAACAAGGAAGGCTATGTTGCACAGGGTGCTGCAGCCTACACTTCAAACGGTGCAAAGGGCAATGTAGTGGTTGCCGGTTCTTCTTCTGTTACACCGGTTATGACAAAGCTGAAGGAAGCATATGCCAGCGTTAATCCGGATGTTACAGTAGATGTACAGCAGAGTGACTCTACCACTGGTGTAACTTCCACACAGGAAGGCGTTTGCGATATCGGTATGGCATCCCGTGAACTGAAAGACAGCGAAACTGGTGTTACCAGCACAGTTCTGGCAATGGACGGTATTGCTGTAATTGTCAACAAGGACAACTCTCTGGACGAAATTTCCACAGACCAGATTAAGCAGGTTTATACCGGTGAGATCACAGAGTGGTCTGCACTGGAATCCAAGTAAATTGTATATCCGCATTCGATGCACGTGTTGCGCACTCTCTCGGAGAGGAGAAATAACATACCATGAAAAAATATCGTGAGTCCATCATGAAGGCTGTGTTTCTGGTGGCGGCATGCGTCTCTATTTTGGCAGTTGTCCTGATCTGCGGCTTTTTGTTCGTTAACGGATTTCCGGCAATTGCAGAAATCGGGCCGCTGAAATTCCTGAGCGGCATTATCTGGAAGCCCCAGGAAGGACAATTCGGCATACTTCCCATGATTATCGGCAGCATTTATGCTACTGCAATTGCCATTCTGGTCGGGGTTCCCATCGGACTGCTCTGCTCCGTATTTATGGCGAAGTTTTGCCCCAAGAAGCTGTATCGGATTTTAAAGCCGGCGATCTCGCTTCTGGCCGGAATCCCGTCCATTGTATACGGCTTTTTCGGATTGGTTGTCATCGTTCCCATGATGCAGAATCTGTTCGGCGGAAGCGGCAAGAGCGTTTTGACAGCAGGAATTTTGCTGGGGATTATGATTCTGCCTACCATTATTGAAATCTCAGAATCTTCAATCCGTGCCGTCCCCCAGAGCTATTATGAAGGCTCTCTGGCGCTGGGTGCGACCCATGAGCGAAGCGTCTACTGCGCAATGCTTCCGGCAGCAAAGTCGGGTATTATGGCAGGCGTGATTCTGGGAATCGGCCGTGCAATCGGAGAAACCATGGCAGTTGTCATGATTGCAGGAAACCAGACTGTAATTCCCACCAGCCTGCTGTCCGGTGTTCGTACCATGACAGCAAATATTGTAATGGAAATGGGTTATGCCACAGATCTGCACAGAGGCGCGTTGATTGGTACAGGTGTTGTCTTGTTTGTCTTCATTCTGCTGATTAACGTCTGCTTCTCACTGATCAAGAAGAAGGAGCAGAAATGAGCAAGAGTAGTGAAGAAAAAATTGTTGGCATCAACCAACAGAGCTGGAAGCAGAAGCTGGCTTCTTATAAACGGCATCCTGGTTCTTTTGTGATCATGCTTCTGACTGTGCTGGCGGCGGTGATTACCGCAGGCGTTCTGCTGAGTCTGATCATTTACATTGTGGCAAAGGGCGTGCCGAATATTCGTCCGGCAATGTTTGCATGGAAGTATACCACAGAGAACTGCTCCATGACACCAGCAATTCTGAACACGCTGCTGATGACGCTGCTTACGTTGATCATTGCCGTGCCGATTGGTGTGTTCTCTGCCATTTATCTGGTGGAATATTCCAACCGGGGCAGCAAATTTCAGATGACACTGGTGAAAATTATCCGGATGACAACGGAAACCTTGCAGGGAATCCCGTCCATTGTATTTGGTTTGTTTGGATTCCTGGCATTTGTGGTGGCCTGCAAGTTCAGCTATTCTCTGCTGGGCGGTGCCATTACCATGGCGCTGATGGTGCTTCCGCTGATTATGCGTACCACAGAGGAGGCGCTGCTCAGTGTGCCGGATTCCTTCCGGGAGGGCAGCTTCGGCTTGGGTGCCGGCCGTCTCCGCACCATTTTCCGGATTATTCTTCCCAGTGCAGTACCGGGAATTCTGGCTGGTGTAATTCTGGCCATCGGACGAATTGTTGGTGAAACAGCGGCGCTCATGTACACCGCAGGTACCTCTACAGATGTCTGCACCGGATTATTTAAACCGTGCCGCACATTGGCCGTGCATATGTATCAGCTTCTTTGTGAAGGAAAGTACATGGATGCAGCCTATGCTACTGCTGTTGTACTGCTGGTTCTGGTAATTTTAATCAATGCCCTTTCCAGCTTGGCAGCGAAAAAACTCACAAAGAGATAAAAAGAGGAGCAATTATGGCAAAATTTGAAATTCATAATATGGATCTGTATTATAATACGTTTCATGCCCTGAAAAATATCAATCTGGAGCTGCCGGCCAATGAAGTCAGTGCATTTATCGGCCCGTCCGGATGCGGAAAATCCACACTGCTGAAATCCCTGAACCGGATGAACGACCTGGTGGAGGGCTGTAAAATTACCGGGGATATTCGCCTGGATGGAGAGGATATCTACGGAGATATTGATGTCAATTTGCTGCGGAAACGGGTAGGCATGGTGTTTCAGAAGGCCAATCCTTTTCCTATGAGCATCTATGACAACATTGCCTACGGCCCCCGTACCCACGGAATCCATGCAAAGGCAAAGCTGGACGAAATCGTGGAAAAGTCTCTTCGGGATGCGGCAATCTGGGACGAAGTCAAGGATCGGCTGAACAAGAGTGCGCTTGGGATGTCCGGCGGACAGCAGCAGCGGCTTTGCATTGCGCGTGCGCTTGCAGTGCATCCGGAAGTGCTGCTTATGGACGAACCTACCAGTGCGCTGGATCCAATTTCAACTTCTAAGGTGGAAGACCTTGTAATTTCTTTGAAAAAGGAGTATACTATTATTATCGTGACGCATAACATGCAGCAGGCAACCCGTGTGTCCGATCGGACTGCGTTCTTCCTCTTAGGAGAAGTCATCGAATATGCGGAAACAGAACAGCTGTTCTCGAATCCGCAGGATAAACGGACAGAGGACTATATCTCAGGGAGGTTCGGATAATGAGAGAATACTACAATGCACAGCTGACAACACTGAATACAAACTTGATTCAGATGGGTGCACTTTGTGAGGATGCGATTTCTTCTGCGATTCAGGGTCTTCTGGAAAATGACCCCTCCATTGCAGCAAAGGTCAGCACCGTGGAACTGGAAATTGACCAGTATGAACGGGACATTGAGCGGCTTTGCATGCGGCTTCTGCTCATGCAGCAGCCGGTGGCTACGGATTTGCGCACCGTCTCTTCCGCATTGAAAATGATTTCAGATCTGGAACGCATCGGCGATCAGGCATTTGATATTGCAGATATCACCAAAAACGATTCTTTCCGGGACTTTAACGGCAAAATTCATATCAAGGAAATGGCGAAGGCCGCCATTGGCATGGTGACAGACAGCGTGGATTCCTATGTCAATCACGATTTGGAACTTGCTAAAAAGGTGGGACAGGAAGATGATAAGGTAGACGCACTGTTTATTCAGGTGCGGAAGGAACTCATTGACCTGATCCGGGAAGACAAGGAAAAATCAGAGCAGGCATTTGATCTGTTAATGATTGCAAAGTATCTGGAACGCATCGGCGATCATGCGGTAAACGTTTCAGAATGGGTGATTTATGCGATTACCGGCGAGCATGCGTAAGCGTCTGCTGTTCCTTTGGAAATCAGAACAACTTTTTTAAGCAGGCTTTGAGGATATATTCCCATCGGAAAAATACCCTTTTGCGTCAGCGGATGAAATATCGTCTGCATTCATACATTTTGAGAAAAGGAACATCCGGGGAATCAGGAGGATTCTTTGGCAGGTTCCTTTTTCCTGTATCTGGATGTATCGGATAGAACTGGTGCAAATTTGTACTGTAAAATTTGATGGAACAAGAAAAATGAGTTTAGCGAGTCATTGCAGAAAGGCGGCATTATGATTTATTTGGTAGAGGATGATGACAGCATCCGGGAACTGGTGATCTATACACTGCGCAGTACAGGCATGGAGGCGAAGGGATTCGGACTGCCGTCAGCATTCTGGGAGGCAATGCAGAAGGAATTGCCGGACTTGGTGCTGCTGGATATTATGCTGCCAGAAGAGGACGGTCTGGCAATTCTGAAGAAAATTCGCACCGCCAATCAGACAAAAGAACTCCCGGTGATTATGCTTACCGCGAAGGGAACCGAGTACGATCAGGTGATCGGACTGGACTGCGGCGCAGATGATTATGTGGCAAAGCCATTTGGAATGATGGCGCTGGTGGCGCGGATCAAAGCGGTGCTGCGCCGGACAGAAAAACAGGAAGCGGAGGAACAGGTGCTGACATTGGGAGACTTGCAGGTCAATCCGGTGCGCCATGTCGTGCACGCAGCCGGTGAAACGGTCAATCTGACCTTGAAGGAATTTGAGCTTTTGTGTCTGCTGATGGACAATCCGGGGGTTGTCTTTACCAGAGATCAGCTGCTAAACCAGATCTGGGGCTATTCCTTTGACGGAGAAAGCCGCACTGTGGATGTCCATGTGCGCCATCTGCGCCAGAAGCTGGGAGAATGCGGAAAGTACATTGAAACCGTTCGCGGCGTGGGATATCGTGCAGGAGCGGAAGAACTATGACCAAACGAATTTTTCTTTCGACTATTACTGTAGTGGTTTCGGTACTGCTGTTGTCTCTGGCGCTGATTACTGGTGTATTGTATGAGCATTTTCAGAAAATTCAGATGGATCAGCTGGAAGTCACTGAAGAGTTTGTGGAACAGGGTATTACATTGGATGGCATGGACTACTTAAAGAACCTGAACGCAAATGATTGCCGGATTACCTGGATTGCAGCAGACGGAACAGTGCTGTATGACAACCAGTTTGATGCTTCTCAGATGGAAAATCACAAGAACCGGGAGGAAGTCAAACAGGCTATGGAAGGCTCTGCCGGCACCAGCTTTCGGCAGTCTACCACTGTTTCAGAGCGTACCATGTATTACGCCAAGCGCATGCAGGATCACACCGTTTTGCGGCTGTCTGTTTCTCAAAGTTCGGTTTTGTTTTTGCTGGGCGGGATGCTGTCTCCGATTTGCTTTATTCTCTTAGCGGCCTGCATTTTGTCCGGGGTCTTGTCCTATCGGGTGTCCAAAAAGATTGTGCATCCGCTGAGCGAATTAGACCTCAAGCACCCGGAGCAGGTGGAAACCTATGATGAGTTGTCTCCGTTTTTGCAGCGGATTGCGGCACAAAACCGGGAAATTGAGCATCGCGTCAGGGAACTGAAAAAACAGCAGCAGGAATTTTCTATGATTACGGAAAATATGAGCGAAGGTCTGTTTGTCATAGACCGCAATTATCAGATTCTTTCTTATAACAAGAGCGCTGTACAGATATTCAGCATTGAGAACGAGCCGATTGGACAGAATCTGCTGGCAGTCAACCGGAGCCAGGTATTCCGGGAAGCTGTTGACTCCGCTTTGCAGGGGCGGCATACTCAAAAAAATCTGACGCTAAATGGAAGAGTTTATCAGATTATTGCCAATTCTGTATGCAGCCCGGATTCTGAGCAGGAACTGGTGGGTGCAGTGCTCCTGGTGCTGGATATTACCGAAAAGGAGGAGCAGGAGCGGTACCGCAGGGAATTTACAGCAAATGTTTCTCACGAACTGAAAACGCCGCTGACATCCATTTCCGGCATTGCAGAAATTATTCGAAACGGAATTGTGCGGCCGGAGGATATTCCCCATTTTGCCGGGAAAATCTATGACGAGTCCCAGCGGCTGATTACATTGATCGGGGATATTATCAAATTGTCCCAGCTGGACGAAGATCAGGTTCCGCTGGAACGGGAATCGGTGGACTTGCTGGAAATTTCCAGGGATGTGGTACAGCAGCTTTCCTCAGTGGCAAAAAAGAACGGCGTTTCACTGGTGGCCGGCGGAACACATGGGAGTGTGTATGGCGTACGGCAGGTTTTGTCTGAAATGGTGTATAACCTCTGCGAAAATGCCGTGAAGTATAATCAAAAGGGCGGCCGCGTCAGCGTGGATGTAAAGCAGAGCGATGCGGCAATTACACTGACAGTAAAAGACACCGGAATCGGCATCCCAAAAGCCGAACAAAGCCGTGTTTTTGAACGGTTTTATCGGGTGGATAAGAGCCACTCCAAAGCAGTGGGCGGAACCGGCCTGGGTCTTTCCATTGTAAAGCATGGCGCAGCGCTGCATCATGCTGTCATTGAACTGAATAGCGAGGTGGGAGAAGGAACGGAAATCAAGCTGATTTTCCCTGTAAAGCGCTGAACCCGTGTTAAGATATAAAGAAACAGAAAATCCCGGATAAGTACCACTTATCCGGGATTTTGCATTATTTTCAGTTGTGTCAGGATTCCATTTGGCGGCGCTCTTCCATCAAGGCGTGTGCCAGCTGCATGATGCTCCAGCCGGCGTTGTTGGGCGTGAGAATTGCCTTATAGACCGACTGCATTCCGTTTTGCCGCAGTGCTTGCAGCAGCCGATCCATGCGGTTGTTTTTGAAGTCACACAGTACCAGAATGCCTTCCTGCGGCAGTGTATCTGTGTTTGGCATGTCGGACTGCGGAGTGATTTTTGTATATCCGGCAAGGGTTCCGACTGGTGTCTGATACTGCTCCGGGGAGATGAAAACTGTGCGGATTCGCAGTCTGGCAGCAATGGCTTCTACGGATTTTGCATCCGGGACAGCAATGCAAAGTAATTTTTCCATGTAGATCAAAGTCCTTTCTGCAAAAAGACCGCAGGTTGATCTGCGGCCTTTTGCGTAATGTGAGATTGGTTTATCGATTACTGTCCGTTGTCGGGCAGAACGTCAATGAGCTGTACCAGGAATCGCAGCAGTGTGATGGAATCGTTTCCGTTTACTTCGCCGTCTGCGTTGCAGTCTGCATTAGCGCGAGCCTGTTTATCCAGTGTAACAACATCGGCTACAGCCTTGTTCAGCATAACAGCGTCTACCAGTGCAACCTTTCCGTCCATGTTGATGTCTCCATACAGAATACTGCTTGGAACGGCACTCGGCATAGTGGAAGTTGTGGTAGAAGGCTCGGAATCTGTTGTTGTGGTGGTCGTTGTGGTGGTAGTAGTGGCTGTCTCAGAAGAAGACGGATCTGTTTCAGTTTCTGTGTCAGTGGTATCTGAGGTGGAAACTGTGGTGATGGAACTTTCTGTATCAGAAGTGATTGTGGTTTCGGATACTGTGGTAGTTGTGGTGACAATGTCGGAGATGTCTGTTGTCGTGGTTGTGGTGACCGGAACATCCATGCCGTCTATAATTGCATTATAAGCCGGCTTTGCCTTGAAGTTTTCGTCAAACAGCAGCGGTACACGGCTTGCACGCCAGCTTTGGTCATCAGTTACGCCCCAGATGACAACAGCAGAGATATTGTCCGCATACTTGACATAGAGGTCGAAGATGTCGCTGTACATCTGAGCCTGCTTTTCCAGGCCGGCTTCTGATGTATCAGAGGTGGTGATGTCCAGCTCTGTTACCTGAATATCCAGGCCGGTAGAAGCAAACTTGGACAGTGCCTTTTCATAAGTGGAAGCATTGGGGAAGCCTACATCCAGGTGCGACTGCATGCCGATACCATCAATAAGGCCTTTTTCCTTCAGTTCCATTGCCATGTCATAGATTGCAGTAGTCTTCTGCGGCATGTATTCGTTGAAATCGTTGTAATACAGCTTACAGCCTTCCGGCGCATATTTTCTGGCGAACTGGAATGCATATTCAATAAAGGAGTTGTCACCGAAAATCCGTGTCCATGCGGAGCTGTTGGAATCGTCGGACTTGCTGGAGCCTGCTGCACGAGGTGTGCCGTTGTCCTGCCATGCCTCGTTGACTACGTCCCAGGCGTAGAATTCTACATCCGGATACTGGGCAGCCAGGCCTTCCATTACATTTTTAATATAATTTTCCATACGGGTGATCATGGTGTCCTTGTCCACCCAATCGCCGTCATCGGAGAAGTTTTCCTTAAAGAACCAGTCCGGTGTCTGGCTGTGCCATACCAGAGTGTGGCCGCGTACCGGAATCTTGTTCTTAGCGCAGTATTTCAGCAAAGCATCTGCCTGGGAGAAGTTTACCTGAGGATTGAGGTTGTCTCCCTTTTCCTGAGAAGCGGCCTGATCCAGTACATAGTCCGGCTTTAACTCATTGCCGAAGGTGATGCTGTCGCTAAAGTGCTTCTGTACCAGATCCATAAAGGACGGGGAGGAAAGGTTTGATGCCATAATGGCAGTACCTACCTTGAAATAGTTGCGGTAAACATCTTTTAAAGAAGGAATATCATTTTCAATGGGGATAATCGGTGCTTCTGCAAGGGTGAAGTCATCGATGTACAGATCTGCCGCGTCACCGCATTCAAAGTAAACATACACCTTGGTTACTTCACTGGTAAAGCTGAACTTGATATTGGAAAATTCCGCCCAGTCCCCGTTGGAAATGCTGCTTGACAGATTGCTGTAATGCCGTTCTCCGGCAGTGTCTGTGTATTCCAGACTCAGCTTGATGCTGTTGTACCAATTTGTCTTGGCATAAGCACTGACGGTGTATTCCTTGTTCGGCTGGCAAATGTCATCCAGCAGAAGCTGTGGGCCGTGCCAGCCCTTGGCACGGTCTGCGACCATCATGGAAGAAGAGCCGCTGTGTGCCTGGCTGCTGGTGATGGAAATGGACTCCACACCGCCTCTGCCGGTGAACGGCAGAGAGGCACTGCTGTCTTCAAAATCCGAGCTGTAGATGACAGCGCCGGTTTCGGCATCTTCTGCGGTGACGGCAGTAATCGGAATTGAAGTTCCGAGCAGAACTGCACCCATGGCACCGGCAAGAAGCCGTTTCAAGATACCTTGTTTCATAAGTAAATCCTCCGATCATTAAAAAGAAATGACTCCGGAAACGTCCGGAAGCAGCTGAAAAACCATACAACCATAGTATAGCACATGTTGATGAAAATGTAAATCGTGTAACACATGCAAGAGAAAAAACTGTGAAATTACACAATGAATATTCGGCAGATATGCATAAATTGCACAAAGGGCCTGCGCGCCCGGTATCGTTTTATCCCAGCATGCCGAAGGTGGTATTTCGCAGACGGGTGACAATATCGCTGGTGCTTCCGCCGCAGACCTGAACCAGATACAGCAAGACGGTCTGATCTTCGGGAGAGACGCAGAAATAAGGACCGGTCCAGCCGTCCCAGCCGAATTCGCCGGCCGGAACGCAGGTGCAGCAAGCCGCAGGATTTTCTAAAACCCGGAGCAGGTTTCCATAGGTATACCCCTTGAGCTGCGGCCAGTCGATTCCTGTTTTTTGTCGGGGGGACAGCTGCGGTGTGGTGAGATAGCGCCAGGTGCCTTCTCCAAAAAGCCGTGTGCCACTAGCTTTGTGCAGACCCTTTCCGGCCAGCGCATTGGCAAACTGTGCATAGTCCGACAGGGTGGAAATAAGGCCGGCGCCGCCGGAGAAAAATGCCGGCCGTTTGCGGTAATCTGTCATGCCGAGGTGCGGATCTGGTTCGATTTGCAGGCTGTTTTCGTCCCAGGCGTAGAGCTGTGCCAGGCGCGGGCGCTTTTCTTCCGGAACGTAAAAATCCGTGTCTTTCATGCCTAGCGGTGTGAAGATCAGCTTTCGGAACAGTTCATCCAGCGGCAAGTCGGAAACGCGTTCCAGAACCGCACCCAGGATATCCGCAGAAGCGCCGTAAGACCAGCGCGTGCCTGGCTGGAACAGCAGCGGCACATCCTTGCCCACCCGCATTGCAAATTCCTGTGTATCTACCGGGTGATCGGTGGAGAGTCTGGTGTTGATTTCATCATAAAAGGCCCCCATTTTTTTCTGGGAAAGGGTGTGGCAGTCCGGATAGGGGATGCCGGATGTCATATTTAACAGATCCTGTAGGATCAGTTCCCGTTCAGCCGGAACCAGTTTTCCGGCAGCATCCACCATCTGATTGCGGAATGTAGGGATGTACCAGGAAACCGGATCAGTCAGTTCCAATTTGCCCTGTTCCCACAACATCATGGTTGCCGCTGCGGTGATGGGCTTTGTCATAGAGAACATGCGGAACAGCGTGTCTGGCTGCATGGGGAGCTGCTTTTCCTGATCTGCAAATCCGGCTGTAGTCATATAGCAAAGCTCCTGCTTTCGAAAAACAGCGGCGCAGGCACCGTAGAATTTCTTTTCCTGTATGCCGCGTGCAAGAATCTGATCTATACGGCGCGATAATTCTTGTATCATAATCCATGTACTCACTTTCTGAAAAATAGAAGAAAAACAAAAAGTCCGCATCACAAATGATACGGACTTTTTGGTGAGATATGAGGGATTTGAACCCTCGACCCTACGCTTAAAAGGCGTATGCTCTGCCAACTGAGCTAATATCTCATTGTTTTCATTTTGGTATACTTACAGAATAACGCCATAAGCAACGATATTTATTATAGCACAGAACGAAATCAATGTCAAGCATTTTTTTCAATTTTTTACTTGCAAAGCTATCGCATAAATTTATTGTACAATAAATTTTGCTAATACAACAGAAATTCAAATTAGAAAGATTGACAAAATTCGGAATATAGTGTATAATTCCAGTAGACATTGCAGAAAAGAAAAGCAGGAAATATGTTGTTTTTCCGTAGTTTTTTGTATGAGGGTTCTCTTTGCTGCAATGCATCATACAAAACACAGTCCAGATTTACGGGGGATCAGGGAAATCGAATATGGAACATTTTGGATGACATCACAGAATGGAACTTACATGGTTTTGTTAAAAAATATGGCTGTGCACCCTGTATGCAAAAATAACTACGATATGAAAGGAAGATAGAGAAATGAAAGATTCTGGAATTATGCGTCGCGTTGACAGTCTCGGCCGTTTTGTATTGCCGAAAGAACTGCGCCGTCAGCTTCAAATCGAATGTAATGACTATCTGCAGATTTATACAGAAGGAGAAAAAATCATTATCCAAAAGGCACAGTGCTGCTGCGCACTCTGCTCCCGGACAGATGATCTGATTGACTTCAATGATAAGAAGATCTGTAAGTCCTGTATTGGTTTGATCAAAGACTATCTTTAATGGCTGACAGGCGGTCTCCTGGAATCCCTTCGAAAGGAGTCCGCTTTTCACCAGAACAATTTGACTATGATAGAGGATTGTCTCATGGAAATGCTCCGGCGTGAAAACCGGAGCATTCTTTGCAAAATGGATAAAATGCCGGCTGTATAGATTTGAACCTGCGATAAATTGTGCAAAATGACAAAAATCGAAAAACAGCAAAAAAAGGGTTGACAGAAGACAGAGGACGTGCTATAATATATAACGTTGTGAGACACAACAGTGAATACGTGCCCATAGCTCAGCTGGATAGAGTGACTGGCTACGAACCAGTAGGTCGGGGGTTCGAATCCCTCTGGGCACGCCAAGTATTTCGAATATGGAGTACGGAAATGATACCTGTGTTACATTTGTAGCATGGGCTTTTTTTCTATCTGCTGTACTTTTTTTCAGGGCATTTGCATAAGATGCAGGCAGAAGCAAAAAACCGCGAATACGAAAAACGTATCCGCGGTTTCTGAATCTGGTGCCGACAGTGGGACTTGAACCCACACGCCATCGCTGGCAACGGATTTTGAGTCCGTCTCGTCTGCCAATTCCAACATGTCGGCGACAACATAATTTATTTTACCATAGTTTTTTAGGATTGTCAAGTCTTTTTTGAAAATTTACAGGAGGAATGGAATTCGTGGACTATACAGTACATATGGGCGGCTTTGGTCAGATGTTCGGTGTGCCTAATGCCGTTGTAGATCAATATCTCAAGCTGTCTACGCCGTCTCAGCTGAAAGTGCTCCTCTATCTGCTGCGGCACAATGGACAGCAGGTGGAGCAAAGCGAAATTTCAGAGGCGCTTTCTGTTTCAGAAGAATTGGTGGAGGAGGCGCTGCTGTTCTGGTCGCAGACGGATTTGTTCGCACCTGGAGAAGCCACGGCAGAGATACAGCGGCAGGCAGAGACAGGCCGTGTTCACCCGGCGGCTGAACCGAAGGGAACAAAGCGGCATACAGGTTCTCTTGCAACGCTGTCAAATGCCAAGAGCGGGGAACTAAGTCCTCTGGAAATTGCGGCGGCTCTGGAAAAATCGGAGGACCTGAAAACTCTGTTTCAGCTGTCGGAACAGCAGCTGGGACGGCCGCTGCGGCATATTGAGCAAAAGGCGCTGGTCTGGATGCATGATTACAATAATATCGGCAGCGATATTATCCTCACGGTATTATTATATTGTAAATCCATTGACAAGCCCAGCGTTTCCTATGCGGAGTCCATGATTACCAATTGGTGGAATGAAGGCATTCAGACATTGCCCCAGGTAAATGCAGCCATTAACGAGGTCGAGCATCGCCGCAGCTTTACCGGGCATATTCAAAAGGCGTTTGAAATGAACCGGAAGCCGACACCGAAGCAGCAGGAATTCATTGATCTGTGGCAGGATCGGCAGATTCCTATGGAACTGATTACGTATGCCTATGAAAAAACATTGGAGAGTACAGATAAGCTGGCGTTTCCTTATTTAAATGCGGTGCTGATGCGTTGGATGGATGCCGGATACCGTACCCGGATAGACGTAGATACCAAGGATAAGCCGTCAGCCGGGGACGGCAGAAAGCAGGGAAATGCAAAGCCGGCAATTCCGGAAAGCGACAATGCACAGGCCTATAAATCGTTCGTATATAATATTGATTCTTAACGTCTGCCGCTCATCCTTATCGTTGCAGTTTTGCCTTGCGGCCGGTGAAAGGATGGGTATATTATCGCGTCAGCACACCCTGAAATAGGAAGCAGGCGTTTGGAAAAGGCTCCTGAAAAAAAGAAGGGAAATGAAATGAAGGAAGATCGGTTAGAATATGCACTGCGAACTGTTTCCGCCAGGCGGAATTATGCAGAAACACAAAATCGGGAACGTGTGGAGGAAGTGGGATCGCGGATTCCGGAGATTGCGGAAATTAACCGTCAGCTGTTCCGTACCGGACGGGATCTGATGCAGATTATTCGCAGCGGCCAGGATATTTCGCAAAAGATAGAGGATTTGCGGCAGCAGAATATGCAGGCGCAGGAGATGATTCGGCAGCTGCTGGTGCAGCACGGCTATCCCCAGGATTATCTGGAAATGCACTATACCTGCGAAAAATGTCAGGACACCGGGTATTACGGCGGCACCTTTTGCACCTGTGTGACAGATCTAGCCGCGAAGCAGGCAGTAAAAGAACTGAACCAGAGCGTACAGTTTGAATCCTGTAGCTTTTCGAATTTTTCCCTTTCCTATTATCAGGGACAGCATACGGAAACCGGTGGAAATTGCTATGCCGCTATGGAACGGGTACTGTTTTTTTGCCGGGAATATGCCTCCCATTTTACGCTGTCCTCCCCCAGCATTCTGATGTTCGGCAAAACCGGACTGGGAAAAACCCATCTGTCCCTTGCCATTGCAAACGAAGTGCTGCAAAAGGGGTTCAGTGTGCTGTATGATTCTGTGATCAACTTTTTGCGGCAGGTGGAAAAGGAGCACTTCGGTCGGGAGGAAAAGGGGACAGATACGCTGGAAATGCTGCTGTCCTGTGATCTTTTGATTCTGGACGATCTGGGCACGGAGTTTCGGTCTCAGTTTTATCAGTCCGCAGTGTACAACATCGTAAATACCCGGATGAACCGGAAAAAGCCCACGATTATCAGTACCAATATGGACTATGACGGGATTTCCTATCAGTATGATGAACGGATTACGTCCCGGATTTTTACAACGTATACTTGTCTGCAATTTGTGGGAACGGATGTACGCGTTCTGAAAAAGCAGCAGGAACAGCAGCGCGGAAAGTCAGATTCTATGAGATAGTTTGACAAAAAGATGCCAATATGTTATACTGTTTTCAGAAGAATGAAACATATCATTTTTGCTGCAATCAAGAAAAACAACAGCTTTTCCCGTTGATTTAGGAGGATTTTTAGTATGCCATTTTGTCAAACCTGCGGCGAACTTGTTCCCGATGATGTCCACTACTGCCCGAACTGCGGCACACCTATGGAACTGCAAGAGGCAGAAAGCGCAGCTGTGCCGGATACAGCGGAAATTCCGGAGGAGACTACACTGTTAGAAGAAAACGAGATTCCGGCCTGGAATCAGCCGGATTCCGCGGAAGCACCTTCAGAACCGGAAAATACCGCAAATGAGAATCCGTATGTTAACAATTCGTCTGCCAGTGAGATACCTTCCTATTCTGCACCCCAGAGCAATCCGTATTCGCCGGAAGCTAACATTCCGAATACGCAGCAGCCTTATGCTGATTATCAGAATGCCTATGGACAGAATCCGAACAATGCGCCGTATAATGCACCGAATCCAATGTACGGACAGCCGATGCCGCCTATGCCGGGGCAGCAGATGGGAACGCCTTATCCGATGATGCAGCCCAAGAAGACTGACGGCAAATCTGTTGCATCTATGATTCTGGGGATTATTTCAATTGTGTTTTCCTGCAGCTATGGATTTGGCCTGATTCCGGGAATTGTCGGACTGATACTGGCGATTATATCGAGAAAGGAAGAAGACAAGCGCAATGAAACAAACAACAATGGCACGACCATGGCCGGACTGATCTGTTCGATTATCGGCATTGCCATTTCTGTAATTGTGATTGCCCTTGTGGTTCTGTTCGTTATCGGAATCGTTTCCACCACAGATACATATGACTACTATGATTACAGCTCCGCTGCTTTTCTGTTTTGGAAGTAAGGCTGTGGAATCTTTGATAGCATGAATTTTTCAGAGGTGTTTTATCTGGAAGCACCTCTGTTATTTTTTGCCCTTTTCGTCAGAAAGGCTTTTGTTTTAATGTGCCCATATGGTGAGGAACGTTACAGTTTATTTCTTGACACTGCCGCTGCAATATGCTACACTGAATGGGAGAAAACTCGTTTACAACAAACAGAAAGGATAAGAAAAGTATGATTGCTTGCTATGATCTGACGGGTGTCTGGGATTTTTCCATGGCGCAGATGCGGAAAGATACGGTGCCGTCAGCATTTACAGATACCATTTCCCTGCCGGGAACCACTTCCCTGGCAAAGAAGGGAAGTCCCAACCCTAACCGGGAAACGGGATTTTTGACCGATGCCTATGCCTTTGAAGGACAGGCCTGGTTTCGTAAAACCATCTATGTAAATCCGGAGCATATCGGGCTTCCAATGCAGCTGACGCTGGAGCGGACGCGGATGACTACCCTTTGGATTAACGGGAAAAAGGTCGGCTCCTGTGACAGCCTTTGCACGCCCCATGTCTATGATATTTCTGCATTTGTGACAAAGCCGCTGACGGAAATTGTGGTTTTGGTGGAGAATACCGGCTATCCGACCAAGGGCGGCCATTTGACCTCGCCGGATACCCAGTCTAACTGGAACGGGATTACCGGAGAAATGATGCTGCGTGTATTTTCGGATGTATACGCCGATCATGTGCAGGCTTATCCGGATCCGGATAAGAAGCAGGTTACATTGTCTATGCAGCTTCATGGCGCAAAGACAGCAGCTTTTACCCTTACAGGTAATGTGCAGTTTGCTGATGAGGTGATTCCCGTGCCTGTGTTCCAGGCGCAGCTGGACGCAGATCAAAACGGCCGGGCTTCCGTAACCATTCCGCTGGAAACGGTGTACTATGAATGGAGCGAGTATCAGCCGGCGCTGTATTTCCTTCTTTATCAGATTGATGAGCAGGACAATGGTTTTGTCAGCTTCGGCATGCGCAGATTCTGTGCAGACGGCACCCGTTTCACCATAAACGGTAAGCCTACAATGCTGCGCGGCAAGCATGACGGCATGATCTTTCCCCGTACCGGCTATGCGCCTACAGATGTCAATGAATGGATCCGGATTTTACAGACGGCCAAGGACTACGGCATCAACCACTATCGTTTTCACACCTGCTGCCCGCCGGATGCTGCTTTCACGGCCGCAGATTTGCTGGGCATTTACATGGAGCCGGAACTGCCGTTCTGGGGAACCATTGCGGCTCCCGGAGAAGAAGGCTATCAGGAAGCAGAACAGCAGTATCTCATTGCACTGGGGGATCAGATGCTGGATGCATTCGGAAACCATCCGTCCTTTGTGATGTTTTCTCTGGGAAATGAACTGTGGGGCAGCCCGGAACGTCTGGGAGAAATTCTGCGGCATTATAAGGCGCGGGACAGCCGCCGTCTGTACACGCAGGGCTGCAATAACTTTCAGCATTTTCCCCTGGTACTGCCGGAGGATGACTATTTTGTCGGCGTGCGTCTCAGCAAAGAGCGGCTGATTCGCGGCTCCTATGGCATGTGCGATGCCCCTCTGGGACATGTGCAGACCGACCGTCCCTCTACCATGCATCAGTATGATACCATTATTTTTCCGGAGCAGAAGGAAGATGCAGACGGAGAGGCCGCAGAGGAAATTGAGATTCAGTATGGAACCGGTGTGAAAAAGGTTAAAGTCAGCAAATCGGCCGGCGGTCTGATTCCCACAAAGCCGGTAATTACGCACGAAATCGGCCAGTATGAAGTCTACCCGAATTTCCGGGAGATTGAAAAGTATACCGGGCCTTTGAAAGCGCGGAATTTTGAGATTTTCCGGGAACGGCTGGCGGCAAAAGGCATGCTGTCCCAGGCAGAAGACTTCTTTCAATGCAGCGGCGCGCTGGCGGCAGCCTGCTATAAGGAAGAAATCGAAGCTGCCATGCGGTCACAGTTTGTTGCAGGATTTCAGCTTCTGGATCTCCAGGATTTTTCCGGACAGGGAACGGCACTGGTAGGCATGCTGGATGCCTTTATGGAGAGCAAGGGACTGATTACGCCGGAGAAATGGCGGATGTTCTGCTCAGACTGTGTGCTTCTGGCGCAGTTTCCGTCCTATACGCTCATCTCCGGTGAAATGTTCACGGCGAAAGTTTCCATGCGGACGGTATTGCCGCAGGATGGCACAGTAGAATGGGTGCTGATGAACGAAAACGGAGACACCTTGGGAAAAGGCAGCTTTTCCGGGAAGCAGGAACCGGGCTTGTCTGAAATCGGCCGGATTTTTTGCCCCATGCCGGAGAAAATCTCCAGTCCGGAACGGCTGTTCCTGATTTTGTCCCTGACAGATACAGATGTTTGCAATGCTTACGATCTGATGTTGTATCCGGCAATTGCAATGCCGGAGCTGGAAACACAGGAAACGCTTTGCATTACCGAACAGCTGGACGAGGCACTGGCTGCACTGCAAGAGGGAAAACGGGTTCTGTTCCTTCCCACTGAGACGGCACAGTCCATTCCCGGTTTTTATTGTACCGATTTTTGGTGCTATCCCATGTTTCGGGATATCTGCAACTGGATGAAAAAGCCGGTGGCTGTGGGTACAATGGGACTTTGCATTCAGCAGGATCATCCGGCACTGGCACAGTTCCCGTCTCAAAAATACAGTACGCCTCAGTGGTATGATCTGGTTTCGGCGGCAGACTGTGCAATTCTGGACGATACACCGGAAGGTTTTACGCCCATTGTGCAAATGATTGACAACTTTGAGCGAAATCACAAGCTTGGCATTCTCTGGGAAGCGCAGGTGGGAAATGGTTGCCTTCTGGTATGCACCAGCCGGCTGTCTTCTGCGGCAGAGCGTCCGGAAGTGCGATGGTTTGCGAAGAGCATTTTGTCTTACGCAAAATCAGATGCATTCCGGCCGGAGCAGAAAATGACACCGGAGCAGCTGCAAAAGATTTTTTTCCCCAAATAAATCAGGTTTCAGATAACCTGCAAAAAGCCGTACAGAATGTGAGCGTTCTGTACGGCTTTTTGTAATACGCAGCGTTCCCATTTGCCAGGCAATGTTATACGCGGTCATGCAGTAAACCATGCAGAACACCATGAGCGCAGTGAACACCAGACTTTGCAGTTTTGTTTTTGGCATATGAATGAACCTCCTAAAAATAAAAAAAGCGATGCCTGACATTTCAGCCTGTCAGGCATCGCTTTCATTCTACCTAATATTGTATCAGATTTCTGCCAAAAATGCAAGGGGCAATTTTTACAGAAATCTGGGTGGGAATCCTGAGAATTTTTTGAAGCCCGTCTTTGTGAGAACAGGTGCGGCAAACTCTGCCGAAACGTGCCAGTAAAGCCAGGCACTTAGTCTACCGGATTGATGATCTTTCCGATTCCCTCAATTTCGCATTCTACAACATCACCATGCTTGAGATATTTCGGCGGAACAAATCCCATGCCTACACCAGCCGGTGTTCCCATAGAAATGATCGTTCCGGCCGGAATTTTCATAGCGTGGGACAGTTCTTCAATCACATAGGGAATGTTGTGAATGTACAGCTCTGTGTTGCACTTTTGACGCAGTTCTCCGTTTACCTTACAGGTGAGATTCAGCTTCGGCGGAAACGGGAAGCTGTCTGCGGTCACAAGACATGGCCCCATAGGTGCAAAACCGTCCAGGCTCTTTCCGCGGAACCACTGCTTGTGCCGCATCTGAATGCACCGTGCGCTGACATCGTTCATGATCGTGTAGCCGAACAGGTAGGAAGCAGCATCTTCTGCCTTTGCACCCAGAATATCCTTCCGGACAACAAATGCCATTTCTACTTCATAGTCCAGTTCGGAAACAATATCAAAGTGTCCTTGAATGCTGTCTCCCGGCGCAACTGCTTCATTGACATGCTTGGCAAAGTAGATGGGGAACTTGCGTTCGCCGCCGTATTCCTTTCCCATAACACCCACGCTCTCTTTGGCGTGCTCGGAGAAATTGACACCCAGACAAATGATGTCATGTACCGGTCTGGGGATCGGCGCCAGAACTTTTACCTGTTCCAGTGGAATGGCCTCTGCTGTTTTCTGCGGCAATTCTGCGGCGGCAGCATCGCGCTGCTCGTCCGTCATCCGAACTGCCAGATCTGTCATGTCTGCAAAATGCAGGTGCAGTGCTTCTGCCGGAACAACATGCTGTTCCTCCGGTGTCAGTACGCCGATGTGCTCGGTGTCTCCCTGTAAATATGTGATAAGCTTCATGGATTTCTCCTTTTCTTCGGTAAAACTGCTTGTGTACGAAACAGGCGCTTTAGGATTCTTCCAGCTGTGCATTTACGCCGCTGGTTTCCAGGGCGTTTTTGGAATCCGAATTACCGGAAGCATTCTTTTTCTTCGGGAATACAAACTTCAGCAGAATCGGTGTGACAATCGTTGTAAATACCACCATGATAACCAGCGGTGTCATGAACTTTTCGCTCATCAGTCCCACAGAAGCGCCCTTGTTGGCAACGATCAATGCAACCTCACCACGGGAGATCATGCCGATACCGATTTGCAGGCTTTCTTTATTGGTATAGCGCATGATTTTCGCACCCAGTCCGCAGCCAACTACCTTTGTGACAACAGCAAGAAGCATCAGCAGCAGCATAAAGATGATCAGCTTTCCGGTCAGGCCGTCCAGCGTCATAGCCAGTCCGATGTTGGCAAAGAAGATCGGAGAGAGCAGCATGTAGGAAAGGGTATTGAAACGGTTGACAACGTACTCGTTCTTTTTCAGGCCGGATACTGCCAGACCGGCAACAAATGCACCGGTGATATCTGCAACACCGAAGAACATTTCTGCGGCGAAGGAGAGGAGCAGGCAGAAGGCAAATGTAACAATGTTGTGGCGGCGCAGGTTTTCGTTGCTGGATTCTCTCCATTTCTTGAAGAAGAAGTGGTAGAGGACAGCAGCACCGATTGCCACAACAAAGAATGCCAGAATGTTAATGACAACTGCAAATACACCGTCACCAACCAGGGCAGAACCCAGTGTCTTGGCAGATTCGCCGTCGCCGGTCTTTTTTCCGCCCAGACTGATGACAACGGTCAGTGCAATGATACCCAGGATATCGTCAATGACAGCCGCGCCCAGGATAGCGTTTCCGGCACGGGAATTGAGGGCACCCAGTTCTTTCAGGGTTTCAACGGTAATGCTGACAGAAGTTGCAGTCAGAACAACGCCGATGAAAATATTCTGCCAGAACAGAGATGCCATTTCCGGATCCTGATCCACATTAAAGGCATCTGCCAGGAAGAAGCCGCCCACCAGCGGTACAATAACACCCAGCAGGGCGATGACAAAGGAGGCAAGCCCTGCTTTTTTCAGTTCCTGAATATCCGTTTCCAGTCCGGCGCTGAACATCAGGACAATAACACCCAGTTCTGCCAGATTGACAATCAGGTCGTTTCGTTCTACAACATCCAGAAGCATTGGCCCCAGGATGATGCCGGCTGCCAGTGCGCCGACTACCTGCGGCAGACTGATGCGCTTGGTCAGAAGCCCCAGCAGCTTGGTTGCCAGCAGAATAATGGCAATCTGCAATAGAAATGCATACTCGTTGTTAAATAAGAATTCTTTGATTGCGCTCATAAAAGCGTCGCTCCCTTTTTCTTCAAAATTTCATCGGCAATATGGCCGCAGTTGCTCCCAGGCGGAATTCCTTGCCCGTGAGAACATCAGGCTTATTGCTCTGCCAGCATTTGCCGCAGACATGCAGCATCCATGCCATTGACCATGCCGTTTTCATCCACATCCGCCGGAACTGCCTGTGCCTTTTTCAGAACTGTGTCCCCGGTGAGGTGACGGATCAGCAGAACCAGATCGGCAACTGTAACAGACTGGTCTGCATTCACATCGCCGCGCTCCGCCGGATCCGGCGTGTCAGGTTTTGTGGGCTTGGTGCCGTCCGGTTCAACACCAGAGATCAGCACTCCGTTTTGATACACCGGAATCCGGTCTGTGATCACGTATTCTTCAGGATGTTTCAGAAGATCTGCGTTGGAATAGTCATTTTCTGCATTCCATCCGCTCTGATAATCCGGAAATACCAGTGCCAGCATCAGTTCACATTGGTGCTGCCCTTCGGAAATCGGCATGGCAACGCGCCCATCCGGATAGGTGACCTCAATATAATAGATGTTGTCTTTGTACTGCGTAATGGGCGAGATTTCAGCCGGTGTGTAGTCATCGTACATCTTAGCCTGATCCCGGTCTACCCGAATGGCAACATCGCTGGGGGAATAGCCGGCATCGATTACCTCAGACAAATCCATGTAATAGCGGTAGGACATGTTGTTTTCAATCCGTGCCGGCCATGCGGAGTGGTTTGTAAATTTCAGGCTCAGGTTGACACCGCCGGAAGCTTCTGTCAGCTTCGTCTCCACATAGAATTCTGTGTCGCGATTTTCCGGATCCGGAAAATCCGGATCCGGTGTGCCGCCGTAGGCCTCTGTCATTTTACACAGCAGCGCGGTGAATCCGGCGTTATAGTCGCAGGCTACCTCATTATTAATGTAATTCTGCCGGTCGTCTTCATAGGTGCCGTCCTGGTTCGGGCCGCCTACCAGTGCGCCGTACAGGATGTGTCGGTTTTCCGTCGGCGTATCCAGGGCGTTTTTCCAGGAGGCGTGCGCAGTACGATGGTGGGGATTTTTCGGATACTTATCCCCATACCCCACGACATAGCTCTGTCCGTCCGGATTGTCTCCCAGACAGTAGTTGATCTGTTCCTCGTAGAATTTCTGGTACTTTGCGGTGTCTGTGTCTTTTAATATAGTATCACTGGCTACGCTGGCCAGGAATCCGGCCGTTGTGGCATACCGGAGACATCCCCAGGTAGTCAGCCATCTTGCGCCGCCGTCCAGCTGGGTGACAGAATCTGTCCAGTAGTCCAGGTGTTTTTTCACACGGCTGATGTAGAAGCTGTCCTTGGTGTTGATGGCATACAGGAGCAGGCCACCCTGCATAACATCATCCCAGCACATGCCCCAGGTGTATTTCAGTTCGTCTGATCCCAGCTCTTTTCCCAGATTCGGGATGTAAGAAGCTGCTTTGTCCAGATAGCTTTGCGATCCAGTTGCCAGATAGAGCCAGTTTGCGGCATAGAACAGCTCGTCATAAAAATGAGAGGAACGGTAAAAGCCGCTGGCATCGCTGTTGTTGTAGGCTTCATCACTTCGGGTTTCGTCGGCCAGGCGGAACAGGTTTTCCGCATGCTTCAGATACTCTGCCGTCCGGTCAGAACGTCCTTTCAGTGCACAGGAGCCGGCTGCCAGTGCTGCGGCCATTTCACCACAGACGGCGGAATCTGTTCCGCGCAGTGCGGCGCGTGCCTTCTGATAGTCGGCACCGTTGTCTTTCATGCCGTATTCCAGCAGTTCCACCGGCCCCCACCAGGTGTGATCCATTTGTCCGTTGCCAACCTGGTAAACGGCAGTGTCGCCCTCGTCACAGGCAGCCAGATAGTCCAGAACAAAGGTCAGGTTGTTCACATACAAATCCATCTGACCGGTTTTTTCCAGACCTTCCGGGTACTGATACATGCCCCATGCCAGCATGGAAGCAGAATAGGCCATGGGCAGATTGAATTTGACATGGTCACCGGCATCATACCAGCCGCCTGTGACTTCATCTGTCATGGTAGAATCCGCACGCCATTCCACCTGATTCCATTCCGGAAGAGGGCCTGCCTGCTGGCACTCGTAGAAATACAGGGATTTCTGGAGTGCTTCCGCATAATTGGCAGAGAAAGCCGCCTTTGCCGGAAGCGGTATCGCAAATGTCCCGAAGCACAGGCTTGCGGCCGCAAGACATGCTGTGATACGTCTTTTTCGCTGCATAAGAACCATCCTTTCTCCCGTCATCCGGCAATGCAGCTTCGGCGCGTGTCAAAATCCATTGACAGATGATCCGGGTTAAAGCTGCACCTGCAAAATGCAGCCTGAGCACTTGTTTTTCTGTCCTTGGATGACGCTGCTTACGGCGCATATTTTCGGAGAAATTCAGCGAAATATCCAGAAATCCGCAGTGGAATCTTCGGGTGGTTCTTTTGCAATCCTCAAAAAAGTATTACCGCACAGTCAGCGTGTATTCCGGCAGAAAACAGGCTCTGCAATTTTTTCTTTTCGGCAGCTGCCGGAAAATATGGATGCTGAATCGGGAAAAAGCAGATGCTGTACCGCTTTTTCCTGAAAAACTCCATGTTTTTCGGTATCTGTCGATTTCTTATCTATTATGGCATGTTTTCACCGCATTGTCAAGCGGTTTTCATGAAGATATCACATCATTTTGGCGGTTGGTTTTTTGCAAAGGAAAGGAAAAACTGTAGGAAAAACGGCATGTCTGCTGTCTTTGTTGCGGAAACAACGAGGCAAAATCCGAAAAGAAAATCGAATTTTGTTCAGTTTGCATGCTTATCCTCCGAAAATTCTGTATGATCTTACAAAAATTATGAAATAGAGTCGCGAGACTTGCAAATTTTCAGTGTGCGTGTTATAATAAAGTTGTATATGCAGAAGCATGGTGATATATCCTGCATCTGCCGATACGGCCGCTGTTTTTGCGGAAAACGGGACGTTTGCGGCTGCGCACTGCAAGTGTGCAGCGGCCGGAACTGTCCAGTCTAGTTAGGAGGAATACAAAAAGTGGAAAAGAATGTGAAAAAAGGGAAAAAAGTCACTGTTTTGGGCGCAGGTAATGTAGGCGCATCCATTGCATTTGCAATGGCAATCAAGGGTTTATGTTCAGAGCTGGTACTGGTGGACATCAACAAGCCGAAGGCAAAGGGCGAGGCAATGGACATTATGCAGGGCAATGCATTCTGTCCCACATGTGATGTGCATGACGGTGATTACCCGGATGCAGCAGATTCTGATCTGGTTGTAATCACAGTGGGTATTGCCAGAAAGCCGGGACAGACTAGAATTGATCTGTGCAAAACCAATGCCAAGATTATGGCATCTGTTATGCCGGAAATCGTAAAGTATGCACCCCATGCCAGCTATCTGATTGTTAGCAACCCGGTAGACGTTCTGACCTATGAGGCAATTCGTGTTTCCGGACTGCATCCGAATCAGGTGATCGGTTCTGGTACTGTACTGGATTCTTCCCGTCTCCGTACCTGCCTGGCAGATCACGCTGGTCTGAACATCAAAAATATTCACGCCTATGTATTTGGCGAACACGGTGATTCTTCTATGATTCCGTGGTCTCTGTCCAGCATTGCCGGTATGAAGTTTGACGAATACTGCACAAAGGTAGACAACCTGGGCGACAAGGACGCCATTGAACAGGAAGTCCGCGACGGCGGCGCAGAAGTAATCAAGTGCAAGGGCGCTACTTATTATGCGATTGCACTGTCTGTTACACAGATTGCAGAAGCAATTCTGCGTGACACCAAGGCTGTTCTGACAGTTTCTACGCTTCAGGACGGTACCCATTTCGGCGTAAAGGACGTTTGCCTGAGCCTGCCGTGTGTACTGGGCGCAAACGGCGTAGAGCGTGAAATCACACCGCCGATGACAGAGGAAGAAATCGCACGCTTCCAGAAGAGTGCAGCCGCACTTCGTTCTGTTATTGATGAAATGTCTCTCTAATCCGGCCTGCATGTGCTGAAGATTGAGGACTTGTGTCAGTTCGTGACAGCATTGCTCTCTCCGGCCGGAATTTCCACTGAAAAGGTGATGCCTAAACCGGAGAGGCACAAGTTTTGACATGACATTTTGCGGATTGTCAAAATCAAAAGCAAAATAGAAAACGCGCGTGAAAGAATGCTTTGACGGCTTTTGGAGCATACTGTGTCATAGAAAAATGCGGCAGCTTCTGTGAAGATTATCCACCGGCCGGGAGAATAGGATGCATCTCTGACACGCCGTTTCTATGAAAGGAAAGGAAAAAATTATGGATTACGCAGCTGAATCTCTGAAATTGCATTATGAATGGAAGGGCAAGTTTGAGGTCGCACTTCGTTCGCCGCTGGAAACAGCCGATGATCTTTCGCTGGCCTACACACCGGGCGTTGCACAGCCCTGCCTGGAAATTCAGAAGGATCTCTCAAAGAGCTATGAACTGACACGCCGCGGCAACCTGGTTGCAGTTGTGACAGACGGCACCGCTGTTCTGGGCCTGGGAGATATCGGACCGGAAGCCGGCATGCCGGTAATGGAAGGAAAATGCGCCCTGTTCAAGCGCTTTGGAAACGTAGATGCAATTCCGCTCTGCATTCGCTCTAAGAATGTAGATGATATTGTCAACACAGTTCGTCTCCTGGCAGGCAGCTTCGGCGGTGTCAACCTGGAAGATATTTCAGCACCCCGCTGCTTTGAAATTGAACAGAAACTGAAAGAATGCTGCGATATTCCGATTTTCCACGATGATCAGCACGGTACTGCTGTTGTAACATTGGCCGCAATGCTCAATGCACTGAAACTCACCGGAAAAGACATCCATCAGATTAAGGTGGTTACCAGCGGTGCAGGCGCAGCAGGAATCGCGATCATCCGTCTGCTGATTGCCATGGGACTGGATCCGCACCACGTAATTCTGTGCGACCGTCACGGCGCAATCTATGCCGGAAGAGACAACCTCAATCCGCAAAAGGAAGAAATGGCTGCGATCACAAACAGTGGTCACAAGGCGGGAACTCTGGCGGAAATGTTGGTAGGCGCAGATGTATTTATTGGTGTATCTGCACCGGGCTGCGTGACACCGGAAATGGTAAAGAGTATGGCAAAGGATCCGATTATCTTCGCCATGGCAAATCCGACACCGGAAATCATGCCGGAAGAGGCACTGGCAGCCGGCGCTGCTGTAATGGGCACTGGCCGCAGTGATTTCCCGAACCAGATCAACAACGTACTGGCATTCCCGGGAATCTTCCGCGGTGCGCTGGACGTGCATGCCAGCGAAATCAATGACGCTATGAAGATTGCCGCAGCAAAGGCAATCGCAGACTTTGTAGATGATGCAAAGCTGGCCGCAGATTATATTATCCCCAGCCCTCTGGAAGAAGGCGTTGGTGCTGCTGTAGCAAAGGCAGTTGCACAGGCTGCAATTGATACCGGTGTTGCACGCAAGGCACAGTAATCCTGTTTTTTTGATATGATTTCACAAAAAACCGATTTCTTTTTTGAGAAAAACAACTGATATGTGAAAGCCGAAGCGGAGTCATTCCCTTCGGCTTTTGTTTATTTCTACAAATGCGGTTCAGATATCATAATATTTTTAAGTGAAAATGCAAATATTGAAAAATTTGAATCGGAAAAGATTAAAGATGAAAGAAATGCGGAAAACCTCTTGCAGCAAAAATCGAAATGTGCTACAATAGATGAGGTGCGGAGGAGATAGGATGAAACAGAACCATCAGGAGTGGCTCAATCGGGGAATTGCAGCGGTTCTCGCTGCCGGCGCAGTAGGTTTGATTGCGTGGCAGGGCTTTCAATATGTGAAAGAATCGGAACGATCGGAACCGGTGCGCCGGATACAGGCGGTCACAACGATGCAAACGGAATCTGTAACCGCAGAAGATGCAGTGCAGATGACAGCTGCTTCAACTTCCGCAGCATCTACACAGAAGAAAACAACAAAGCACGCAGAAACCAGGACTTCCGTGGCAGCGTCAGAAACGAGCACGGTAGCTTTTCCGCTGGAACTGAACGTAGCTTCGGCAGAAGAACTGGAACAGCTGCCGGGAATTGGCCCGGTGCTGGCAGAACGAATCGTTTCCTACCGCAGTCAAATCGGATGCTTTCAGAACCGGGAACAGCTGTTGGATGTGGAGGGGATTGGCACAGCGACCTATGCCGCGATTGTCGATCTGCTTTACCTGACGGAAGAATATGACCTTTCTGATCCGGCAGAACCGGAGACAGAGGAAAGCCAGGTTGTCCCGGAGGTGCCGGAAGCGGAGCCCGGAAATGTGCCGGAGGAATCACCGCAGGAGCCAGTGACAGAGGCTGAAATGCAGCCGGTTGATCTCAATACGGCATCCCGGAAGGAACTGATGCAAATTCCGGACATGACTCCGGAGCTGGCAGAGGAAATTCTGCAATTCCGGCAGGAAAACCAATATTTTTCTTCGATTTATGAATTGCTCTATCTGGAACATATGACGGATTCCTATTTTCAAAAGATCCGGGAAAAAATTGTGGTTTTGTCAAAATAATGGATTTTCCGGCAATCCGGAAAAATCGGAAGTTTTAACCGTTTTGTAACTTCTTTTCAAGAATGCGGAAAACTACAGCATATTGCACAAAAATGTAAAAGAATTTATGTGCATTGCGACTGAAAAAAATGAAAGAACGGTATAAGCTATTGACATTCGCTTCGAATTGTTGTATATTAAGCTATGACAGGAAATATTCGCTATGCCCAAATTATGCGGTTTTTTAGGGAAAATTTCAGTCAATATTCCATGCGGACTGCATGGAACAAATCATTTCAATGCTTATTATACTGTACGCTGAACTTGCATTGCAGTATAATAGATATATTTTAAGGAGGAAATTCCAATGAACAAGTTAAAAAGAACACTGGCTCTGATGGCTGCTCTGGCTATGACTGCAACTGCATTCGTAGGCTGCGGCGGCAATGACAGCTCTTCCACATCCAATTCTTCCAAGGCTGAAAGCTCTGCAGAAAGCAGCGATTCCAGCAGTGACGAAGACGGCGATTCCAGCAGCGAAGAAAGCAGCGAAACTGCTGACGGTTATCAGAATGTTGATGTCCCGGCTCTGGGCGAACCGGACGGCTCTCTGAAGGACGGCGGCGACAAGCTGACAATCCTGTGCTGGAACGATGATGACCTGAAGTACATGTACGATATCGTTGCTGATGCAACTGTTATGGACAAGAGCATGATCAACTACAAGAACGTTGGCTCTAGCGGTACTGATGCTAACGAACAGTATGCACAGGTATTCCTGTCTGGCGACGACGTTGACCTGTACTTCTGCGACGCTGACTGGAACATGGCTTATCAGAACAACGATGAGTATTCTGCTCCGCTGTCTGCAGTAGGTATCTCTGAAGACATGTATGCAAATGCTTATGACTACACTGTAGCTATGGGCAAGGACAAGAACGGCGTCCT
>JABLTO010016988.1_pt1 | contig 68500 bp, 66 predicted proteins | sample 7160091 | NCBI WGS metagenome assembly JABLTO01 (sample SAMN14651225, study PRJNA627086) | human gut metagenome | isolation source: feces | host: Homo sapiens
AAAAAGCAACAGAAAAAAGCACATACAACCCACGTATATGCTTAAACGCAAATAAATAATTTTATTTAAGACATTTTCAAAAGTTATTGACAGAATTTTTTATTGCTGGATTAAATAAATTTCTAACTTTCCATTTTCTTGATGAATAATAAGTACAAAAAAAGACTTCCTAAGAAGTCTTAAACATAAGCCATTACTGAAAATAAAATTAACAATAAGACTAAAAGTATAACAGCAAATTTCCAAATGTTTTTTAACCATTCTTTATAAGAAACATCATACATAGATAATCCTGTTACTAAAAGGACACTAGTTGGTGCTACTAAAGAAACTAAGCCATTAATTGAAGTCATAATTACAAGCATTGTTCCAGTATAATCAGCAAATCTAGCAGCATAAGTAGCTCCTAAAGTAAATCCTGAGAATCCGAAATCAACATGGAAGAATGACGCAAGTGCATTGGCAACAGTTGCACTAATTGGATTGAATGTTGTACCAACAATTTTATCAACAATTGTATTAGTAAATCCACTCCAGTAGCAAATAACAAACATTGAATAAGCAAGAACAACAAATAAAGCAGGTCTTAATGTTTTTTTAATTCCTTCTACAGCAGCTTCAAGTAATTCATTCATTTTAATTTTAGTAAATAATTTAACAAAAATTAAAATAATCATTGCAATATAGCAAATTGTATAAATATCCCATTCACCAAAAGCACTTATATTACCTAAAATGTAACCAAAAATTGCATGTGAGTTACCACCAATAGTAACAGTAACCTTAGTAGTTAACCAAGTATGAAATGCATCAAACGCATTAACTCCAAAAGCACTATTCCAAGGCATATAACCTAAAATGCAAAATACAAATAATACTGCAAAGACAACCACATATGGCCATGCCTTACCTTCATTTTCATTCCCTGTTAAAGAAACTAAATCAAGTTGTTCCGCAGCAAGATTCTTATCATTATTCTTCTTGTTTTTCATTTTTATTAGAACCATATTTAGTAATAACAATGCAATAGCAAGAATACCATAACGTACTAATAAATTAGTTGTAATATTAACACTCATTGTTTTTTCTAAATAATCAAGTCCTAATGTTGATGTTGTTTGACCGATAAAACCAACTATCATAGCTCCAAAAGTTATCATAACACTCTTAAGCTTGCCATATCCTAAGCGACTAGCAATACTTATTATAAGTGGTATAAATAATAAAATTGGAAAACTTTGCGTAGCCATTGAAACAAACAAAGCAATAATTACTGTATGTACTAATGCAAAATATTTTTTTCTAGGTTGCCAAAATTCAGAAGCTTTATTAACTAACTTCTTATAACCATTAGTTCTTGATAAAACACCATAGAACAAACCAACTACAAGAACAAATATGACTTGTAACAAATAGTAATTAGACGCATAAAACATTGATAAGAACATTTCATTTATACCAGTTCTTGCTGGTTCTGTAGTAGTTAAATTAGCACCATTAAATGTACCAGCGGGAATTATCCAACTTAAAATGATAGCAACAAATATACTTATAGCTAAAATTTTAAATAGGAAATGACTAGTTTTCTTATCATTTTCAGTAGATGTCTTTACAACTTCTTTTTCTGATTTTACTTCTTCTACTACTTCAACTTCCTTTTCAGCTTTTATAGTCTTAGTAGCCTTAGTAGAACTTTTCTTTTTTCCACTTTTCTTTTTTCCACTTTTCTTTTCCATTTTCTTTACCTCCAATTAAATTATAACACAATTCCAAGCCTTGCCAAGTCTTTTTAAATGAAATATTTCTTCACAGTCAGCTAATTTTATAACAATTTTTCTTGTTGTAAACAATTATATTTTTTTATTTGCTATTTTTTATTTCTTCATTGTTTTTTCTGGTAAAAGAATTCAAATAAGGTATTAACACATTTATATACAGCTCTTCAAAAGAACTATAATTAAAAAGATTTTCTCTTATAATATCAGTTATCTCTTCAATTCTAATAAAGCCAATTTTTTTAAACCATAAAAAATCAGGTTGCATTTCTTCTTGCGATATCCACTTTTCACTCATAACAACTGATGCAGCTCTAACAAAATATTCATAAAGAATAGTCTTATTCATCCCACTATAATCTCCTGGCAAACCATTAGCCTTAGCTTCTTTAAACAAGTAATCATAATCAGAAACCTTATCATAATACTTATCAACAATTGGATTAATAAAATGATGAGCAAATTCATGATTAATTGAAATAAAATTATATCTTCTATTCACAAAAAATTCACCATCTTTATACTTAATTCCTCTAGTACAATAAACATGATTTCCAATAGTTGAAGAAAATCCCCCATTCATAAAAATAGAGCAACTAATACTTAAATCAATATCATCAAGACTTCCAAAGAAACCTAAAACATAAGCCTTATTATAATCATCAGGTAATTTTCCTAAACCCTCTTGCTGGAGTTTTAACTCCCCTTTATTATCTTCCAAAATTTTATTCATATCAAAAGATAAATATATCCTTCTAAGAAGCTCTAAATATTCCTTTAGACTCTCATTTTTAAAAGGATTTTGCACCTTATCAATATCTTGATATTTAATAGAAAAGTCATCATTAAATAAATAAACTATATAATTATAATAACCTTCATCTTTAATATCTAACAGATATTTTTCTAATTCGGGAAACTTATCAAATCTAATTTTACTTACTAAATCATTAAAATACTTTGTATTTGGAAATTCTACCCAATCAAATTCGTCTTTATTTTTATAGCCATTTTTTATCACGTAACTACAAATAATTGCATAAATAAAATCTAGTCTTTTATCTACTTTATATGGAATATCACACATAATTTTTTTCTCCTTCTTAATAAGATTATTATATCAAACTTTATTTCTTGCTTCATTAATTTTTCCTACTTTTTCTACCTCTTACTAGTCTTATGCCACTATTTTCCATAACTTGGAAAGCAATCTTATTACATTTTTCTCTGTTATGTAAAGTGCTATCAAACGTTTCAACAGCATCTTTATATACAACTACTTCTACATCATAATTAACTTTATCAAAGAAATTACTCGATGCTATAGCAAAATTGTTATGATAACAATATAATAGACCAATGGGATAATGTTAATTAGTCTTTGCTAATTACTAACTTTTCAAAAAGAAGTAATTGTAAAATTTATTTTCGTTCTAAAAAAGATATTACAATTACTTATAATAGCAATTATATAATGAACTGAGAAACATCTAAAGTTTCAAATCAAATGTATTTTTTTATTTAAGAACCTTCGTTCTTTCAGGTAGTAGTGTGTCATAATTCAAATTTTTTGCAACTATTATTTAGAAATACATTAATAATATATACTAATATTTATACTATAGCTTGATAAAAAATAATAATTCTAATTTCACATCCATATTTATTTTAACTAAAAAGATTAGTACCCAAACAATACTAATCTTATTTTAACTATTTTCTATTAACTCTAAATCTTTCATTAGGATCTAAAATTTTCTTACGAAGTCTAATAATAGCAGGAGTAACCTCTACATATTCATCTTCTTCGATAAATTCTAAAGCTTCTTCTAAGCTAAATGTCTTAGGAGTAACTAAAGCAATTGCATCATCTGCTGATTTACTTCTGGTATTAGACATTTCTTTGTTTTTACATGGATTAACATTTAAATCATTATCTCTATTATGAATACCTACTATCATACCAACATAAATATCAGCACCAGGACCAACAATCATTTGACCTCTATCTTGTAAGTTATATAAAGAATAACCTAAAGCCTTACCAGTTTCCATAGAGACAAGAACACCATTCTTGCGTCCTCTAATCTCACCAGCATATGGTTTATATTCATCAAATGAACGAACCATAATACCTTCACCCTTAGTATTAGTTATAAACGCACTTCTATAACCAATTAAACCACGAGTCGGTGCACTAAATTCTAAATGAGTATAACCTTCTTCACCATTTGACATCACAAGTAAAGTAGCTTTTCTTTCTTGTAAGTCAGAAATAATTGTTGAAGCATAATCACTTGGTGTATTAACAATTACAGTCTCATAAGGTTCACATTTGCGTCCATCTATTTCTTCAAATAAAACTTCTGGTTTTGAAACACATAATTCATAACCTTCACGACGCATTTCTTCAAGTAATACTGATAAGTGTAATTCACCACGACCAGATACCTTAAATCCATCAGTACCAGGTAATTCTTCAACTTCTAAACCAACATTAGTTTCTAATTCTTTTTCTAATCTTTCTTTAATATGACGAGAAGTTAAGAATTTACCACTTTGTCCTGCAAATGGTGATGAGTTAACCATAAAGTTCATTGACAAAGTTGGTCTTTCAATAATAATTGGAGGAAGAGGATCAACAACACCTTGAGGACACAAAGTATCGCCAATGGAAATATCTTTACAACCAGCAACTGTTACAATATCACCATAGTAAGCCTCAGTTACTTCTTTTCTTTTAATGCCTTCATTTACAAATAATTTAGAAATTCTAAATGATTCAACAGCACCTGTATTACGACATAAAGTAACCATTTCACCAGTCTTTACAACACCCTTAGTAACACGGCCAATACCTAAACGTCCAATAAATGAATCATAATCTAATTGAGAAACTTGAAGTTGTAAGCTATCATCAACACTACCTTCATAAGGTTTAACTTGTTTTAAAACAGTATCAAGTAATGGTGAAATATCATCTTCTAAATGATTTAAATCAAGTGTTGCCTTACCGTCTCTAGCAACACCATAAACAATAGGGAAATCTAATTGTTCATCAGTAGCATTCAATTCCATAAATAAATCAAATGTCATATTAACTACTTCTTCAGGTCTTGCATCTTTCTTATCAATTTTATTTATGAAAAGAATAGGTCTTAAATTTTGTTCCAAAGCCTTCTTAAGGACAAATCTAGTTTGAGGCATAGGTCCTTCTTTTGCATCAACAATCAAAATAACTGTATCAACTGTACGCATAATTCTTTCAACTTCACTAGAAAAATCAGCATGACCAGGAGTATCAACAATATTAATTTTATAATCCTTATATCTAATCGCACAGTTCTTAGAATAAATAGTAATACCTCTTTCTCTTTCTAAGTCATTACTATCCATTACTTGTTCATGAACAACTTCATTTTCTCTAAAAACACCATTTTGTTGTAATAAAGCATCTACTAAAGTACTTTTACCAGCATCTACATGTGCTACAACTGCAATATTTATAATTTTATCCATAAATAAAACCCACTTCCATTTAATACTTTTAAGATATTACTACATTTTTTTCTAAATTACAAGTAGTAAATAACTTATTTTTTTGTTTCCTTAACTATATCATTAATCTTATAAATATGCTACTTATTTATACCAAAATTCATTTTCAAATAAGCTTTAAATTTCATAAACACTTACTTAACCGTATAATTAATCGAAACATTTTTGAAAGCAATTACCCCTTCTAGTATTTCCACACTAGTATTTTCTGCGTAACTTTTTTCTTTAATATTACGATACTTTAAAAAGGCAATAGCTTTTAATTTAGGAAATCTTTGTAAAACCTTTTTTATAATTTTCTGATTACTATATAAGTCATCTTGAAATTCATTATCACCAATCATATTACCAAAATAACAACCTAATTCATAATTAATTTCACTATTATTATAATCTAAGTATATACCATCAATTGCCTCTGTACTAGCACCATATATTTTACTTAATACTTGAAAATAATTATTCTTTAATACCTGATACTCCTCTAAAAAATCACTATAATAACTATAAACATCATTATCGCAATTAATAGAATTATCCACCAAATTACTAACAACTAAATAATATAAAAAGACATTTTCTTCTAAACTTAAATCATTTTTATTTTTCAAATTATAATTAATTAAAGATTTTAAACTATATTTCATAATAGTTATATTATATAAATACTTGATTTTATCAAGCAGCAAACTAGTATCTTTAGAATCATAATCACTATCTTTACCTGTTAATTCTTCTAGATAACTAGTATTACCAGTAATACTATTCATAGCATATATTACTCTAATAAGCTCTTCTTTTTCTGTATTTAAAGAAGCTCCTAAAAACTCTAATAAACCATTATTATCATGACTTCTAATCGCTTTATAATAATCACTTAATTTTTTATCATTATCAAACATTGAGCATAAAAACAATTGGCTTTCTAACTTTCGGTAGTTTTCATAAGAATAAAATATATCACTTTTTAAGTATTCTAAATCGTTTATTACTCCTAAATTTACTAAACTACTTTCTGCACTTGCCTCATCTAAAAAATTATAATAATTATCATCAACACACAAAGTTGAAGTTGTAATACCATTTTCTTTTTCATCAACACATGGTTCTTGTTCAACATGACGAAACTCATGACTAATTACCTGTTCTAAACGAGTTAAAATATCTTCTAAGTTACCAGAATCATTTAAAATAAGTGGCATATTAATTTTAATAATATTATTTTGCATTTCATAAGTAGCATAAGCACTACTGCTCATTTTACTTCCTAAAATACCACCTGCTAAAACTATCTTTAAATCTTTATAATTATGAATATCTGAATTATTACCATTTTGTAATATAAAATCAATATTACTTTTTACTATTTCCTCTATTTCAGCTTTTATTTTTAACATGCTTTTGTCATCAATTTTCAAATCATACTGATTATTAAACTCATGATTAGTATAGTATTTATCGGTAAATGGATTAGCATAAGTACTATTTAAAGAAACATAGTCCGTTGTATTCTTTTCTATTAAGGCATATATTTCTGCAGCTGAAAGATTATTTTCTTCCTTACACGTATCAACGGGACTACTAAGTAATTCCTCATACGTAGAAAGATCTAATCCCATATCATCTTGTAAGCCTAGATTTTCTGTTGCTTGAAAATAATTACATAAATTATCAGTTAATATTTTAGTTTCACTATCGATCTTTAAATCTTTATCATTATTTAAACTTTCAAAACTACTTTTTGGTATATTAAGTACTAATGAATTAATAACTAAAGATAAACAAATAATTAAACTAGCACCTCTTCTATTCATAAAACCCCTCTTAATTGCCAATTATCTTAAACCAAAATTTACTAAAAGTCAAGATTTTTTCAATCGTATTTTCATCTCTCACCACAAATCATCAAAGTCCTACTATCTAACCCCTTTATGTGTTAAAATTATTCTAGAAAGGAGTATTATTTAGATGAAAGATAAGAAAAACATTCTAATTATTATTTTAAGTATTCTTTTAGTAATAACTGTTGGTTATATCGTTTATAGCGAATTAAATAGCAAAAATATCGATAATTGTAGCAAAACTGAAAACAATAATATTGAAAATAACAATTCCAACAAAAATAATGAAAATAGCCAAAATCAAACCTCTGATCAATCAGAACATAACATTGTAGGCGAGGCTTATAACGGTATTAAAGTTATAAAAAATACTAATGATGATATTAACCCTAAAAATGGTGATCCCCTAGAACTTGTTGAAAAAGTTATATTACCAAAAATATTAAAAGATACTGATACTACCAAATCTATTAATAAAAAGATTTTAGATGATAATAAATGGGCCATCTCCACCGTCGAAAAAGGTTTACAAAATGAAGATAATCCCTATACTTTATTTGATGTTACTACTAATTATGACTACACACTCAATAATGGTATTCTCTACCTCTTAGTAACAACAAAGAATTGGTATTATCATAGTGAAAGTTTCAATAATTATTATAGTTATTATTATGATATGAAAAATGACAAAGAATTAACAACTAACGAAGTAGCCTCTATTCTTAACATTAAACTAAAAGATATTAAAAATGCTAAAGAGATTACTAATATTATGTATATTAATAATTATAAACAAGCGAAAATCTATTATAAAGAATTAGAAGATAATTGTAGTAATGAAGAATGTAAAAATGAAACTACTATTGATTTAAAATAACTTAAAAAAATCCACTAATCCCTTAGTGAATTTTTTTAATTAACCTCTAAATTAAAATTACTTTTTTTCTTATTCTTTCGTTCTTCTTTATTAATATAAACTGTCTCATAAGAATCACAAACTGTTATAAAAGCCTTATCATCAATAAGTAATATTACTTCTTTAATCTCTAAATAAAATTTACTTTTAATTGACACTACTAAAATATCATTACTTTTATTACTGAAGCCTCCTTTTCCTTTTAATATTGTAATTCCATAATTATAAGTTTCACTTAAAAACTTTCTTATTTCTTTATTTTTTCTAGAATTTATATAAAGTATTTTATCTTCTTTAATTCCTAGCATAAACTGATTAGAATATATACTTTGAAAAATTAATATTACAAAAGCATAGATTAAATGTTCAAGTCCAAAAACTAAACCTGTTAAAGCTACTACCATACCATCTATCATAATGATAGCTTTATCCATTGAAACTTTTAAATATTTACATACAATAGCTTCAATTATATCCGTACCGCCAGTAGTATAACCCGTCTTAAATACCAAACCTAGACCATACCCATTAATAATACCACCCATTACTGCTTTAACCAATAAATCAACACTACTTAAATCTATTAAAGAAGTAATATAACTGGTTAATTTTAACATAACAGGATAAATAAGAGCACCAAAAATAGTCTTATAAGTATCCTCTTTTCCTAAAAAAATAAAAGATAATATAATTAAAGAGATATTAATAATTCCAACAAATAAAGAAGTATCAATGGCAATAAAATTATTAACTACTATCGAAAGTCCTCCAACCCCAGTAGATGCCAAATTATCAGGAACACAAAATAAATTAAAAGAAAATGCTACCAAGGTTACTCCGACTATAAATTTTAACCATTTTTTCATTAATATCAATCCTTTATTATTTACTATCTAGATTGTATCAAATATATACTATTTTTTCAAAAGTATTTACCAAATCTTAATCTTTAACCAGTATTCTTCCTTTAGAAACATCATTATATAAATCTAAATAATCTTCTTTTAAAAGATCAGTATAATAAAAAGAATTACCTATTATTTCTTTTATTTTAGGAAATTTACTAACTAATTTATTCATTTGTAAATAACTATCATATTTTTTATCATTTACAAAATATATAACTCTATTACCATGAGACCAATTAAGATACTCATTAACTACAGAACCACTATTATATTTATTATACATTTCCACAATTTCATCAGTAGATACACTATATATTGTACTTAACGTTTGCAAAAAGTTATCTTGAATCACTTGATATTGATCTACAAATTCATCATATAAATAATATACTTTCTTACCATCACTTGTAGATTCAACCTTAAAAGCACTCTCGGAAATTAACATTGTTATCATTTTATATAATAAAATATTATCTTCTAAAGTTAAATCGCTATTATTAATATTATAATCAATTAAATTATTAATAGTTATTTTAAAAATAGTAATATATTCTAAATTTTTAATATCAAGAGCAACCGCATCATAGTCTTCTTCATCATAACTAGTTTTTAAACCAACTAAACTTCTAACATAAGAATTACGTTTACTAACAGCATCCATAGCATAAATAACTCTAAAAATTTCTCTTTTTTCTTCAATACTATCTGCACTAAAAAAGTTAAAAAAAGCATCCATATCCTGATTATATATTGCATTATAATAATCATCCATCTTGGAATCATTAAACAAAGAGCATAAAAACAAAACATTCTCTGCCATACGATATTCAGGATATACATAAGAAGTTTTAAAAAAGTGTGAAAATAATTCTAAATTATAAAGTCCAGACTCCGCACTTGCCTCAGCAAGCAAAGATAAAGAATTATTCGAACTAAATTGAGTTAGAATGTTATATTTATCTGTATCTTCACATCCATATTGACGCATATGATTTAACTCATGTTTTAATACATCATTAAGCTTAGCTGATACATCAGTTGTCGATGTACTGTTTCCAATAATATTAGGTAAACATATTTTAATTAAATTATTATCTTTACTATATCTGCCCAAAATCACCCCTGGCTCATCTCTATTTATTTTTGCCACAAATATTATTTTTAACCCCATTAAATTATGAATATCCCCATTATTACCATTTTCTAATACATAACTAATATAATCTCTTAAAGAATCATAAGCACTTTCGCCAATTTTTTTCATAACTCCAGTAGAAAAAACAACGTTATCACGAGTTCTATATTCATCTTTTGTAAAGTATTCTTCATCAAAAAAAGAAGTTCCTAATAAAGCGAAATCATCCAAAACAAATTTTTCTGTATTTTCTTTAATTTGTTCAAATACTTCTTGCATAGTAACATCGTATACATTTTCACAACTTTTTACTCTATCATTGGAAATCAAATAGTCTATAGTATCATTATCTAATCCAAAAGTATCACTAAGTCCTAAAGAGCTTATTGCATTCTTATTTTCTTTTAATTTTTCATTTAACATAGTAGCTCTTCTATTATCATCAGCATGACTTATCATATCTACTTTCTTAGTATTATAAACTGCCATACAATTAATAACTATAGATAAACATACTATTAAACTTGCTAATCTTCTATTTCTATTTTTCATATATCCCCACAAAATATGTCTTCATATTATAACTTAGAAATTAAAAAAGTAAAGCTCATTTTTTATAAATCGCTCTACTTATATTATCTATTACTAATTATACAATTTGAAATTATTTTAAAATAAATTTAAAATCACTGTCATTTTTTTTAGCATCAAAGGCAACAATCACTAAATTATTATAATTAAAATTACTTAAAAAAGTACCACCATTTACTATATTTCTAATTTTAGGAAACTTATTTACTAAATTGGCTATTTCACTAGCATCTTCACCACTTACTTTAGATTCTTTAACATAACTACTTATATTGCTTAACCAAATTTCTTTATCTTTATTATCATAATAATCTTTTATATCTTCATAACTAAGATTATATATAGAACTTAAATAATTAAAATATATCTCTTCAATCAACTCATAATTATGTAAAAATTCTTTATAAAATGTATAACTAACTTCATGAGTAGTATAATTATAATTACCAAAACTAGCGCTATCTAATATATTTACTAAGATAAAATGATATAATATTAAATTATCATCTAAACTTAATACTTCTTTTTGCCTATTATAAAGCATTAACTGGAGAACACTATTTTTTAATATATAACTTTCGATAATCCCATCAGTACTATCCGTTAAAAATTCATTTATATTAATAGCATTTAATTTACTAAAATCATTACTCTTAATTAATCTACTCCAATAACTATTTCTTGCTAGTCTTCCATCAATTAACCATAGCACACTCAATAAATCTTCTATTTCTTTATCACTATAAGCATTAAAATAGTTACAAAATTTTAAAATATCGCCTTTAAATAAGGTCTCATAATATCCATCAATAGACTTATCATTATCTAAAAAACTTAATAAAAGCAACTTGCTTTCATACTTTCTTTCTTCTAAATTATTATAACTATAATTAAAATTCTTATTAATTGGTTGATAATTATTTTTTAAAATATTATAGTTATAGGAAGTTGCAACAGCCTCATTTAAAAAAGATACTCCTATTTCTCCTTTTAATTTATAATGACATTTGTTATCTTCGCAAGGTACTACAAACATATGATTAAACTCATGATTAATTGTATCAAATAAATTCATATATAAATCATCTAAGTTATTAGCATTCTTTAATATATTATTTAAAGATATAACTATCAAATTATCTTCTTCAAAATATTCTCCCAGTTGCTCTTGGTCTTCAAAATCACTCATTAATATTTTTAAAGATAATAACTTATGAACATCATCTTTTCTTCTCATATCTAAAAGTACTCTATTAATAATATCTAATATAGTATTTTCTATATATTTTCTTATTTCATCATCAGCTATATCACTGATTAATGAATAATTTTCTTCATCTTGAATATATATTTTACTATTTAAATTTATAATGTTATATAAATTTGTTTTATTACCAGTAAAGTTATAATCACAAGAAACATTACTAATTTTACCTATTTTTATTAAGTCTTGTAATTCTTCATCGCTTAATAAAGTCTTAGCATTTAAAGGCATGGTAATATCATTTACTTGATTTATAAAATCAATATCACTCTTAGTATCATCTATAGTCTCAGCTTTAGCCTTAATTAAATGATTTTCTATTCCATTTATAAAAGAAACTATAGTTATGGAAAGGCAAAGTCCTAATATTGCTCCCATCTTGCCTAGTTTTTTTATTGTCATGTAAATATTACTCTCTTTTCTTTCTTAATTATTTAACTTCTTTTTTAACTCATTATTTTTTCTATATTCTTTGTATTTTTGCATAAATTCAATTTCTTGCCTACTTATCGGTAAATTGGTTTTAGTATATTCTATTTTATTATTTTCATAATATGGTTTTAATACTTCCTTATACATTTTACTAGCCAGATCATAAGATAATAAATAATTGTCTTTTATCAATACTACCCCTGGAGGCGAAATTTTTTCAGGATTTAATAAAAGAGTCATTATGAAAGCATCGGGAGTAGTATAATCTAACCCTTTAAAAGAAATTAATTCATCATGATGTAATTCTAACATCATTTGTCCTACCATAATATCTCTTATTTCTAACATATTATAGGGTATTTGGGCATCTTTTGATGCAATATTAATAATAGGAAATATAATATTTTTTTCTATTATTAAAAGCATCATTTTATAAGTTATAGTCATTTCAAAATCATCACTAGGATTTTTCAAAATCAAGTTAAACATTCTTTGCAAATCCTCAGCCATTATTTTTCTGCTTACTTCATCATAAGGATACTCTGTCATCTTTTTAATTTTAATACTGATTCCATAATAGCCAGTATATCTCCATCTAGAACTTTGAAGGCTTGACTAGTTTCGTAGCCACTTCTTAAGTCTTTTACCAAAGTATAAGGTTCTAAAACATAATTTCTAATTTGACTACCAAAATTAATGCTATCACTAATTCCCTTTTCTTTATTTAACTCGGCTTCTTTTTTTTCTACTTCTAACTGATACAATTTAGATTTTAACATTTCCATAGCTCTTTCTTTATTGCGTAGCTGACTTCTTTCTACTTGGCAAGATACAACTATTTTGGTTGGTAAATGGGTAATTCTAACTGCCGAATCACTAGTATTTACTGATTGACCACCAGCTCCACTCGAATGAAATACATCTATTTTTAAATCTTCATCTTTAATTTCAATATCACTTACTTTATCAAATTCTGGCACTACTGTAACAGAAGCAAAGGAAGTATGGCGTCTTTTATTAGAATCAAATGGAGAGATTCTAACTAATCTATGTACACCCTTTTCACCTTTAAAATAACCATAGCTCATATTCCCACTAATTCTTAAAGTTACCGATTTTACCCCTGCTTCCTCACCTTTTAAAAAGTCAATAACCTCATATTTATATCCATTTACCTCACAAAATCTTTCATACATTCTAAGTAACATTGAAGCCCAATCCATAGCCTCGGTTCCACCAGCACCGGGATGAATTTCTAAAAAGCAATTTAAGTTATCATAAGGTCCATTAAGCAAAGTCGCTATCTCTAATTCTTCTACTAACTTTTCAGCATTTAAAAACTCGGCTTCTAAATCATCTTTTAGGCTATCATCTAAGCTAACTAACTCCATTAAATCTTTTAAACCAGAAACAATACTACCGGCTTTCTTTAAATCACTAAGTTCTTTTTTTAAATTAATAAGTTCACTATTAACTTTACTGGCATAAACATTATCATTCCAGATATTAGGTTGATTTAAAATATCTTCTAATTCCTTTATTCTTTTGTCTTTAGCACCAACATCAAAGTGACCTCCCAATATCATTTAATTTATTTACTAACACATTATATCTTTCATTAATATCCATTATTTATTCTCCTTAAAACCATATCTATATCTAAAAGAGTAGTATTATCATCTACCTTTAAAGACTTTTGTAAACTAAAATAAAACTCCTCTAAACTCTCAGTAACACTAATTATACCACATCCTAAAGCCCCTCGGCTAAAATCTACTAATCGAAAGTGATTTAAAACTTCATAAAGACTATAATCCCCTAAATATTTAAAAATACTTCTTAAAATTATTTGCCAAATTTTATAAGCCATATCAATATATAATTTATCGCTATCATAATTTTTATCAATATTAGATAAATCAAAATCTAATAAATATAAATCACCATTTTTATAAAGCATATTACCAGAAAGAATATCAACTAAGTTAATATTATTATTAGCCAATAGTCTAATACTTTCTAATAACTTTTGATAAGCCTCCAATAACTCTTTTATCTTCGTTTCTCTATTTATAAAATTAACATTAGAAGCGTTTATAAACTTTGTATTATATCCCAAGATAGCCTTATCAGTCATATATATATCATGGGGTAATATTAACTGACTTTCACCCTCTAACTTTCTTAATTTAACTAATAAATTAAATATATCTTTTCCAATTTTTTGGTCTAAACTACGATAACAATCTAAAAATATTTTTACGATATAATCATTTTCTTGAAAATACAATTTATTTGTACTTTCTACTTTAAACTCTTTTAATTTTGGTATATCTTTAACACTTTTCACTTTAATTATTGCCATAACTTCTCATTCCTTAAACATCTTCTAATATCACCAACGGTTTCTATTTTTTCTTGACTCTTTCTTGCTATTTTTAATCTTAGTAAATTTATAAAAGCAATATAATCCGTACTTTCTAAATTATCAATTCTTTCTTTTATATAATTAATATCTATATCATTTAACCAATTTAAATCATAGGAATCAAGCATTCTATCAATTATTAAATTAAATAAAGACATTCCCATTATTTTATAAGCCAGATCTATATCATCAAAATAAATACAGTTATCAAAATCAATTAAATATAAATTATTTTTATCAAATAAAACATTTCCGCCCCAAATATCGGGATTTAAAATACCAATGGCACTTATTTTTTGAATATCCTCTAAAAGCCCCATTACCATTTTAATAACCTTATTAATAGATATATCTTCAGTTAAGTAATCCAAAGGCTTTCCTAAACAAATAGGCATACTATAACCTAAGAATTCTTTATCAGTTATATATAAATTTTGAGGTAACTCTAAATATTTAATCCCTTTTAATTCTGATAGCTTTTCTAATACTTGCAATCTATTATAATTAGTCCCATCGCTTAATAATCTATCACAAATATTTAAGATTTTTAAATACTCACCATTTTTATAATAGATTTTACTTCTACTCCATATCATTAATTCTTTATCCGGAAGTCTTAAATCTTCAATACTTTTTACCTTTACTATTGCCACATTTATCCTCTTTTAGTTAAACTTAAACACATTCTTAAATCGCCAACTGTTTTTATTCTTTTCCTAGTATAAGTTTCCAATTTCCATCTTAATAGTTCAAAATATAAATCATAATTAGTACTTTTAAAAGACTTAAATTCTTGTTCTAAAGTCTCTAAATCTCTTTCCATTAATAAAGGTGAACCAAAACCATCTTTTACTAAGCTTAAATATATAGTTGCAAATATACTATGTAAAGTTCTTAAATATACTCTATCATCACAATAAATGCTGTTATCAAAATCAATTAAATACATTCTTCCATCATATAAAATATTATCAGAAGTAGTATCATAATTAAATATATCTTTATCAGCAAGTATTCTTATATCTTTTCTAAGTAATTTAAAAGACTTTATTACATCATCATATTTACTATTTAAACTAATATTCCTTATTGTCTTAGCCTCTTTAATCTTAGAAGTATATCCAAGTAAAGTATCATCAGTTATATAAATATTTTGCGGTAATATTAGATACTTAGTTCCTTGCAAATTCATAACTTTAGTTAAAATTTCTAATCTTTCTTGATTTTCTTTTAAAGTTAAATCGCCTTTATTAAAGGGTATCTTTTTAAAATAAAGAGACCCTGTATATTGATAAATTTCACCATTATCTCCTTTTATTTTAGGATTATCTGGTAACTTTATATCATTAATACTTTTTACTTTAACTATCGCCATTTTATCACCCGTCTTAGTAGACATTAGAATATTACACTTAATCTTTAAAGTCAATTAAATTTGTTGATTTTTATTAAGTATTTATAAAGATTTTATGCTACTATATACTAAGAAATACTAAGTATATAAAAGCAGTAAAACTAAAGAAAAAAAGTACTATTTCTAGTACCTAAATATCAAAGGTGTATCCCCCATCTACAGCAATATTTTGAGCCGTAATATTTTTAGCCTCATCACTAGCAAGATATAATACCATAGAAGCTATATCACCAACAGTTTGTGGACGTCCTAATGGAATAGCAGCAGTTGATTGTTTAAAGGTTTCTTCTCTAATACTATCATCTTTATTAGTAAAGTCATCTAAAATACCTTCCCACATATTTGTACGAACAATTCCTGGTAAAACAGAATTAACATTAACATTATAAGGAGCAAGTTCACGAGCCATGCTACTTGTTATTGCCATAATTCCCGCTTTAGTTGTAGCATAAACATTCGAACCACTGTTACAAATTCTTCCGGCAATACTAGACATATTAATAATTTTACCAAACTTTTGCTTTTTTAAAACCGGAGTTAAGGCTTTACACATATATACAGTTCCTTTTAAATTGATATCAATTAAAGCATCAACGGTTTCAATCGGCATTTCATCAATAGGCACTAATTTACAAATACCAGCTGAATTAACGACAACATCAATACGCCCTAATTTTTCTACAACAAAAGCCACTAATTTTTCAATCATCTTATAATCAGTAACATCAACTTTACAAGCAATAGCCTTACCACCAGCTTCACTTATCTCTTCTTTAACTTTTCTAATTCTATCTTCCTTATTATCACAAAGTACTACAGTCGCACCGCAATTACTAAACTCTTTAGCACACTCTTCGCCAATGCCACTACCAGCTCCTGTAATAAGTACTACCTTTTCTTTAAAATCAAATTTTAACATAACTATTCTCCTCTTATTCTATACCTATATAATACCATATTATAAATAATTTATTTAAAAAATCTAAAAAATGTCAAGTAGATTTAAACTTAAACATGAACTATGACAAAAGCCAATAATTCATAAATAATCATTATTTAAGATAATCTTTTAACAACTACAGATTTTAAATTACCATTTTCAGTAATCTATAACTTACATAAATCTAAAAACAGCATACTTTTTAACTACATATTATTGACTACCAAAAATAATAAAGCGATTACAACCAAACCGATTAATATATATTTCCAGTAACCTTTAAAAAAAGCTGTCATTTCATTTTCTGAAACTCCTGGTGGCACTTGACTTTGTTGATAATTAGACATCATTTGATTATTAAAATTACCGTTATTAATTACGTTTTGTTGATTTATTTGATTAGTATTACTATTTTGATAATTGGCTACATTAGTAAATGTTGAAATACTGTTATTTTGCCCCATCATATTTACTTGATTGTTAACGACATTTAAATTGGAATTATTTTGATTCATTACATTATTATAGTTAATTCCATTACCATTTTGACCTATATTTGTAGTATTTTGAGACATAGTCACATTCTGATTATTCATAGAACCATTATTTAAAAACTGATTGTTATTACCATTTTGGCTATTATTAACCCCTAACCCCTCTAAATTATTACTTTGATTATTATTCATTTTTAAACTCCAATATTGCTTGTGACAAGCTTACCTATAATAATATCCTAACATATTAACTTCACAAATACAACATTCTAATTAATTACTATATTAGCCCATAATAAAAGGATGACACAGTCACCCTAACTTATTTTTCTATACATGAAAGCCAATCAAAACCATTAACCCAAAAACAATAACTATAATCTTCTTCCATATACTAACCTTAATAACTTCATTATTTTCATTTGGTTTAACTTTTACTAATATATAAATTATTGGTAGTAAATATCCTAATACTGATGCAAGTATAAGTATATTATAAAAATCACTATAATTATTTACACTCACTAACGAATAATCCCAATAACCATGAATAATAGCAGGTACTATAAAAGCTAAAACTTTATAAACATTAGATTTATTCTTATTAGTATTTCTATTATCATAAGCCTTACATAAAAGAATAACCATAATAAGAGCAAAAAACAAATGCATCGGTGAAAAACATCTATAAAATAAAGTTTCAACTTCGCCATCATAATAGCAATAATCTTCAAGAGAAGTAAATACAGCTGAAATCATAAATATATTATAAATAAGCTCATTTTTATTTTGCGGCTTACTTAATTTAGTAGAATAAAGCCTCATCAGCTCTTCTATAATACCAGCTGTTACAAGATATTCTAAAAACAAATTACTATTAAATACATTTTGCAAGGGAATATTTAAAATAAGTGTAACTATCATAGAAATAAAGCCCCAGAAAATAATATTTAAAAGGTTTTTATTCTTACCATACTTAAACCATAATACAAATAATATTACCAAAAAAGGTATCAAACTTATAATTAATTGTAACATAATAATATTCTCTTTTTATTACTATTTACAAGTATAACCAGCATCTTTGATTTCTTGTATCATATTATCTTTTTGATCAAGATGGTAAGCCATTTTATAAGTATAACCACTAACAACAAATTCTCTATTATTTACTTTATAAACCTTAGTATCACACCCAGCATCAGCAGTCTGGTTACCATCAGGACAAGCGATTGGTGTTTCTAACATATCAGAAGTATAAGCTTCTTTTACTTGTTCTAGTTGTTCATCAGTTATATCACTTTGAGTATAAAAATGTAATTCTTGTAATAATTTTAAACCATAACTATCAACATAATCTTTATTTAAAATTACCTTATAAACAAGTGAATAACTTAAGCCACTTTCAGAAGAATCCTTAGAACAAGTTGCTAATAATTTTTCATTCTTCTTTAAACTACTATCATTAGAACCAACTGCATTTTTAGCAAAGGAAATAGCTAAGAATATCAATATTACTATAACTACTCCAATTATAATATATTTACCATTATTTTTCAAAATTGCTTGAAGTTTATTATTACTTGTTGATGGAACCTGATTCAATGGTGGTACTGATTCATTATTAATTGGCATACCACCATTTCCCATATTAGGCATATTATTAGGTATACTGTTTTGACTTGCTTGCATTAAATTATTATTTATCATTGGTTGATTAGGAATACTATTCATTGGATTTGCTTGATTCATATCAGCTGCCACGTTACTCTGAATTCCTTGATTAACAGGATTTTCTAAAGACTGATTCATCATTGATGATTGTCCCATCATACTAGGTTGCATTCCATTATCCATTAACGGTGTTTGCCCCACCATATTTGTACCAGCTTGTTGATTCATAGAATCCATTGTATTTAAAGAACTCACAGCACCTCCATTCATACTCATATTATTGATTTGCTCTTGATTATTAGTAAAAGTTTGTTGACCTATTCCGTTTACTTGATTCATATTACTTACTTGTGGTTGCAAACCATTACTGCCAAACTGATTTTGATTAACTCGGTTTTCATTACTTGGGCTAGCTATACCATTACTAAAAGAATTAATACCATTATTATCAGGAATATTATTACTCATAGTATTATTTATATCCAAATTACCAGGGGTACTTTGGAATATTGGTTCTGTGTTAAAAGATGCCCCACCATTATTTATATTTTGATTATTTGTTAAATTTTGATTATTAGCATTCTCAAAATCACCTAAGCCAAAATTATTATTTTCATTGTTATTCATATATACTCCCATACCAGTAGCAACTTTTTTGCCTATAGCGAACTACTCTATATTATCATCCTACCACAATCAGTATTAAAAAACAACAAAAAAGATAGAATATGAAAACACATTATATATCTTGTAATTCCATTAATTCTATCCACTTATTATTTAATTCTTCTAGTTTTTTCTTACTATCGTTTATTCTATTATTTACACTATTTAACTTATCATAATCACTATAAATTTCTTCTAAATATAATGATTCTTCATCTTTTTTAATAGATTCTTCTAATTTTTTAATCTCACGTTCTATTTTACTTACTTCTTTATTTAAATTATAAGTATTAACTTTCTTTTTATTTTCCATCAAAACTGCATTTGTCTTTTTCTCATTATCTTTATAACTATTATCAGCATCTATATCTTTTTCTAATTTTACTTTATCTAAATATTCTTTATAAGTACAATTATATAATTTATAACTATCTTTAGTTAAAGCAAGTATTGATGTAGCAACCTTACTAACAAAATATCTATCATGGGAAACAAATAATACCGTTCCCGAATAATCATTTAAAATAGTTTCTAAATACTCACGGCCTACTATATCTAAGTGGTTAGTTGGTTCATCTAAAATTAAAACATTAGGTTTTGTATATAAAATCTTACATAACTGTAATCTAACTCTTTCGCCACCTGATAAAACATTTAATTTCTTTAAAACATCATCCCCCTTAAATAAGAAAGAACCCAAACTACATCTAGCTTCATATTCGGATACTTTAGGAAACTTAGCCATAAATTCTTCTAAAACGGTATGATTTTCATCAAGCATCGCAAGACTTTGGTCAAAATAACCGATATTAACATTATTACCAACTGTTATTGAACCGTGTAATTTAGGAATTAAGCCAACAATCGTCTTTAAAATAGTTGATTTTCCAAGTCCATTTGGACCAATTATTCCAATCTTATCTCCACGTCTTACATATAAATTCAAGTTATATAAAACCTTATCATAACCAATACCCAGATTATCTAAAATAAATACTTCTCTACTGGGCATAACTATATTATCAATGTTAGTTTTAAAAGTAATAGCCTCTATCTTATTAGGTCTTTCTAAGATATCCATTTTTTCTAATTGATGAAGTCTTGACATAGCAAGCTTTGCTTTAGAAGGTTTACATCTAAATCTTTCATAAATTTTTGTTAATCTTGCTATTTCTTTTTGTTGAAATTCATAATCTTTTAAAGCTTTTTCATAATTTAATTGTTTCTGGTGCTCATAATAATCATAATTACCACTATACTTTATTAAAGTGCCATAACTTATATCATAAATAGTATCAACTATATTATTAATAAACATTCTATCATGAGATACTACTACTATAGCCTTTTTATAATTTTTTAAATACTCTTCTAACCATTCTACTGTATCTATATCTAAATGATTAGTCGGTTCATCTAAAAGTAATATATCTGGTTTATTAAGTAACATCTTTATAAAAGCAATCTTTGTCTTTTGACCACCAGAAAATTCACTTAAATACTTACTCTTATCTTCCTCTTTAAAGCCAAACTTTTTAATTAATACTTCATACTCTTTTTTATAAGTATAACCACCATTATTTTTAAATTTTTCTTCTAATGCTGTATATTCTTCCACTAACTTTATATCATCACGACTATTCATTTCATTAACTAAGTATTCTAGTCTATCTTCCATTTTAATAATATCTATAAAAGGCTTTCTTACTTCTTCTAACATTGTATTATTATCATTTAACTCTATTTGTTTTAAATAACCTATACTGGGATTACCTTGTTTAATTACTTGAAAAGAAGTATCATCTATACCACTTTCTAACATTGAATTATCAACAATACTTCGTAAAAGAGTTGTCTTACCAGCACCGTTTTTTCCAACTATGCCGATATGACTTTTTTCATTTATCTCTAAATTAATGCTTTCTAATATTGTCTCGCCATTAATACTAACAGCACCATTTTTTATTACATATTTCATTTCTAACACATCCAGTCATTACTAATGATTATAGCAAATTATTAAAATTTTTAATAGAATTATGCTAAAATAACATTAGGTGATGCTTATGGCTTCTATATTTACTGATGAAGATACGATAAAACTAATTAATCACATTATTAGTAAAATTAACTTTTATAGTAATTCTTATCTTTTAATTAATAATTTAGACTTTTTAGACTACCAAGCCGATAAATTTTTTGATATTTTCTTATACTATAACAAAACTTATCAAGATGCCAAGAAAAAAGGATTAACCAAAATTAGTAAGGACAACAATTATACTCAAATTTCTATTGAAGAAATGTATAACCTAACTCAAGAATTTTTAAATTTTTATCACATTAACCTTAACATTTCTAACTTAGTTAAAGATAAAAAAATAATCATTAATAATATTAAAGAAAAATTAGAAAATAAAGAAATAACTGAGAAAGAGTATAACAATTTGCGTTTTAATGCTCGTTGTAACAAAGGATTAATTTGCTTTAACTATTGCGGGGATATTATCGACTGTATTGTATTTTTACACGAAATAACTCATCTTCGTAATGAGCCTTTAGATACCAAAACTCATAGAACAGAAATTAATGATTTTATAACCGAAAGTATAGCCTATGCTGAAGAATTTATTTTTTTAGACTTTTTAAAATCTAAAGGATATGAAGATGATTATAATAATTATTTATGTGATATTTTTTATAATTGTCTTGTTTTATCTGATAGAGTCTATTATGTTAATAAAATATTATATGTTTATAAAGAAAAAGGTAACATTTCTAAAGATAGTTATACTAGTATTTTTAAAAATCATAAAAATTATGAACAAGCAATTAAAGAACTTTATAAACTAATAATAAGTAAAAATTCTTATATTGAACTTATATGGACTTTTCTAGGATACATCAGTGGTTTATATCTATACATCATGTATTTAGAAGACCATAATTATTTTAAAATTGTAGAAGAATTAAATGAGGCTATAACAAATGAAAAATGTACTTGGCAAAATATTTTTAGAATCCTTAAAGTTAATAAACCCGAAGATTTATTTAAGATAATGTTTGAAAAAATAGATTATTTCGTAAAAAATGAAACCTTAAAATTAAAACGATCTAAATAACATTGATACAATTATTATTGACTTACGTGGTAACTTCGGTGGTAATGCTAGTCTAAATAAATATTTAATGGATTTTTTAAAAGAAAATGCTGATAAAAAATTATTTGTATTAACAGATTATCGTGTTTTCTCTGGTGGTCGTTATGCATTAAGAGATCTAATTAATTTGGGTGCTGTTACTATTGGTGATGAAATATCAACACCAATTAATTGCTACGGTAACTGTTATTTAGAAAAAATCAATGAATATTGGACATTTACTATCTCTGAGCACTATTATCATTCTATGTTAAATATAAGTTTTAAATCTAAGGAAGAATATCAAAATGGTATAACTCCCGAAATTTCAAAAGATTATATCTTCCATCCTAATATTCTGGTTAAAGAAACAATTAAAGATTTTATAAATAATAATGACCCAGTTTTACAAAAAGCCCTTGAATTAGCAACAAAAAAGTCAAAACATATCTAAGATTACTCCATGATATGTTTTTTTATCTAAATATCTCTTCTATCATTTTTAAATAAACAAATACTAAATTACTACTTTTACTTTCAAATAATAATTTTCTAGCCAAATCAACATCATCAGTAATAATATTATCTACATTTAAATCGAGCATTTTATTAATACTGTCTCTTGTATTAACAGTCCAAGCATAAACTTCTTTACCTTGATTATGTAACTTTTTCACTAATTCTTTACTTATAGATGATGCTTCAATACTAAAATTATCAGCTTTATCCAATTTTGAAATATCTCCATATGCTAAACTCATTATATAAGCTGTCGATATTTTATTATTTATTGCTTTTACATCTTCTAAAATGCTATATTTTGCTGAAGTAAGTATTACTCTATCTTCTAAATGATACTTTAAAATTAATTCAATAGTCTTTTCCACTAAAGATGTTTCATTATCATATGGTTTTAATTCAACATTAAAACTAATATTATTAAGAATTCCCCACTTAAATACTTCACTTAACAAAGGAATTCTAACATTAGGATAATTCTTACTAATTTCTATCTGTTGTAGTTCATCATAAGTTAAATCATAAATATTTTTATCAATACCCGCTATTCTTTTTAAATTGGCATCGTGACTTACTACAATTTGTTTATCTTTAGTTAATTGAACATCTAACTCTACCCAATCAGCATTTTTATCCAGTGCAGAAGTAAAAGCTAAAAGGGTATTTTCAGGGTAATTTAGACTATCACCACGATGAGCTGTAATTTCAGTATTTTTTATATATTCTATATTAAAATTATATTTATTAGTAGCAACCCCATAAGTAAATACACTACCAGCCGCAATAGCTATAATAGCAAGTGATACTTTAAAATGTTGCCATTTTTTAGTTGTTATAACAACCTTTTTTCGTTTATTAAAATTAATATGTTTTATATTTTCGTTATTTTTTTCTTTATGACGATAAAACATTATACTTATTACAGCATAACTTAAAGGCATTGATAAAGCTGCAAATATTATTAATGATAATGCTAAAAAAATACCAATAATAGTTATAAATATACTACCTATAATCATTACTTTACTAAGTAATTTATAAAACAAATAAATTAAAGCTATTCCTATAAGTAGAAATATTATATATAAAGCATACACTATTCCTTGAATTGCTACTAATTTAACTAAATCCCTAAATCTACTATGCTTACTTAAGTTTATACTTCTTTTTCTCGCTTCTTTAAAATCACAGTTTTCTAAAACATAATAAAAGACTGCATATAACCATCTAAGTAATAATATTGTAAGTAGTCCAAATCCAATCCAAAATATTCCCATAAATAATAAATTATTATTAATATAATCCATTATAAATTCTGGTATTTTTATGGATGATACAAATCCAGATACTATTCCAATGTTTAAAAAAGGTATCAAAAAAAGAATCATAAAAGCCAGTACTATATTTTTAAATTTAAATACTTCAACTGATTTTCTTACAGATATAGTTAGAACTTCTTTTATATCTATTTTTTTCTTTTGATATGAAGCATCTAATATAATTATAATTGTACTTAAATCAAAAAAAGTATATACCATCATAAAGAGTATCAATAATACCAGCATTAGGATTACTAAAGGATTAGTAACAAAGTTAAATAAATTTTCAAAAGTTAAATATTCATATCCAGTAATTTTCATGATTATATTAAAAAAATTTAAAAATAATGGTGCAAAAATAAGAAAACTGGTAACTTTAAAAACTATTTGAAAGGTAACCAATTCTTTAAAATTGTAAAATAACATATTTTTTATTTTATTTATCATAAACTTCCTCATAAGACTTATCCAGTATAACATTAACTTAAAAAAAATAATACTACTTAAGTACTATTTTTATCTATTATGATTAATTACTTTTTTTAATTGAAAATCAGGTTCAGGCTTAGAAATATCTTTTTTTTCAAATACTAAAGAATCTTTAGTACCATCACTATAGTAAGTAGTAATACCATTTTCTCCGTTTGAATACTCATTAATATATACTTCTTCTATCCCATTTTCATAATTTTTATGAAATTCTTCTGTATAAGTAATTTGCCCATAAATAGAGCCCACAATTAACTTTTCTTCTTCATTAGTATATTTGCCGTATTTTTCACTATAATAATCCTCGGCTAAATGTGTTAACTGATGTTCTGCTCCTCTTGGAATTTCATAATCTAACTCCGCGTTTTTATAATTTGGTAACATATTAAGTAATTTAGTTACAGGACATAATTCTTTAGTATGGTCTGTCTTCTTACAGCCAATTGCAAGTCCTAATGGTGTACCAACAATAGCAGCCAAAGTAATACTAGCAGCAAATCTCTTAATACATTCTTTATTAATTTTAATATTCATTCTTTTTCCCCCTTTAGGTATTAATTATTATACACACAAATTTACTAAAAGCAAGAATTTTCTAAACAGTTTCAACGTCTTTTAAATATCTAATAGCATCCATATATTTTTTAGCTCTATTCTTATCTTCATCAGTTATTTCATCTAATCTGGTTAAATCCATGTTATGTTCCAAGTCTTTTAATTTTATTTTTGTAGCTAATTTATTAGTTTTAACTCTTTTAATATACATAGTATAATCATCAATTTCTTCTTTAGTTAATACTCTTAATGCTTCAATTATATTATCATTAAAATATTTACTTAGTATTTCTAAAGTAATATTACTATCTTCAATTACATCATGTAAAAGTGCTACTATACACGATTCTTCACTATCCATTTGTTCAGCTATATGAATTGGATGAAATATATAAGGAACACCAGCCTTATCCGTTTGCCCATCATGAGCCCTATAAGCTATTTTGCTTGCTAATCTTGTTAACTTTGTATTTATCATAAAACAATATCTCCTAAACTTCTAACTAAATTTTATCAAAAATAAAAAGTAAGTAAATACTATTTTAAGTACTTACCTACTATTTCTATAACTTTATTAAATTCTTTTTCTAATTCTTCAAAATTATTAATTACATAATCAGTATCATTTTCTTTACTTTTTAATTCATGATTCAAAGATACTTCTGCTAATTTTTCCATACCAAAATATCTAGCATCACTTTTTAGAGAATGTACTTCTACACTATAATTTGGCATATCTTTATTATCTAGTAATTCTTTTATTTTTTTAAATTTATCTGGAACATCTTTATACCAATCACTTAACATTTCTTTATAAGTTGAGATATCTCCAAATAACTCTACCCCTTTATTATAGTCAATTCCATTATCTAGCAAATACTTTTCATCATAAGTTTTATTATCATTATCTTTATTGTTGTTATTTGTATTTTTATCTAATTTTTTATTTACATTTTTATCTTTAGAATTATCTTTTTTATTATTTTCTTTATTATTTTCTAATTCTTCAAATACTTTATCTAATTTAAGTTTTATTTGATCTTTACTAAATGGTTTAGCTATATAACTAGTAAAACCTTCTTCTTTATATTTTTCTTCGGCTCCAGCAATGGCATCTGCTGTTAAGGCTATAACTGGTGTATTAAAGCCTTCTATTTCTTTTAAATTTTTAAGAGCAGTCTCTCCACTCATCACTGGCATCATTATATCCATTAAAATAATATCATAAGTATTACCTTCTTTAATTTTATTAACACATACTAACCCATTTTCGGCATCATCAATTTCTTTAAAATGTAAAGGTTCTAAGGCTCTTCTGGCTACTTTAATATTTAGTTTATTATCATCAACCACTAAGATTTTCTTTTTACTATAATCAACATTATTCTTACTTAAATCTAATATTAACTCAGCTGTATTATTTAATTCTTCCTTAGTTAAAGGTTTACTCATCATACCTATTCTTTGAGGAACATTTACCATAAAGATTGAACCTTTGCCAAAAGTTGATTCAACATTAATTTTACCACCCATTAATTCAACCAACTTCTTAGTAATAGCAAGACCAAGTCCCGTGCCTTCAACCGTGGTATTTCTTTCAGCATCTAATCTATCAAATTTATTAAATAATCGACTAATATTTTCAGCTTTTATACCTTTTCCGGTATCTTTACAAGTAATATATAAATTACAAATATCATCTTTATTTATACATTTTGCACTTAGTTCAATCTTACCTTTATCGGTATATTTAATGGCATTGGATAACAAATTATTAACTATTTCTTTAATATGTCCTTTATCACCAATTAATTCATAAGGAATATCACTAGCTATATCAACAGTTAATTTGATTGGTTTTTCCCCTATTCTTACCGAATCTATTCTTGCTAAGGTTTCTATCTCTTCTTTAAAGTTATATGGCACCTCAATAATTTCCATCTTATCTGATTCTATCTTATTAATATCCATAATATTACCAACTATTTCAAGTAATGTATTAGAAGCATTAACTATATCACCTAAATCTTCTTGCATGTCTTTTGGACAATTACCACGTTCTTTAATATCATTAGAAAGACCTACTATCGCATTTAAAGGTGTTCTAATCTCATGTGACATACTAGATAAGAAATCTGACTTAGCCCTGTTTGCTTTTTCGGCTTCATTTTTAGCAAGTTCTAACTGATTAACCATTTTTAAATCAGGATTTTCAATGGTAAAATACATTATTACACAAATAAAAGTTTCTACATACGTCATCATCAAAATTTCTGGGTGTGATGATTGAATAAGTATAGCAATTGAGCCAATTATCAAAAACAAATATACAGGAATTAATTTTTTAGTTTTTAATTTTCTATAATTTAATATCAAACATACTAAAACCACTATTATAGCCACAAAAGAAATTATATAAGAAAAACTAACGCAAGGACCACAAGTATATCTAGTCCTAAAATCATCTTCAATAACTGATTGAATTGGCAAAACAGTTAAAAAAATTGCCACCAATAAATAATACAAAGTAAATAATTTAATTCTTCCTTTTCTTACTTCTAAACCTCTAGGTCTGGTTACACTAAAAACATAATAAGCAAATGTAGATATCCATACGATTATATACATTAAATACGCTTTATAAATAAAATTACTTATGTGAGGATGTTTAAAATATATTATCGAAGCCACTGTACACATTATTTCTATAAGTAACCCTAAAAAATTAGATATAATAAGTACTCCAAATATTTTTGTTTCTTTCGTATTAATATGTTCTTTTGCAAAATATAATATTAGCATTAAAAAACTAAATGGTAATGCCAGCATTGGAAAATAAACACCGCTTTGCATATTATCAACTCCTATCCTACAATATTAATTATATCAAATAAGTCTCTGAATATAAATAAAGAACCTGCATTTTATTTTGCAAGTTCTAACTTATAAAATTTTTGAGATTCGCCCTTTTTTAAATCATCGGCTGCCTTTTGTTCTAACAATTGATAATCTACTTTTTCAGTTCCTTTTCTTCTAGGAAGTGCATTAACAAATTCAATATAGGCAGGAATTTCATATTCTTTTAATTGAACAATATCACCATTTACCATTTTAATAGGCTTTAAACATAAGTCAAGTATTTGACTAGTAAAATCTTTACTATCAAGCATTTTGCTTTCGTCTAGAACAATATAGGCTTTATTTGCCGCTAGACTTCCGTCATTAGTATCAACTTTAACAACAGCACAGTCTTTCACACAAGGAAAATTACTTATAACTCCCTGAACATAATCTAAATAAACTTTATTTAAAGTAGATATTATATAAAATCTTGATTGACGACCAGTTAAAGTGAAATAACCATCATTATCAAGCCTTCCAAACATTCCTGTTGCCACATAATTTTTTCCATTAACAACAATTTTAGCCTTTTTAGTTAACTCTGGTTTTTTATAATATTCTTTGAAAACATGCTCACCGCCAATAAGCAATAAACCTTCTTCACCTATTTTCTTTTCTTCTATTGTTCTATTATTATTGTATTTATCCATATCTATAACTAAGCAATCGCTGCCAGTTAAAACTCGTCCAACCGTTTCTGGTTTTACTTCAATTCCTACCGAATTTGTACCACAAGAAACAGTTTCAGCATTTCCCGAGCCATTTGTAATAATCGTCTTTGCCTTATGTTCTTGAAAGAAATCTTCCCCTCTTTTAGCATTTGCTGGAGTTAAGAAATCACCACCAGATATAAAAGTTTTAACCGAAGATAAATCAAAGCCTTTCGGAGCATTTATCATCATTAATTCTAAAAGGGCTGGACTTCCAAATATTATATTAGGATTTTTAGCCAAATAATAATATAAATTATCTTTTGATAAATCCGGAGCCAAAATGGCTGTTCTTCCGCACATTAACGACATAAGTGTTGAGGTAGAAAAACCATAAGGATAAGTAAATGGAACACAAACCAAACTTTTTTCACCCCGAGTATTACTAATATGAGTTGAATTTTTTAAATAAGTAGCGGCTGCTAAAATATTCTTATTTGTTAAAACTACTGCCTTAGGCTTTCCAGTTGTCCCACTAGTATAAAGGATTAAAGCATCATCTAAAGCATTAAATGGATTTTCTAAAGTCTTCTTTTGAAACTTAGCCAAACATCCTAAAGTATTAAAATCAATCGTATTACTCTTAGTTAAATGATAATTACCATTAAGACTTAAAGAATTAACTTTACTTTTATCTAAAGTAATAACATATCTAACATGAGTCTTATCGACAATCTTCTGATTTTCTTCATCACTACGATTAAAATTTATATAAACGGGACTTTCAAACAAATTTAAATATGATACAATTTCTTCATCTGGTGCAAAAGAATTTAAAAATGTTGTTGTAGCTCCAATTCTATTAGCGGCCATAAAAACTGCTACTGCCTGGTAAAAGTTAGGCATAGATACAGTAATAATATCCCCTTTTTTAACCCCTAATTCTTTTAAAGCCATAGATACTGTAACGGCATCATCTAATAACTGTTGGTAAGTTGCTGATAATTTCAAGCAATCAACCGCCTTTTCATCACGATAAAAGCTACTAATAACCTTAATAGCTGTATATATATTAATATCTGGTATTATAGGATGAGCCTCCCAAAATTTAGCTCCTTTATTTTGTGGTTTGTCGTTGCTTGCATAACCGGTTAATTTCTTTTCAAACATAATACTTCTCCTATTTCTAATTTTATTTTACCTTATTTTTCGCTAATTACAAGAAATTATTCACTTATTTCACTAATTATCCTTTGTAAGTTTCATGATTTTTATCAAACCAAACTATATAAAAACATTCTTCCTGACGATAACCAATTAATCTAAACTTATCAGTTACTCTTAAAGAGCTTAAAATTATATCTCTATCTATACTATCTGGTTTCTTAAGTTGCGGAATATTTTCAAACTTAAAACTTGGATATATCTTAATTTCTCGCCACAGCAAACTTTCAAACAATTTAGCAAAATTTAAGAATGCCTTTAATTCATCCTTTTTTAATTCATAAATAGGATATTTATCATGGCAGCTAGAAAACTTCAAGATACCGTACTTGTCATCATTATTATTTTTATTTAAATTATAATTAAAACTTTTTTGAACATTAAGCTTATACGTCATTTATAACTGTTTTAAAAAACTCTTTCATACTTTCTTTAGTAACTATATTATGACATCTTTCACCAATCGAACAACCTTTTCTCGCCTTAATCCAAGGTTCTTCTTTATGAGTTTGTTCTTCTAAAAACTTACCATCATAAATACCAAAAGTCTGCCAAATATCACTTAAAAATGCACAAATATTATCACTAATATTAATTGTTTCATCAGTTGGACAAGGTATAGAATCAAATCCATATTTTTTATATTTATTATAAATTGCTTCATTAGCGGGGCCATGAGCCCAAGCTTCAAAATCTTCAGGAAACAACTCTTTATCATAGTAAGCTAAATAATACCCTTGTGCATAATATAAAATTTTTTGCAATTTTAATGGTGTTATAGTACTACCTGCATCTCTATCTACTATTTTTAAGAAAAAATTTGCAGCATCAAAAATACTTAAACTATTCTTTCTAAACATTATATACCTCCACTATCTATAATAATGATACAATTATTGTTAATATTCTTCAAGAACTCTTATTAATATATTTAACAAAAGTTTCTCCATCAACAACTGCTACTATTTTAACTAATTCCTCTAAAAACACAAGTATTTTGCTTAAACTTAATAAATTGCTATTCTTTTTTAGCAAAAAATCAAGTTTAGCTAAGCCAAACTTGACGTTTAGATATTTTATTAATCATGTTCTTAATTTTTTAATAGTAATTTGCCACCCAAATATAAATTATTCCAAAATATTTGGTTTATTTTCATCATACTCATCCAAAAAGCTCTTATACTCCCCATTTTTCTTTGTTCCTAAAACACAATCCAAATTAACATTATTCATACTTCTAAAGATACTATTATCAATATCACTATTTACTTTTCTTAAATTCTTTATTAACTCTTTAATCTCTTTTCGTTTACTGGTTCCATCATTTATTAACGAACAACCTTCAGTAAAACGACAAGCACAATTTATAAATACTAAATCATTACTATCACGCCATGAAATAATATCTGCTTCTTTAACCATATATAAAGGTCTAATTAACTCCAAGCCTTCAAAGTTAGTACTATGTAATTTTGGTAACATGGTCTTAACCTCAGAGCCATAAAACATTGAAAGTAAAGTAGTTTCAATAACATCATCAAAATGATGACCAAGGGCAATTTTATTACAACCCAATTCTTTAGCCATATTATATAGGTGTCCCCTTCGCATCTTGGCACATAAATAACAAGGACTCTTACTATCAACTGTACTTACGACATCAAAAATATCTGTATTAAATATTTCAATAGGAATATTAAGTAACTTGGCATTATCAATTATATATTGTCTATTATAATCATTATACCCTGGATCCATCACCACATAATGTGCCTCAAACTTAACCTTACCATGTCTTTCTAATTCTTGAATACACTTGGCTAGTAAAAATGAATCTTTACCACCACTAATACAAACCATAATTTTATCATTTTCATTTATTAGTTCATAATCTTTAACAGCCTTAGTAAATCTACTCCAGATTTCTTTACGATATTTCTTAATAATACTACGTTCTATTTCTTTATATCTTTCCATATTCTAATTCTTTCTAACTATATTTATTCTTTATTTTTAATCTTTATAATATTTTTTATATATACCATCAAATACTTGTAAAAACTCTGTAGCTTCTTCTTCCTTAGTTAAATGCGATAAACTAATTCTAACCGATGTACTAGCAATATTCTTATCTTTTGTTAAGGCATAAACTAACTTAGAAGGACTTTCAATTGGACAACAACTAGTCTTAGCCGATACATATATTTCTTTATCTTCTAAACTTTCTACTACTTTTAAAGATTTAACATTTTTAATACTAAAATTAATTGTAAATGGTAAACTATTATCTCTACTATTAATAAATACATTCTTATATTGTTTTAACTTGTTTTTAATTAGTACATTTAATTTTTCTACATAATTATAATTATTATCTATATTTTTTAAAGCTATTTCAATAGCTTTATCTAAAGCTCCAATACTAGGTAATTCAGGAGTTCCAGCCCGATAAATAGTAGTTGATTTACCACCATCTATTTGAGGTACTAAACCTATTTCTTTTCTCTTAATAAGTAAACCCATACCAGTTAAACCATAAAACTTATGAGGAGCCAAAGTAACTAAATCAGGAATAGTTAAATCTAAATTAATCTTACCAAAACCTTGTGTTGCATCAGTATGTAATAAACAATGCGGATAATCTTTTAAAACTTCTTTTATCTTATTTATAGGTTGAATTAGTCCAATCTCACTATCTACACTGCAAATACTTACTAAAATAGTATCCTCACGTATCATTTTCTTTAAAGCTTCAATATCAATTAAACCATCACTTCTAACTGGTACAACTTCAACTTCAAAACCAAGAGACTGCATTTTAACCGCACTTGCCACTATCGAATTATGTTCTAAAGCACTAATTAATATATGTTTACCAAAACTTTTATATCTTTCACATACTCCTTTAATAGCCAAATTATTAGATTCAGTCGCCCCACTAGTATAAATTAATTCTTCCGGTAAAACTCCTAACTTTAAAGCAATATCTTTGGTATATTCATCTATTAATTCTTTAGACTTCTTACCTAACTTATGATTACTATTAGGATTAGCAAAGTATTCTTTAGTTAACTTATTATAAGTTTCTAAAACTTCATCATTTACTGGTGTTGATGCGGCATAATCAAGATAAACCATTTAATCATCCCCTTAAAATTTAACAAAACTATTTTATCATAATTATTCTTAAATAAATATTATTTTTATTAATATTAGTATAGAATTAGTATTACTCCACACTCCTATAAAAAAAGACAATAACAACATAGTTATCATCTCTTTAAAACCCTTGATATATTAACTCTATTAGTTAATATATCATCAAAATAACAAAGTTTATTAACATCAAGTACTTTAGATATCTCTTTATATTCTTCATCACCAGTTAAGAATTTAAGAACCATTTTAACACTCTTAAGAGAATACTTACATATAATATTTTCTAAATCTATATTATATAAAAATGACAAACAACATATACAAACCTTAATATTATCTGTAATAAAACTTGCTTGTTTACTAGGTACACTTTTAATACTTTCTTTAACTAAATATCTTTCTCGAAACTTAAAGTAATCTTCTGGATATCTTATTTCATCTAAATCTATTACATATCCATGACCATCTTTATATAAAAAGTTAGATAAATGAATATCTCCTATACAGATATTATAACTATGTAAAACTTTTAAAGTCTCATAAACATCTAAGATAGCCTTAATTTTATCACTAAAACTAATCTCTTGCTTCATCCCATCTCTAAAAGTCATAGCCCCCTCTATATACTCCATTACATAACCATTAAATTCATTATTCTTATATAACATTTTATATATTTTAGGAGTATTAGGAATACTATTATTCATTAAAAACTTAATATTTCTTTCCTTCTCATCTCTAAAATAACTTATTTCATCATAAACCTTATATAAATAACCATCTTCTAGATATAAACTCCCACCATTATTATAATCTTTATTTATATCTAATTTTTTCATATATAGTCCTTCCTTTGGACTTATTTATTTTACCACTTTTTTCTGTTTTTGATATAATTTAATTAGGAGAACTATTTATGAAAGTATTAACTATAAGAGAACCATTTGCTACTTTAATTAAAGATAAAGTAAAAATATATGAAACTAGAAGTTGGAAAACTAACTATCGTGGAGAAATCTATATCCATGCTGCTAAAGCAAAAAGTAAGGCTAGTAACGCAAGTATTGCAAGTACTTATCTTAAATCTAGGGAAAATCCTGAACATATTATTTGTAAATGTTTATTAAAAGATTGTATTTATATGGATGAGGATTTTATTAACGAAGTTAAGAAAAATAAAAAAGAATATAATTCTGGTCATTATGAAGTAGGACGTTTTGCTTGGCAATTAGAAATAATAGAAGTCTTAGAAGAACCAATTTATGCTAAAGGACAACTTGGCATTTGGAACTTCTAAGACTTTTTTTAATATTATTTTATGTTTTCTTTAATTTTATATTATTATTTTCTAAATCAAATTCACTTACATTATCTAACATCCCATTACCCGCACCATCTATTATACTTGGATAATAAGTCTTATTATTTTCTTTTAACTTTATAGAGCCTAAATACTTTATTTTAAATGTTGTCGTAGATTCAAAGTCATATTCCATTTTCATAGTATTATTATCATTTAATCCTATATTGCTTAATATACTTTGACTAGCATCTAATGCTATTTCATGATCAAACAATAAATCATCATATATATAACAGTTATACTCTCTATCTTTACAAGTAATAACTATAAAAATGATATGCTAATGAATTAAAACTAGCTAGTATACTATAGGCTAAATCGCCTATAGTCATCTTATCTGTAACTTCTATTACTCTCCATATCTTATTCTCTAATCCATTTATTTCTACTTTAAACATTAATACTTTCATATTGCATTTTCCTTCATTCCAACCTTATAGTAATATCTTTTCTTCTAAAAATCAGCTAAAAAATGATGGAAGAACTCCTTCTACCAAGTAAGTAATAGGCGTGGTCGCTAAACGATAATTCATTTGGCGACCTCTCTGCCTCGCATTAATTATCCTAAATGCTTACGCATGAAACGGTTCAGATGCCGTCCCATTGCCATTATTTAGAATCTCAGAGCTTAGATTTAAAACTGGACGGGCACCAAGCCTGTTGCCGACACGGTTGCTGATACCGTCCATGCTGCCCGCAAGGCCGGTTGAAAGCACATTATACTCTTGAGCACTGTTATAATTGAAGGAATCGGACGACATAGTCCAATAAGTTTGTCCAGAGTATAAATAATAATTTGAATTATTTAAATTCCAACCACCCGCTAAAACCACCTCATCAGCCGTAACAAGTCCAATACCGTAAGTAAGAACTCCGTTCCCTTTGCTAGTATCACTAACTGTAAAAGCATCATTTTTTTGTTGACACATTAGCATCATTTTATTGTTATAAGAACTATTCGCAAAATAACTCCAGCGATAAGCAGTTTTTTCAGTACCATAACCTTTATTACTATAACCACTTGTCATATTGCTACTTAAAGAACGATCGTTGCAAAATAAATTATCCTTAACATATTGTTCATTAGCTGTACCTTTAATATTATTCTCATACCATGTATCAAGATAAGCTTTAATATCAGAACTATTAGTATTAGTTTGAGCTTTATCTTTACTTGTTGTTCCATAAGTAACATAACTATAACCAATGGTTGCCCTTGATGAACCTGCTGTAACACTAGTAATTTTATAAATATATTGATTAGAAGTACTAGAACTTGTTCCGTTAAAAGTATAGTAACCAATATAATCACTTGTCATGGAATTTCCAAGTACGGCAATCGGATTTTTCAAAGTAAATTTATCTGTTGAAGCATTATAACTATATTCCTTAGCAATATAATAAGTACTAGTATTTGTATAAGATGAAGTAGAATATTGAATTGATTGTTCAACTATACCATCTCTATTACCATACATGTAACCAACACCAGCATTATCATTTAAAACGTATGAATTAGCACTTTCCTTAACATTATCCTTTTTCCAGTAATAATTAAAACTAGTAGTCCCTATTTGTCTATCGACACTCGCATCATTATTGGCATGAGCTACTGTTCCATCATATATAACTCTTACTGTTCCATCACCATTATATCTTATAATACGCCAATATTTCCCAGCAAATAAGACATAATTATTGGTTACATTACCACGGTAATAATACGAGTCCCCATAAGCATCTTTAGCTCTACATAAATAACCATAAGTATCTTCGGCACCAGTTACAGTTACAGTTCCATCACTATTCATTGTTGGACATCTTCCCATTTCATCTAAATAAAATGTTTTATTAGCCAGTGTAAAACTTTCTAAGCTTTTAAAATAAATATTGCATCTGCTTCTTGTCCCCCAATTAGAAAGTTTTATTCCCCATTTATTATAGTCCCAACTAGCATTCTTATTATTATCACATACTATTTTTTCTACAGTATATCCACTACCTTTAGTTGGTAAAGTTTCCGAATAAGTACCATTAATATATGCACCAATTAATGGTTCTTCTTTAGGAATAGAATTATAATAAGTAATACATAGTCCAATAATTGCAAATGCACTAACTACGCCAGATATTATAATATATTTTCTTTTTTTATTTTTAAATATTTTCATAGTTAATATTTCTCCTGTTAATTTATAAGTATTTAGAATTATGTTTTCACATAACTTTAAATACTACCAACATAGTATCTAACTTTTAAATCATGTCTAAAAGTATCTATGCTATATATTCTGGCAAATTACCACTGGTTTATCCTTGTTTACAATCTAATTTTAGATTATCTTATAAAAGTTCGGTAACATCTTTATTCTGTTTAAAAGTAATAAATAGTTATTTATTCCTAGTTCTAAAAGATTATTTCTTACAATAAAAAGCCTTAGCCGTTTATTTTGAGTGCCATAGATTTTAATCTATCTTAGCAGGAATCTGGACGGGGTCCATTAGTGTTGTTGACGTTGTTGTTGTCTGCATTGCCGTTTGAATTAGCATTATGCTCATTAGCATTGTTACCATTGAAGTAATTAGGCGACACGTCTTAAAAAAACAAACAATAGTTTATAGGACAAACCAACTTTATATAATATTACTAACTCTATTATATCATATAAAGATTTTCGCCACGGCCAAATGATGATTCATTTGACGACCTATCTGCCTCGCATTAAGTTTTCTAAATGCTTACGCATGATATGGATTACTTGCCGTTCCATTGCCATTATTTAGAATCTCAGACTTCAGATTGAAAACTGGACGGGCACCAATACTGACGAAGACGACGCCGTCGCTGTCCACAAGGCCGTCCGAATTCACGTAACGCTCAAGAGTGCCGTCATCATCGTCGAAGCAATCAGGAGACATTGTCCAATAATATTCACCATTATATAAATAATAGTTGTAATTTCTTGAACTCCAACTACCAGCTAAAACTACTTCATCAGTTGTAACAAGGCCAATACCATAAGTAAGGGTCCCGTTACCTTTACTAATATCAGTTACGGTAAAAGCATCATTCTTTTGTGGACACGTTAACATCATCTTATTGTTGTTATCATTAGATGAAAAATTATACCAACGATAATCTGTTATGCTAGTTCCCGCACCAGCACCACTATTATTCGGTGCAAAGCTTCTATCATTACAGAAAAGATTATCGGCAATATACTGTTCATTAGTGGTACCTTTAATATTATTTTCGTACCATGTATCTAAATAAGTCTTAATAGTTGAATTATTAGTATTAGTATGAGTTTCTTCATAACTTGATGAACCTGCGGTTCCATACATATAACCAATATAAGCATTATCATCATACTTATCATTAAACGCACTTGTTCCAATTATTCTATCACTACTTGACTCACCATTGACATGAGCACTCTTACCATCATATATAACTCTTACAGTCCCATCGCCATTAACGCGAATAATACGCCAATAAAAGCCAGCAAATTTAACATAATTATTAGTAACATTTCCTCGATAATAATAACTAGTACCATAAGCATCCTTCATACTACATAAATAACCATATTTACTTTCAGCCTCAGTAACCGTTGCTGTGCCATCTGCATTTACTGTTGGACAAAGTCCATAATCATCTAATGGAACTGCCACATTACCAATGTTTATTTTCTCAACATCCACAAAATAAATGTTACATTTACTTCTTTTCGTTACATTAGATATTGTTGGTCCCCAATCTTTGGCGCTCCACTCACCAACTGCACCATTATCACAGGCTATTTTATCAACCTTATAACCAGTACCTTGAGATGGAGCATCATCAACTAATTGTCCATTGACATAATTATTAATAACAACATCACCTCTAATAAATGGTGCAACCGTCGCTCTTACAACTTCTTGCTCTTGAGTAACAAAAAACTTAGAATAAGCAAAATATATGCCTAATATTCCGCATAAAATACAAGGAAAACCAATATAAAAATACCGCGAATTACTCTGCCAAAATCGTTTTAATTTTAGTTTTTTTAAATATTTATCCTTATTAAATTTTTTCATTTTTCAATACTCACATTCTAACTACAATAATTATAAGTAAAAATAAAAGAAAATTTTGTCGAATCATAGTTTACATATATTTACACTTTTCATAGAGTTGCATACTCTATGAAAAGTATAGGTGAACACTGGCTTTGAATGACTATTTGACTATAATTTTGACGAGAATAAAAATTAATAAAATATGTTTACTTGCTTTAACATTCCCTATAATTACTGGAAACTTTATATATTTTTATGACGAGAAATATGACTATAAAAAGAATTAAACACTAGTAAAAATATCTTTAAACCATACTATTTTTATGGTATATTTATGGTATAAGTTAAAAATAGATAACGTATTTTTGGTTTCATAGAGTATGCAACTCTATGAAAAGTTTTTAAATATATAGATTACCCAATTATTTACATAATATACAAAAAAAGTCCTACTTTTTAAATAGAACTTTAAAAGTTGTAACCTTACCAACGCTTTCTGCCGATATTTTACCATTATGATTAAAAACAATATTCTTAGCTATCGCTAACCCTAAACCATATCTGTTTTCTTTCCTACTTCTAGATTTATCTAACCGATAGAACCTTTCAAATATCTTTTCTTCTTCCCCCTTAGGAATTATATCTCCTGTATCAATAACACTAAGTATTATATTATTACCTTGTTCTTTTAAACTAACAATAATTGTACTTTTTTTATCAGCATGTTTTAAAGCATTATCTAGTAGAATCTCTACTAACTCATTTATTGAATAAGTATCAAAATTAAACTTAATATTACTATCTATCTTACTTTCTAACTTTATATCACACTCATATGCTTTAGCATCAAAAGTTAATACAGCAAGCTCCACAACTTTTGATAAATTATCTTCCTTTAAAACATAAGTTTCTTTCTTTTCAAAAAAATGCTAACTCTAATAAATTCTTAATTAGAATATTCATTCTATTAGCTTCGCTCTTAATATTATTTAACCATTTAACCTCACTAACTACGATTATACTATAAATTGTTAAATGAATATTAAAATAAGCCATACTGTAACCACAATATGACTATATTATTTTTAATACTCTTTACTTAATAACCAATCAACTACATTTATCTTCTTTATCCCGTTATAATCGGCTTCTAAATCCATATCCATCGTAAGCAATATTTTAGGATAAAAATCTCCTGTCTTTTGTAAGGATTTTAATTCTCTTTCTAAGACTTTATCATCTCTTACACTAAGTGCCACTTGATAATACTTTAATCCTTCTCTATTCTTAGCAACAAAATCAACCTCTAAATCTTTAGTCTTTCCAACATAAACAGTATAACCTCTTCTTAATAATTCTAAATATACTATATTTTCTAAGATATGTCCCATATCTTGATTAGCTCTTTTACCTAGAAGAAAACTTCTAAGTCCCATATCTACACTGTAAAATTTATAATTGCCTTCAAGTAATTTTTTTCCTTGAATATCAAAGCATTCCGCCTTATATATTAAATAACTATTTAAAAAAGCATTAATATATTTATCAACAGTATAATAATTTATCGGCATTCCTTTACTAGTAAGAGTATTGCTTATTTTATTAATTGATACTTGACTACCAATACTATCATAAATAAATTTTAAAATTCTTTCTAATTCTAATTTATTCATGCTATTTTCTCTAGTCATTATATCTTTATATACTACTGTTGAAAATATACCATCTAAATATTTATCAATGCCATTATAATTAGTATCTGCTATGTTGACAACACCAGGAAGTCCACCCGTCTGCATATATTCTAAAAATAGATTTTGGTAATTAGTATTATCAGATGCACTAACATACTCTTTAAATGATAATGGTAACATTTCCATTTTTACATAACGCCCTGATAATAATGTAGCAAGTTCTCCTGATAAAAGTGTACTATTAGAGCCAATTATATAGACGTCAACATTCTTTTTTATATATAAACTATCAACTACTTTTTGAAAATCTTTAACCATTTGAACTTCATCTAAAAAAACATAATAGTTAATTTCATCTTTAATTAATTTATTAACATAATTATAAAATTCCTTATAATCTTGAAAATCGAAATCAGCATCTTCTAAATTAATATGAATAATTTGATTATCCTTAATTCCTTGTAATTTTAATTATTCAATAAATAAATCAAATAATGTAGACTTACCACATCTACGCATACCTGTAATAACTTTTATAACATCTTTATTCTGCCACTTTTTTAATTCTTCAATATATGTAGATCATAAATTTTTCACCTCTAAATAAAGTATATATCATATTTATTTATTTTTCAGTGCATTTTAAACTTTTTGCTATTTTTAACATTTTATTAAGTTTAATTAAAGCTTTTAATTATTTTTATCATTTTATAAAACGCATTAAAAACATAATCATATAAAAAATTGTATTACTTCAAAAACTAGTAATACAACTTCTTTATCTATTTAATTAATTTCAATATAACCAGCATTTCTAGCAATCTCTTGCCCCTTACTTTCTAACATAGCCTTCTTTACTTTACTAACAGCACCATTTTTTGTACCTTTTAAAGTAACTATATAATAAGCGGTAATTAAAGGATAACTTTCATCTTTAATCGTATCATGATTAGGACTTACCCCATCAACTGCTAGAAACTTAATATTTTCATTACCATACATAGTAGTTGCATAATAATAATAAGAGTATCCAATAGAATCTTTACTATTATCGTAATTAGCAACAGCATCTATAATTCCAGCCATTGATTCTATATATTCTTCCCTCTTTGGTTCTTTAATTTTTTTATCTTTCATAACTAAAGAAAGCATTCCTGTCTGACTTCCCGAATTTTCTGGTCTTTGATATGCAATAATCTTAGCATTATCCCCACCAACTTGATTCCAATTAGTTATTTTATCAGTATAAATATCTTGAATTTCTTTTAAACTTAGACCATTAACTAGATTATTTACATTAGTAAAGAAAACAAAACCTTCATTAACTACTGGTGTTACTTCCAACTCTACTCCCGCATCGCTTGCTCTTTTTAATTCATCACTACTAGGTTCAGTAACAATAATTAAATCAGTTTCCCCATTAATAAGCTTCGTATAAGCTGGGTCAGTATTAGTATAATCCTTCTTTAAATTATAATCCTTTAGCCCTTCAACATAAGCATCCATTAAAGGTTGTGTAGCCAAAGAAGCATCAACTCTAACCAAAGTATCATCACTAACATTATCATGCTTTTTATATCTATTTCCAACTACCAGTGCAAAAACAACAGCACCAGTTAAAAGTACTAGTATTATAATATCTAAAACTTTACTATTAAACTTTTCTTTCATTCTACTCACCAAATATCTCTTTCTTTAACTCATCACACTTATTATAATCATTCTTACATAAATATACTTCTTTTCCTTGATACTTAAGTACTATCGTATCATAACTTATATCCATAATTAACCTATCTTTAGAAATATAAGTACTATCCATAGTAATAAATAAATTATTTATTAAATCATCTTTACTTTTATACTTGCCAAAACTTAGCCACTCATTAGGTATAAACGTTTCTAAGTCATAATCTTTATTTATTATATCTATACTATTAAACCCTTCTCCTGTACTACTATCAATTATATAAAAATATAATCTATTTTTATCATTATATTCTTTTAAAAAGTCATACTCTCCTTTATAAGTAGAAGGTCCTGCTATAACATCTTCTCTTTTATAAAACTTATTTATATAAATATTTCTTTTATTTTTTAAATACTTATCTTCATTTAAAGAATAGTGATAAACATTATAATAAACATAATTATATTTTCCTAAAGTATTAAAACTTCCACTAACACTATAAATATTATAATCATCAGTTTGTAACTCCAACATTTCATCTAAAACTAAATTCTTAACTACAGGTTCTACTTTTTCTTCATAGATATCTGCATCATAATCAATTAAAGTCTTATTATCTTCTCTTATAAAATTACTATCCATATTAACATTTATAAATTTTCTATCTATTTTTTCTTGGTCATTATTATATAAATTATTATCACTTACATACTTATCATAAATAATAATATTATCTATCAAATCTACCATATCAATTTTTAATACAGCATTATCTCTTTTATTATCTAAATCTATATATAATTTACTACAATTATTATTATTATCTATACCATCATAGCATTCTTCTATATAGACACAACCATTCTTACTATCTTTAGTAAATAAACTACAATTATCTTTATTTATATCATCACTATCTATAGATATAGGAGCTTTACTATCTAAATCATCAAAGATTAAATAAATATATCTCGTATCAAAATAAAATTTATAATCACCTTTTTTAAATTTACTTAATACCTTAAAAGTAAAATCTTCGACATTGCTATAATCTGGATAAGGATTTTCACAAGGACCACCAGTACAAATAAAACCAGCATCACGAATTGCTAAATCATAGGATTGCTTTGTTAGTTGTTCACTTATATTATTAACATTATATAACAAATCTTCCATATTTAAAATTTCACCATTAGTTAAACTAACATTATAACTATCAACAAACGAGCCATAAATATTACCATTTATTATGTCTTCATCACTATAATTTCCTTTATAAGCACAATTACCAATAGTTATAGATAAAACATTACTAAAACTAGCTTCAATACGATTATAAATCATTAACTTGTTATCTTTAGAATTTTCATCTACTCTTCTTTTTATTTCAGTATTAATTTTCTTTTCTAAAGTTTTATCTTTTAAACCATCTATTAAAACATAATATTTATTATCACTTTTCTCTAATTTATAACTTAAACCGTTCTTAAAATAAGAAGTGGAAGTATCAACAATATATTTTAAATTATCTTTATTAACTACATACTTTTTATTACTATCAGTACTTATATCACTTTTCCTTGGTTTAACAAACAAATATACTTCAATCCCAATAATAATAAGTACCATTATTAAAACTATAATCCTAACAATTAAACCTTTTTTCTTCAATTTACAACACCTATTCTAAATGCATTATATAATAAATAATTTATTAAGTCAAAATAGAAAAAATGATATTACGCATTAATAAATCACTAAAGTTTTATAGTAAATATCAATAATTTATAAAATTATAAAAAGTTATACCACCACTTAAAGTAATATAACTTATAATATATCTTAATTAATAGCAACACCATTTACATATAGTTTATAACCATTAAAATCAATATTACTATTAGAACTATTTTCATTAATTAATGAAGTAATATAACTATCACCAGTAATGTTTTTTTAAATTTAAAGTAACATCACCACCGTTAGAACCGTTATTACCACAAGAATCTTTTTAGACTCTTAAGAAATTACCCGTTGTATCGCGTATTATCACCATCTGGTTTAGCAGGAACAGTTCCATCATCATCACGAGGTTTGGCCGGTGTACTATGACCATTACTATTGTTATTATCAGGAGGCATTATCACATTGCTACCACTTGGTCTTTCTAAATCACTACCAGAATTATTACCATTACCTTCATTAGAATTACTAGACATACTTTGGGGAGTACCACCATTCATACTAGCAAAAGTATTATCAGTAATATTCTTCTTAGCATAACAATAAGTAAAAACCATACCCATACTTAATAAAGCAATAACTGCTACCATTAATACATTCTTTATGCTTCTTTTCATATAACCCAATCTTTCCTTTCCATATCCCCACTATAATATTTAAATATTAAATGAAAATTAAAAGACTGTTGCTATTTTTAATATACAACAATCTTTTAAAACTTTTTACTTAATTAATTTTCTTTCTAAACAATAAGGTATGACTTTATGTTTTAAAGTATTTGATAAAATTTCTTTCCCAGCGTTAGATTGATACCATAAAAACTTTTCTATTTCTAAAGACGTTGAAAGTTCACCTTCCAACACACCATTATATCTAAAAACATAAAAATGAATCGGCGTTATCCCATCACTTGTTGCAATCTCATCAAATATAGCCTTATCTCCTAATTCCTCATGACATTCTCTAATTGCAGCTTTTAAAGGTGTTTCTCCATCTTCAACTTTACCACCTATCATTTGATAAGTTAGTCTTTTCCTTGGCTTATCTATCAATAAGCACTTATTTTTTAAAAACATTGTTCCTACTACTTCCATTTTTTTCCTTCCTTACTACTCCAAATATTATCAGTCTCAAATTTGCAAAAAGATTTAATAGTATTTGTTAATCATAGAATTAAAGCCTAGCACTTTCTTATCTTTTCTATTTCCTCTACTGAAAGACCAGTTATCTTAGAAATTGTCTCATTATCTAGACCTAAATTTATAGCATTTTTAGCATTTTCTTTAGAACCTTGTTCGATACCTTGCTCTATACCTTTTTCTATTCCTTCTTCTACACCATCTTTATAACGCTTTTTTGCATCTCTTTCGGCTTCGGCAAGTCTAGTATTAAAGGCCATTTCTTCATTGCTAAGTTTCGTAAATAAAGCAATATTTTCTTTATCACAAGATAACTCTTCGACACGATAAATTAATTTTTCAGCATCTTCTTTTCCCATAATTTCTTCTGCCTTTCTTTTAAAAATTTCTAAATCGTTTGTATTCATTAAAATACACCAATTAGCAACCTTTTTCTCTCTTTCGTCAATTAGATTATACCATGGGTTAAGAGCAAAATTAACAGAAATTGTATAAAAAATATCGTCCCAGCCAGTATCAATAATATTATCTTGGTCCTTCATTTGACTAATTGAAACTAATCTTAATTTATTAGTATCAAAAAAATCAAAATTCACTTGGACTAGGCGGTCAATATTATCATAAGTATTATCGCCTACATCTAAAGAAAAACTACCAATCTTATTACTATAAACCTTATTTCTTCTTAACATAGAATTAGAAGTATTTATTTCCACATTAATATATTCTTCTTCTTCATTACCATCTTCGTTAAACATTTTATGTTTAATAAGTAAATCCACTTTATTTAACATATTCCTTTTATTAGAATTCTTTAAATCTCTATTTAAGTATCTTATATTACCAATAAATACTTCTTTTTTAATACTTAAAACATCGGATAATAATTGATAAAGAACAAAATCATAGTTTTCATCATTAAATATTTGGGTAAACATAAAATCTATTTTTAAAGGTATTATCTGACCTTTTGATAACTTATCTATTCTTACATTTTTCCTTTCTTTTTTTAAAATTTCTTTATTTGTTTTTAATGACATCTTTTATTCCTTCTTTCTATCCTGTCATTCTCTAGAGGTAGTTAAAAATACTTCCCTCTAATTATACTTATTGGTAACAAACTTCTGCTTTCCTTCTTTTTTTACTAAATTTTTCTCCAAAACTACAATTTTTTTCTAAATTTGACACCTTTTTGACACTTTTTTTCTTCTAATATTTTCTCTGGGTAGGTGGGTTGGGAAGTTAAAAAAAAGAAACTAACTAGCTAAACCTAATTAATTTCTACAAAACTAACTAACTCTAAAATGCCCCTTTATATCATTCTTCCTACTACCTAAAATATCCTCCTCATATTCTTCCTGATAAGGTCTTTCATGATGAATAACATAAGGTATCCCCTTTTTATTTCTTTTATCCGATACAATACCAATATGCGTACTAAAAACCACAATATCCCCACCTTGCCACTCATCTATATTCTTAATATCCGTAGACAAATTAATACTATTTCCTTCTAAATAAATAAGCAAATTTCTTACTCTCCGATAATCAATATTTTTATCCCGAACTTTAATATTATACTTCTCGGGATTATTTTTAATATCTTCATTAACCAGTTCTCTTAAATCATAGCCAGCACCACGAAGTCCAAAAGCAACAACATCAGTGCAAACTCCATACCCATCATCAGGATAGCCACCAGCATAATACTTACTCTCATATTGAGGCTTAGTAGCTATATAATCTCTAACATTATTTAAAATATCCGTTTGATCGTCAATACCATCATTATCTTTATCAACATTACTTTTATAAGTTTCTATTCCAAAATAACTATTATCGTATCTAGTTTTATTACCAAATTTACCAGTATAAATTTTAAAACCAATAAAGCAAACTATTCATAATAAAATAACCAAAATTTTCTTTTTCATTATTTATTTAATCTTTGCATATCCTTTTCTTCGTCTATTCTAATACTACTAAATTTAATTCCTTTTTCGTAATTATCAAGAGCTATTTTTTCAAATTCAATTACATCATCTGGCATATTATCAAGTAAAACCCATTTAAGTTCCTGACACTTATTAGGTTCATTAATCTTAATTATCCCTTTATAATTTTTTATAACAAAATAAACATCATAATACGGTTTTAAGTTCTTATTGATTCTATTTACTACAAATGTATCTTCTATATCTTTAACGTTTATATCTATATTTAATTCTTCTCTAGCTTCTCTTACTAATGCTTGATAAACGTCTTCACCCTTATCAACATGACCTGCTGGTAAACCTAAAAAATCTGGCCATAGTTTACTCCCACATCTTCTTTGAAATAAGATTTCCCCATTTTCATTTTTTATAATCATATAAATTGCTGATAAAAATTCTTCCCTTGACATTCAATCATCTCCACTTAAGTTAATTATAGCATACAATTATTGCAAAGCCAGTTCTAATTTTTTAGATATACCATTTGAAACAAAGTAACCTAAAGAATTAATGGATACAAAATCTTTATCATAGCCGTACTTAATACTTATACCTCCAGCTTTTGACCAATTTAATAGATTACCTGAATAATCATCTACTAAAATAGCATTGAAAGCATTTACTACTTTGTTTTTTTCAATACCACTTGGAACACAAATTATACTTATTTGATCATTTTTACTTCTTACATAGTTAGTTTTGGCAATCATCTCTCCAAGTGAATTAACTGTCGTAAGAATAGCAGGTCTAAATATCCCTTCTTCTATTATTTTATCTATCCATTGAAATGCCTTATTTAACTCATCGGACTTATCTAGCAAATCTACCCAATCAATATCCTGATAAAACTTAATAATTTCAGCTTTATTTTTCATATTTATTCCCGTATCAGCCATCATCTTATAACTAACACTAATTGTATCCTTAATTACTCCGTCAAAATCTATATACAAATTAATCATAAATATCCCTCTTTCTATATGTGTATTTTATACACTTAATAAATGATTATAAAAGGTATTATTACTAATACTCTTATTTTTTATTATCGTTAAATCGATATAACTTAGCTGGTTTCTTACCGTTAAATAAAGCATCCTTTTTTACATCACAAATAATACCATCATTTAACAATTTCTTTCTAAAATTACGTCTATCCAACTTCTTATTTAGTAAAGTTTCATATACTTTTTGTAATTCTGGTAAAGTAAATTCTTCTGGTAACAGACCTTTTAATATATTACTATTTAATATTTTTTCTTTCAAAATTAATATTGATTTATTTATTATTTCATTATGATCATATGCTAAAGTTGGCACCCTATTTATTGAGAAAAAATCAGCATTTGATGTTTTTAAAGTTTCCCTTTGTAGCTCTAGACCATCTATATTAATAACCCCAATAAATGAAATGCCTATCATTCTTTGTAAATTACTTCTCTTAATATCATCAAATACTCCACATAGTTCTAATTTAATATTATCTAATCCAGTCTTTTCTTTTAATTCTCTTTTAGCTCCTGCTTCTAAAGTTTCATTATTATACATTGCCCCACCAGGTAGTGCCCAGTAATCTTTAAATGGTTCATTAGTTCGTTTAATAAGTAAAACCTTTACCTCACCTTTATTGACTGTAAACAATGTTGTAATAACATGAATGCCAATATTTTTATATAACTTGTTACTTAATTCCATTACCATCACCTTACATTTATATTATATGTGTATTTTATACGCTTGTCAATATATAAAAAAGATTTACTTTCTTTTTCTTTTATCTCTAATCCTAAAAAAGACAATCAAAATTAGCACCATTAAAGATAGTACCAATTCTAACATCGAAGTAAACTTTAACATATTATCAGTTGTACAAAGATAAGCATACAAAACATAAGCAAGATAACTTATCGTTCCTACTACCCATGATGAAATACTTAAATCATCTGAACTTTTGCTAATTATTAACTGGGTTATTTGGGGTCCGTAAGAAATCAATGTACAAATTGAAACTATACTAAGTAAGACATTAGCAAGCATTTTAATCCCTCTATTCTTAAATTATCTATATTTATTTTAATAAATTATTTTCTAAATTACTACTTTTCTTCTTTAATTATTACTTATTTTTATAATCACAAGTATCATCATGACTATTAATTATCCCAATAGCCTGCAAATAAGAGTAAATTATTGTACTTCCTACAAACTTCATTCCTCTTTTTTGTAAATCTTGAGAAATATTATCACTTAAATTAGAAGTAGTTTTATCATTTTCATAAATGATATTACCTTTAGTAAAAGTCTTTAAATAATTATAGAAACCCTTATATTCTTCACTAATATTCTTAAATATTTTAGCATTATTTATACTAGATTTTATCTTTAATTTATTTCTAATAATATCTTTATTATTTATTAATTCTTCTATTTTTTTATCATCATAATTTATGATCTTATCAATATCAAAATTATCATAACTTTTTCTAAAAGCCTCTCTTTTATTTAAAACACATTCCCATGATAATCCCGCTTGAAAAGACTCTAGAATTAACATTTCTAATAAATATCTATCTTCCGTATTTAAAATACCCCATTCTTTATCATGATATTCTACATATTTCTTATTTTTTTCGTTGCACCACTTACATCGCATTAAAATTCTTCTTTCTTAATTTAATAAATTTATCTTATAATTTAATACCATCATAAATGGTATATTTTTTCTTATAATAGTCTATCATTTCTTCTAGAGCTCTATTACCAAACTCTCTAATTTTCTTATTATCTTTCATTAGTTCATATAAATAAGTTCTACCATAAACTTCATCTATATATTTAATTATTAAAAAACTAGCCATATATCCTCTAAACACTTTAGGTCTATCAAATATATATTCATCAGAAACCTCATCTTTCCCATGACATCTTATATTTAAATTATCTATAGGAACATAATCATCTAAAAATTTTCTAAATGCCTGTTCAAACTTAACCTCATCATTTAGTAGCCAGTTTTTTTCTCCTGATATAAACTGTGCCATGCCCTCATCAAACCATACTATTCTATCATTACCATAAACATATTTCTTATAATATAAATGAAAAGCCTCATGAGCATTAGTACCCACAGCACTATACCACCACCCACTTTTATACACTGCATTAGCATGATTGCAAGAACACGAAAGATTGCTTTTATCATCAAAGAAACCACGACAATAGGAAGGAACTGGACTTTTATCAACTTCTCTTCGTCTTTTAAAAAATTCATCTAACTCTGTATCGACATCATATGTCTCAAACCATATTTTTTCTAATCTTTCAACACCAAATATTTTTCTATAAATTGCCAGTTTATCCATAGTATTTTGAAGCATAAAATCCGCTAGAGATTTACCACCTAGAGTATTATTAGATCTTAAAAATTTTTCTGATACCATCATTTTTATTTCTTCATCATCAATCAGTACTTTCATAATTCCATTTCCACTCCAAACTATTGTCTCATTCATCAGCATTAATTTAATTTAACAATTTTACCTCATCTGTAATTTAGTAACATCTTAATTTTATTCTAACACATTGTCATTTAAAAAGACACAACATTATTAAAAGCCTCTATATTATCCTTAGTAGCATCTTCTCCACCTTTAAAATTTCCCATCAAAGACTGTCTATCAAAAGATATACTTCCTACTATATCATTAGCATTCTGATATTTCTCAACTGTTATATTAGCAGTATTTCTTATAGCTAAAGCTATTGTACAAGCACAAGCAATAACCGTTGTAATAATTCCTATAAGTATATTTCTTCCTTTATTTCTTGATATAGAAACAAAGGCATTCTTAATTATATACATCTATTTTCCTCCTCCAATAAAGCTAATTTTATTGAAGAAATATTAAATGAAAATTAAAAAATGCAATAATGACTATTAAATCACTATTACATTTCTATACATTTACTAAGTTTAAAAGTACTTATCTTGACTTACTATAGTATTCTAATCCAGAATAAGTTCCATCATCATTGACTCTTCTATTGGCAATATATCCGTCTTTTACAAAACCAGCATTTAACATTACTTTAGACGATGCTTTATTTAATTCATGGCAATATCCTTCAACTAAATAATACCCTCTATCAGTAAGTAAATAATTTGCTACCGCTCTTACAGCCTCACTCATGTACCCATTACCCCAATATTCATATCTTAACATATATCCAATACTGCAATAATTATTTTTTTTATTAATACTTTCTACATCAATTTTGCCAACTATTTCCCCAGTAGATTTTTCTGTTATAACCCATCTTTCATTTAATGAATCATCAGCTTCAATTATCCATTTCTGAAGTCTTTTTAGTTCATCTTCTTTAGTAATGTTAGGTATTTTTAAAAACTTAGAAAGCCTTTTATCAGTTATCATTTCATATAAAACATCTATATCACTTGCTTGCCATCTTCTTAAAATTAATCTTTCAGTTTTCAATTTTGGACTTAACATAATAATTCCTCCTTGTATCAATAATACCATTTATCTAACTTATCAACAAGTTTGATAGTAATAAAAATTATTATAATAAAATAATACTTATAAAAAAATATTCAATCACATTTAATTGTTGTTGACAACTTCCAAGATGCAAACAATGTCCGGCTTTTTAACTTATTAAGGAATAAATAATTGTAAAAATAAAATCTTCAGCAATTATTAAAAATGTAACCTTATTAACTTTTGTCACAATGTATTTCCCCTTCATTTGCCAAGTACTTTATCATAGAAAAGCAAAAAAGTACACAAAAATGTACTTTAATCATCAATAACTATTTATTATCTTTCTTATCTTCTTTAAAAGTTTCTTTTAATACAGTACCTGCGGTAACTAAATTTTGTAAATCACTTGGTACGATTATCTTAGTTGCATTACCATTAGCAACTTCAACCATTGCATCAAAACTCTTAAGCTTTAGAACAGCCTCATCAGCATCAGCTGATTTTAATAGCTTTAGGGCATCAGCCTTAGCAGCAGAAACCTTTAATATTGCTTGAGCTTCACCTTCTGCCTCACGAATATGTGTCTCACGTTTAGCATCCGCTCTTAAAATCGCACTTTCTTTTTCACCTTCAGCAATTAAGATTGCTGCTTTTTTCTCACCCTCAGCTTGTAGAATTTTTTCACGTCTTTCACGTTCTGCACGCATCTGTTTTTCCATAGCTTCCTGAATATCTCTTGGTGGAATAATATTTTTAACTTCAACACGGTTAACTTTTATTCCCCATGGATCCGTAGCTTCATCTAAGATTGCACGCATTTTTGAATTAATAATATCACGACTTGTTAAAGTCTGATCTAATTCTAATTCACCAATAATATTTCTTAAAGTAGTTGCTGTTAAATTTTCGATAGCATTTACTGGATTTTCAACTCCATAAGTATATAATTTTGGATCTGTAATTTGAAAATAAACAACTGTATCAATTTGCATAGTAACATTATCTTTCGTAATAACTGGCTGAGGTGCAAAATCCTTTACTATCTCTTTTAAAGTTACATCATTTGCCACTCTATCTATAAACGGAATAACATAATGAACACCAGTTTGCATAGTAGTATGATAACTACCTAATCTTTCAATAACTTTTGCTGTTGATTGTGGAACAATCCTAACTCCTAGCACAATCACTAATAGAATTACTATTAAAATAATCCATCCCATATTAATTTTTCTCCTCTACTCGTTGGCACTTAAGTTTTACGCCATCTATCGCTAGTATTTTTACCTTTTCATTTAGTTTAATCTCAGTATCGCTAACTGCACTCCATCTTTTACCATCAACTTTAACTTCTCCAATTTTTAAAGGACTAATAGTTTCTGTAACTATTCCTACTTCTCCAATTACTCTATCCAAATTAGTTGGAATTATTTGCTTATTTTTTACTTTATTAACAAATTTTTTCGTTAGCAAAAGAGCAATAAAACTTACTACAACAAATATTCCTATCTGTAAAGAAGTATTATCAGAAAATAAACTAACAAAGAAACTTACTAAAGAACCAATAGCAAACCAAATAGTTACTAAGTTAACAGTAACAAGTTCAATAAACACCAAGACAATAAATAACACTAACCAAGTAAATGTCATAACTAACCCACCTACCTAATTTAATTATACTATACTTTCCTTCATTTTAGGATATAATTTAGTTTCTAAAACTCACAATTCTAATTTCAAATAGATATCATCTATAAATTGACCATTTTCCTTTTTAACAGCTTCTTCTCTTTCATATTCTTTAAAGCCAAATTTTTGAAAGCAATGTAAGCTTCTTTCATTATTAGAAAATATAACAGCGATTAAACTTTTATAATGTAAAACTTCTTTAGCATAGTCTATCAAGCCCCTAATCGCTTCTTTACCATAGCCTTTATTTTGCATAATAGACTTTATTGAAAGTGCCATCTCGGCAGATTCATCATTAATAACATCTAAACTAATATTGCCAATAAATTCATTGGTATTTTTATCTAACATTGAGAAAACTAATTCATTATTATCCAAAACATTTTGTATCCATGCTAGTTCTTTTTCTTTACTATACTCTTTTTCTTTAGTTAAAGTACTTCTTTGAATAGTTTTATCATTAACTAATTCTAAATATTCATCAAGTAATTCAATAGACACTTTAGTAAACAAAATATTATCTGTTTCAAAAATCAACTGCATATTAATCAATAACCTTTCTTTATTTTTTTCTTATTATTTAACTTTTTAAACTTTTTTCTGAGTAGCCATTATGTATCCAAATAGGTAGCATATTTCTGTTAAAGAAACTAACTCATTTAAAAATTAGCAAATATAAGTCTTCCATTTCTTAAAATTGCTATATTTTGAAACTATCATTTTGCCATCTTATACACATTTAAATCTATAGTTATTTGCTCAATTTTTAAATTGTTAGCCTTTAATTTTAATGGCGTCATTCCTATCAGATTTTCAATATCATCTTGTTCTATTTTAAATGTTCTTTGATAATTTTCAGTTACTATATCTTTAAAATATTTACCTAAATTATCAATTATTTCTTGTTGCTTTTGATATTTTCCTAGACCGCTCGCCTCTCTTAATTCGATTAAATAATTGCTACTTGGAGCGATTTTTATAAATATACCACCTTTTTTTAATACACGTTTAACTTCAGATTCACTATAGGGAGATAAAAAATCAATAATTACATCTATACTATCAGAAGCAATCGGAATATTATTGACATCGCCATTAAAATAAAATCTATTTGAACCATTATAATCACTAGCTAAATTAATAGCATCTTTAGAATAATCAAATCCAAAGTATCTATAACAATTTTTTATCTTATTTAAAATGTTTATCGAATGAATGCCCTCGCCACAACCTAAATCAAGGATTTTAATATCATCTAAATTTAGATCATTAATCTCATTAGCAATTAATTCATATACATCCGCATAATATCCATTTTCAATGAATTTTCTTCTACAATTGAACAATTTTTCATTATAAATCTTACTTTCCTTAATTTTAGGAGATATGATAAAATTGATTGTGCCTTTTTTGGTAATATCAAAAGTATGTTTATTAGTACATTTTAGTGATTCGCCTGCAAAATACATTTTTTCTTTACAATATGGACATATAAAATCCGTATAAAATTTTTTAATAAAGTTTAAACCAACTTCTTTCTTACTTTGCATGATTTCCTCCTTAGAAAAAATTATACCAAAAATGCATATACTCTGCATTATAAATGGTCTCGATAAATAAAACTATCATCCATTTTTTCTGAATTTGAAAAACATAACTTACTATTAAAGATCTAAAAACCACTCTTGAAAATACTTTGAACTACTATGACAATACTCACAAACACCTTTAGTTACATCAATACTTGCTCCACACTTATGACATTTTATCTTATTAAAACCATTTTCTAGTTTTACAATATCATTAGTATTCTTTTTCATTACATAAATATCTTCAATGTATTTAGCCTTAAACTTATTATTTATAAAATAAACAATTCTAACATAAGCCTTAACTTTAACAAAATAATCATCATTTAGATGATAATCTAAAAACGAATCATAATCTAAAATATCATAATCAATAATATCAGCACTATTATAATACTTATTACTAACCTCATAATTTAAATTATTAAAAAATGTTTTCTTATTAATTCCTGTTCTTGACCAAAACTCCATTTGTTTTTTATTTTCTTTATCTTTATATCTTTTTATAGGTTCTAAAATAACATAAGCATCAACTATATAAAAGAAATAATAAAGTATCATGGCTAAAATACTCCCATAAATAAACACTTTAGCAACATCATATTCATTAAAAGTTCTTGATATATTTTTTAATAAAATAAACATAAAAATAATACTTACAACATAATCAACTATCCCAGTTATAAATAAATAAGCAGGATTCCTTAGTACTCTATCATAGTGGTATTTACTTCCTAAGTCTTTTTCTTCATAATCTATATTATAAATAGTATGACAGTAAGGACATCCATTTACAAGCTCACTTAACTTACCTACCATTCCACAATTTAAACATTTATAATCTTTGTCATTATCCTCAATTTGAATATAAGAATATTGCATTCTTGTATCGAAGTTTTTTTCAATATAAAGTAGTTTATTATTATAAAAATAATCTTTTTCGCATCTTATACCATCTTTGATATTATCATTTTTACTATTATCAGTATTTCTTTCTAAGATATTCTTATTAACTATATATCTAGTCTTAATATTTATATTTAATTTTTCTAATTTTTTTTGATTAGTATCCGATATTAGTGGCATTTTTATATCTCCTATCGATTATTGTTATTATTATTATTATTGTTGTTATTATTATTGGAAGAAGAACCACCACTAGAACTCCAACTACTACCGCTAGAATTACTAACATATATATGAGGATATATACTAAATGATTTATTATTTAAGTGAATTCCATCAATGCTAGCATCAACGCAATTTGCTGAGATAACGATATTCTTACTAGTATCATCTTTAAAAATCAAAATAATAGAATTACCACTACATCTTATATCACCATCAGGATTATCTCTTAAAAAATTATAAATAGTTTCTAAATCTTCTTTCGTAATATTATAATGCTTAGTAAGTTCTACACATCTTTTTTTTCTAATTAATTCTTCATAAGTTTCTGGCTTATCAAACATTTTAAAACATCTCCTTATCTATATAATAAAATTCTATATTTTGAAATGGTAAATTTATGGCTTGAATATGATAATAAGCGTTTTCTTTTTGTTTAGTATAATGATAATCTCTTAAAGCAGCCGTTGTAAAAAATATATTATTAGGACAATCTATTGAATAGGCATTCTTATATTCTTTAATAAAATTAGATATGTCATAACAATAATAATCACTTTTTAAAGATAGACCATCATCTAAAATTCCTTTATAAATTTGCCAAGTAGCAATATGTCTTTGTTTAGTTCGTCCTTCATCACCATATTTAACTAAATTTCCCGATAATAACATTATATATAAAGAATTATTTTCAGGATAATCACACACTTCATTGATCAAATTTTTTTTCATAAATATTTCTACTTTAGATTCTTCAGTTATATAAACTATATCTCTATTCTTTTTTATAATTTGAGATTCTAAATTATAATAATTACCATCTATTCCTAAAATAAAACTATCTTTATCATATATATATTTCAAATTTTGATCTTGTGATATTATTTCTTCTAAAGTTGGATAATCTAATCTTTTTGAACCAATAGATAAATATTCATTAGGATTTTCTAAACGCATCTTTTTTACATACTCATAAACATATTCATTATTAACATCTTTTGTATAATTTCTATCTTGATACATTTTTTGCTGTAGTAAACAAGTATAACTTTTATTTGTTTTATAAGTATTTTTAACAAAAGGACACCCGGTTTTACAAAGATAAAGATATCCACATTTACTACATTCTTTATTAAAAGGCAAAATATTATGATTTTTAAATATCATTTTTTGTGCATTATCTAATATCTCAACCACCGAATTACTATAAATATTGCCATAAAAGTAGTTAGGATTTTTTTGACCTCTAACGCATGAATAAATATCGCCATTTTTCTCTAACAAGAAAAACTTTTCTCCACAATTATCACAGTTAGAACAATATCCCGGCCCGAACTCATCAAACCATGGTCCATTAACACCATAATCTAAATCTGTATTATCAAATTCTTGATGCATTCTATTATATAAATTAAGCTGTTCTTCTTCACTAATATGATGTAAAATACCATTGGAATTATAATCAAAACCAATCATAAAATTAAAATCATTCATATCCAGACAAGTATTATTATGTAAATACTTTATATCATTAATTATGGCATCCAAATACTTATAATGTTCTTTAAAAATAGTAGCAGACACTTTCTTTTTATTAGGAATATCTCTCATTAATTCAATATTTTTTAAAATTCTATCTAAAGTCCTTCCATTACCTTTAGTAACTCTATATTCATCATGTAAAGAAAGTGGTAAATCTAGACTTCCTGATACTGAAACATTAAATTCTTTAATAGTATCTATATGTCTATCTATTCCATATAAATTTGTTTTTATATGAGGTTTACTTACTTTAAAACCAGCCGCACTAATTAATTCTTTATTTTTTTCATAGTAATCATTAATAAACTTTATTAAATCATAAAAATCACTATGGGATAAAGTAGTAACTTCGCCACCATGTAAAGATATATTAAAAGGTATAACATTTTGTTCTTTAAACTTATTTATGGCATATTCTAAAGTATCTAAAGGTTTCATTTTCTTAAATTCATCTTTAGTATTATCTTCTAAATAGCAATATTTACATGCCATATTGCATTCCATTGTTGGTACATATAATAAATGTATAAATTTTATTGTTTCCATACTGCTTCCTTAATTTTTACTTAAAACGACTTACTTTGGTTGGACTTTCTTTAAAGGCTCTAACATTTACTGTGGTATGAATAGGTATTGTTATTGTTTTAAGTTTATAACATTGTCTAAATGCTGAAGAGCCAATCTCCGTAAGCTTACTATTTTCAGTTAATGTTACTTTTGATAAGCTTTGATTGCCATAAAAAGCATGACCGCCTATTCTAGTAACCTTATCAGGGATAGCAATTTCTTTTAACGAATAACAATTTTCAAAAGTATTACCTCTTATCTCCGTTAAATTTCGCGATAATTTCACATATTCTAAAGAAGTAGCATTATAAAAGGTTTCTCCACCCATATATGTTAAAGTATCTGGTAAGCTTATCTTTTTTAAAGAAATACAATTATAGAAAGCTCCACCACCTAAATATTCTAAACTTTTAGGCATATTAACTTCTGTTAATTTCCAATCATATTTAAAGGCTTGACCTCTTATCTCTTTTATAGTATCAGGAAGTGTTACTTTTTCTAAGAAATACATATTGGAAAAAGTATTTCCTCTTAAAGCAATAACTTTCTTACCATTGTGTTCTTCTGGTATAATAGCACTCTTATAATTTAATAAACCATAAGCATAGAAACGAACAGCATAGCCATCACCTTGTTTTTCATAGAATATTTTTGGGGTCATAAAAATCATTAATGGTAAAAAGACTGCAACTAAGAAAGAACATATTTTAAATGTTAATAAATTATCCTCGGTTAAATTATTTATGGTATTACTAATTATATTATCCATTTTTTCCGTAGGTCTAGCCTTTATTTCTTTAGCAATCATTTTAACTAAATTGAATTTTCTACTTATTACAAAGAACATTATTAAAATAATAATACCTATAATATAAGTTAATAAAGGAAAATGAAAGAAAATCATCGATATATAAATAAATACAAGAATAGAAAATATTACACTTAAAACTTTTTTACGTTTTAAAATAGATAATGGTACTAATTTAGTATTTAAATCAATTTTTTGATTTTCTAATTCTATTTTTATATATTCGTCTAAAATATTACTTTCTGAACTGCTATAAATATTTGAGAAACTAGTTGGTAAAACATATTCTTTTTTTATAATTGGGGCTTGTTTACTAGCATTATTTATTTGAAATTCAACATCTTTCTTAACATCTGCTCCACAATTTGGACAAAATTTATCAATTGGTCTTAATTTTTCACCGCATTTTGGACATTTCAAATTTTTAATAGCTTCTCTAATTACTTCTTCGTTTTTCTTTTCACTAACCTTTATTTCTTCATCACTAATTGAGGGAGTTAAAGAAGGTTTCTCTACATTATTATTATTTAACATCAACTCACTAACAGTACTACTATTATTTTTTTTATATTTTTCTTTAAAAGCAGTCATAATCGGCACAACTAAAAAAGCTCCTATAAATACGGAAATGAAATCTATTATAAATATATTTGGAGTTACAAGAAAATCGCAAAACAATAAGAATATCACTCTAAATATAAAAAGTGTCCAAAAAGTCTTACGTGTATCATCGAGCGGTAATAACCTTGACAAAGGCCAAATAACAAAAACTGTCATATGAATAGTTACAAAAGCTTCTATAAAAAGTGCAACCATAAGCGGTACATCAGAAGAAGAAGAAAAAGAAGAAGCAAATACCACAAATGGCACAAATAACAACCAAATAAACCCTATCATTTTTTTATTTAACTCCACATTAATCACCCTATACTTCATTTATTATATTTCAATTGTATCAAACATTAAGAAAAAAATCTTCTATTAAATAAAAAAATTGCCTTCTAGTTAAAGCAATTTTTTGTATTCTTTTTCATACTTAAAGTTAAATCACTAATTTTATTTATTATATCAATTTCTTTACTACTAAAAAAATCTCTGTAAATATATACTTTATCTTCACCTATAATATTAATTTTCCTTCTAATAATTTCTTCAAAATCCAAGTTTTTCATCTGTTCCATTAATTTCTCATTACATTTTAGCATTTTTCTTAAAGAATATGGCTTACCATCAATAACCATGACAGTAGTATCTAATCCTTCATTTCCTTTAATTTTTAAAACTTTCCCATCAAATTCGATATTTTGACAAAATAGAAAAGAGAAATCCTCATCTTCTAAATTAAACCATTCTTCACTTTGATTATCTAGAGTAAGTTTAGCAAGTACACACATATAAAGTAATACATCAACCTTATCAAACCCTAATAAAAAAAGGGCAGAAATTATATTTTCTGAATTTATTTTTTCCATAAAACCTCCATCTTCTATTAACTATTTCTTTAATTTTCTTATATAAATATCTATCAAATCATGATCATTTTGATTAACTGGCAAATTATTTATATCCCAAAAGCGCATATCTTTTGATTCATTATCCCATTTTAAATTTCCACTATATCTTTTTATACAATAAAGAACGGTATTATTAATAACAACATCGCCATTAGGATAACTATTTCTTCGCGATGTACCAGACACTACTTCAATTAACTCTAGATCTTCTTCTTTAACATCTAAATTAGTTTCTTCTTTTATTTCTCTAATTATAGTATCTTGAAATCGTTCTCCTAATTCTTGACAACCACCCGGTAAGCCCCATTTATCTCTATCGGCTCTACTTTGCAATAGAATTTGCCCCTTGCTGTTAACAATTATCGCTGCTGCCCCATCTTGTAGTAAAACAAAACGATGTTTTAGTTCTCCCATACACATTCTAGTAAACACGGGATAACCAATGATATTACTAAGTTTTATTATCTCATCAGGTGATAATTTTTTTATTATTACTTTTAATACCCCATAATCAATATTTCTTTTTTCTTCAGAGGTCATAGCTTTTATATTTTCTAAAATTCCACTATTATTCATAATCCATCCCAACTAATATACAAAAATAACTCAATTTTCAAATATATTTGAAACAACGAATACTTTCTTATTATCATAATCAACAGTAACTTCTGCATCATAAGGCAAAATACATTTTGGTACAGAATGACCGAAATTCATATTATATAAGACAGGTGTTTCTATATCTTTAAATACTTCTTTGTAAACTTCCTTATACTCTTCGTAATATTTTTCATCAATTGGTTTACCCACTATTATTCCTTGTACCAACGATAAAATATTTCTACTTTTTAATTCATTTAACATCTTTTTAAATTTAGCAGGTTCAGTTCTTGTATCTGATGTTTCTAAAAACAAAATCTTTTCTTGCCATTCATCGTTTGTTGGTAAAATGCTATATTTCTCATACACACCTTTTTCTTCTGAATATGTAAAACCAGTTAAAGCATCGTAGATACTTTCGATACACCCTCCATAAAGCCTACCTTTTCTAATACCACAGCCATTTAATACTTCATATCCATGTTCTTCTATATGCTCCATTCTTGGTACCCCAGTCATCTCTGGACCATAACTTTCTCTATCACTATACCAATATTCGCTAGAAGTAATTTCAAAAGGGTTTCCATCTCCCATAAACATTTCAAAATATTTTTTAGTATATGGTAACATTTCCTTATCAAGTTCAGCTAAATCAACTAATAAACAAGGGCCATAAAAGGTCGACAATCCCAATTTATTAAGCATTAAATGATTATTAGTTGTGTCTGAAAACCCAGTGAATATTTTGGGATTATTTCTTACTGCATCTCTAAATTCTTCATCTTCCATCAAATATTTAAAAGTTTTATAGGTATCATCACCGCCAATAGCGCATATTATTCCTTTTATTTCTTTATCCATGAATGCTTGCTTTAAATCTGCTGCGCGGTCTTCAGGATGCTCCTGTAAATAATCCATATCTTTTAAAGAATTATCCATGATTACAGGAATCAAGCCATAATCTTCTAATCTTTTTAACGCAATATCTAATTCATGCTTACAAAAAGGCATTCCAAGTAATCCCCTAGATAAACTAACAACTGCTACTTTATCTTTCTTTTCTAATTTCTTAGGCTTTATATTCATAGCTTTTCTCCTTACATTGAAATTATAACACATATTTCTATTAATTTTTTATCGTTTAAACAAACAATATTTAATCCAATTTTTACAATAAACGCACTCAGCAAACATAGCAGAACGCATCTAAAAAATAACGAATTTAAATAAATTACAATTTTTATATAATTTATCTATGCTTATGTGAAGCATCAAAATTTTCTAAATTTTGAGTTTCTGGTGAAACATATTCTTGTTGTTTAATTAATTTTTTATGTGTTGGAAACAATCCACCACATACTGTTGGAATTTGATGAATATCAGTAATACTTCCATCTGATAAATAATTTGTTCTAACTCTTTCTAGATTGCAATCAGTGCCATCAGTCAATGGCCAATATGATATACCATCAAGTTGTACACCTGATTCTCTAATAATATAGGATATTTCTTCAATTTTTTGATGTTTATATGAATAAACTTGCTCAAGTGTAACATCAGGATTATTACCAAATAATCTTGGTATTTGAGTTCTACCTAATGACATATCAAATTAAGTAATTTGAATTTTCTTTCCTGTTCTTTCTTGCAAAATTCTAAAATCTTTAAAACAACGTCTAATCTTATTTCCATCTTCACCAATTGTTATGTGCATCTGCGAACCCAAAGTATCAATAAGTCCATGACGCTTAGAATCGATTTCATCTAACACTTCAAATACTTTTTTTCTTCTTTCATCATCTTCTAAGAATGGTTCGTTATATAAGAAACTTATACCATCAGGTTTATGTTGTAAGGCATAATCAAAAGCTGTTAGAAGTTCATCCATGGTTATACCATATTTACTTTCCCATATATTATAATATTCTCCATTAGCATTTTTTTTAAAACTAACAATTTCATTAAATAAATCTACTGCATTTATTAAAGGTATATCTTCTCCATTAACATTAAGCCTATGATTTTGATTATAATCATTTATAAAATCAATACTTTCTTTAACATAATCTTTTATAATTTCTAATATTTCTTCTTTAGATTTTCCAACAAATAGTCTTTCCATACCATCTTTTACTAACAATGAATGATATCTAACTTGTTTGCCATTTCGATATGCAAAATCTAAATCTCTTTTTGCAAAATAAAAATCAAATCTTTTATTAGGATTATTCTCATCATATAAATCATTTACTACATTATATATTCTTCCAGATCCTATTAACATACTATTAAAACTATCTAAGTTACTATTTAACAAAACCATTTCTTCATATAAATCATCTGTTTTAAGTTGATCTCTTTCTGTAGAAACAAAGTGATGACTTATATCAAATATTTCTTCATAATTATTAGGATATCTATTTTTTATGAATTCTCTTAGCCAAGGCATAATTTCTTGAAATTTATTTGGTATTGTACTTTTAATTAGTTCTATATCATTTTCTTGCATGCCACAATGTCTAAGTTTATTATCAATTTTAGTTTCTTTATCAGCATCATGATATACCATTGTATCTTGATAGCACTTGAAAACTTCTTTTTTTTGATTGTCTAAAGGTAAAGTAATCAATTTTTCTAATTCTTCTTTGTTATAATTATATTTTAGTTGATCACAATGAATAATAAAGTCAATTAATTCATTACTATCATTACATTGTATTATAGATAATAAATTAATTTGTTCTGAGCTAAAATATCCACCAACAATATTTGTATTAACTTGTAAATTATTTACATCCATAAATATCTTCTCCTATTAATATTATAACATTAAAACCCATTTTTAAAGATTTCTATTATCAAATTGTAAAAAATGAATTAATAATCATATTTTGACTTATTTTATTCTAAACTTAATAATATTTTTGAGTAGGTTCTATTCTTTTTTGACCTAATACTTCTAGAATATCCTCCCCATTTTTCCATAAACATTTTACAAAAAAAGTACCAACAAATTGCTGATACCATTAAAAATATATTTTCAATGTTTTGTTTTACTATAATATTCTACTCCAGAATATGTTCCATTTTTATTAAATTTCTTCATATTAACATAATCCATTTCTAGCTATAATGCCTATATTCCTTAAATCATTATTCATAGACTATAAAACTCCATGAAAGTGTATTTTCGTTTGCTACTCTTAACTTATACCATAATTTTAGCATAAATGAAGATCATCTTAAACCTTAATTTAACACTTTTAAATAATATTTATAATCAAGCAAATACCCTCAATCCTAGATAAATACTGACTTTGCAAGAACTATTCATAGTCAGGAGATTCAATCTATTTTATTCAAAATTCTGGTCAAAATGAACTTTGAACTCAGTATTCATCTATATATTTTATAGAATTTTATACTTTATAAAAATTTTATTATTTAGATTCAAAAAAGACTACCTTCTTATGAAGATAATCCTCTATAAAATTTCAAATAATAATAAATTTCCATAATTATAATATTTACTTCAACCTCAATTGATATGGATTAGAACTTTTTCCTGTACCAGATTTAACCATAATGTTAGATTTAAGAAAAAGGGTCGGACGAACAGCATTAACACCACTAACATAGCCATTGCTCATGCTGCCATCCTCTTTTGTATAAAATGCATGGCGATTTCCTAACGTAGTAGGTGTCATTTCCCATTGTATAGAACTTGTATCTAATAAATAATCATTTTCTAGACAATCACTAAAATATGTAGAAGACCAATTATAAAGTTCTTTAGCAAGACAAGCATTTCGGTTTTTGGAAGACCCGCCACTGGTCGCGTAACCATAATCACTTAAATACATTAGACCAATTTTACCAGTCCAAGTAGTAGCATGACCACTATAAACGTTAGTTCCCCTTTCGTAGCCATAAAAATGACTTACTAAACCATTGCTTGCTGAAGTATAACTACTTGTGCCGCCAAGATTCCAAACAACTTCTTCAATGGCATTTCTTGTTGCATCATTTTTTAAACCTGTTGAAGAAAAATCTACTTCGGTACAACTAAATGTGGCTCCACTAGCAATCGCAGTTGGCAAACAACCCTTAGTACCATTATAATAAGAACCCATTTTACTATATAATTGTTGGTTTCCAGAATAAATTATATCATTTGAATTGATATATCCTGATTTTAAATAGCTAGTAGGATTTAACATCATCATAAGCTGAGAATCACTCCAGTCATTCGAACCATATTCCGTAGTTGAAGTGCCTACCCCATTCAACTTATAATCCCAAGGATATTTACCTAAAAAATCATTCCTTATAATTTTAACAAGATTTTCTTGGAAGCCATCTTCCTTAGTAACATTATTAAATACCCCAATAATACGCCATAATTCACAAGTATCAGCCGTCGGATTAGAATAATCACTACAGTTAAAATATATATAATTATCTGGATTAGCACCAATATATCTAATATTTTTACCTGGGTCATCACTTGCAAACATACCAGGATTACTATTCATTGCAGTAGTTATTACCTCACTTAAGGAAGGTTTTTTAGTTTCAAAATACACATTACATTTAGTTTTCTTAGTTAAATTAGTCAATACTATTCCCCAAGCATCATTATTCCAAGAAGCAGAAGCATCATTATCGCAAGAAATTTTATCTACTATATAGCCATCATTCTTACCAGGTATACTCTTAGAGTACTCTCCATCTATATAAGCTCCAATAACAGCATCTCCAGAGATAAAATCTTCTACTGTCGTTCTTACTACTTCTTTATCTTTAAAGACATTAAACTTTGAATAAGTAAAATATATTCCTATTAATAATACTAATATACAAGGGAATCCTATATATAAGTATCTCTTATATTTATTAAATCCTAGTTTCTTTAAATACTTATCTTTATTAAATTTCTTCATATTAATATAATCCACTTCTAACTATAACACCTATATTCCTTAAATCATTATTCATAGAGTATGAAATTCTATGAAAGCATATTTTCGTTTACTACTATTAACTTATACCATAATTTTAGCATAAATGAAGATCATCTTAAACCTTAATTTAACACTTTTAAATAGTATTTATAGTCAAAATAATAGTCAAGGCAGATGCTCTCAATCATAAGTAAATACTGGCTTTGCAAAAACTATTTATAGTCAGGAGATTCAATCTATTCTATTCAAGATTCTGGTTAAAATGAGCTTTGAACTCAGTATTCATATATATATTTCATATAGTTTTATACTCTATAAAAATTTTATTATTTAGATTCAAAAAAGGCTACCTTCTCATGAAGATAATCCTCTATAAAATTTAAAATAATAATAAATTAATATTTACTCCAACCTCAATTGATATGGGTTAGAATTTTCTCCAGTTCCTGATTTAATAGAAATATTAGATTTAAGGAAAAGAGTTGGACGAATTGAATAAGAACCACTAGCATTGCGATTATCAACATAACCACTTTGACCAATGCCAAATATAACATCGGCATTAACTGAACTAGATGTCATCGTCAATTGATAAAAATTTAAGTTATATAAGTAATCATTGTCTTTGCAATCATTAAGAGTTGAAGAAGACCAATTCCAAAGTCCTTTAGCTAAACAAGCACTGCGGTCTTTTGCTGTTCCGCCACTAGTGGCATAACCATAATCACTTGGATACATTAAACCAATTTTACCTTTCCAGGTAGTAGCATTGCCACTATATACAGCATTTCCCCTTTCTCTTTCATAAGACATACTTGCTGTTACATTACTATATGTAGAACTTCCCCCTAAATTCCAAACAACTTCTTCAATAGCATTTCTCGTAGTATCATTTTTTAAACCTGTCGAAGTAAAATCAACTGCACTACAACTAAATGAGGTTCCACTAGTAACTGCAGCTGGTTTACAACCTTTGGTACCATTATAATATGAACCCATTTTACTATATATTTGTTGATTATTTATATCTACAATTACATCTTTAGAAATTTTATAACCTGATTTTAAATAATTGATTGGATTTAACATCATCATAAGTTGAGAATACGCCCAGTCATTCGAACCATAATCACTAGTAGACGTTCCAACTCCATTCTTTTTATAATCCCAAGAAAACTCTCCTAAAGAATTATTTCTTATAATCTTAATTAAATTTTCTTTAGAACCATCTGCCTTAGTTACATTATTAAATACCCCTATAATACGCCATAATTCACAAGTGCTGGCTGTTTGATTATTATAATCACTACAATTAAAATAAACATAGTTATTAGGATTAGCTCCAATATATCTAACATTGCTATCTTGGTCATTTGTTGCAAACATATTAGGATTATCAGCCACTAATTCCACTATCGAATCAACAGCATTTAGCTTTTTAACAATAAAATAAACATTACATTTACTTCTTTGTGTAACATTAGTTGTCAGTAACCCCCATCTACTATAATTCCATTCTCCTATCGCTCCATTATCACATACTATTTTATCTACTGTATAACCATCATTCTTACCAGGTAACCTTTTAGAGTATTCTCCATCTATATAAGCTCCTACTACTACATCTCCAGAAATAAAATCTCCCACCGTAGTTCTTACTACTTCTTCCTCTTTAAAAACACTAAACTTGGAATAAGTAAAGTATATTCCTATTAATAACACTAATATACAAGGTATACCTATATATAAGTATCTCTTATACTTTTTAAATCTTAATCTTTTTAAATACTTATCTTTATTAAATTTCTTCATATTAATATAATCCATTTCTAGTTATAATGCCAACACTTATAACCTGCCCAAGATTAAAAATAATACCGCCTATTCCCTAATTCTTATTCATAGAGTATAAAA